>WNFM01032978.1_pt1 | contig 10302 bp, 8 predicted proteins | sample 5400271 | NCBI WGS metagenome assembly WNFM01 (sample SAMN13153352, study PRJNA577476) | soil metagenome | isolation source: 60 cm saprolite on Douglas fir-dominated hillslope | place: USA:California | collected 2013-09-17
AACGTCGCCCGATCCGTGGGGCGGAGGCCGAGCCAGCCCGGGTCCGCCATGACCGCCGCCCGCGGGACGACGAGGACGAACTCTTCCCTGTTCACCGGCTCGACCCTGGGTCGAGCGAGGCGCGGGCGGCCGCGAGCCGGTCCCGCAGGACAGGCGCGTCGGGCGTGGTGGCGCCGCCATCCAGCGCCTCGATCCAGGCGTCGAGCGCGCGGCGCACGTCCCGCAGCCGGTCCGCGACCGCGGCCGCGTTCGTCGCCAGGATGTCGCCGCCCATCTCGGGATCGCCCCTCGCGAGGCGGGTCATGTCGGTCCAGCCGGTCGCCGCGAGGTCGCGGGCGAGCGGCCACTCGGGGCCTCCGGTGACGGCCTCGACGAGGGCCGCCGCGACGACGAGCGGCAGGGGGCTGATCGCCGCGGGAACCGACCGCGGTCGCGAGGGCCTCCACGCGGGCGATGTCGCGGTCCCCTGCCCCGCTCGCCGGGACGACGACCCACGGCCGGTCCACGAACAGGTCCGGCGTTGACGCGGCGACGCCGGTCGCCTCGCGGCCGGCCATCGGGTGGCCGCCCACGAACGGCAGGCGGACGGCACTCGCGGCGTCGACGATCGCGCCCTTGGTGCTCGCAACGTCCGTGATCGTGGCATCGCCGGCAAGGTGCGACCGCCACGGCCCGGCAAGCTCGGCGAGGCTTCGAAGGACCGCGATCGGTGGACTGGCGAGCACGATCAGCTCGGCGCCGTCGATGGCGGCCTCGGTTGTTGCTGCAGCCCGGTCGAGGACGCCCAGGCGAGCTCCCGCCCGCGGGCCTTCGCCGCTCGGCGTCCAGGCGGTGAGCTCGATCGATCGATCGCCCCGTCGCACGGCCTTCGCGATCGACCCGCCGATCAACCCGAATCCGAGGAACGCGATGCGTCGTGGCAGGTCCGGGGCGATCACCGGGCGAGGCGCGTCAGTCGCCGATGAATGGGCCGGTGTCGCTCCGCCGCCGGCGCTGCTGCCGTCGCTCGGCCTTGCGACGCTCGGATCCGCCGGGCGGGCCCGGGCTGTCGGCCGGGTTCTCGCGTCGATGGTGGAAGCGGCGGTTCGAGCCCATGCGCCGGTCCGGCTCGAGGCCGGCTCCGCAGCGGGGGCAGCGGCGCTCCTCGGCAAAGAGCGACTCGATCGGCGCGGTCGTATAGACCTGCCGGCCGCAGGTGCGACAGACGATCGTTGGCATGCCCGTAAGACGGTAGCAGGCAAGCGCCCCCGGCTCGGCTCAGCCGGTGAGGGCCGCCTCGTGGAGGGCCTCGTACGAGGCCGGTCCGCGGCCGAGGTGGCTCTGGAACAGGACGACCCGCTCGGCGGTGAACCTGGCCTCGAGCGCCTCCGCGGCGTCTCGGAGCGCAGCGGCTGCGGCGCCTGCGGTCCGGAGGCCGTCGGTTCGGGCAATCGTCAGGTGCGGTGCGAACGGCCTCCCGAGCGGCTGGCCATGAGCGGCGACGCCTGCCTCGAGGCCCTCGGCGAGCGAGGTGAGCTCGTCGGCGCCGCGCTCGATCCCGAGCCAGAGCGTCCGCGGCCGGGACGGGTTCGGGAATGCGCCGGCGCGGGCGATCGTGACGGCGAACGGCGGCGTGGCCGCGCCGAGGGCATCGAGCATCCGGAGCGCAGCGTGAGGTGGAGGCCCTCGACCCGGACCCAGCGGATCTTCGCCCGGCCGTCGCCGACGGACGCCTGGACGCGGGCCATGACGTCGGCGACGAGGCGACGGGCGGGATCCGGAATCGGTACGGCGAAGAACAGGCGCGGCCGGGCCGGATCGTCGGGCTCCGGGATGAAGCGCTGTCCGCTCACTCGGCGCGGCCTCGCTCGCCCTCGAACACCGCTCGATCGTGGACGAGGATCTCCGCGGCCCGTCCGCGGTCGCGCCAGCCGACGACCTCGACCATCTTGTCCTCGAGGAGCTTGTACGTCTCAAAGAAATGCTCAATCTCGACGAGGCGATGCGGCCGCATCTGGTCGAGCTCCTCGACGTGAGCCTGGTTCGGGTCACCCTCGGCGACGCACAGGACCTTGAAGTCCTGACCCTTGTCGTCGCGCATCTCGAGGACGCCGATCGGGCGAGCCCAGACGTGGCACCCCGTGAAGGTCGGCTCGTCGATGATCAGCAGTGCGTCGGTGTGATCGCCGTCATCGGCTCGCGTGGCCTCGATGAAGCCGTAGTCCTCGTCGAACTCGTACTTGTTCCGACTCCCGCGGGGAATCTCGACGACGATCTCGACCCGATCCGGAAACGCGCGCTCGCTCATGCCGTCACGGTACCGAGCGCTCGCGAGATGCGCTCAGCGGCAGGCGGCGGCGAGCACGAGAGCGAGCGCACCCCAAGGTGCGTGAGCGAGCGAGCGCAGCCGCCAACGCCCCGCGGGGCGCGTATCGCGAGCGCGACTATTCGTTGTAGAGGCGTTCCTCGATGAGCTTCTCCTGCACCGGGCGCCCGGTGGGGTCGAAGCAGGAGTATTCGAAGCGCTTCTCGTACTCGAGCTCGATGTTGTCCTGGCCGGCCCGGTTCTTCTCGATCGAGACGATGATCCAGTCGCGGAACCGCTGGGCCTGGTACGGGTTGAACTCGATGTTGACCTTCGCCACGATCTGGTACTTCTCGTTGAGGATCAGGATGACGTCGGCCTCGTAGTTGATCGCCGACGAGCCGCGGAGGTGGTAGTTCCGGAGGCGGGTGGCCTTCAGGCCCTCCTTGTCGGCGGCGACGATCGCGACGACCGGCACGTGCTCGGTCAGGGCGATGTCCTTGAGGCCGTTCACGACGTACGTGACCTTCTCGGACTCCGAGGACGGCTCCGGGACCTGGGGCACCTTCTGGAGATAGTCGACGAACACCACGAGCCGGCGGTCGCCTGATCGCTCGCGGTGCTGCTGGATGAGCTTGCGCAGGTTGTCGACCGTCGTGGACGTCGCCGAGCCCCGCATCAGGAACAGGTTGTGGCCGTAACGAGCGAGGCGCTCGAGCGAGGGCCGGAGCTTCGGGTTCGCCGCGACATCGGCCATCCCGTCGGCGGCGTTCGCGTAGGTCGCGAGGACCTCGGCCCGAACGTCCTGGATCTTCACGGCGCCGGCCCGATGCGGCAGGCGCGGGAGCAGCGACTCCATCGAGATGATGCGATTCAGGAGGTCGGCCTCGTCGTGCTCGAAGCAGACGTATAAGACATAGGCTTGGCCCGACGCCGCGATGTTGCGGGCCATCTGGAGGGCCATCGTCGTCTTGCCCGTGCCTTGCGCACCGCCGATGAGCAGGAGCTCGCCCGGCTTCAGCCCGCCACCGATGGTGCGGTCGATCGGCGGCAGCCCGAGCGGAACTGGCTCGTACTCCGCGAGCTGGCCGGACAGGACCTTCTCGTTGACGTCGATCAGGATGTCGAGCGAGGTGCGCGGAACCAGCGAGCCGCCCTCGGTGTCGAGGCGCCAGGGCGGTGGACCTGCCGGCTCGCGGGCCTTTCGGCTGCGGCCCGACCCGCTCGACCCGGTCGACCCGGTCGACCCGGTCGACCCGGAACGTTCATCGGTCTCCCGGGCGCCGCTCAGCGACGGCGGCTCGGGCAGCGGCTCGGTCGGCATGGGCGGCATCTCGGGCTCGAGGACCCGACCGCGCCGGTCCGTCGTCGCGATCTGTTCGATGAACGGCTCGTCGTCTTCGAGCGGCTCCATCATCGGGTCGCGGGCAGCCTCATCGGCCGGCTTGGATCGCCGCAGCTTCATGCCACCGACTCCTCGTTGAGGCTCATCTCGGCGAGATCGTCCCACAGCCAGCAGATCGTGCGAATACCCGTTTCGTAATTCCCCACCCGCATGAATTCGTTCGGGGCGTGGGCGTGATCGTCCGGGTTCGCGAAGCCGAGCAGGAGCGGCGGCCGCCCCAGGACATGGTCGAACCCCTCCGCGACGGGGATCGAGCCGCCGCCTCGGATGAAGTATGGCTTGGCCCCGAAGGTCGCCTCCAGCGCCCGCGCCGCGGCCTCCGCGATCGGGTCGTCGGCATGCACGACCGTCGGTTTGCCGCTCCCCAGGTTCCGGACCTCGACCTGCACGCCGGGCGGCGCGATATCGAGGACGTACTGCTTGAGCCTCTCGAAGAGCGCCTCGGGATCCTGGTCGGGCACGAGCCGGCAGCTGATCTTCGCGTGGGCCTGGCCCGGAATGATCGTCTTGCTGCCGTCACCCTGGAAGCCGCCCCAGATCCCGTTCACGTCGAGCGTCGGGCGATAGCCGATCCGTTCGAGGAGGGAGTACCCGCTCTCGCCTTGCAGCGAGATGGCTCCAGTGTCCTTGAGAAACGTCTCCTCGTGGACCGGGATGGCCGCCACTCGTGCGCGTTCCTGAGGAGACAGGGCCTGGACGTCGTCGTAGAACCCCGGCACCTGGATGACGCCGTCGCGATCCTTCAGCTCCGAGATGATCCTGGCCAGGGCATTGGCGGGATTCTCGACGACGCCGCCGTACCCGCCCGAATGGACGTCCGTGGCACAGCCGGTGACGTCGATCTGGGTGTACAGCAGGCCGCGCAGGCCGAGCATGATCGCCGGCCGGTTGCCTTCGAAGAACCCGGTGTCGGAAATGATCACGGCGTCGCAGTCGAGGCGAGCCCGGTTGTCCCGCAGCCAGATCGGGATGTTGACCGAGCTCGACTCCTCTTCGCCCTCGAAGACGAACTTCAGGTTGATCGGGAGCGTGCCCCGGGTCGCGAGGAACGCCTCGGCGGCCCGGAGGTGCATCGAGATCTGGCCCTTGTCATCGGCCGCGCCGCGGCCGACCACCCGGCCGAAGCGGATGAACGGGTCGAACGGTGCTGTCTCCCACTCGTCGAGCGGATCGACCGGCTGGACGTCGTAATGGCAGTACACGAGGATCGTCGGCGCACCCTCGGCGTGGAGCCAGTCGGCGTAGACGATCGGCAGACCGGCGGTCTCCTCGACGGCGGCGTGCTCGAAGCCGATCCGGTTCAGCTCGGCGACGATCCACTCCGCCGCACGGCGGCAATCGGCCGCGTGCTGCGGCAGCGCCGAGATCGACGGAATCCGCAGGAGCTCGAGGTACGAGGCATGGCGCGCCTCGATGGTGGCCTCGAGCTGAGCCTCGAGCGCCGGATCGATCGCCGTCACGCAGGCGCTGGCGACGACGAGGGCTTGGTCTTCGGTCCGGGCTGTGGCAGGGCGTCGGCCGGGGCCGTCGGCGTCGGGGGCTCGTGCCGTCGCTTCGGGAGACCGTGGAGGTCCTCCTTCGGCGGCAGGTCGCTGAAGAGCGACTCGAACGCGGACGAATCGACCGTCTCCTCGGCGATGAGCTTCTGGGCGAGCGCCTCGAGGCGGTCGCGGTGGGTCTCGAGGACCTGGCCGGCCCGCTCGTAGGCCCGGTCGATGATCGCCCGGACCTCCTCGTCGATGCCCTTGGCCGTCTCATCGGAGTAGTTGCGCTGCTCGCCGATCTCGCGACCCAGGAAGACGAGCTCGTCGCGCTTGCCGAACGACAGCGGGCCGAGACGATCGCTCATCCCGAACTCGGTGACCATCCGGCGAGCGAGCTCGGTCGCCTTCTCGATGTCGTTGCTCGAACCTGTCGTCGTGTCGCCGAAGACCATCCGCTCGGAGGCATTGCCGCCGAGGAGGCCGGCGATCTTGTCCTCGAACTCCGTCTTCGACTGGAGGTAGCGATCCTCGGTGGGGAGGGCCATCGTGTAGCCGAGGGCCATGCCGCGGCTGATGATCGTGACCTTCGAGACCGGGTCGCACTTCGGCAGGATCCGCTGGACGACCGCGTGCCCACCCTCGTGGTACGCGATGATCAGCTTCTCGGCCTCGGAGATGACGCGCGACTTGCGCTCGGGGCCGGCGACGATCCGCTCGAGGGCCTCCTCGAAGTCGGGCATCTGGATGGTCTTGCGATTCCGCCGGGCGGCGAGGATCGCGGCCTCGTTGACGAGGTTCGCGAGGTCCGCGCCGGAGAAGCCGGGCGACTGGCGGGCGAGATCCTCGACGGCCACGCCCTTGTCGAGGGGCTTGCCCTTCGAGTGGACCCGCAGGATTGCGACGCGGCCCTTCATGTCGGGCCGGTCGAGGATGACCTGGCGGTCGAAACGGCCGGGCCGCAGGAGCGCCGGGTCGAGGACGTCGGGTCGGTTCGTAGCCGCGACGACGATCACGTTCGTGTTCGTGTCGAAGCCGTCCATCTCGACGAGGATCTGGTTGAGTGTCTGCTCGCGCTCGTCGTGGCTGCCGCCGAGGCCCGCGCCACGCTGGCGGCCGACCGCGTCGATCTCGTCGACGAACACGATGCAGGGCGAGTTGCGCTTGGCCTGGTCGAAGAGGTCGCGGACCCGGCTCGCGCCGACGCCGACGAACATCTCGACGAACTCCGAGCCGGAGATGCTGAAGAACGGCACGCCCGCCTCACCCGCGACCGCGCGGGCCATGAGGGTCTTGCCGGTGCCGGGCGGTCCGACCAGCAATACGCCGCGCGGGATGCGCGCGCCGAGGGTGTTGAACTTCTCGGGGTACTTCAGGAACTCGACGACTTCCTGGAGCTCGGTCTTCGCCTCGTCGACACCGGCGACATCGTTGAACGTCACGACCTGCTTGTTGCCAAGGAACATGCGAGCCCGGCTCTTGCCGAACGACAGGGCCTGGTTATTCGTGCCCTGGGCCTGCCGCATCATGAAGTAGATGAAGCCGCCGATGATGATCAGCGGCAGCAGGCCCGTGAGGACCAGCCCGATCCACGAGTTGTCGGGCGACTTCTCGACCGAGAACTTCCCCTGGTCGAACGTCTGGCCGCCGGCCGATGCGGCTGCCTGGATGTCCTTGAGATAGTCGGCGTTCACGCCCGGGACCCCCGGCGCGGTGACCGTATAGGTCTTGTTGTCGGTGGTGGTGACGGTCAGCGTGGTGTCCTGCTGGACGACCTTCTGGACCGTGCCGCCCTTGACATTGTTGAGGAAGTCACCCCAGCCGACGGCCGTGGGCTGCGTGCCCCCGGCGAGCCAGGTGTAGAGCAGGGCCGAGATCCCCATCACGAGGACGAGCATCAGCAGCCCGTTGCGCATGAATTTCGGATTCAACGAGGAGCCTCCGGATCGGAACGGGCGGTGGTGGGCCCTCCCGCGGGGGAGTATAGCCCCGGGGTTCTTCGAGCCCCGTGAGACGGTTGGCCTATGCCAACCCGTACCCGTGCATGGATACGGACGCCAGCACCCCGCGGATGTTTCCGGAGGGTTGGTAGCTGGGACAGGATTCGAACCTGTGACCTAGCGATTATGAGCCGCTTGCTCTACCACTGAGCTACCCAGCCAAGGCGACGGATTGTAGCCGAGCTAGGACCCCGGCCCGAACAGGGTCGAGAGCCAGCCATCGAGCGGCGAGCCGTGGCTCGGTCGGGCGCCGAGGCGAACAGCGGCCGACCCCGGGGCGTCGGGACCGGGCGACGGGGCGCCGGCTTCGAGCGTGAACGCGACCTCGCCTCGGCCGCCGAGGCCGTACGCCCGACCCATCAGCTGGACGAACCGGCCGTCCTGGACGCGAGCGAGGTCGTCCTGGAGGTTGGTCACGTCGCGGCGCAGAGCGGCGTTCGCGCCGCGCAGCTCATCGGCCCGATCCGTGGCCGCGGAGGCCGCCCCGACCTGGCGGCCGAACGCGACGACGAGCCAGCCCGCGGCGAGGAGCCCTGCGACCGTGGCGAGCCGTCGCCGCGAGATCGGCATCGGGAGCGCCGCGGGATCGATCCGGGCACGGCGCTCGCCCGATGGCGGGCTGGGTTCGTCGGCGCGCGGTCGCTCTTGCGGGCTCGTCATTCGGCCGAGGGTAGCTACGCCTCGAGGCGGGTGTCAACGGCCAGCACGCATGGCGCCTGTGACAGGCGAGATGGCACACGCCCGCTGGACGCTGCCGCTAGACTCCGAAAATCGAACGGGCGTTCTCTATCGGAGGCCAATGATGCGGACATACGCGCCGGCCAGCACGGAGGCGGTCCTCGCTCGCCTGCTCGAGGAGCCGTCCCTCGCGAACGCGGTCGTCCACCACGAGGTCCTCTCGCCCCGGGAGGCGGTTACCGCGCCATTCCCCGGCTGGCTCGACCCGCGGATCGTCCGGGGCCTCGAGAGTCGCGGGATCTCGTCGCTCTACTCCCACCAGGCCGAGGCGATCGAAGCGGTCCACGCCGGCGAGGACATCGTCGTCGTGACGCCGACCGCGTCGGGCAAGACGCTGTGCTACACGCTGCCCGTCCTCCAGGCGCTCGCCGAGGACCCGTCGGCTCGCGCCTTGTTCCTGTTCCCGACGAAGGCGCTCGGCCAGGACCAGGTCGCCGAATTCGCCGAGCTCGCCCGGTCGAGCGACCTGGAGGTCGCCATTGCGACCTATGACGGCGACACACCGGCCCCGATCCGCTCGGCGATCCGGAGCGCCGGTCAGGTCGTCGTCACCAACCCGGACATGCTCCACTCGGCGATCCTGCCCCACCACACGAAGTGGTTCCAGCTCTTCGAGCAGGTCCAGGTCATCGTCATCGACGAGCTGCACACCTACCGCGGCGTGTTCGGCAGCCATGTCGCGAACGTCCTGCGGCGGCTGCTCCGGCTGTGCCACCACTACGGCTCGAACCCGATCATCGTGTGCTCCTCGGCGACGATCGGGAACCCGTCCGAGCTCGCGGCACTGCTCTCCGGCCGGACGCCGCGGCTCATCGATCGGAACGGCGCGCCGGCGGGCGAACGGCACGTGCTCCTCGTCGATCCGCCGCTGCTCGATCGGGCCACCGGCGCGCGCGGGTCGGCTGGGCCCTGCCGTTCCTGCGCGCCGGTCGCCAGACGATCGTCTTCGGCCGGGCGCGGGTCGCGGTCGAGATCATCCTGACCGGCCTCCGAGAGGCTCTTCGCGAGCATCTCGGGCCGAGATCGCGGATCCGCGGCTATCGCGGCGGCTATCTGCCGACCGAGCGACGAGCGATCGAACGGGGGCTCCGGGACGGCGAGATCCTCGGCGTCGTCTCAACGAACGCGCTCGAGCTCGGGGTCGACATCGGCGCGCTCGACGTCTCGATCCTGGCCGGCTATCCGGGCTCGATCGCCGGGACGTGGCAGCAGCTCGGCCGGGCCGGCCGCCGCCGCGAAACGAGCGTCGGCGTCCTGGTCGCGTCGGGCTCGCCGGTCGACCAGTACGTGATCCACCACCCGGAGTTCATCCTCGAGGGCACGCCCGAGGAGGCTCGGGTCGATCCGGACAACCTCCACGTGCTGCTCGCCCACCTCCGCTGCGCGACGTTCGAGCGGCCGTTCGACCCGGGCGAGGTCTTCGGGCCCGGCCCGGTCGATGAGCTCCTCGCGTTTATCGCCGAGGAAGGCCACATCCGGCAGGCGGCCGACGGACGCTGGTACTGGAGCTCGGAGAACTTCCCGGCGTCGGAGGTGAGCCTGCGGACGGCGGCGCCGGAGAACGTCGTGATCATCGACACGACACCCGATCGACCGCGAGTCATCGGCGAGGTCGACCTGTTCGCTGCGCAGGTCCTCGTCCACACGCAGGCGATCTACCTGCACGACAGCGTCCAGTACCACGTCGACAAGCTCGACTGGGGCGAGCGCAAGGCCTACGTCCGGAAGGTCGACGTCGACTACTACACGTACGCGAACCGTGCGGTGACCCTGAAGCCGCTCGACGTGTTCGCCTCGGCCAACGCCGCCGGCGGCCGGCGGGTCCACGGCGAGGTCATGGTCGCGAGCCTCGTCACGCTCTTCAAGAAGCTGAAGTTCGGGACTGACGAGAACGTCGGCTGGGGACCGATCGACCTGCCGGAGCTGGAGCTCCAGACCACGGCGTATTGGCTCACCGCGGAGGACGCCGCGACCGGCTGGCGGCGGGACGAGCTCGACGTCGCGCTCTTGGGCGCCGGCCGGGCCGTCCAGACGGTGGCCTCGGTCCTGCTCATGGTCGACCCGCGCGATCTCGGCCTCGTGACCCAGGTTCGCTCGCCCCACCAGGAATCGCCGACCATCTACCTGTACGAGGCGGTCCCAGGCGGGGTCGGTCTCTCAGAACGGTTGTTCGCGCGCCATGCCGAGCTCGTCGTCGGGGCACGCGAGCTCATCGACGCATGCGGCTGCGACAGCGGCTGCCCGGCCTGCACGGGTCCACGGCTGGATCCGGAGGTCGACGCGAAAGCCCTGGCGCTCCGGCTCCTGCGCGCGCTCCAGGAGAACGCAGCGGTTCGGGCGAGCCCGACGTCCGGCCTGGCCGGCTCGGCGAGGCCGCCCATCGGCCGCGACCTC
>WNFM01197437.1_pt4 | contig 10302 bp, 11 predicted proteins | sample 5400271 | NCBI WGS metagenome assembly WNFM01 (sample SAMN13153352, study PRJNA577476) | soil metagenome | isolation source: 60 cm saprolite on Douglas fir-dominated hillslope | place: USA:California | collected 2013-09-17
GCGGACCTCTTTTGGGGACTGCGCGGTGGTGGGGGCAACTTTGGGGTGGTGGTCTCCCTGGAGTATCGCCTTCATCCTCTCACAACGGTGTTGGCTAGCTTGCTGCTCTATCCTCTCGATCAAGCCAGAGCAGTGTTACGCTTTTATGACGAGTTCATCACAACTGCTCCCGATGAACTGACGATTCAGTTCGGCTTCATCCAGATGCCAGATGGCATGCCGGTCCTGTTTCTCTCACCCGTCTATTGTGGTCCTCTCGAAGCAGGAGAGCGGGTGCTTGCACCACTGCGTGCCACAGGCTGGCCTCTGACTGATCAGATCCAACCGATCACGTATAACGCGCTCGTTCACACGATAGATGCCCTGTTCCCTAAAGGCCGCCACTATACCATCCAAACCCAGTCGCTTGCTGGTCTACGTGCTGAGACGATTGAGGCGCTCGTCGAGTGCGCGGGGCGGTTTTCCTCCTCGTTTTCTGGGATCTCGATCCATCACTTTCATGGGGCCGCCAGTCGCGTGTCCGCGTCCGAGACTGCCTTTGCGCCGCGTCAGGATCATCTGATGGTCGAAATCGTTGCAGGCTGGGAGCCACAGTCGCCAGCAGAGGACCAGAGGCATGTGCAGTGGGCGCAGGCGAGCTCAGATGCACTTGCGCCGTATGCCCTGAAGGGGGGATACATTAATCTGTTGGATGAGGGGGAGCAGGAGCGTCGCTTCGAGGATCATCGAGGTGAGAAGGAGAGGGTGAGGTGAGTCAATCCCCCAACCAATCTCCTCCAAATATCCGTCAGATTGAGACAGTCGTCCGCCGCATCTTCCCTTCGACTTCTCTGGTGGTAGAGCGGGTTGTGGAAGGTGTTTCGACCTTTGTCTATCGCATGACCTCTAGAGACGAGACATTTTACCTGCGGGTCTTGCCGGAAGAAGGTGCAAGCTTTGCTCCTGAAGTGGCTGCACACACACTCCTTCGACAGAGGCAGGTCAACGTTCCAGAGGTCATCTACTTTGAGCAGTGCAACGATCTTTTGCAGCGGTCCATCATGGTGACGAGTGCCATCAAAGGACAGCCCTTGAATCAATCTCCTGCCTTGTCAGAAGGGGTGCGAGAAGCGATTGTGGCAGAGGCAGGACGAGAGCTGGCATGTATCAACAGCGTGCCTGTCGAAGGCTTTGGGTGGGTCCAACGAGATTCGCCTGAGACACATCGCCTACGAGGGGAATGGTCGACGTACCGTGCATTTGCCCTTGAATGGTGGCAGGCGGATCTCGCGTATTTGGCCAAGAGTGCCTTATCCATCGCAGAGGTGGCCATGCTTAAGCGTCTGATCTCCCAGTATGATTCTTACCTCAACAGTGAAGTTGGGTATTTGGCACATGGGGATTTCGACTCCACCCACATTTATCAGGAAGGAGGACACTACACTGGCATCATTGACCTTGGCGAGATTCGAGGGACTGATCGTTGGTATGATTTGGGACACTTCCACCTACGCGACGGGGAACTGCTTCCCTTTCGGCTCGAAGCCGCCCTTGTGCGCAGCTATGGAGAAATCATGCCACTTCCGTCGGATCATGAGCAGCGCATTCGCTTTACGAGCCTGTTGATCAATGTGCGAGCGCTGGCACGTAGCCTGCAAAAGCGGCCACCCGATCGGTACACACAGCACCAGTTGGAAGTGCTACGGAAGGATATGGCTTTTCTCCTCTGATTAGTTGAAGCCGGGAGCTCTGAGAAATGACAAGGGTAAGTCAATTCCACATAATATACTATAAGCACGTCTACGTCGCTACGGGACGCGAACACCATCTGACAGGAGGTCGTAGCAGATGATTGCACGCTTGTGGAGAGGCTGGACATCAAGAGAGAACGCGGATGCCAAGTCTCCTTCTGAGTCCTGACGCTTCCTTGCATTTGAGCCGGCAAGGAGGCCGAGGCATTCCCGGCCATGTACGTCGCCGCTGGGGAAATATTCGAGAGAACCACATGTTTTGCTAGGTTTTCGCTCGCTCAGGTGATATGATTTTAGAAGAAAAGAGGAGACTATAGGTGTATGGAGACCTTTGATCCCGCACGGGTCACGCTGGCGCATCGGGGTCCTCCGACTATCGCCAGGCATGAGTATTTTGTCAAAAGGTGGTGAACGCACATCGTGGGATCATTCTCAGCACCAGTCATTTGCCCGGTACTCATTGGCCGCGTGCCTGAACGAGACGCACTCTCTCAGCTCATTGATCGAACCAGAAGCGGACAGGGGCAAGTTGCCCTTGTGTGTGGTGAGGCAGGCATTGGCAAATCACGCCTGGTTGCCGAAGCCAAAGCCTATGCCGAGGCTCAAGATTTTCTCCTGTTCCAGGGCAACTGCTTCCAGATGGATAGCTCGTACCCCTATGCGCCACTACTCGACCTGTTGCGCGCGTCAGCTGCGTCAACGCCACTTGGTGCTGACCCTGATCCAATCGTCCTGGAATTTGCTTTGCTGCTGCCAGAATTGGCGCCATCCCTGGCTGGTCCTCTCCCTGCACCTTTACCAGACCCCGAGCAGGAGAAACGTCGCCTCTTCGCGGCTCTGACACGCTTTTTCAAAGAACGAGCCAGTCAACGTCCCGTGCTGCTCGTCATCGAAGACCTGCATTGGTGCGACGATATCAGCCTGGAATTTCTCCAGTCTCTTGCACGTTTCTGTGCTGCTCAGCCTCTTCTTTTACTGATGACCTATCGAAGTGATGAGGTTCAACCGAGCTTGCAACGATGCCTTGCCCAATTGGATCGTGCGCGTCTCTCCCAGGAGCTCCACCTGGTGCCACTCTCGCGCAGCGATGTTGATGCCATGCTGGGTGCCATGTTCGGTCTGCCTGAAACTGAGCAGGCCAACCTGCTGGACCTCATCTACCCGCTCACCGAGGGCAACCCGTTCTTCGTTGAGGAGGTCCTCACTTCACTTGTCTCACGTGGGGAACTCTTGTCTGACAATGGAGTCTGGCAGCACAAGCCACATCTAGACCACCGGAGCGAACGGGTGCCTGTTCCACGCAGCGTGCAGGATACTATGTACCAGCGGACACAACACTTGAGCGCGGAGGCCATGCGAGTCGTCACCTTTGCTGCCGTTGCGGGAAGGCGCTTCGACTTTGCGGTGCTCCATCAGGTCATGCATTGTGACGAAGATCGGCTGTTGTTGCTGATCAAGGAATTACTGGCGATCCAGTTCGTGGTGGAAGTATCGGCAGACCAGTTTGCCTTCCGTCATGCGCTCACACAACAGGCCGTGTTTGCAGGATTACTGGCACGCGAACGCCGTTCGTTGCATCGCATGCTCGCGGGAGCCATTGAGCAACTCTACGCCACGATATCTCCGCTGGATGCCCACCTGGCGGACCTGGCCTATCACTATTACGAAGCTGGTGTGTGGGAGAAAGCATTGGAGTATGAGCAACGTGCTGGTGAAAGGGCACTGGCACTGTACGCACAGCATGCGGCTATCGACCATTTTACCCATGCACTCTCCGCTCTCCATCACCTCTCCGGGGTGCCCGCTTCACCAATCTATTGCCTGCGTGGACAGGCGTACGAAACACTTGGCGAGTTTGAACGGGCGCTGAGCGATTATGAGCACGCATTAGAGGCAGCCAACGCTGCTCATGATCGTCGGGGGGAATGGCAGAGTATGATGGTGCTTGGTTTTCTCTGGACCGGACGTGATTACGAACAGGCAGGAGGATGGTTCCGCCGTGCCAGTGATCTGGCCGAGAATCTTGCTGATCCTACGCTGCGGGCACGCAGCCTTAATCGCCTCGGCAACTGGCTGGTGAATATAGGACGAACGCAGGAGGGACTCGAGGCACATCAGGAAGCGCTTCATCTGTTTGAAACTCAGCAGAACACACAGGGCATGGCAGAAACGCTTGATCTGCTAGGCGTGGCCCATGGTTTCTCAGGGGACCCGGCCAACGCGGTGAAGCATTTTGGACGAGCAATTGGACTGTTCCGTATATTGGGCGACAATCAAAGCCTGGTCTCCAGCCTTGCTTCACGAGCCATCGACTCGGTTCCGGAGCACAGTGAGACAAGCTTCAGTGCTCTAAGAACACGTAATGAGTGCATGCAAGACACCGAAGAAGCTTTGCGCCTGGCACGTCAGACGCATTCACAGGTAGGGCAGGCTTTTGTAGAGTTTGTCACCACGCAGGTATGCTTCTCCTTTGGTGAATTCGGTCGAGCACTCGCACATGGCCAAGAGGCACTGCGCATCGCCACAGCCATCGAGCACCAGCAATGGATCGTAGGCAGCTACGGTGCCCTGGGACAACTGTATCTCTTGATGCTTGAACCTGCTTTGGCGATTTCTGCGCTTGATGCTGGATTAGCGGTGGCACAGACGCTTGGCTCTGCGTATTGGATCAGGAATCTTACGTCATACCTGGCACTGGCCTATGTTCTCAGGCAAGAGTTCCCTCGCGCAGAGGAAGTACTCAAGGCCGTCATGCCACGAGAGTATCAGCCGAGCAATTTGGGTGAACGACAAGTAGCCCGCACCTGGGGCGAGCTCGCACTGGCGCAGGGAGAGCCTACTATGGCGTTACACATTGCAGGGCAATTGATTGTATCCGCGCCAGGCGATGTGCACCAGCAGCCTATTCCTCATCTGCTGGCATTGAAAGGCGAAGCCCTCATTGCGCTGAAACGCCTGGAGGAAGCAGCCCGGGTGTTAGAGGATGCCAAACTGGGTGCAGAGCAGCGTCAAGCTCCATCAGTACTCTGGCGTGTCCATGGCGCATTGGGGCAGGTCTACCACCTGCTCAAGCGAGAGGAACAGGTGCAGCGTGAGTGCAGCGCCTCCAGGGAAATCATCGCTAAACTGGCCGAAACGATCGATCAGACCTATCTGCGCGAACATTTTGTACAGGCGGCACTACAAACCCTCCCATCGGAAAAGCCGCTGCTGTCACGTAGAGCAATGGTTGAAAAGTCTGGTGGGCTAACCGAACGCGAGATCGAGGTGCTGCGTGCTGTGGCGCAGGGGTTGACCGATATCCAGGTGGCCGAACAACTGGTGATTAGCCATCGTACCGTCCATTCCCACCTCAACTCGATCTATAGCAAACTCGGCATTACGTCGCGCAGTACCGCCACGCGCTATGCCATCGAGCACGACCTGGCTTGAAAACCCTATGCGATGCCTTGCGTCTCCTGAGAATGCCTCTATGATATTTCGCTTGCTTCTCTTACACGAAAAAAGAGATACATCGTCTAGGTAATTTAGCCCAGGCACGCTCAAAAATCGCCTGGAGAGACTGAAAATAGCTCGAAGAGAAATGCGCTGTTCAGCCGATGTGTTTTGTACGTCCTGCAAGCTACACTCTTGGAAGTGGTTCTCCTCTTTTTCGAGAACCAATAGAGAAGCGAAAGGAAGACAAACATTATGGCAATTCAGACTGAACTGGCTGAGCAGGTTCGTCATCAGCAGCGCGAAGAGTGGAGCGCAGCCGCTCCGGGCTGGCAAACGCGCCGTGCCGAGGTAAGTCAACCAACCATTCCTATCACCGAGCGATTGCTCGCAATGGCCGGCATCACATCTGGACAGCGCGTGCTTGATCTAGCGTGCGGCAACGGCGATCCATCCTTTACCATAGCAAAACGTGTCGGCCCTCACGGGTATGTGGTTGGTCTTGACATTACCGAGCCCATGGTGCGCAGTGCGCAGGCATGGGCGAAGGAGCATGGCCTGACCAATGTTGAATATCGTGTCGTCTCAAATGAACTGGACCCAGGGGTTCCCGATGCCAGCTTCGACGCTGCTACGTGCCGGCATGGTCTCATGTATATGCCGGAGCCAGTAGCCGCTCTGCGCACATTACACCAGGCGCTCAAACCAGGAGGTCGCGTTGCTATCAGTACCTGGGGACCTCCAGAACGCTGCCCGTTCTTTAGCCTTGCGATGCAGATCGTGATGCGGCACATCGAGCTCCCATCACCTGATCCAGGTGCTCCCGGTCCCTTCGCCCTTCCTACACCAGAGATACTGACGGCTATCCTGGAGGCGGCTGGGTTTACCAACGTGGAAGTGGTTGCTTTTGAAACGAGCGTCCTGGAGGCTGAGAGTCCGGCAGCGTACTGGGATCTCTTGTGTGAGGTTGCCGGGCCGCTGGTGCCGCTGATGGCTTCCCTCCCCACAGAGGCGCGCCAGGCTCTCCGCGATGATGCCATCAAGACCTATGGCGTGTTGTCTCAAGATGGACCGGTGAAACTGGGTGGCGAATACCTGGTTGCAGCAGGCATCAAAGGACACGCACGCTGAGCAAGAAAAGGCTGGGGAGCCAGGAAAACGATGGTTCAAGCTCCTCAGCCTATTTCTCTCTGGAAAGAGCCAGACATCGAAGATGAAAAACAGTTCTTCTTCGAGACGGCTCACCAGCCCGCAGACATCCTGGGTAAATGAGCGGCGGTGAACATCTGCGGGGATCTCGATCATTTCCAGGTAGGTATCGGCGACACGTTCACCCAGGCGTTGGGAAAAGGCGAGCAGCAGAAGAATGATCCTATCCTTTTGGTCGGCGTCAAAGCGTCCGACCATGCCAAAGTCCATCAGCGCCAGGCGCCCATCATCGGTGTAAATTTGGGAATGAAATGGGTGGAATCTTGATAATGCTCTGAGTGGTCGGCTCTCTTTTTGAGGCACCAGTCACCCACAGATTTGCACTGTTTTCGCCCGTTTCATTCCCAAATTTACGGATTACCTCCCCTCAGGACCGGCCGGTCCGCGCCACATCGTAGCCCAGCAAGCAAACTGATCCACTGCAGCCCTGAAGATGAGCAGGGGAAGCTACACGTTCACCAGCTTTGCGCTCTGCTCCCACAATTGTCGCTGGAGCGACTCATCATAGGAGATGGCAGCTGACCGCCTGGGAATGCTCTTCACAAAGTATTGGCCGGTGACGCCTTCCACCTCGGGTGAGGAGGCCAGGTAGATCGATGTTTTCGCCCCCTCTTGCGGGCTCGTGCCAAAGCTCCCGAGCACCTTCACGAGCAGGCGAACGGCGGGCCCTCCATCACTTTGCGCGAAATTCGTCGCCACGAAGCCAGGATGCAGGCAGTTGGCCGTCACCTCCGTTCCCTGCAGCCTGCGTGCCAGTTCATAGGTGAACAGCACCACGGCCAGCTTCGCTTGTGGGTACGTGCGCATGGGCCTATAGAGTTTCTCTGCTTGCAAATCATCCAGCTGAATGTAGCCTGATTTATGTGCAGCAGAACTGACATTGACAATCCGTGCTGGCGCGCTGGCTTTGAGTACATCGAGCAGCAAATTGGTCAGCAGGAAAGGTGCCAGATAGTTCACGGCGAACGTCATCTCCAATCCATCCACGGTTTCTCGCCGTCGCCCAGGGAAAGCCGCTCCCGCATTATTGATCAGCACATGCAGGTGCGTGTAGCGGTGCTGAAAGTTCTCGACGAGTTGTCGTATGGACTGTTGCGATGACAGGTCTGCTTGCAGGAGATCAACCGCGTTCTTCCTGCTTTTCGTGGTGATCTCGCGCCTGGCTTCCTCGCCTCTGGCACGGTCCCGGCAGACCATCACGACGGTTGCACCCATCTGTGCCAGCTCCAGCGCGGTTGCTTTCCCGATACCTGAATTAGCGCCGGTCACCATGCAGATCTTCCCTTGCATACTGCTATTCACTGTTGGCATGATGCGCTCCTTTCATATAAGGTCATTGACGCGGGCCTTGCATTCCGGGCTTAGCCGCTAACGCGCGCGACGCGCATTCTGTCACTTTGCCCCGCCTTAATCTGTCCTTTGTCGCGAAGAGCCTGCAGTGCGACGAGTGCCGCTTCAGGTACTGCCGCTGCTTCCTCAAACGATATTTTGGCCGGTTTCATCGCCAATACATTTTCAGGAGCACATACATACCCGGCATAACCGCCCCTACCCCAGTTGGATAAGTCCCCGAATACCTCATCACCTGGCTGAAACCGGGTTACGTTTCTGCCAACCGCTTCAACCCGCCCCGCTATGTCACTTCCGGGTATCTTGTGTTTTGGTTTGAGAAGCCCAAAGTACAGGCGGACCACGAACGGTTCTCCTCTCACGAGCATCAGGTTAGAATAAGTCACGGATGCCGCATGAACTTCCACCAAGATTTCATCGTCGCCTGGGGTTGGCTTTTGGATCTCTTCAAGTTTCAGAACATCGGGTGGTCCGTAGTGTGTGTAGACAATTGCTTTCATAAGTGTTCCTCCAAGGTTGTTAGGTTTTGCTAAAACAATAGCTTTCATGTGTGTCTCCTCCTTTTTTTTGAACGATAGTGATGAGTTTCATTGACATCTGCCGCCTCGGCCTGGCCGGGTTTCACGCGAATGACCGAGAGCAATGGCATGCCTACATCACGCACTTTTCTGAGCACTCCATGCAACGCGGCCTGATCGACCACCGGGCCGGTTAACAGCGTCTCGCCGTTGTCTTCCAGCGTGATAATCAGGCCCCAAAACCAGTCTGTCCACTCGCGACCCAGATGGCCCTTGATTCTGATCTGATAGACCGTGGGTTGACCTGGATCACTTTCCGAGTTGATTTCGTTTGACATGATCCTCTCCCTCTTGTGGCCGGTCATCTCCGTCTGTGCCACTTGCTTCATGTACAAGTCGTGTATCTTCTATCAAGGAGTATATCTTCTCTATGGTAGGAACAGAGAGATACTAAAGGAGTGTTTGGGGTATTGTTGTGGGAGGACTGAGAAGTTGAAATACCAGGTTTGCGGGCAAGACTACAACAGACCCAACTCGCGGGCACGTGCGACAGCTTCGGTGCGCCTTTGGACCTGGAGCTTGTCAAAGATAGTCCGATTGTGCCCTTTCACCGTACTCAAGGCGAGGAACAGCCGCTCGCACATCTCCTGATTCGAGAGTCCGGCAGCCATGAGGTGGAGGACTTCCAACTCGCGTGGGCTGAGTGGCTCGATCAGGGGCTGGGCAGGTGGGGGCAGAGAAGATGTGTTTTCGCGCTTCTGCTCCTCAGCTGCACATGCAGCCAGCAATTTCCATGTATAGTCCGGCATCATCCCAAGAGCCGCTGCTTCGGACAAGAGGTGCGCCATCGGGGGACCTTCGTCGACAAAGAGACGGATGAAGCCGCCCGGCTCTGCCAGCGCCAGCGCGTCACCCAGCAATTGCACAGCCTTGCTTTTTTCACCATGCACATGGTGAGCGACCGCCTGGAGAACCATCACCTTGAGCTGTTCATCCTCCCAACCCTTAGCCTCTGCCTGCTGGCGCCATGGCAAAAGCCTCGCCAGTGCTGTGGATGGGTCTCCCTGAGCCAGGTGTACCCGGGCCTGGCTGATGGGGAGGTCGTGCGTCTGCGCCAGATGAGCGGCCGCCGCCAGATGGCCCTGGCGAAGCAACGTCAGCACCTGTGCGGCAGTAACATCAGGCATCCGAAACACGAAGTTATGCTGGCGCACGAACTGCTCGGCCTTCGCTAGCAGAGCGGTTGCGCTGGCCACATCTCCCTGGACAAGTTTCAGCCGGGCGAGCAACACCCCGCAGGCAGCGACGGTGTCGACGCTGTCTATCTGTCGCGTCAGTTGGACGCATTGTTGCCCGTGCTGTTGGGCAGCATCCAGGTCGTTCCATTGGTAGTATATACGGGCCAGGCCAAGATGCGCTTCGCATGCAATCCGCTGCGGCGGATCACCTGCCAAAAGGAGGACGCGCCGGTAGGTCTCGGCCGCCGGATAGAACTGGTTGTCTGCTTCCTGTAATTGACCGAGATTTATTGTAGCCGCTATGGTGTAGATGGAATCCCCAAACGACTTACTGATAGCTATGACTTCGGCATAGGCCCGGCTGGCCGCGGCACGGTCTCCCTGGAGCTGATAGGCATATCCCAGCGTCCAGTGAGCGGCAGTGCGGAGAGGCAGGTTGTTGGGATGCAGATACTCCAGTGCGCGGCGCGACTGGGCAACGATGGTTTCTCCATCGTGCTGAATGACAGCCAACGTGGCCCGCATGGAGGCAATACGTCCTACAAGGTCTTGGGGCCTGTCGTCTGGTTCGGTGCCTTGCAGGGCGGTTTCAGCAGCTTGTAGTCTCTGTTCGACGGCGGTCGTTTGGCCAGTCGTCATTAATGCCGAGGCATACGTCACCCACAACGAGGGTCTGGCATTCAGCACTGCCGCCGGCAGCGACTCCAGCCAGTTTCGTACCGGGGCACCCGCGCCACGAAAGTGCAGGGGCACCCCTTCTCCTTCAATGAGGCGCTCGGCGCGCGCGACATCATTGGCGGCAACAGCATGGTGAAAAGCTTC
>WNFM01308772.1_pt5 | contig 10302 bp, 8 predicted proteins | sample 5400271 | NCBI WGS metagenome assembly WNFM01 (sample SAMN13153352, study PRJNA577476) | soil metagenome | isolation source: 60 cm saprolite on Douglas fir-dominated hillslope | place: USA:California | collected 2013-09-17
GTCGCTGTCGCGCCGGGTCACCGCGTCGATGGCGGCGCCCAGCTGGGTTTCCGCCAAGCCGCCCATCGCGGTGATGGTGTTGTCGAGGCGTTGCAGCTCTTCGTCGTAGCTCTTGATGATGTGCTCGGAAACCATCGCTTCCCTCATCAACCGAAGCGGCCGGTGATGTAATCCTCGGTCCGCCTCTCCTTCGGATGGGTGAAGATCGTTTCGGTCTCGCTGAACTCGACGAGCTCGCCCATGTACATGAAGGCGGTGTAATCGGAGCTGCGCGCCGCCTGCTGCATATTGTGCGTCACGAGCGCGATGCAATAGTCCGACTTGAGCTCGGCGATCAGCTCCTCGATGCGCTGCGTCGATATCGGATCGAGCGCCGAGGCGGGCTCGTCGAGCAGCAGGATCTCCGGCTTCACCGCGATGGCGCGGGCGATGCACAGACGCTGCTGCTGCCCGCCGGACAGCGACAGGCCGCTCTGCCGCAGCTTGTCCTTCACCTCGTCCCACAGCGCGGCGCGGCGCAGCGCCTCTTCCACGCGCTCGTCGAGCTCGCTTGCCGAGGGCTGCGTATAGAGCCGTATGCCGAAGGCGACGTTGTCGTAAATCGACATCGGGAAGGGCGTCGGCTTCTGGAACACCATGCCGATCTTGGCGCGCAGCAGGTTCAAATCCTGCGCCGGGTCGAGGATGTTCTGCCCGTCGACCAGCACCTCGCCGGTCGCGCGCTGCCCGGGATAGAGCTCGTAAATGCGGTTCAGGATGCGCAGCAGGGTCGACTTGCCGCAGCCGGAGGGACCGATGAAGGCAGTGACGCGCTTGTCGTCGAGCACCAGGTTGATGCCTTTGAGCGCTTCGAATTTCTTGTAGAAGAAATGCACGTCCCTGATCACGACCTTGGGGCTCGTCTGGGCGACGGCGACGGGCTCGTGTGGCCGCACATAGGGTCGCGCCAGGGTGGACGGCCGCGCGGGCTCCGCGGTGAGGGCGTATTCGGCGTTCATGGCGAGCGATCGCTCCAGCTGGCGAGGGTGCGGGCAAGGATGTTGAGCAGAAGGATGGTGATGGTGATCAGCATCGCGCCGCCCCAAGCGAGTTCCTGCCAATCGGCGTAAGGGCTCAGTGCGAATTGGAAGATCACCACCGGCAGGTTCGCCATCGGCCCGTTCATGTTGATGGACCAGAACTGGTTGTTGAGCGAGGTGAAGAGCAGCGGCGCCGTCTCGCCGGCGATGCGCGCCACGGCGAGCATGACGCCGGTCAGCATGCCCTGCAGCGCCGCGCGATAGGTCACCAGGACGATCACCTTCCACTGCGGCGCGCCCAGCGCGACGGCGGCCTCGCGCAGGCTTGCCGGCACCAGCCGCAGCATGTCCTCGGTGGTGCGCACCACGACCGGCACGACGATGATGGCGAGCGCGACCGAGCCGGCCCAGGCCGAGAAATGGTGCAGCGGAACGACCAGCAGGCCGTAGACGAACAGGCCGATGATGATCGAGGGCGCGCTCAACAACACGTCGTTGATGAAGCGCACGGCCGAGGCGATGCGGCTGGCGGCGCCGAACTCGGCGAGATACGTCCCGGTGAGCACGCCCACGGGCGTGCCGACCAGCGTGGCGATGCCCGTCATCACCAGGCTGCCGAAGATGGCGTTGGCGATGCCGCCGCGGCCGCCGGGCGGCGGCGTGTTCTCGACGAAGAGATCCGTCCCGAGTGCGGGAATGCCGTTGCTGAGCAAGGTCCAGAGGATGAGGAAGAGAATGGCGAGGCCGATGCCGGTTGCCGTCCAGGACAGCGCGAGATAGAGGGCATTGTTGGCGCGGCGTCGGCCGTAGAGCGTCATCGTCGCCTCACTTGGCCGCGCGCTGATCGAGCCGCAGCAGCATCAGCTTGGCGGCGGCGAGCACGATGAAGGTGATGACGAAGAGGATGAATCCCAGCGCGAACAGCGAGGAGGTATAGAGATCGCCGATCGCCTCGGTGAACTCGTTGGCGAGCGTCGCCGAGATGGTAGTGCCGGGCGCCAGCAGCGAGGCCTTGATGCGGTGCGCGTTGCCGATGACGAAGGTGACCGCCATGGTCTCGCCGAGCGCGCGGCCGAGGCCGAGCATGATGCCGCCGATGACGCCGACGCGGGTATAGGGCAGCACGATGTGGCGCACGACTTCCGAGGTCGTGGCGCCGACGCCGTAGGCCGATTCGCGCAGCATCGGCGGCACCGTCGCGAACACGTCGCGCATCACCGAGGCGATGAAGGGCAGCACCATGAAGCCGAGGATGACGCCGGCCGTGAGCACGCCCAAGCCCAGCGGCGGTCCGGCGAAAAGTGCGCCGATGACGGGCAGCTCGCCCAGCGTCGAGACCAGCGCCGGCTGCACCGTGACCTGCAGGAAAGGCGCCAGCACGAACAGGCCCCAGATGCCGTAGATGATGCTGGGGATGGCGGCCAACAGCTCGATCAGCGTGCCGATCGGCCGGCGCAGCATCGGCGGGCACAGCTCGGTGAGAAAGACGGCGATCCCGAGGGCGAGCGGAATGCCGATGAGCATGGCGATGAGCGAGGTGACCAGCGTGCCATAGATCGCCGGCCATCCGCCGAAGTGCTCCTTGACCGGGTTCCAGGCGTCGCTGGTCAGGAAGCCCCAGCCGAATGTGCGGAACGCCGGCAGCGCCCCCGCGGCGAGTGCCGCGACGATGGCGCCCAGCAACACCAGCACGCCGATGGCGAAGATCTGGGTGGTGCCGCGGAACGCCGCGTCCTGAAAGCGCTGCCGATCGATCCGCCGTCGGACGGGTACGCTTAGCGAGGCGTCCATATCTGCTTGCCGTTGGGATCCTTGATGTTGGCCGTCCAGGATGCCTCGACCAGCTTGACGACCGTGCCCGGTATCGGCACGTAGGCGAGCTCCTCGGCCATCTTGCCGCCGTTGTCATAGGCCCAGGCGAAGAAATCGAGCACCTGCTTACCCGTCTCGGGCTTCTCCTGGGCCTTGTGGACGAGGATGAAGCTCGCGCCGGTGATCGGCCAGCTCTCCTTGCCCGGCTGATCGGTCAGCAGGAGATAGAAGCCCGGCGCCTTCTGCCAATCGGCATTGGCGGCGGCGGCCTGGAACGACTTTGCATTGGGCTGGTTGTATACGCCTTCCTTATTGGAGAGCAGCGCATAGGGCAGCTTGTTCTGTAAGGCGTACGCGTATTCGACATAACCTATCGACCCGGCGGTGCGGCTAACCAAGGCGGCGACGCCTTCATTGCCCTTGCCACCGAGACCTGTCGGCCAGTCGACAGAGGTGTCCGCGCCGACCTTGTCTTTCCATTCCGGACTTACCTTGGAAAGATAGTGGGCGAAGATAAACGTAGTGCCCGAACCATCGGAGCGGTGCACAACCGCAATTGCCTGGTCCGGTAGCTTCAAACCGGGATTGAGCTTAGCCAATGCGGCATCGTTCCATTTAACGACTTTGCCGAGATAGATGTTGGCAAGGGTTGGGCCGTCGAGCTTGAGCTTGCCCGACTCGATACCTTCGACGTTGATGGCCGCGACCTCGCCGCCCATGATCATCGGCCACTGCGTCAGGCCGTTCTTGTCGAGGTCTTCGGGCTTCAAAGGCATGTCCGAGGCGCCGAAATCCACGGTCTTGCTGATGATCTGCTTGATGCCGCCGCCCGAGCCGATCGACTGATAGTTGAGGCTAACGTCGGTCTTCGCCTTATAGGCGTCCGCCCATTTGGCATAGATCGGATAAGGAAAAGTGGCGCCGGCGCCGGATATCTCGGTCGCCTGCGCAGCGATCGGCCCCGCCGCCGCCAACGCGACGGCGAAAGCGCCAAGCCAGGACGATACCTTGCTGCGAGCCTGCACGGGTGTGGTCTCCCTCCGCTGGATTTGAGCGAAAGCCGCCCCTTCTCATCCCAAGGGGCCATGACGGCTTTCATACCCATTGGCTACAGCCCACGCGTTACAGTAATAGGACCATCGCGTTACAGGATTATGACGGACGGCTTTAGTCCGCCGCGAGCGGCAGGTGGACGGTGAAGACGGTGCCCTCGCCCAGCTCGCTGTCGATGTCGAGCGCGCCGCGGTGGTGGCTGACGATGTGCTTGACGATGGCGAGGCCGAGCCCGGTGCCGCCCAGCTCGCGCGAGCGCGCGGCGTCGACCCGGTAGAAGCGCTCGGTCAGCCGCGGCAGGTGGTCGCGCGCGATGCCTTCGCCGTGGTCGCGGACGGTGACGGCGAGCGCCGCCGGCCGCTCGCCCGGCCGCGCCCCCGGCAGGAAGCGCGGCGAGGGATGCGCCCCGACATCGATCGTGGTGCCGCGGCGGCTGTATTTGATGGCGTTGTCGAGCAGGTTCTGGAACACCTGCGCAAGCTCGTCGGCGTTGCCCAGCACCCTCGGCAGGCCCGCCGGCAGATCGAGGACGATGCGCATGTCGCGGGCGGCGGCGCGCTGCTCGAGAAAATCGGCCACGGTACCCAGCACCTGCTCGATGTCGACGCGCTCGGTGGGCGCGAGGTGCTCGTTCATCTCGATGCGCGACAGCGACAGAAGGTCGTCCACCAGCCGCGCCATGCGCTGCGCCTGCTCGGCCATGATGGCGAGGAAGCGGTCGCGCGCCGCGGCGTCGTCGCGCGCCGCCCCGCGCAGCGTCTCGATGAAGCCGGTGAGCGAGGCCAGCGGCGTGCGCAGCTCGTGGCTGGCATTGGCGACGAAATCGGCGCGCATCCGCTCGCTGCGCTTGACGGCAGTCATGTCGTGCAAGGTGAGCACCGCCGCGGCGCCCTCGGCGGTGTGCGGCCGGATCGCCGCCAGCCGCGCGGAAAGGTGCCGCTCGACCGGCGTGGTGATGTCGAATTCGACGATGCGCGAGGACTCGCCGCGCAGCACGGCGTCGGCGGCGGTGAGGACCGCGGGATGGCGCACCGCCAGCGCCAGGTCGCGCTCGACCAGGCGCATGCCGAAGAGCTCGTTGGCCGCGGCATTGGCGCGCAGGATGCGACGCCGTTCGTCGAGCAGGATCAGCGGATCAGGGAGCGCCGTCAGCACCGCCTGCGCCGCGCCCAGCTCGATCTCGCGGGCGCCGAGCTTCTGGCGCGAGGCGCGCGCCCAGCGCCCGACCGCCAGCCACAGCTCGCGCACCGACGGGCTCACCGTCGCCACCTCCGGCACGGTCGCGCCCGAGGCCAGCGCATCGACGGCTTTGCGCACCGCGGCAATGCCCATCACCAACGGCCGCAGCAGCACGAGGACGGCGGCGCAGATCGCGCAGGCGACAAGGAAAGCCGAGCCGGCGCGGATCGCGCCTTCCGCGGCATAGACGGCAAGCGCGACCAAGGCGGGGGCGGAAAGCGCCAGCCCGCCCAAGAGCCATCGCGCGGTCGGGGTCATGGGAACATGCTCGCTCGCGTTTCCGCCCTCTCCCCTTGGGGAGAGGGCCGGGGGTGAGGGGGCCGCCGCGCGAGAAGGTCCCCCTCACCCTCCCGCTGCGCGGGTCCCTCCCTCTCCCCAAGGGGAGAGGGGAAATGGCGGCGCCAGTCTTACTCGATCGCCTCGTGAGCGGCCAGCGCGGCGAGATTGACGAGGTCGGATACCGTCGCGCCCATCTCGACGATCTGCGCCGGCTTCTCGAGCCCCATCAGCAGCGGGCCGACTCGCCTTCCGCCGCCGAGCTGCTCGAGCAGCTGCGAGGCGATGTTGGCGCTGTTGAGCCCGGGCATGATCAGCACATTGGCCGGGCCCGAGAGCCGGCAGAACGGATAGCGCTCGCGCATCAGCGCGACGTTGAGGGCCACTTCCGCGCTCATCTCGCCGTCATATTCGAAATCGACCTTGCGCGCATCGAGGATGGCGACGGCGTCGCGCACGCGCTGCCCCGCCTCGCCCAGCGGATTGCCGAAATTCGAGTACGACAGCAGTGCGACGCGCGGCGCCTGGCCCATCATCTGGCGCGCACGACGCGCCGATTGCATGGCGATGTCGGCGAGCTCCTCGGCGCCGGGCAGCGCGTGCTCGGTGGTGTCGGCGATGAACACCGAGCGGCCGCGCGACAGCAGCAGGGCGTAGCCGCAGATGCGGTGCCCCGGCTTGGCGGCGATGACGCGCGTCACTTCCTCGAAGGCGGTGAAATAATTGCGCGTCGCGCCGGTGACCATGGCGTCGGCATCGCCGCAGGCGACCATGCAGGCGGCAAAGGTGTTGCGGTCCTGGTTGACCATGCGCTGGCAGTCGCGGCGGAGGGCGCCCTTGCGCTGCAGGCGCCGGTAGAGGAAATCGGTATAGGTCTTGTTGGCGCGCGACAGCCGCGCGTTGTGGATCTCGAGATCGCCGGCGGCGCCCAGCCCCATGGCGCGCATGGTCTCGCGGATGCGCTCCTCGCGGCCGATCAGCACCGGCGTGCCGTAGCCGCTGTCGCGGAACGAAAGGGCGGCGCGGATGGTCTTCTCCTCCTCGCCCTCGGCGAAGACGACGCGCTTGGGATTGGCGCGCACCTGATCGAGCGAGGCCTCGAGCGTCGCCGCGGTGGGGTCGAGCCGGCTCTTCAGGCTGGCGCGATAGGCGTCCAGGTTGGCGATCGGCTTGCGCGCGACGCCCGAGTCCATGGCGGCCTTGGCCACCGCCGAGGGCACTGCCCAGATGAGGCGCGGATCGAACGGCGTCGGCACGATGTAGTCGGGCCCGTATTGCAGGCGCTGGCCGGAATAGGCGGCGGCCACCTCGTCCGGCACGTCCTCGCGCGCGAGCGCGGCGAGCGCATGCGCCGCGGCGACCTTCATCGCGTCGTTGATGGTCGACGCGCGCACGTCGAGCGCGCCGCGGAAGATGTAGGGAAAGCCCAGCACGTTGTTGATCTGGTTCGGGTAGTCGGAGCGCCCGGTGCAGATGATGGCGTCCGGCCTGACCGCGCGCACGTCCTCGGGCGTGATCTCGGGATCGGGATTGGCCATGGCGGCGACCATCGGCCGCGGCGCCATCGACTTCACCATCGCCTGCGTCACCGCGCCCTTGACCGAGAGACCGAAGAACACGTCGGCGCCGTCCATCGCCTCGGCCAGCGTGCGGCGCTTGGTGTTGACCGCATGCGCCGATTTCCACTGGTTCATGCCCTCGGTGCGCCCCTGATAGACGACGCCCTTGGTGTCGCAGAGGATGACGTTGTCGTGCCGCAGGCCCATCGACTTCAACAGCTCGACGCAGGCGATCGAGGCGGCGCCCGCGCCGTTCACCACCATGTTGATCGATTTCAAGTCGCGCCCGGTGAGGTCGAGCGCGTTCAAGAGCGCCGCGGTGGCGATGATCGCCGTGCCGTGCTGATCGTCATGGAAGACCGGGATATCCAGGAGCTCGCGCAGCCGCTGCTCGATGACGAAGCATTCGGGCGCCTTGATGTCCTCGAGGTTGATGCCGCCGAAGGCGGGGTGCAGGTAGCGCACGCAATTGACGAACTCGTCGACATCCTTGGTGTCGATCTCGAGATCGACACCGTCGATGCCGGCAAAGCGCTTGAACAGCACCGCCTTGCCTTCCATGACGGGCTTGGCGGCGAGCGCGCCGAGGTCGCCCAGGCCGAGCACCGCCGTGCCGTTCGAGATCACTGCGACGAGATTGCCCTTGGCGGTGTAGTCATAGGCGAGCGCCGGGTCGCGCTCGATGTGGAGGCAAGGAAAGGCGACGCCGGGCGAATAGGCGAGCGACAGGTCGTGCGCCGTCGTCAGCGGCTTGGTCGGCGAGATCTCGAGCTTGCCGGGACGGCCTTTGGCGTGGAATTGGAGGGCTTCTTGTTCGGTGACGCGGCTATCGGGCTTATCGATGGACGACAAGGCGCTTTCCTCATGCTGGCAGGGGGCTCTGATGGCTCCCTTGGCTCTTCAATCGGCGCGATCAGTGTAGAGAGCGATGCCCTACCCGTCAAAGCCGCGCCACATGAGGATACGGCAAGTCGCGGCGCGCACAGAGCCGGCGCTAGGCCGACAGCGCCACGCGCGCGTGCCACTCGACGGCCTCGAACGCGCTGATGTCGGAGAGGAAGCGTTGCCCGCCGCCATCGACGAAGACGTGGCAGCGGAAGCGGTACCAGACGCCGTCGAGCACGAGAATGCCGTCATAGACATTGGCGACGCCGCCGTCTTCCTCGACGGTCGAGCCGACCAGCCGCGGCAGGATCTTCATGGCATCGCCGAGCGCCACGCTGAGCCGCCCCATGAGGCAGCCTTCGCACAGCACGTCCTCCAGGCGCAGGCGATGATTCGCCAGGAGAAAGTCGTCCACCGTATCGAATGCGCTCATCGCCGCCCCCTTGCATTGCGCCGCGCCGGCGCCTTTCGTCACCGGCGACCGAGGGTAGCGGCCGCTCTCGAACAAATCAAGAACATTATAGCGGGCAGCATATTGGGTGGCGCGCTGGAGCCGGCTGATCGGGTCGAGTTTCCCATATGTACCGGGTACGGGGGCATGCCGGGCGAGAAGCCGGCTTCACCGGCCGGCTTCCTCCGGCTTGGCGGTGCGGGCATGCATGTGGGCATGGCGGCCGCCGGCCTCCTCGAGCATGCGCACGGCGGCGGCCTCGAGCTCGGGGTCGTCGACGCGCACCCAGAGCAGCACCGCCCCCGATTGCAGCGCCGCCGCGAATTCGGCGCTGTGCTGGTTGGCCGCGTAGCGGTCGAGCAGCTCCTTGATCGCGGCGCCGCCGAGCCCGGCGGCGACCAGCGCGCCGATCGCCGCCGCGACCGGCCCGCCCGAGAGCAGCACGATGCCGGCGACGGTGAGCGGCCCGAGGAAATTCACCTCGTCGGTGAGCCCGGAAAGCAGCGTCGACCCCGGCGTGCCGCGATAGCCCGGCACGCCGCCCGCCACTTCCAGCGAATCATGCGTCGCCAGCACCGACAGGTCGGCGGGCTTGAAGCCGCTCGCCAGCAGCCGCGTCACCGCGTCGCGGAGCTCGGTCTTGCCGGCGAAGGCGGCAACCGCCTCGCGGATGACAGGAAAGCGCGGCTCTTGCCGGTCGGTGGCTATGGCGGACATCGTTTCTCCCGTGTTTCCCCGGCGCGCGGCAGCGTGCTAGCTTGCCGTGCGAGCGCCGGTTGCATGTGCCCCCGCAAACCATGAACGATCCCGTACCGCGTGTCGCTCCCGACAGCGTGTCCGGGGCGGCCGCGGCCGCCCCGCCCCCGGCCGAAGCGACGACGCCGGCCATGGCGCAGTACCTCGAGCTGAAGCGGCAGCATGCGGAGTGCCTGCTGTTCTACCGCATGGGCGATTTCTACGAGCTGTTCTTCGAGGACGCGGCGAAGGCGGCCGCCGCGCTCGACATCCAGCTCACCAAGCGCGGCCGGCACGAGGGCGAGGACATCCCCATGTGCGGCGTCCCCGTGCACGCCGCCGAGGCCTATCTCGCCCGCCTCATCCGCCAGGGCTTCCGCGTCGCCGTGTGCGAGCAGATGGAGGAGCCGGCCGAAGCCAAGAAGCGCGGCAGCAAGGCCGCCATCCGCCGCGCCGTGGTGCGCATCGTCACGCCCGGCACCATCACCGAGGAAGGGCTGCTCGATGCGCGGCGCAACAATTACCTCGCCGCGCTCGCCGAGGCCGGCGGCGAGCTCGCGCTCGCCTGGCTCGAGCTGTCGACCGGGGCCTTCCGGCTGCAGCCCGTCGCCGCGCCGGCGCTGGCGGCGGCGCTGGCGCGGATCGAGCCCGGCGAGCTGCTGGTGCCCGAGCGCCTGATCCAGCGCCCGGAGTTCTTCGAGTTGCTGGCGGAGCGCAAGAGCGCGCTGACGCCGCTGCCCAATCCGCGCTTCGACAGCGAGAACGGGCGCAAGCGCCTCGAATCGCTGTTCGCCGTGCGCGCGCTCGACGCCTTCGGCAGCTTTGCCCGCGCCGAGCTCGCCGCCGGCGGCGCGCTCGTCGATTACGTCGCCTTGACGCAGCAAGGCCGCGTGCCGCTGTTGCAGCCGCCGCGCCGGCTCGCCGCCGATGCGGTGATGGAGATCGACGCCGCCACGCGGCGCAATCTCGAGCTGACGCAGACGCTTGCGGGCGAGCGCAAGGGCAGCCTGCTCTCGACCATCGACCGCACCGTAACCGGCGCCGGCGCGCGCCTTTTGGCCGAGCATCTGGCATCGCCGCTCACCGATCCGGGCATCGTCAATGGGCGGCTCGATGCCGTCGCCTTTTTCGCCGCCGACGAGCGGCTGCGCGACAGCCTGCGCGCCGTGCTGCGCCGCTGTCCCGACATCGAGCGCGCCATGGCGCGGCTCGCGCTGGGCCGCGGCGGCCCGCGCGACCTCGCCGCCTTGCGCGACACGCTGGGCGAAACGGC
>WNFM01321411.1_pt1 | contig 10302 bp, 7 predicted proteins | sample 5400271 | NCBI WGS metagenome assembly WNFM01 (sample SAMN13153352, study PRJNA577476) | soil metagenome | isolation source: 60 cm saprolite on Douglas fir-dominated hillslope | place: USA:California | collected 2013-09-17
ATTCGGCGCCAGAACCGGCCGATCAGCAGACAGGGCCAACATCACACTACCGGAGTTGAGGATTTGCTTATAGGGCAGGACGACAAGATCACAAGCCTCGAGATATTCGAAAAGGACATCCTCCGGCACGTGACGAAGGTCCAAATGTATATTCTCGTTCATGGCGGCAATCTGCCGGAGCCACTCTTTCCGCTCTTTGTTCGCGTCACAATTGCCCGCAATCAGCAGCGTTGCATTGTCTTCTTTCAAGGCAAGAAATTCCGCCACCAGCAGTTCGACGTTCTTGTAGTCGCGGATCTGTCCAAAATAGAGATAAATGAAGTGATCTTGCGGCAGATGATGTTTTTGCCGGGCAAGGCTTTTTCCATGAGTGTAATCGGTTGCCGACAGCACGGGCTTGTAATGACCATGCGGGATCACGGCGGACATCTTCGACTGGAGTGCCGGCAATGCTGATCGGGCCTGATCTTGTGCGCGTGCCGTCAAGAAGATAGCGCCGTCAAGGAAGTGAAAGAATATCTTCCAATAGATCAGCGACAGATAGCGATTGGTGCGATCATGCGGGGCAAGATTGTGCACTGTCCAGATGATCTTGGCGCCCAACAGTTTGTTGAGACCAAGCCGCATGAGCAGATAGAAACTACGCGCGATCACGCGCGGAAGGTTCTGACCCGATACCGTCAGATCGGGCCAATGCAGATGAATGATGTCCAACTGCCGCGGCATCAGCCGTAAATGATGATAGTCTGAAATGTCCCGAATGAACGGGAGCATGTGTTCATAAAGCAAGGCAGTATAGGGATTGGCGCGTCGATTATTGAACGCGGGAAAAGCGACGATCCTCAGCATTGAACGCAACCTTTGATAGCATTTTCCATTTATCAGACTGATCGACATCAGTGCGATCAACAATAAGAAAACGCATCAATGGCATGTTCGTTGCCGCTGGCTCGTCATTGTCTGTAGGCGACAAGCAAAGCCCATATGCATTTGGCCTGCAATACCACCGGTCACTTGATGGGGCTGACAAGCGACACCGCGAGTCTCGTCTGTCGAGAGGACTTGCAGTTTACACCGAATTATATCGAAGCGCGCGCAAGTTACACGATCGGCTGCGAGCTAACTATCTGATTCTATATTAAAATTGCCAAGCTTTGAAAGTTGGCGTCCCCAAGGGGATTCGAACCCCTGTTACCGCCGTGAAAGGGCGATGTCCTAGGCCTCTAGACGATGGGGACCAAAGACCGGTGACACATGCGAAGCACCGCGTCACGGAACGGCGTCTGTTTAACCGCGATGGCCTCTAATTGCAACCCCGAAACGCTGGGATGGCGGTTGAAAACGGAAAAATACCGCCCATCGAAAATCGAATTTAACCAGCTGATTAAAGACAATAAAACCGGCTCCGGCCGATCGCGCAGCGGGATCAGCCGGCCGGCGCTGCGTCTTCAATCTGAAACTGGACCTCTTCGCGTCCTTGCCAACGGTCGGTGCGCAGATTTCCAGCCAAATGCAGGGTAGCACCACGGCTGCGCAGCAGGGTCTGGCCCAGGGCTTCCTCGGCCACACGGAAGGCGATTGCCTTGATGCGGGTACCATCCGCCCCCTGAATCTGGCAGCGGACATGATTGGTGCCGACAACATCGGCAAAGGCAATCCGGGCATCCGGCAAGACAAAACGGGGCTCCGGATTGCCGCTGCCGAAGGGCCCGATTCGCTCCAGCAGGGCGACGAAATCGGTTGTTGCAGCGCGTGGTTGCAAAACGCCGTCGATCTGCAGAAGTGGGACCAGCGGCGTACCGTTGAGATCGCTGGTGAAGCGCGTGGCAATGAAGGATGCCAGTTCCCCGATGCGCGCCGCCGCCACTTCAAATCCAGCAGCCATGGCATGGCCACCACCGCGTTCGATGATGCCGGCCTCGCGCGCCGCAATGATGGCATTGCCCAGATGCAGGCCGCTGACCGACCGCCCCGATCCCTTACCGATCCCATCCTCGCCCAGAGCCACGACACAGACTGGTCGCTGATAGCGGTCCTTGAGGCGGCCGGCGACAATGCCGATCACGCCGGGATGCCAGCCCCGCTCGGCTACCAGAATGAGATGGGGATTATGGTCGGCGAGCTTCTCGGCGGCAGTGATGGCTGCCGCCAGCACATCGGCTTCGATGGTTCGACGCTCGCTGTTGAGTGCATCGAGGCGCCGGGCAAGCTCGCCCGCTACCGCCGGATCATCGCCGCTGAGCAAAGTGGCACCGAGATCGGCGGCCCCTACCCGTCCCCCGGCATTGACGCGGGGTCCGAACAGAAAGCCGGCGTGATAGGTGCCCGGCCGTTCCGTCACCTTGGCGACATCGCTGAGAGCACTGATGCCGATATTGCGACGCTGCCCCATGATTTTCAGGCCCTGCGCAACCAGCGCCCGGTTGAGGCCGGTCAACGGCACGACATCACAGACCGTGCCCAGGGCAACCAGGTCCAACCATTGCAACAGGTCCGGTTCGGGACGTGACGCGGTGAACCAGCCGCGCTGCCGCAGCACGCGATTGAGCGCTACCACCAGCAGATAGGTGACACCGACAGCTGCCAACTGGCCGAGGCCAGGGGCTTCGTCCAGACGATTGGGATTGACCACGGCAATCGCCTTAGGCAGTCCGGGCTCGGCCATATGATGGTCGACAACCACGACGTCCAGACCGATATCGGCAGCGGCTTGCAAAGGTGCAAAGGCGGTGATGCCGCAATCGACAGTGATGACGAGATCGACGCCCTCGCCCCGCAGGCGATGCATGGCTGGCCCGTTGGGGCCATAGCCCTCGGCCAGGCGATCCGGCACATAGAGCCGGACAGGCTTGGCACCGATCGCTCGCAGATAGCGAATGAGCAGTGCCGCCGAGGTCGCGCCGTCAACGTCATAATCGCCGAAAATGGCGATCCGCTGCCCCGCTTCCAAGGCGACAACAAGCCGCTCCACCGCGCGATCCATGTCGTGCAACGACGATGGGTCCGGCAGCAGATCGCGCAGGCGCGGATTGAGAAAACCTTCAGCCGTCTCGACGGTCTGCCCGCGTGCCGCCAGGAGCCTGCCGAGAACCTCTGGCAGCTCCAAGCGCTGGGCGATGGCGAGACCTTGTCGATCCAGCTCACCATTTTGCGCTTGTGCGCGAGCGGCCCATAACCGGCCAGTCGAAGATTGTGCAACCCCGAGGAAGGGTGTCGTCGGCATGGCGCTCCTGATGCCAGAACGGGCAGTGCGTGTTCAGGCGTCGATCGGCCGCTTAATCTTCCAGTTATGCTGCGCCTCGACATAGCGAACGGTGCCGCTCTTCGAGCGCATGACCAGTGAATGGGTGGTCGCCATGCCGGCCGTGCGGCGAACGCCGCGCAGCATGGCGCCGTCGGTGACGCCGGTTGCGGCAAACATGACATCGCCTTTGGCCAACTCGATCATGCTGTATTTGCGGTTGAGGTCGGTAATGCCCAGGCGATGGGCGCGACCGCGCTCATCGTCGTTGCGAAACAGCAGCCGCCCTTGCATCTGGCCACCAATGCAGCGCAAGGCCGCAGCCGACAGAACGCCTTCCGGCGCACCGCCGCTGCCGATATAGATATCGACACCGCTATTCGGCGTGGCGGTGGCGATGATGCCACTGACGTCACCATCCGAGATCAACATGATGCGCGCGCCGGCCGCCCGAACCTTGGCGATCAATTCCGCATGGCGCGGCCGATCAAGGATGCAGGCGACGAGATCGCTGATCTCCATCTTCTTCGCCATGGCAAGATTCTTCAGATTCTGCTCCGGCGCATTGTCGAGATCGATGACGCCATCGGGCAGGCCGGGGCCAACCGCGATCTTGTCCATATAGACGTCCGGCGCATTGAGGAAATTTCCGCCTTCCGCCATGGCAACCACAGCCAGGGCATTGGCGGCGCCCTTGGCGCAGATTGTGGTTCCTTCCAAGGGATCGAGAGCAATGTCGATCTTCGGGCCGCCGGCGCCGACCTTTTCACCGATATAGAGCATCGGCGCCTCATCGCGCTCGCCCTCACCGATGACAACCGTGCCGTCGATCGGCAAGTCATTCAGCGCCCGACGCATGGCGTCGACTGCCGCCTGATCCGCGGCTTTCTCATCGCCGCGCCCCATCAGGCGCGAAGCCGACAAGGCCGCAGCTTCGGTAACGCGCACTGCTTCCAAGGCCAGGTTACGATCCATATTTTTCACTCCTGGAAAAAGGTGCCACATATTGCGCAGAGACGCGACGGATAGGCACGATTAAATTTCGCGTTCGGATATCAATCAATCCAACATCTCGATCGGCATGACATGGGCCGGCTCAAGAATTGATTTTACGTGAGCCAAACGGGCGGCTACCCGATCGATCGCCGCTTCCGTCGTCTCATGTGTCGTGATGACCACCGGTACCAGGCCGCCGGGATGGCGTGCCCGCTGGATCATCGCTTCCATTGAGACATTCTCGTCACGCAAGGCGGCGGCAACATCGGCAATGACACCCGGCTTGTCGACCACCATTAGGCGCAGATAATACGCGCCAACATGGCTGCCATATGCTGCTGGTGGCATCTGCCGCAAACTGGCGGCAGGCGCCGAAAAGACCGGCAGGATCCGATCCCGGGCAATGTCGATCAGATCGCTGACCACGGCCGAGGCCGTCGGTCCGGCACCGGCACCGCGACCGATCGCAATATTCTGGCCGATGAAATTACCCTTGGTAACCACGGCGTTGAAAACACCGTCCACTTTGGCGATGACGCTGCTTTGGGGCACCATGCAGGCAATGACACGCTGCTCAATGCCATTGCCGATCGGGCGTGCCAGACCGAGCAATTTGATGCGATAACCAAGCTCTTCGGCAAAGGCGATGTCCATGGCCGAGACATTGCGGATGCCACTGACACGAACAGCGGCAAAATCAATGGCGCAGCCAAAAGCGACGCTGGTCAAGATCGACAGCTTGTGGGCGGCGTCGACGCCATCGACATCAAAACTGGGATCCGCTTCCGCATAACCAAGTGCCTGGGCCTCACTAAGAACATCGGCAAATTCGCGGCCGGTCTCGCGCATCTGGGTCAGGATGTAATTACAGGTGCCATTGAGGATGCCGTAAACCTGCTCGATCCGATTGGCGGCCAGGCCTTCGCGCATTGCCTTGATGACGGGAATACCGCCGGCCACGGCCGCCTCATAGGCTAGACAGAGGTCCGAAGCTTCCGCTGCAACAGCCAAGGCGGTACCGTGATGCGCCAGCAACGCCTTATTGGCCGTCACCACATGCTTGCCGTTGGCAAGTGCCGCTTCGACCAAAGCCTTTGCCGGTCCGTCCGAGCCACCGATCAATTCGATAACGACATTAACATTCGGGTGACTGGCAAGTTCCAACGGATTGGATAGCCAGGTCACGCCCGATAGATCGACGCCGCGATCCTTGGCGCGGTCGCGCGCCGAAACCGCGACGATTTCGATTGGCCTTGGGCAGTGTAATTGAAGAACATCGCGGTTCTCCAACAGGAGACGAACAACGCCAATACCGACCGTCCCAAGGCCAGCAATGCCGACCCGGAGAGGTTCATGACGATCAGCAGCCATGGTTAGCCCCCAATGGCTGTTGGAAAAGGATTACGAGCATAATCTGTCAATTGCTGCTGAGGTAAACTTCCGCCCGTCGATTGGCGGCTTCGCCGGCGGGCATGATTTCTGGATAAAGTGGCTGTCTGTCGCTGGCGCCAGCGACTTGAACAAAAAGTGGGCGAACGCCGAAGCGGACCAGTAGCTGTGCGACAGCTTTGGCGCGCGTATCCGCTATGTTGACATTGGTCTGCTGATGTTTGTCCATCGGCATGTTTTCCGTGCGCGAACTGGCATGCCCGACAATCCGGATGACGCCGCCATAGGCGCGTTGCAGATCGGCGATCTGCCGCAACACGCCACGGTCGCTCGCTCCTAACTGTGCGGAGCCAATGGCGAAATAGACCAGACCAACTGGCTGGCCGCTTGGTGTGGCAAAGGATTGTGCATCCGTGCCGTCAGTTTGCGCGGCGTACACGACGTTGCTGTTATAGCCCGTCGCCGGTTGGCCCAATTGGGTCGGGCCAGCATAGGGCGACCGGTAGAGTGATTGAGCCGGAACGCCCTGAGGTTGCTTTTGGGTCTGATCAAAGCCGGAATACGGCGGTAAAATCGGCTTGCTGAACATATCGTCGTTGGAATTGCTCACGGATTGTGCCGTCTGATCGTCTGCCGGCAGCAGCGGCGATGGCGCCGCCGGGCTTGATCCCGACGTCGTTAAAACCGTCAGATGTCGCTGCAACGGCAACAACATGGAAGATTGCTTCGGTTTTGCCGGTGGTGTGGCATCCGGATCCGGCTGCGGGGTTGGCCGCTGCATCGGCACGGTGTTGATGTCCGGATAAGCATTCGGATCGGTGCTGGCGGCATCCGGTGCGGCCGGGATCGGCGACGGTGCGCCCGGCGGCGTCGCAGGTTGCGCCGCTGTTCCGGCAGGGGCGGTGCCGGCTTCCGGCTGTGCTGTGTCAGGCGCGTTTGTGTTGGCGGTCTTCGGCGCTTCTGGCGGCGCCGGTAACGGTCGTGGCGCGGTGCCAAGCAGCGCACGCAGCTCCTGATCAGTATACTCCGCATTGGCGCCGTCACCAGGCAGCCCAACCGGGACGGCGGCGATGTTCGGGCCGCCAGTCGATGGAGGGAAAGCCGGCTCAGCATCCCCGAACCATGAGCAGCCACCTAAGAGAACGATGGCGGCCAACAAGGCACCCCGTATCAGGGTCTTCCCTGGCATTGACATCTCGCCGGCTTGCAAGCGACCGTCATTCCAAGCCCGGCGGCAGTGCGTACTGCCGTCACAAAACGAATTCATTATGCCCTCATTGCTCCAAATCGCCCGACATGGTGCCGCCCCAAGCCCGATCCCCTTTTCGTGGACCGGATGACAACCCTTGCCAGTCAACCTAGTATATTTAACAAGTTCGTCAGACAATATGCCGGTCGAATCCCCTTAGAGAGAGGTACTATAGCAGAGAACGCGTATCGTCGATTGCTATTTTCCGTCACCTCTAACATATTGATAAGCAGATTAATTCGGGGGATTCTATGACGAGCAACGGGGAGCAGGAAAAGCCAGTAATCGATCCATCGGCCTGGGCGGAAACGATGGCCAAGATTGCTGAGCAATCACAGCGCCTGGTCAGTGAGTTCCTGAGCCGGAATGCGTCTGATGTCGGCGTGCAGGCTGATCCCCTCAATATCGGGCGCGCCTTTCTCGAGATGACATCACGCCTGATGTCCGACCCGCAAAAGTTGATGGAAGCGCAGGTTTCGCTTTGGCAGGATTACATGAATCTCTGGCAGACCACCGCGCGGCGCATGATGGGGCAACCTGCCGACCCTGTAATCCAGCCCGGACCTGGTGATCGGCGCTTCAAGGATGAGGCTTGGCAAGACAATCAAGTATTTGATTTTATTAAACAATCTTATCTTCTGACGGCGCGCTGGCTGCAATCGACGGTAACCGACATCGACGGGCTCGATAGCAAGTCGGCGCAGAAGGTCGATTTTTACACACGGCAATTTGTCGATGCCATGGCGCCCAACAATTTCGCCATGACCAATCCCGAAGTCCTGCGGGCGACGGCGGAAAGTGGTGGCGAAAACCTGGTCAAAGGATTGCAGCATCTGCTGGAGGATCTCGAGCGCGGTAAGGGAAAACTGCAGGTCCGGATGACCGATCTCAATGCTTTCGAGGTCGGCCGCAATCTGGCCGTGACCCCCGGCAAGGTCATGTTCCAGAACAACCTGATGCAATTGCTGCAATATGAACCGGCGACGGAACAAGTCGCCAAGCGCCCCCTCCTGATCATTCCCCCCTGGATCAACAAGTTTTATATTCTCGATCTCAAACCGGCGAATTCGCTGATCAAGTGGCTGACCGAACAAGGCCACACAGTGTTTGTGATTTCCTGGGTCAATCCCGATGAAACACTGGCGAAAGAGAGCTCCGATTATATGCGCGACGGTCCTTTGGCAGCGCTGGACATCGTCGAAAAACTCACTGGCGAGAAGACCATCAACGCCATCGGCTATTGTCTGGGCGGGACGCTCCTCGCCTGCACGCTGGCTTACCTGACGGCCAAGAAGCAGCAGGACCGGATCACTAGCGCTACCTTTCTGACCACCATGGTCGACTTCACCGATGCCGGCGAGCTGTCGGTCTTCGTCGATGAAGAGCAGCTGGCGGCGATGGAACAACGGATGAGCCAGCAAGGCTATCTTGAAGGATCGGCCATGGCCAATACCTTCAATATGCTGCGGGCCAATGATCTGATCTGGTCCTTCGTGATCAACAATTATCTGCTCGGCAAAGAGCCCTTCCCCTTCGACCTGCTCTATTGGAATTCCGATTCCACGCGCATGCCGGCGGCGATGCACAGCTTCTATCTGCGCAACATGTATCAGGAAAACTTGCTGTGCAAAGCAGGTGGTCTGACGCTCGCCGATGTGCCGATCGACCTAACCAAGATCAAGACGCCGACCTTCATCCTCTCCACCAAAGAGGATCATATCGCGCCCTGGAAATCGACCTATGCCGCGACCCAACTTTATAAGGGGCCGGTCAAGTTCGCCTTGGCCGCATCGGGTCACATTGCCGGTGTCGTGAATCCCCCGGCTGCCAAAAAATACAATCACTGGATCAATAACGCCGAGACGCTGCCCGCCTCGCCGGATGACTGGCTGGCCGGTGCCGAGGCGCAGCCTGGATCCTGGTGGCCGGAATGGCAGAAATGGGTGTCTGCATTCAGCAATGGTACGGTCCCGGCACGTAAGCCCGGAGACCATAAAGTCAAACCATTGGCCGATGCGCCCGGCAGTTACGTGAAGGTCCGTTCCTAAGGCTGCAGTATCGACCGTATCCTTCTGATTGATTGACCAGTGATGCCGCTGTTCGTTAGCGATTAGCCCTTATCGAAGCGGCTCATCAGAGCCTCCTCGGTTTATGGTCCCCTAAGCAGTACTGTGGACGCGCTGTCGTTTCTTATCCAGTCGTCGTTCGATAGATCCTGCAATGGTCAATGGCAAGCTATTGGGCAGCGCGCCGTTGTTCGATCACCTTTTCTGCGAGTTTGCCGGTCAATTCCTGTAAATGATCGAATTGCGCCTTGTAACTGCCAAGGCCTTGCGTGAAGGAACGCAGTTCGATCACCAGGTCGAGAATTTCTGCCTGCGGCATCAACGCTTCCACCACTTCCCAACCCGGCCAGTCCGGCTTGGCGGAAAACTGCAATATCTGCCCACGTCGTGAACTGACCAGACCATGAACACGTGACATGAAATCGGCAGGCGTCAGTATTTCCACGGCAAAGATCGGTTCCAGAAGGACGGGGTCACAATTTGGCATTCCCTCCTGCATCGCCATCCGCGCAGCAGTCTTGAAAGCCTGGTCAGAACTGTCGACGGAATGAAACTGACCATCGCACAGCGCCACGGCAACATCGACGACCGGAAAACCGAGCGGGCCGCGACCGAGATAGTCTCGGACTCCATCCTCGACAGAACCGATGAATTGGCGTGGCACGGCGCCGCCGACCACACGGTCTTCAAACGCGAATCCCTGGCCGCGCGGCAGAGGCCAGATTTCGATATGGACATCGCCGAACTGGCCGCATGTTGCGTGGTTTTATGGCGGATCGTTTCGCGATAGCTGACCTGCGGGCGATGCACACGGACCGGAAGATTGTAACGGCTTTTCAAGCGTTCGGCGGCCACTTGCAGATGGATCTCGCCCTGCCCTTGCACCAACAATTCATGCGTCTCCGGATTGTGCACGAAGGTGAGCGATGGATCTTCCTCGGACAATTTGGCAAGTGCAGCGGTCAGTTTCACTTCGTCATTACGGTTCTCGACCCCTAAAGCGAGACTGAACAAGGGTTGCAGAATTTCTGGCCAGTCCACCATCACGGCTTTGTTGCCATCCGGAATCAGCATCTCGCCGGTTCGGGCTTGTTCCAGTCGACCGAACGCCAGGACATCACCAAAAACCGCCAGTGGCACTTTCTCCTGGCTGCCACCCTTAAGGCGAAACAGTCCAGCGATGCGCTGGCCATTCGCGACCTGACCATCGGTAAATTTTCCGGCCATCACGCGCACGAGCGACAACTTGCCGGAATGCGCTTGATGCAGGGTCTTGAACACGATCGCGGCCGCAGGCTGGTCGCTTAGACCGAGACGATGGGCCGTCTGCTCCGGCCCAGGAACATCATGGCGCAAGGAAT
>WNFM01076412.1_pt1 | contig 10301 bp, 10 predicted proteins | sample 5400271 | NCBI WGS metagenome assembly WNFM01 (sample SAMN13153352, study PRJNA577476) | soil metagenome | isolation source: 60 cm saprolite on Douglas fir-dominated hillslope | place: USA:California | collected 2013-09-17
TCAAAACGCAGATTCGATCCGTTGCCCGGGCGCCCGCTCCGGCCTAATGAGTTAACCCGGAACCGAGGCTGGCATGCATCCGTTACGCATAGACCTCCGCCCGCCTCGCCCGACCGTTTGATCATTTGAGGAGCAAGCCGATGTCTTTTACGCTGCCCGACCTTCCCTACAAGTATGACGCGCTCGCCCCCTACATGTCGCGCGAGACGCTCGAATACCACCACGACAAGCACCACCTGGCCTATGTCAACAACGCCAACAACCTCATCAAGGGAACCGAGTGGGAAGGAAAATCGCTCGAAGACGTCGTGAAAGGTTCGTTTGGAAAGAACGCCGGCCTCTTCAACAATGCCGGCCAGCACTATAACCACCTGCATTTTTGGCAATGGATGAAACCCAACGGCGGCGGCGACAAGCTTCCCGGCAATCTCGAAAAAAAGATCGTCGCCGACCTCGGCTCCGTCGCGAAGATGAAGGAAGACTTTATCCAAGCAGGCGTCACGCAGTTCGGGTCGGGTTGGGCCTGGCTGGCGGTCAAGGATGGCAAGATCACCGTCACCAAGACCGCGAACGGCGAGAACCCGCTGGTGCACGGCGGTAAGCCGATCCTCGGCTGCGACGTGTGGGAGCACTCCTACTACATCGATTACCGCAACCGGCGGCCGGACTACCTCAAGGCCTTCGTCGACCATCTGGTCAATTGGGAGTACGTGGCCAAGATGTATGACGCGGCGATGAAATAATCGCGCGGCCCTCATTCTCGCCGCGTCATGCCGCGGTCGCCAATCAATTTGGGGCTGGGTTTCAACGGGGATGGCAACATCCCCCCAACCCAGCCCCACCGCCACGCTCCCGCGTTGGCGCAGGCTTTGCCGGCGTGACGCGCGATGAGAGTTCAGGCGTGCCGCACAAGATCCGTTTGGCCTGGGCCCCCTGCGGTCGGGGACTCGCGCCATAATCGGCGAATAGACTTGCCCGCCGAGCAAAACCTGAGCCGACCGCCCGTGGCCCTCGCAACGCCCGTTCCCGCGCTGTCGTCCGATGAACTCGCGACGAGCCGGGTCTTTGACCGGCTTGCCGTCGTGGTGCTCGGCGTCGTGGGCATCGTCGCGTTGCTGACGTTTCGCGACTACGGATTGAGCTGGGACGATTACGCGCATTCCGAATACGGCGATCTCCTGCTCAAATTCTATCTTTCGGGTTTGCGCGACCAGCGCGCGCTGTCGTGGGTGAACCTCTACTACTACGGCGGCGGCTTTGATCTGCTGGCGGCGCTCGTCGCCAAGCTTTTGCCGCTCACGTTGTTCGAGACCCGCCGGCTGATGGGGGCGGCCGTCGGAGTTCTCGGACTATTCGTTACTTGGCGCATCGGGCGCCGCATCGGCGGGCCGGCGGCAGGACTGACCGCGCTCGTCCTGCTCGCCAGCTGTCCGCTCTACTACGGCCACATGTTCATGAACCCGAAGGACTCGCCCTTCGCGGTGGCGATGGCGATTTTTCTCCTCGGTCTCGTGCGAGTCTTCGAAGACTATCCCCGCGTCTCGATTGCAGGCGGCGCCCTCCTCGGCGCCGGCTTCGGTCTATCGTTCGGTTCGCGCATCATGGGCGCCTTCGGAGCGATCGAGGCGCTCGCGGCGCTTGCCTTCATCTTTGCGCTCGAAGCACGCGCGCGCGGGATCCGCTCGGCCGGCGCGCGGCTTGGAGCTTTCGCCTTGGCGCTCGTGCCGGCCGTCATTCTGGCCTACGCCGTGATGGCATTTGTCTGGCCCTGGTCGGTGGGCGATCCGCTCAATCCGTTGCGCGCGGTTGAATACTTCTCGCGCTTCTTCGAAAAGCCGTGGCAGGAGCTGTTCGACGGCCGCTTGATTCCCGTTCCGGACATGCCGCGCAGCTACGTGCCGACGCTGTTCGCGCTCAAGCTGCCCATAATCTTGTCGGTCCTGGGATTCGGCGGCGCCGCGGGTGCGCTCGTCGCCGCTTTCAGAGGCAACGTCGCCGTCAATCGCCGAGCCGTCTTGCTCGCGGTGGCGCTCGCCGCCCTGTTGCCGCTCGTGGTCACGATCGCGTTGCGGCCAGCGATGTACAACGGCATTCGTCATTTCGTGTTTGTGTTGCCGCCGCTCGCGGTGCTCGGCGGCCTCGCCACCGTCTCTCTGGTCGAGATCGCTGCGCGGCGGCTTCGAGTTCCGCCCGTTGCGGCTGCCCTCGTCTTTGTCCTGGGCGTCGCCGTTCCAGTCGTCGAAATGGTACGGCTGCATCCCTACGAATACACCGCCTTCAACTGGTTTTCCGGGGGCGTCGCGGGCGCGCGCGACCGCTACATGCTCGATTATTGGGGCCTCTCGTTCAAGCAAGCCTCGCAAGCACTGCTGGCGAGGCTCGCCGAGCGGCACGAGACCAAGCCCGCCGGCCGCCGCTGGAGGATCGCCGTCTGCGGCCCGCACCGCTCGCCGCAGGTGGAGTTAGGCCCCGACTTCGAAACCACCTGGGATCCGACCGGCGCCGACTTCGCGATGATGCTCGGGGAATTCTACTGCGCGAAGCTCGACGCTCCGGTGCTGGTCGAGATCGTGCGCGACGGCGTCACCTTCGCCCGCGTCTACGACATCCGTGGACGGTCGTTCCCGACCCTGCTGACCCAGCCGGGGCTTTGATCGCGCGTCCGTCGGATCCGTGCCGCGCGCCTGACCGCGCGCTATCATTGTCGGTCTCATTCGGAGGCCCGGCCATGCCACGCACTTTCGTCTTCGATGCCTATGGCACGCTTTTCGACGTGCATGCCGCCATCGGCCGGCATCGGGCGGCCGCCGGGCCCGATGCCGATCGTTTCTCCGAGTTCTGGCGTACCAAGCAACTCGAATATAGCTGGACGTTGACGCTCGCCGGCCGCTATCTCGATTTCTGGACGTTGACGGAACGCGCGCTCGATTTGGCCTTCGCGCGCTTTTCTTCCGTCGATAAGGCGCTCAAGCCAAAGCTGCTCGGCGCCTATTTGGCGCTCGACGCCTTTCCCGATGCCCGCGCGATTTTGCGCGATCTCAAAGCGCGTGGCGACGCCACCGCGATTCTGTCGAACGGCTCGCCGAAAATGCTCGCCGCCGCCGTCGAGACAGCCGACATCGGCGGCCACCTCGATGCCGTTCTCTCGGTCGACGCGATCCGCCTCTACAAACCGCGTCCCGAGGCTTATGCGCTCGTGACCGAGCGCTTCAAGATCGCGCCTGGCGAGGCCGTTTTCGTTTCGTCGAACCGCTGGGACGTCATGGGCGCGGCTGCCTTCGGCTTTCGCACGGCTTGGATCAATCGCACCCACCTGCCGGAAGAATATGAACCGCCGCCGGACGCCACGCTCGCCGGCCTTGACGAGCTCATCACGAGCGCCCCCTGAGAGCGCACCCGCGTTGACGGCCGTTTGACGAGATCGGTACTATCGCACGAAAGCAACCAAACTTTGGGGAGGATGAAAATGCGCGTTGCTCTTTCGCTCTTGCTCGCCATGGTGTTGATGCCGATCGTTTCCATGCAAACCGCATACGCGCAGGACAACGCTGTTTACGCGGTGAGCTACGTCGAGGTTGCCCCGGCGGCACGCGCGGCAGCCGCGAGCCTTTTGCGGCAGCTCGCGAATGCCAGCCGCAAGGACGAGGGCAATACGCGCTTCGATATCCTGCAGCGCACGGCCCCATCCAACCAGTTCGCGATCGTGTCGGTCTGGAAGGACCAGAAGGCCTACGACGCGCATCTGGCCGCCGCTCACAGCAAGGAATTTCGCGAGAAGATCAAATCCGATCTCATCAGCGCAATCGACGATCGGGTGCACACGGGCATGGAGATCGCAGGGTCACCCGCAGGAAAAGCCGGGCCCGACGAGATCGTCGTGGTGACGCATGTCGACGTTCCGCCGCCGAAGAAGGACGAGTGCATTGCAGCGCTCAAGACATTGGTGGCGGACAGCCGCAAGGAGCCAGGTTCCGTGCGCTTCGACGTGTTCCAGCAGGGCAACCGGCCGAACCACTTCTCGGTGGTTGAAATCTGGAAAGACCAGAGCGCCTACGACGCCCACATCACGGCGGCGACGACCAAAAAATTTCGCGACCAACTCACGCCCATGAGCGGCGCGCTCTACGACGAACGGCTCTACAAGGCGATCTAGCGGCCCCGTCGCGTTGATAAGGCGGACGACCGCGACGCTGCTTCAACCGACAAAAGTTGCCCCACGGCCGAGGGAGCCGCGGGGCGACTGATGTCTGCTCCGAATTGTCGTCAGTGGGTCTTCCAGCGCGCCTTCGCCTCGGCGCCGGCCTGTTTGAGGTGGACGTTCTCGTCCACGTGATCGACCCACGCAAGCGGAATGAAGTGATGCTCACCGCCGGCATCAGGATCGTCCTTCGTCAGCTTGACCTGATCCCGGCCTTCCAGATGGTCCACGGTGCCGACGTGCACGCCGTCCGAACCCAGAACTTCCATATGTTCCTTGATCGTCATCGGTGCGACCATGTGCTCCTCCATTGTTCTGCTTAATAACTCGCAGGAATGGTGAGAGGTTCCTGGCAATTTACGCCGCCAGCGCCGCCAATATCCGCGCCCAACTGCGCGTGCCTTTATGAAATGATGTCAGATCGAATTTCTCGTTCGGTGAATGCACGCGGTCGTCGTCGAGTGCGAAACCCACCAGGATCGTGTCCATGCCGAGGACACGCTTGAAATCTCCCACGATGGGGATCGAGCCGCCCTCCCCGATCGCGAGCGCCTTCTTGCCCCATTCGGCGGCGAGCGCGGCGCGCGTCTTGGCGAGCGCCGGATTGTCGAAGGGAAGGTCCGTTGCCGCCGCGCTGGCGAAGCTCTTGAACTCGACCTTGGCGTCGGCCGGCAAACGCGCGCGCACGAAGCTGTGGAAGGCGGCGCGAATTTTCTGCGGGTCCTGTGCCCCCACCAGCCGGAACGACACCTTCGCTGTGGCCTCCGCCGGGATCACCGTTTTCGCCCCCTCCCCGGTGTAACCCCCGATCACCCCGTTGATCTCCGCGGTCGGGCGCGTCGCGATCTGCTCGATCAGCATGCGGTCCTTCTCGCCCGCCGGCACTTTGAGCCCGACTTCGGCGAGGAAATTCTCTGGCGTGAGATCGAGCCCCTTGAGATCGGCTTTGATGTCGGGCGGCAGCTCCTTCACGCCGTCGTAGAATCCCGGAATCGTCACGTGGCCGTTGTCGTCATGCATGGCGGCCAGGATGCGCGCAAGCACGCGCAGCGGATTCTGCGCCGCGCCGCCGAACAGTCCGGAATGCAAATCCCGGTCGGCGCAAGTCAGCCTGACCTCCTCGTAGACGAGCCCGCGCAGCGACGTCGTCACCATGGGCGTCGTCGGATCCCACATGCTGGTATCGCAGACCAACGCGAGATCGAGCTTGAACTCGTCGGCATTGTCCTTGACGAAGCCGAACAGGTGGTTCGAGCCGCATTCCTCCTCGCCTTCGATCATCATGGTGATCGGGAGCGGCAATTCGCCGGTGACGGCGGTGAATGCGCGACACGCCTCGATGAAGGTCATCACCTGGCCTTTGTCATCGCAGGCCCCGCGCGCCACGATGATCTTGCGGCCATCCGGCAGCGTCGCGATGCGTGGTGCAAATGGCGGCGTCTCCCAAAGAGCGAGCGGATCGACGGGCTGCACGTCGTAATGACCGTAGAAGAGGACGCGCGGCGCCTTGCCGTTGGCGCGCGGACTGCCTTTGCCCACCACGATCGGATGCCCCTCGGTCGGCCGGATGCTGGTCTTAAAGCCGATACCGGAGAGATCCTTGGCCACGTACTCGGCGGCGGATTGACACTGGTCCTTGTAGGCCGGATCGGTCGAGATCGACTGGATGCGCAGGAACTCGAACAGTCGCTCGAGGCTTTGGTCGAGATCGGCGTCGATTTTCTGCAACACGGCGGGAAGGGCATGCGTAGGGGTCATGGATGGATGCTCTGCCTTGTCTGCTGTGTACGGGATGAGAGGTCCGCGATCGCGTGATTGCCGGAGGCCCCGTTGGCGGGCGGCGGCCGCCGAACGCGTCACCGCCGCAAAATGCCTCCCATGGTGCCACGCACGATGGCGCGTCCGACCGAGCTACCCATCTTGCCGCCGATTGATTTGCCGATATCGGCCGCGATTTGGCCCGCCACGCGGTTGCTGACCGAACGCGTCACCTCCCGCGCGATCACCTGACCAGTCGAAAGCCGCGTTCGGCGCGGACGAGTGGTACCGAAGATGTCGCCGAGCACGCTGCCTATAGTGCTCCATACGGCGCCGAGGCCGGAGGGCTGCGGCGCTTGCTCCGCCCCGCCCGGCCCCTGCGGTGCAACAATCGGCCCGCCTGCGGCACCCGAGTGCAGGCGCTTCTGCAAGAGCTCGAAGGCGGATTCGGAGTCAACCGTCTGATCATACTTGCCCTTCACCGGGCTCTCGGCCATCAGCGCCTTGCGCTCGTCCGGCGTAATCGGACCGAGCCGCGCGGAAGGCGGACGGACCATGCAACGCTCCACCATCGACGGCGTGCCGTTGCCTTCGAGGAAGGAGACCAGCGCCTCCCCCTTGCCCAGCTCCATGATGATCTTGGCGGTGTCGAGCTTGGGATTGGGACGGAACGTTTCCGCCGCCGCCTTCACCGCCTTCTGATCGCGGGGGGTGAAGGCCCGCAACGCGTGCTGTACGCGATTGCCGAGCTGGGTGAGCACCTTGTCCGGTACGTCGAGCGGATTTTGCGTCACGAAATAGACGCCGACCCCCTTCGAACGGATCAGGCGGACCACCTGCTCGATCTTATCCAGCAGCGCCTTCGGCGCGTCGGTGAACAGAAGATGCGCCTCATCGAAAAAGAAGCAAAGCTTGGGTTTGGGCTGGTCGCCGACCTCGGGCAGCTCCTCGAACAGCTCGGAGAGGAGCCACAAAAGAAACGTCGCATAGAGGCGCGGATTCGCCATTAACTTATCGGCGGCGAGAATATTGATGAAGCCGCGGCCATCGCGGTCGGTACGGATGAAGTCCTTCAATGCCAACGCCGGCTCGCTGAAAAACTTGTTTCCGCCCTGGTTCTCCAACACCAACAGCTGGCGCTGTATGGTCCCGACGGTCGCCTTCGACACGTTGCCGTATTGGACCGTGAGTTCGGCGGCGTGATCCGAGATGAAGGCGAGCATGGCGCGGAGATCTTTGAGGTCTAGGATCGGCAAGCCCTGCTCATCGGCGACCCGGAAGCAAACATTGAGCACGCCTTCTTGGACGTCGTTGAGGTCCATGAGGCGCGACAGCAATAGCGGGCCCACCTCGGAAATGGTGGCACGGACGGGATGCCCCTGCTCCCCGAACAAGTCCCAGAACACGACCGGGAACTGGTCGGGCTCGTAATCGAAACCGAGGCTTTTGGCCCGCGCGACAAATGCCTCCTTGGCTTCGCCCACCTCGGACACGCCGGAGAGATCGCCCTTGACGTCGGCGGCGAAGACCGAGACGCCGGCGCGGGAGAGGCCCTCCGCCAGCACCTGCAACGTGACGGTCTTGCCGGTACCGGTCGCTCCGGTGATCAGTCCATGGCGGTTGGCAAACGCAAGCGTCAAAACTTCCGGCTTGATACTCTTCCCGACGAAGATCGTGCCGTCTTTGTCGAGGTTCGCCATGGCACAATTCCTTCCAGTAACTCATCGCCATTGTCGCTCTCCCACGCGCGCGGTCAACCGCCGTGGCTGCGACGCAATAAGCTCGGTTTGGCGATCACCGAACGTGCGCGATCACGGAGCTTGTCGCATTGTATCGGGTGATCACGATGTTTGCATCCATACGCTCGCACGAGCGTCCGTCGTGCAGAGTAACGATGGACATGCGATGCCCTGATGCACGAATGCAACAACGAGTCGCGACTTTTATCGTCAGTGCTTGTGTTCTGAAGTTTTGCAAGCCTAATATGATCTTCAACCTGCCGAGAGCGCGGGGCTGGTGAGAGGCACATGGACGACCTCATCGGACGTCTCGTCGCCCCGGTTGGCGTCGACCGCACGGCCGCGGAAAAGGCTGTTGGCATCATCCCGCAATGGGCGAGGTCGTCGGCGCGGTCGCCGGCCTCGGCCAGTTCGTCTCATGTTTGATGGCGATGGCGGCTGGTCAGGAGCGAGGAGAATTTTATGTCCTACTCGATCGCCGCCATCGAAGAGATCGATGCGGATGACGCCAAGGCGCTGAAATCTGTTGGCATCAGAACGACGGAAAAGCTGCTCGAGGCCGCGAAAAGTCCGAAAGGACGCAAGTTCCTCGCCGCCAAGACCGAACTCGACGAGAAGAAGCTCCTGCGGTGGGCCAATATCGCCGACAAGCTGCGCATCAAGGGCATGGGCAGGGAATATGCCGGGCTGTTGTGCGCGGTTGGCGTCGAGACCGTGAAAGAGCTGCGATACCGCAATCCCGCCCGTCTCGCCAAAGCCATGGCCGAGGCCAACAAGAAGCGAAAGCTGGTTCGCTTTCTTCCCTCGGAGAAGCTCGTGACGCGCTGGGTGGAACACGCCCAGAAGCTGCCCCAGAAAATTACGTACCGATAGACGCGACCTGCGAGCAGTCTGGCCGCTTGACACCCCTCCCGCGACCGGCGCAAAGCGACGGCCATGACGCTGGTGCGCCCAGTTGCCGGTTCCGCCCGCAGTGAGAAAAAATCGCCGGATCGCCTCGCCCGCCTGCTCGCGCTCGGCCGGCCGATCGTGATGGGTGTGCTCAATGTCACCCCCGACTCCTTCTCCGACGGCGGCCGGTTTCTCGATCCCGTGGACGCGATCGACCAGGCACGGCGGATGACCGCCGAGGGTGCCGACGTATTGGATATCGGCGCCGAATCCACCCGTCCCTACGGCGGCGCCGTGGCTGTGCCGATCGCGGAGGAAATGCGACGGCTTGGTCCGGTCCTCCCCGCGGTCGTGGGGCTCGGCGTTGCGGTCTCTATCGACACCATGAAAGCCGAGGTCGCGGCCTGGGCGCTCGCGGCCGGCGCCGCCATCGTCAACGACGTCTGGGGCCTCCAGCGCGATGGCGAGCTTGCCCGGGTCGTTGCCCAGCATGCCGCGCCGGTGATCATCATGCATAATCGCGAGGCCGCCGACCCGGCGATCGACATCGTCGCCGACATCTGCGCGTTCTTTTCCCGCTCGCTCGACATCGCGGCGCGCGCGGGCATTGCGCGGCAAAACATCGTGCTCGATCCAGGCATCGGCTTCGGCAAAACGCCGGAACAGAGCCTGACGGCCATCGCGCGCCTTCCCGAGCTTAAGTCGTTCGGGCTTCCGCTTCTCGTCGGCGCTTCGCGCAAGCGCTTCATCGACACCATATCCCCCGCCCCGCGGGACCAACGGCTGGGCGGATCGATCGCCGCCCATCTGCTCGCGGTCGCAGGCGGAGCGGCGATCATCCGCACCCACGACGTCGCCGAGACCGTGCAGGCGCTGCGCGTCGCCGCGGCCATCGGGAGCGCCCGATGACCGATGCCGTCTTCGTCACCGGGCTTGCGCTGCACGCTTATCACGGCGTGATGCAGCACGAGGCGAAGGTCGGGCAAACCTTCAACCTCGACCTCGTGCTCGACATCGACCTCGCCGCGGCTTCGCGCTCCGACAAGCTCGCGCATACGGTGGGCTACGACCAGGTCGTCGAGGTCGCGAGCCAGGCGTTTTGCGCCCGTCGCTATCGGCTGGTCGAAGCCGCGGCCGGTGCGGTCGCGCAGGCCATCCTCGATCGGTTCCCGCAGGTCTTGCGGGTGCGGGTCACCGTGCACAAGCCGCACGCGCCGATCGCAGCGACCTTTGCCGGCGTCGGGGTCACCATCGTACGCGATCGCCAAGGCCGTGGCTGAAGCCCTCGTCGCGCTCGGTGGCAACATCGGAGACGCGCGCGACACGCTCGATCGCGCGATCGCCGCGTTTTGCGACGGCGAAAAAGTCCGCCTTCTTGCCCGCTCATCGGACTACCGCACCGCGCCTTGGGGGATCGAAGACCAGCCGCCGTTCGTCAATCTCTGCGTCGCGGTCGAAACCAGCCTGACCCCGCGCGCGCTCCTGGCGCGGGCGCAAGCGGTCGAGCGCGCGCTCGGACGCGAGCGCAGCAAGGAACGCCGCTGGGGGCCGCGTCCGGTCGATATCGACCTCGTCGCCTATGACGATCTCGTTTTGCAAGAGCCGGACCTCACGCTGCCACACCCGCAGCTTTTTGGGCGAGCATTCGTGTTAGCGCCGCTCGCGGAGATCGTACCGGACCGGCTGATCGCCGGCCGGCGTGTGCGCGATGCACT
>WNFM01332413.1_pt1 | contig 10301 bp, 8 predicted proteins | sample 5400271 | NCBI WGS metagenome assembly WNFM01 (sample SAMN13153352, study PRJNA577476) | soil metagenome | isolation source: 60 cm saprolite on Douglas fir-dominated hillslope | place: USA:California | collected 2013-09-17
TCCCGCGGCACAAGGGCTCGCACGGCGAGTGGCAGCGCGTGGCCGATTGCTTCCGGCCGATCTACGCGAAAGCCGTGCAAAAATGGCCTCTGTAAAAATGCCGTCGCGCCGCCGGCCAAAGGAAGCTCCGAAGCCTCGCGTGACCGGGCCGACCCGGCTCGCGCTGGCCATTTTCTGCGCGCTCGTCGTCGCCGGGCCGCTCGCGTTCGGCGCGGTCGATCGCATCACGCAGGTCGCGCTGCTCGTCCTGTTTGCCGCGGGCTTATGGGCGCGTCCGGCGGTGGTGCTGCCGCTGAGCCGGCTGGGCAATCGGCTCGTCATCGCGTTTCTCGCGATCGTCATCCTCAAGGAATTCGCGCCGGCCGCGTGGTTCGGCGGCGCGCACTGGCGCTCGGTGCTGGTGGAAAATTTCGGCCTCGAATTGCCCTGGACGCACAACCCCGAGCCAGCTCGCGCGCTCGACTCGCTGCTCGCGCTCGCCGGCGCCGCGTTGTGGTTCGTGTGGGTGCGCACGCTCGCGTCCGACCGCGAGTGCCGGCCCGTGCTCGCGTGGGCGCTGGTCGCGTCCGGCGCCGTCGTCACCGCGGTCGCGTACGCCACGCGCGGGCCCGATCCGCAGGCGATCTACGGCCTGCGCTTCACGCCCGGCTGGACCGGCTTCGGCCCGTTTCCGAATCGCAATCACACCGCCGATCTGCTCGCCGTGGCGTTCGTGCTCGGCTGCGGCTGCACGGCCTGGGCGGCGGCGCGCAAACATCCCACGGCCGTCGGCGCGGGCATCGTCCTTTCGGGCATCATCTTTTTCGGACTGCTCTCCACGCAATCGCGCGGCGGCCTGCTCGCCGCGGGCTTCGGCGTGGCCTGCTTCATCGTCCTCGTGTTTGTGAAAATGCGCAGCAAGCGCGTACTGGCGATCAGCATCGCCGTAGCGCTCGCCGCCCTCGCGATGGCCAGCCTTTTCGGCGCCGAAGTCTTCGGCCGCTTTCAATCGAAGGACGCCGGCCAAATCTCGAATCTCATGCGGCTCCAGATTTGGCAGGACGCGCTGCGGATGTGGCGCGACGCGCCGCTCTTCGGCCACGGGCTGCGCACGTTCCCGCAGATCATCGGCCTGTACCAGACGTTGCGGCTCGAAGATCAAGTCATCCTTCATCCGGAGAGCAGTTGGCTCCAGTGGCTCACGGAATTCGGCATCATTCCGGTGCTGCTCGGCGTCGCCGGCCTCGCCGTTTTTCTTTCGGCGCAAATGCGCACCGCGTTCACGCGCGAGCGCGGCTTTTTCCTGCGCGCCGGAGCATTTGCCGCGTTCGCGGTGCTCCTCTTTCATTCGGCGATCGATGTGCCCGCGCACCGCTGGGGCACGCTCGGCTTCGCGCTCGCGGCGCTGGCGATCGGCTGCCCGCTGCGCGTGCCGGAACATCTGCCCGCCGGCTCGCGGCGAACGGCGTTCGTCCCGCTGGCCGTCGCGATTTTCTGGGCGCTGCCGTTCATCTTCGACTGGCCCGCGTGGTCGCCGCTCACCGTCACGCGTTTGCTCGAGCGCGAGAACACCAGCGGCACCGTATCGCTCGACGAAATGCAGGCGGCTGCGCGCGATTTTCCGCTCGACGCGCCGCTCCATCAGATCATCGGCATTCGCCAGGTGCGCATCCTCGGCGCGTCGAAGCCGACGGTCTGGCAGCAGCACTTCGGCATCGCGCAAGCGCTCATCCCCGGCTCGTGGCCGCTCGTGGCCACGCAGGCGCGGACGGTCGCTAGCGTCTCGCCCGGCCTCGCGATCGGCTACTGGCAGCAGGCGCTCGAACGCTGCGACCTGCACCGCGACGAAGTGCTCGGCATCGGCGTTCGCGAGACCGCTTCCTTCCCGATGGGCCGGCTCTTGTGGGGCCGCTACGCCGAGGCGAATCCCCCGCTGCTGCTCGCCTATGCGCAAAACGTCCCCGACGAACAGGCGCGCTATTTTTACTCGATCTGGTGGCAGACGCGCGGCCTCGCCGCGGCGCTCACGCCGGCCGAGATCGAAGTCTTTTACCGCAACGCCGCGCGCTGGGGCACGCGCTCGCAGTTCGACGACTGGATGCGCGAGAGGGCCGCATGGAGGCGTCGCGACTACCGGCTGTGGGCGTCGCTGCTGCACCAGTGGGGCGACGAAAAGCGCGCGTTCGAGCTGCTCTCCGAGCACATTCCCGAGCCCGAGTTTCCGAAAAATGCGCCCAGCGTTCCGCGCGAGCTGCTCGAAACGAAATGGCGAAACGCGCCGAAGGACGTGGTCAACGCGCAATTCCTCGCGCTCGCCCGCCGCATGGACGGCGAGACCGTGCAGAGCGACGAGATCATCCTGGCCGTCGCGCAAAAGGAAAATGCGCCGCCGTGGTTCATGATGAAGGCCGGGTACATCTTCGCGCGGCAGGGCCGGTTCGGCGAAGGCGTCGCGACGATGCTGCGGGCGGCAAAATGAAGATGTGATTGGTGATCAGTGATCGGTGAATGGAGCGGGGCGCCACTACCATTCACCATTCACCGATCACTATTCACTGCTCCCCAGCGCGACGTTTGACCTGCCCAAACCGCGCCCGCATACTCCCCGCATGCCGCCCGGCATTCGCGAACGCATCTACGCCTTCATCTCGGACAAAGGTCTGCGCAAGACCACGCAGCGCGATGCCATCATCGAGGCCGCGTTCAGCACCACCGCGCACTACACCGCCGAGGAGCTGCTCACGATGGCGCGAAAGGTCGATGCTTCCGTCTCGCGCGCGACCGTCTATCGCACGCTGCCGCTGCTCGTCGAGTGCGGCGTATTGAAGGAGATGGACTTCGGCAAGGACTACAAATTTTACGACCCGAACTACATCGCGCATCCGCACCACAACCACCTCATCTGCGTGGATTGCAACCGCATCGTCGAGTTCGAGGATCAGCACATCGAGCTGCTCGAGGACTGCATCAGCAAGCGGCTCGGCTTTTCGCCCGCGTCCAAAAGCCTGCGCATCGAGGCGAGCTGCGACGAGCTGCGCAAGCGGGGCGCGTGTGTGTACCGGAAGGGGTGAAATGAGTTTTAAGTTTTAGGTTTTAAGTTTTAAGCACTCTCAGCCGCGCGGGCCGCTTAACACTTAAAACTCAAAACTCAAAACTTCCGATTCCGTCCATGTGGAAAGGCCGCTTCCAACAAGAAACCGCCGCGCTGCTGCAACGATACAGCGAGTCGATCAGCTTCGACTGGCGCTTGTGGCGGCATGACATCGAGGGCTCGATCGCGCACTCGGCCGCGCTGCAAGCCGCCGGGATGATCACGGCGGAGGAGCGGGAGAAAATCGTTACCGGCCTGCGCGAAATCGGCGCGGAGATCGATGCGGGGCAGTTTCAGTTCAAGGCTGAGCTCGAAGACATCCACATGAATATCGAGGCGGAGCTGACCCGCCGCATCGGCGACGCCGGCGCGAAGCTGCACACCGCGCGCAGCCGCAACGACCAGGTCGCGCTCGATCTGCGGCTCTATCTGCGCGCGGAGTGCGACGCGCTGCGCGAGCATTTGCGCGACGTGCAGCGCGCGCTCGTGGAGCTCGCGGCGGCGAATCGCGACGTGCTCATTCCCGGCTACACGCACCTCCAGCGCGCACAGCCGGTTTTCTTCGCACACCATTTGCTCGCGTACGTCGAGATGTTCAACCGCGACCTGGGCCGCGTCGCCGATGCGCGCAAGCGGCTGAACGTGCTGCCGCTCGGCAGCGGCGCGATCGCCGGCTCGACGATCGTGCTCGACCGCGAGCTGGTCGCACGGCTGCTCGACTTTCCCGCCGTCACGCAAAACTCGATGGACGCAGTGAGTGATCGCGACTTCGCCGTCGAGCTGCTCGCCGCGCTCGCGCTCGTCGCCGTACACCTCTCGCGACTGAGCGAAGACGTGATCCTGTGGGCGTCGAGCGAATTCAATTTCATCATCATCGGCGACGCCTACACCACCGGCTCTTCGCTCATGCCACAGAAAAAAAATCCCGACGCCGCCGAGCTCACGCGCGGAAAGACGGGCCGCGTTTTCGGCAATCTCGTCGCACTGCTCACGACGCTGAAAGGACTGCCGATGACCTACAATCGCGACATGCAGGAGGACAAGGAGCCGGTCTTCGACAGCGTCGATACCATCCAGTCCGCGCTCGCCATCTTCGCGGGAATGCTGCGCGAGACGCGCGTCAACGCCGCGGCCTGCGCCGCCGCCGTCGCCGACCCGATGCTGCTCGCCACCGACCTCGCCGATTACCTCGTCAATCGCGGCGTGCCATTCCGAAAAGCACACGAGATCATCGGCCGTGCCGTCGCGCTGAGCACCAGCAAACAGACGCCGCTCCCGCAGCTCGCGCTCGCCGATTACCAATCGCTCTCGCCGGTTTTCGCGGACGATCTTTACGAAGTCTTTCGCCTCGAAAAAGCAATGGCCGCGCGCAAGGCGATTGGCGCGCCTTCGCCGGAAAATATCGCCGCCCAGCTCGCGCGCTGGCAGGCTTTTTCCGGCCAGGCGGGTGAACCGACAATCGGCTGACGCTTTCAAACTGGCATCAGCCAGAGCGATTCAGTTGGCGATGGGTAGCGCACGCGCCCCCGCGTGCTGTTTTCGGCGCCCTCGCCGAAAAATCGTGTCTCGTGGCGGCGCACCGAAAGATGAGCCGCTCCGCGCCGCTGGCCCGCTGCCCGGCGAGGGCGCCGGGCACAGCACGCGGGGCGCGTGCGCTACCCATTTTCGTCCTGCGACTGCATCGTTCCGCCTCACTGCCGGTCGAACCGGTGGACGCGGCCGTAGAGATTGTATTCGGAAACGAACACATTGCCGTTCACATCGAACGCGACGCCATGCGGCGCGGTGACGATGCCGGGGCGCCACTTGTCGGGCTCGGTTTTGTTCGTGCCCACTTCATCGGCGTGATCATTCGCTCCGAGAGTCGTCACCACCTGCCCCGCCTTGTCGAGGATCGTGACGCGACCCTTGATCTCGCCGATCACCGCGTAGTCGCCATGGATCGCGACGGCCGCCGGCAGCAGCATGTCCTTCGCGATCACGCCGAGAAAATCGCCGTCGAGCGAAAGCTGGACGACGCGCATGTTCGCGCGGTCGCAGCCGATGATGCGCGGCGGATCGAAGCGCGAATCGATCGCGATTTTGTGCAGCGTCTTGAAGCCGTACGGCTCCGCTCTGCCGCCGAAGGATTTGAGATATTTCCCGGTCTTGTCGAAGTGGTGCAGGTAGTCGCTCGCGTATCCGTCGGTCACGAAAAGATCGCCGTTCGGCGCGACATCCATCGCGGTCAGCCGCACGAACGGCTTGCCGTCCTTGTCCTTGTTTTTGAATTCGTCCGGGATCGCCGTCGGCGGAATGTTCAGCACCTCGCGGCCGTCGAGCGTGAGCTTGAGAATGTTCCCCGCGCCGAGCCGCGTGCCGTAGATGAATTCGCCCCCGGCTTCCTTGTGAATGACGAAGCCGTGCAAGTCCGGCGGAGCATTCGGCACGATGCGCAGGAATTTTCCGTCCGACCCAAAAACTTGCAGCCCGGCTTTCGGGTCCATGACGCTGACATAGACTTCGCCATTCGATGCGACCGCGAGGTCGCCGTGCATGTTGCCGATGACTTTTTTGCCGTCGGGGAAGGAATACCAATCGGGCACGGCCTTGTATTCGAGAGCGAGCGCGCTGCCGAGCACAGCGGCGAGAGTGATGGCGAAGAGGAGCGACTTTTTCATAGGGTCGTTCATTTTCGCGCGGCCCCGCAAAGGCGCCACAACATTTCCAACGATTCTGGCGCAAAGCGGGTTATTGCGTATCTCTTCCATTCAGCTCGTGAGCCTCACATTCGCCGGAATCCGCATGAAAATTTTCGCCGCCTGCGCCGCGGCCGCCCTGCTGCATGCTGCCGCGTCGATCGCAGCCGAAGCACCCGCCGATTTTCAAAAGCAGATCGTGCCGCTGCTCGAAAACTACTGCTACGATTGCCACGGCGAGGGCGAAAAAAAAGGCGGCCTGGCGCTCGACAAATACCAGTCGCTCGACGCGCACCTGCGCGACACGGAGCTTTGGTATTCGGTTTGGAAAAATGTGGCCACGCAACTCATGCCGCCGGCAAAGGACACGCAGCCGGCACCGGCCGAGCGCGACAAGCTGCTGCGCTGGATCGAGACCGCCGTTTTCAAAGTGGACCCGGCGAATCCCGATCCCGGCCGCGTGACGATCCGCCGGCTCAACCGCGAGGAATATCGCAACACGATCCTCGATCTGCTCGGCGTGAAGTTCGACGCCGACGAGGCGTTTCCCGCCGACGACACCGGCTACGGCTTCGACACGATCGGCGACGTGCTGAACATCTCGCCGTTGCTGATGGAAAAATATCTCGCGGCCGCGCAGAAGATCGTCGGCGACGCGATCGAGGAAGCGTGGCCGCGCATCCCGACGCAGTATGTCAGCGGCGATCAGTTCCGCGTCGCGCCGGAAAACAAGAAGACTGCAAAGTATCTGCCTTTCGGCACGCCCGCGACCGCGAGCAAAACGCAGGCGGTCCAATTTCCAGGAAAATACAAAGTGACCGCCGAGATGCGCGTGCAGGGTTCGAGCGAGGCGACGAGCCACACCGCGAAAGTCGCGCTCTCGCTCGACGGCAAGCCGCTCGAAACGCTGGACGTCGGATGGGATTATCGGAAGACGATCGAGCTGAGCGCGGACGTCGCCGGGCCAGCCGCCGCTCGATGGTGAAAAGGCGCTCAACCTGCGCGTCGAAAACGTGAAGCTCTACGGCCCGCTCGATGGCAGCCACGTGGAATATCCGAAACAATACTTCCGCGTGTTTCCCGACGGCCCGCCGCCCGCGGACGCGCAGGCGCGCAGCGAGTACGCGCGCAAGATTCTGCGCCAGCTCGCGGACCGCGCGTTTCGCCGGCCGGTGGATGAGCCGGCGCTGACGCGTCTCGTCGCACTCGCGGAGAACACCGCGCGCCAGCCGAAGATGACGTTCGAAGGCGGCATCGGCCAAGCGCTTTCGGCCGTCCTCGCGTCGCCGCGATTCCTTTTCCGCGCCGAGGTGCAACCGGAGCCGAACAACGCCGGGCGCACTGTGCCGATCGACGAATTCGCGCTGGCCTCGCGCCTTTCGTATTTCCTGTGGAGCTCGATGCCCGACGACGAGCTGTTCGCCCTCGCGCGCGACGGCAAGCTCCGCGCGAACCTGCGCGCGCAAGTCGATCGCATGCTCGCCGATCCGCGGTCGCAGCGCTTCGTCGGGAATTTCGTCGGGCAGTGGCTCCAGACGCGCGATGTCGAGGGCATCAACGTGGACGTGCGCATTTTTCTCGGGCTGAAAAACGACGAGGCGTATCGCATTTTCAATCAACAGTTGATGTTCGCGCACCTGCTCACGGAAAATCGGCCCGTGCTCGATTTGCTCACCGCCGATTACACGTTCCTCAACGAGCAGCTCGCCAGCTTCTACGGCATCCCCGGCGTGAAAGGCACCGAGATGCGCAAGGTCGCGCTGCCGCCGGAGAGCCATCGCGCCGGCGGCGTCCTCACGCACGGCGCGACGTTGGTCGTCACGTCGAATCCCACGCGCACTTCGCCGGTCAAGCGCGGCCTGTTCATCCTCGAAAACATCCTCGGCACGCCCGCGCCGCCCGCGCCGCCGAACGTGCCCGACCTCGAGCAATCGAAGAAGTCCGGCGCGAAGCTGACGATGCGCGAGCTGATGGCCGTGCACCGCGAAAATCCGCTCTGCGCCTCGTGCCACGCGCGCATGGACCCGCTCGGTTTTGCGCTGGAAAATTTCACGCCGCTCGGCACCTGGCGCGACCGCGACAACGGCAAGCCGATTGAAACCGCCGGCCAGCTCATTACCGGCGAGAAGTTCAAGGACGTGGCCGAGCTGGCGCACGTGCTGGCGACCAGCCGGCGCGACGATTTCTACCGCTGCCTCACCGAAAAGCTGCTCACCTACGCGATCGGCCGCGGCCTCGAATACTACGACACCGTGACCGTGAATCAGATCGTCGAGCGGCTGAAAAAAGACAACGGCGCGATGCGCTCGCTGATCTACGGTGTCGTCGAAAGCGCGCCCTTTCAAAAGCGCCGCGGCGACGGCGAGCGGGTCGCCGCCGGCAAGTGAGCGGAGCCGCTGAGCTTGCCGGAGCTTTCCGCGCGAGCTAGCTTTTGAGCATGTCAAACATCGCCGTTCACGAGACGGTCGAGAATGTCATCGACGCGGTGGCGGATTGTCTCGATTCGGCAAGCGCTGCCGCTCTGCTGCGGCTCGAAGCTCCCGGAAAATTGCAAACGCGAATCGAATCTCTCGCAGAGCGTTGCACCGAAGGCGCGCTCTCCGAGGCGGAGCGCGAGGAATATGAGGCGCTGATCCGGGTCGGAAATTTCGTCGCGCTCCTTCAGGCCCGAGCCCGACACTGTCTCGCGGGCAACGCGGTGTAATGGACGCGGCGACGCGCGCTCTCGTGCGCGAGCGTGCCGGCAACAATTTCGGCGGATCGATTGTTGCGAAATGATTCCTAGAAGCTCGTTGCGATTCCGGTAGGAAAACCTTGCACGAGACGAGCGCACGAAGCTGAGTCAATCTTGCGAGTATGCTCATCGACGAACTCAGAACCCGCCACGAGGCGCGTCCGTTCCGACCGTTTACGCTTCGTCTCAATGACGGCCGGAGCGCACTGGTCGGTCATCCCGAGTTGATGATCATTCCGCCGGACACGGATGAGTTGGTATTCGTGTATGAAGTTCCCGGCGGTTTGCGCATCATTGACGTGCCTTCGATCAACGAGATTTCGTTCGCTTCGCGCAAGAACGGCAAGGCCAAACCCAGGCGCAAACCTCGCTAATCGGTTACTTCGCGTCTCAATTGTAGCCCAGCGATCACGAGCGGACAATAAAGCTACGGAATAACTACCAGTTCGGGGCGAAGTGAGGGATCGTCAGTGTAGTTCGAACTGTAGAAGGGCGAGAAATTGTTGTTCGATGTCGTTTGCGGCCTCAGTTGCACTCCAAAGTTTGAGTATGTGCCAGCCTTCCACGCATTGTAGAGGGTGGTTACGTCAATCTCATACCATCCGGGAGCACTGGCCGCAGACAAGGGGCCGAGGTAAGCGCTGAACTGCGGTCGATCTGCCCAAACGAACGTTGGGCTCCATTGCCACGTTGATGTCAACCTATCAACAAAGAACCCAGTGGTTCCCGCGGAGCTTGCATAGAGCCGGAGCTTGACGGAAGTCGCCTGCGCGGGAAGAGCAGAAATATCGAATTCAATCAAGCTTCGGTATTCATCGCCCCATCCGCCGCAGCGCAGTTCGTCGTCATCCTTCGCCCCGCCGGAGCCCGTCGATCCGGTATCGTAGCCATAGTAACTGGTAATCCAGAAATCCTTTCCGTCCACTGGTCCAGGTTGGAGGGTTATCGCAGATCCCGGGGGCGGTATCCGAACCAGTCCGGGAACGCTGATACCCGGAAAATAACCCTCGATTGTGCTTGGACCCGCATCATTTTGTACGAAGGCCCCGTTGAACGTTCGCGTCTTGGCGTCGCTGTGTCGGAATGAACCGGTAAAGGAGCCGGTAACAATATTTACAGACAACACGAGATTCTCCGCAGTTCGTGGGGTGATCACGACGGTGTTTTTGGTCGTCAGCGTCACCACCTTGGATATGGCCGGTGTGAGGTCACCCCCGCTGAAAGCCACCCGCATTTCGCCATTGGTCAGGTCGAAATCGGGAACGAGTCGCGACCCAGTTCCCGGTTTCGTCCACACATGGCCGGCAAGCGTGATACTCGTGCGGGAAAGGCCGCTGGCATAGATGCCGGCCGTCTGCGGCGGTTTGAACCACATCAGATCGCCAGCAAACACGCGCGCGGTGCCCGTGCCTGTGATCGCAGCCGGCCCGAAAAGGTAGCCGGTCTTTGCTTGGTATAGGCCAAATACAATAGGGATATTGCCATTGATCGAAACTCGACTCGAACCGGTCAATACTTTCCCGTCGGGCAAAGCACCGGCAAAAGTCGTCACCCCGTTGACGCCGACTGTAGCAAGCAGGTATCCGCGTATCGATCCCCCACTGGGCGTAATACTTTCGCCGCGCAGATGCGCTGAGTATTTGCCGGCCTTTGCAATCGGCTGAGCCTGCGTGCCGATCGCGTCCTTCTCTCCGGCTATCACATAAGTTACGCCGTTGCCAGTGTCCCAAGTTCCATTGAATGTCGCATCGTTCTTGATTTGCAGCGCTAGGGCTGGATGCACGACCAGACCTGCAACCGTGTATTTGAACGCTTTGCT
>WNFM01306133.1_pt1 | contig 10300 bp, 9 predicted proteins | sample 5400271 | NCBI WGS metagenome assembly WNFM01 (sample SAMN13153352, study PRJNA577476) | soil metagenome | isolation source: 60 cm saprolite on Douglas fir-dominated hillslope | place: USA:California | collected 2013-09-17
GCCCGCCCTCCAAGCAAGCCGGGCGACGCGCCACCAATAGCCCTGGAGCAAGCGCGGCTTGCTTGGAGGGCAGACCGGGGCCCGTTACCCCATCTACGATCTGGACGGAGCGGGCATCACCCCAAAGCGATGAACTTGAAGGCGGCCCCCTCGCGCTTGATGTGGCCGGCATTGAAGTGGCCGCCGATCACCAGCGTCGGCGTATCGGCAAAGCGCGAGAACAGCTCGCGCCGCGTCGCCGCCGACTGCTGGGGGTCTGAATCCGCGGTCGACGACCAGTCGAGATGGGCCATCTGGCAGGGATGGTGGGCGACGTCACCCGTGAGCAGGGCTTCGTGGCCGTCCGAGGCGATGTGAATGCTCATATGGCCGGGGCTGTGGCCGGGCGTCGGGATCAGGGTGATTTCGTCCGCGAGTCTGGCATCGGAGGCGACCAGATCGGCCCGGCCGGCGTCGGCGATCGGTTTCACGGAATCGTCAAACACGGCCAGTTTGTCGCTCTCTTCGTGGCTGTGGTCGCGCCAATACTCGTATTCGGTCTTGCCGAACACGTATCTCGCCTTTGGGAAAGTCGGCACCCATTTGCCGTCGACCGGCCTGGTGTTCCAGCCGACATGATCGACATGCAGGTGCGTGCAAAGCACGGTGTCGATGCTATCAGGCGCGAAGCCGGCCGCTGTCAGTCTATCGAGGAACGGATCCTTGCGGTCGTTCCAGGTCGGCACCTTGCGGCCCTGTTTGTCGTTGCCGAGCCCGGTGTCAACGATGATGCGGCGCGACGGCGTTTCCACCAGTAGCGAGTGGATCGACATTTTCAGCCGGCCTTCCTCGGTGGCGAAATGCGGGATCAGCCACGGTAATTTCTGCATCTCCTCGTTGGTCGCCAGCGGCAGGATGAAGCGGGTGCTGCCGACGGTTTCCAGCTCGACGATTTTGGTGATTTTGACCTTGCCCACACTCCAGTGCATCCGGCGCTTTCCTTCGCGGCTTCTATCGTGCGCAGTCGACGATGACGGTGCCGAGCTTGTCGCCTTTTTCCACGGCCAGGTGCGCCTGCGCGGTATCCGACAGCGCAAACTGACCGGCGACGTTGTGAAGGCGGGTCCCGGCCGCGAGCCATTTGGTGATGTCGGCCTGGGCTGCCGCCAACAGCGGCGGCGGCAGCGCGAACAGCACCAGTGCGCGCAAGGCGATGCATTTTTCCATCAGGTCGCGCATTGGCACCAGCGGCGTGCGATTGCCGTTGGTGGCGTAGATCGCGATGGTCGAATTCATCGCCATCAATTTCAAGGTGATTTCGATGTTGCCGCCGAAATCGACGTCGACCACGCGGTCGACGCCGCGCTGGCCGGTAAACGCCAGCACTTTGGCGATGACGTCCTCGTTGCGGTAATTGATGACGAGATCGGCGCCGGCAAGCCGCGCCTGTTCGGCCTTCATGGCCGAGCTGACGGTCGCGATCACCTTGGCGCCGCCCCATTTGGCGAGCTGCACGGCATAGTGGCCGACGGCACCGGCGCCGCCGGTGACGAGCACGGTCTGTCCGGCGATCGGTCCGTCGCAATAGAGGCAACACCACGCCGTCATGCCGGGGATGCCGAGCGTGGCGCCCGCGGCAAACGACAGATTGTCCGGCAGCGGCGTCACCAGATGTTCTGATAGCGTGATGTATTCAGCGGCGGTGCCGAAGGCGCGGCCATTGCGCTGGCCATTGAACAGCCAGACCCGCTGGCCGATCTTCAATCGCGTGACGCCGTCGCCGACTTGATCGACGATGCCGGCGCCATCGCTGTTCGGAATCACGCGCGGAAATTCCAGCGCGCGATAGCTGCCGCCGCGGCGGCCGACGTCGGCAGGATTGACGCCGGACGCCTCCAGCCGCACCCGGACTTCGCCGGGGGCGGCCACCGGCGTCGGCATCTCGCCGTAGGTCAGAACCTCGGACGCGGGGCCCGTTCGCTCGTACCAGACTGCCTTCACAGCGTCCCCGGAAAGGCGCCGCCATCGAGCAGGATGTTCTGACCGGTGATGAAGCCGGATTTGGCGCTGCACAGGAACGCGCAGGCGTCGCCGAATTCCTCGGGATCGCCAAAACGCCCGGCCGGGTTGAGCTTGGCGCGTTCCGCCAGCACCTGCTCCACGGGAAGACCGCGTTTGTCCGATTCACCCTTCGCCGTGCCGCGCAGGCGGTCGGTGTTGAAGGGGCCGGGCAACAGGCCGTTGATGGTGACGTTGTTGATCACCGTCTTGCGCGAGAGGCCGGCGACGAAGCCGGTGAGGCCGGCGCGCGCGCCGTTGGAAAGGCCCAATATCTCGATCGGCGCCTTCACCGCGGCCGAGGTGATGTTGACGATGCGGCCGAACTTGCGCGCCATCATGCCGTCCACCGTCGCCTTGATCAGTTCAATCGGCGTCAGCATGTTGGCGTCGATTGCCTTGATCCAGTCGTCGCGGGTCCAGTTGCGGAAATCGCCGGGCGGCGGGCCGCCGGCATTGTTGATCAGGATATCCGGATCGGGACAGGCCTTCAGCGCGGCTTCGCGGCCGGCAGGCGTCGTGATGTCGCCGGCGACTTCGGTGACGGTGACGCCGGGATGCGCTTTGCGGATTTCATCGGCGGTCTTTTTCAGCACTTCGGCGCCGCGCGCCGTCAGCGTCACGTGCACGCCCTCGTTGGCCAGCGCCATCGCGCAGGCGCGCCCTAGGCCCTTGCTGGATGCGCACACGATGGCGCGGCGGCCTTTGATCCCAAGATCCACAGTTTCGCTCCCGTTATGTCAGGTGATTTTTTGAAAGTCTCGATGGGGGCACTGTAGCCAAGTCAGGCAGCCCTGATAAGTGCCTGCGCGCTCGTCGAAACGCATATCAGTACATCTATTATATCTGCTGGTTTCGCTTCATAAGTGCCTGCGCGCTCGTCGAAACGCATATCAGTACATCTATTATATCTGCTGGTTTCGCTTCAGCCGATCGAGGGTGGCGGCGACCTCAGGCGGTAGCGATTTGACACCTTTTTGGCCGGCGGCCGAGAGCCATGGCCGCAGTTGCGAGCCGGTCAGCCAGGACGGCTGAAGCCGCGGCGGCAGCAGCTGGTCGACCACCAGAACGACCGTAACCGCAATCAGGCCGACGCGCACCGCGCCCAGCACAGCGCCGCAGAGCCGATCCACGATGCCGGCTTGCGAGCCGGTGGCCTCGTCGACCGCTACCCGCGCCAGCTTTCCAAGCGCCATGCCGGCGAACAGAAAGATGCCGAAGAACACCAATCCGTTTTGAGCCAGCACGGAAGCGAGATTGCCGCTCGCAGGCGGCGACAGCGCCGACATCGCCCACATCGCGATCGGCGCCGCCACCACATAAGCCAGGATCGTGACGGCGCTCCGCACCAGTCCGGTATTGAAGCCGGTGACCACGGCGAACACCAGGCCGACATAGACGATGGCATCGAAACTGTTCATGGCGAACTCTCCGCCGGTTCCAGTACACTTGCGGTGTCAAGGAACCGGGTTCGCGATCGCTAAAATCGTCTGTATCCGCGTCATTGCGAGCGAAGCGAAGCAATCCACGCTTTCGCCGCAACATGGATTGCTTCGTCGCTTCGCTCCTCGCAATGACGGGCGCTGCTTACCCCACCTGAATCTCGGCCTTGATCATGTCGGCGGCCTTTTCGCCGATCATGATGGTCGGCGCGTTGGTGTTGCCGCCGATCAGGGTCGGCATCACGGACGCGTCGACCACGCGCAGGCCTTCGAGGCCGTATACCCTTAGCTTGGGATCGACCACCGCCATGGGATCGTTGACACCCATCTTGCAGGTGCCGACCGGGTGATAGACGGTATCGACGCGCTGGCGCAGCAGGCTTCTTATGTCGTCGTCGGTGTGCACGCCTTCGGTGTACATTTCCTTCTTCTGCAGGGCTTTCAGCGCCGGCGTCTCCATCAGCCGCCGCGTGGTCTTGAAGCCCGCGACCATGGTTTCCAGATCGGCCTCGTCGCCGAAGAAGTTTGGATCGATCAAGGGAGCCGCGAGCGGATCGGCGCTGCCGAGCGAAACCGTGCCGCGGCTCTTCGGCCGCAACAGGCAGACATGGCAGGTGAAGCCGGCGCCGCGATGGCGCTTGCGGCCGTGATCATCCGCCATGGCCATGCCGAAGTGGAGCTGGATATCGGGAATATCGAGGTCGGGGCGCGTTTTCAGGAATCCGCCGCATTCGGCAAAATTCGAGGTCATCGGCCCGCGCCGCTCGCGCCGGTACTGCCCGATGGCGCGTAGCAGTCGCGGGATGGCCTTGAGCGAGAGGCCGTTGAAGTTCGGATTGTCGGACATGTAGCCGAACACGAAATCCGGATGGTCCTGCAGGTTGGCGCCGACGCCGGGCAGATGTTGGACGCTTTCGATACCGTGCTTGACGAGATCGGCGCCGTCGCCAACGCCGGACAGTTGCAGCAGTTGCGGGGTCTGGAACGCGCCGGAAGCGACGATCACCTCGCGCCGCGCGCGGATCTGTTTCAGCTCCTTGCCCTGGCGGTATTCGACGCCGACCGCACGCCTGCCTTCGAACAGAATGCGGGTCGCATGCGCGCCGGTCTCGACCCGCAGATTGGCGCGGTTGGTCATGTGCGGATGAATATAGGCGCGGGCGGCGCTGCAGCGTTCGCCGTTCTTCTGCGTCACCTGGTAGATGCCGAGCCCTTCGTGTTCGTCGGCATTGAAATCCTCACGCAGCCGAAACTGTGCTTCCTGCGCGGCTTGCAGGAAAATCTGCTGCACCGGATTGTCGGTGCGCAATTTGTTGACCGAGAGCGGACCGTCCTTGCCGTGATACTCGCCGCCGAAATCGGCGTTGTTTTCCGAACGCTTGAAAAAAGGCAGCACGTCGTTGAAGGACCAGCCGGTGTTGCCGAGCGAGGCCCATTGATCGTAGTCCGCGCGGTGGCCGCGGATATAGACCATGGCGTTGATCGCGGACGATCCGCCGAGCCCCTTGCCGCGCGGCTGATAGCCGATGCGGCCGTTGAGGCCCTTTTGCGGGACGGTGTTGAAGGCCCAGTTGTTGACGTTGCCGGCGACCATCAGCACCAGCGCGAACGGCGTCGTCACCACCCAATTGTCGTTCCTGCCGCCGGCATCCAGCAGCGCCACCGAGGTCTGCGGGTCCTCCGAAAGCCGTCCCGCCACCGCGCAGCCGCCGGAGCCGCCGCCCACCACGACGAAATCGTATGTATCCGTCACGCGTATTCCCCCGGGAATTCTATGTTCTGACAAGCCTTCATGGCCCGCTTTGGGGCGCAAAACTCCGCTTTTGCGGCGTTTATGGCAAGGGCGGTTCCATGCGGTGATTTTGCAGGGTTTTTGGCGTCACAAAAACCTCAAAAACGGGAGCTTTGGGCCTTTCCAAAGCAGGTGCACGTTGATACATAGCCCTCGCACCCGATGGCTTTGCCCGGGTTGCCTTCTCAGGAAGCCTCCGGTCGGGACGATCGACGCCCAAAGCGTTGGCCGCTTTCGCTTCGGATCAGCTTTTCGAAAGGCTTCGCAACGGTTTAACGCGGGGTGGAGCAGCCCGGTAGCTCGTCAGGCTCATAACCTGAAGGTCATAGGTTCAAATCCTATCCCCGCAACCAAGTTGATAAAAAACCCGGCAATCTCAGTGATTGCCGGGTTTGTCTTTTGGCCCAGTGTCCAATTGCAATGACATCAATCGCTTGGCTCACAGGTTCAAATCAGCCGCAACCAAGCGCAGTCGGCAGGCGACGCGTCCAGATGTGGGTTTGCCTCCGGTTGGTTTGGCACCACAAGGAGTACGCCGCGACATGCCGTTGTGTCCGGGGAGGAAACCTCGCTCGCGCGAGGCCGGTCGATGCCGCCATGGCGGATCATCATCCACGGCGCAGCCACCTGCGTTGCGCCGGTCTGCCGGATGCTACAGCATCAGCACGATCCAAAGGGCAGATCGCGGCCCCGCAATCTTCCTCGGCGGATAGCCCATCGTTCATGGCTATGGCGCATGACACGATCGAGCGTCGGCCGCGAACCCAGTGTTTTCTCGGGCATGCAGGCGATGACTGCGTTCCGGTCCTCGATGCCTTGCTCGTCAACGATCCATGTCCGCAGTTCCTCACCGGCAAGCCGAGCGGCGATCCGGTCAGGTGTCGGATCAATGTCGTTCGCCACCATCACATTCATCACGATGCGGCCACCGGGCGCCAGGCGCGAGCGGATTGCGTCGCAGGTCTCGGCATCGAACTCATCCGTGAAACGAAATCCCGGCCCACCGACGTCGACCGCAATGGCGTCGTAGTACGTGCGATCATCGAACACGAATTTCCGAAAGTCGGAGACGATGCAGGGCAATTCGTCCGGCAGGTCGAAAAACTTGTGTGCAAGTACGAAGCTGATCGGGTTGTTGTCGACAATGGTCAACCTCTTCCCAAGACGCGGCAGTCTTGTCGCAAGATTTCCGCCGCCGCAGCCTAAAACGAGGATTTGCTCGGAGGGGGACAGAAGTTCGTCCATGAGCTTGACGTAGGTGAAGACGCTTTCGCCATCGGGCGTTGCCTGGCTTTGCCTCACGCCCCCTTCGAAGTACACGCGTGTTCCGTCCCAGGAACACTCAACGATTTCGATCTGTCCGTTCCGCCCTTGATAACGTCCCAGCAATTTCACGGCAGGCAACCAGATTAGGATTTGAGCATCATAATACATGCATAAAACATCTATTATCATGGGGTGCGCAATGCGCCAACTGTTTCGGGAATTGCACATATTGTTTCCGTATCCTTGCGTGAAAATCAGCTACATGGGTTCGGGTCACCTCAGTCCGTTCCAACGAATGATATATTTTACATCTAGATTGATGCTTGAAACTATAATATAGATAGTATAGATATATTGGGACGCAAATCTCACCGGAGAGGCGGCCATTTCATGATTACGGCCAACCAACTCAGAGCGGCCCGTGCCCTCTTGAACATAGATCAGCGGCAAACTGCAGATCTTGCAGATCTTTCAGTCCCTACCATCCAGCGCATGGAGGCGAGCGACGGCGTTATCCGCGGGAACGTCGATTCTCTGATGAAGCTGGTTTCCGCGCTGGAGAATGCGGGGATCGAATTGATCAATCCGGGTGTTACGAGTTCAGCCGGTGGCCGCGGCGTTCGCCTCAGGGAACATGTTACGAAACCAAAGATGAAGAGCATAAAGCCGTCCAAGCCGTCGCTGCTACGGACTTTGGAGCGGACGCGATGAATGGCGTGATTCTCGAATAACGGATTTCCGGAACCGACCCCGCGATCAAGCCGGCTTGGAATAGCCGAAGTCGTCTCCAGAGCCTCAAGTGGAAGTGGCGCTCTTTGCCGTTCGATCGAGCAGGGAAAGAAGTCCCTGTAAAATCGTAACGGGCGGTGGCGGACAGCCCGGAATATGAAGATCGACGGGAACGATTTGCGAGACCCCTCCGACCACCGCGTAGCTGCCGGCAAAGCACCCGCCATCTCGTGCGCAGTCTCCGAGGGCAACGACCCATTTCGGGTCGGGGGTCGAATGATAAGTTCGCTCCAGTGCATCGCGCATGTTTTTGGTCACAGGCCCCGTGACCAAAAGAACGTCGGCGTGGCGTGGCGAGGCGACGAAGCGAATACCAAAACGTTCGACGTCGTAATAGGCATTGCTCAGCGCATGGATCTCCAGCTCGCAACCATTGCATGACCCGGCATCGATTTCGCGGATCGAGAGGCTCCTGCCGAGGCGTCGCCTGGCGGCGCGCTGCAAGGCCGTGGCGAGCTCTTTGACGGCGGCTTCGTCGAGCGCGGGAGCCTGCTCCGTGAGCGGGCCCCGGAAGAAACTTTGAAAGAGAAGTTTGCGCATCGTCTTCTCCTACAGGTCCTGCCCGGAATAGGAACAGTTGAACGATTTGTTGCAGAGCGGGAAGTCGGCGACGATGTTATTTTCGATGGCCGCTTCGAGCAGCGGCCATTGAAACCAGGATGGATCGCGAAGATGGCAGCGGTCGACCCGGCCACCGTCGAGCCGGAGCCAGACCAGGATGTCACCCCTGAAACCTTCGACCAGGGCCATGCCCTCGCGCGGCCCCGCCACGGAGGCGATAGGTACGCTCAGCGGGCCGCCGGGAAGCCGTTCCAGAATCTGATGTACCAAAGAAAGACTCTGCTCGACTTCCCGAATCCGGATCCAGACGCGGGCATTGACGTCGCCCTCGTCGAGGACCGGCACCTCGAAACGCAGATCGCCATATGGCGGATAGCCGGGAGCGCGACGGGCATCGAACGTCCTCCCGGACGCGCGACCCACATACCCTCCCGCACCGTATTGTTTTGCTAGCGCCGCCGTGACGATACCGGTGTCGACGGTACGATCCTGAAGCGAGGCGGTGTTGTCGTAGAGTTCGACCAAGGCGGGAAAGCGAACGTGGACATTATCGAGCGCTGCACGGATGCTTGCCTGTCCCTTTTCGTCGAGATCGTGAACCAGCCCGCCGGGCACGATGACGTCTCGCATCAGGCGGTGACCGAAGGCCGTGTTGGCGCTGCGGAGAATGTCCTCACGTAGCACGTTGCAGTGGGCCTGCATCAAGCCGAATGACGCGTCGTTGCAGATCGCGCCGATGTCGCCGAGGTGATTGGCAAGCCGCTCAAGTTCGGCCAACAGCACCCGCAGCCAGACCGCGCGGTGTGGCGCTTCCAGTTGCAGGGCGGCTTCGGCGGCCTTCGAAAACGCATAAGCATAGGCGACGGTGCTGTCGCCCGAAACACGTCCGGCGAGTTGCGCGGCGCGCTCGATATTGGCACCTCGCATCAGCCCTTCGATACCCTTGTGAGTGTATCCTAGCCGCTGTTCCAGCCGCACCACGGTTTCGCCGCTGGCGGTAAAGCGGAAGTGTCCGGGCTCGATAATGCCGGCGTGCACCGGACCGACCGCAATCTGGTGCAGGCCATCGCCTTCAGCCGGCAGGAAGCGGTAGGGTGAAGTCGTCGCCAGCGCATCGATGCGATCGCCCAATGGGAAGCGCACGCCCCAGCGGTTGTGATCGAGCCAGGGGCGGGTGTCGGGCAAGCCTTGCGCCGAGAGTCCGAACAGATCGTTGACCGTGCGCTCCAGACGAAGCGCGGGCGGGTGGTACTTGCCGACGGAAGGGTAAACGCGATCGGGACAATCCAGGCTGACGACCGCGATATCAGTCGTATCGCGGTCCATGATCGCCATGTGCACGGTCGAGGGTTCACCCCAGAGGCCGACAAGGGTCCAGCGTCCCTGTGTCAGCTCGCTTGCTGCAAATTGCCAGACCGAAGCGTCAACCACGACGCGCGGCCATGGATGATGTTGCTGGATCTTGCGGCCTTCCAGCATCAGGTCAATCAGCGATGGCATGTCGCGTTTATCCTTCGCTATCCAAGGAGACGAGCCACGTTCTGGAACCAGACGACGAGCGGCGCGGGTAGATAGATTCCGGCGCCTAGAACCAGCGATAGATGCGCAAACATCGGCACATAGGAAGCTTCCGCCGCCGCCGTGCTGCCGCGAGGCGCGCCGAAGGCGATGCTGGTCAGGCGCAACGTCAATGCGCCAAACGCCAGCAGGAGCCCGAACACCAGCACGATCGCCAGCAGCGGCTGCCGCGCGAAGGTCGAACTCACGACGAGAAATTCGCTCATGAAGATGCCCAGCGGCGGCAGCCCGGCGATCGCGACCACGCCCACCACGAAACCCCAGCCAAGCGCCGGATGGGTGACCGTCAAGCCGCGGATCCTGTTAATCCGCTGCGTGCCCTTGATCTGCGAGATGTGGCCGACGGCGTAGAAGATCGCCGACTTGGTCAGGCTGTGCATCACCATGTGCAAGAGCCCGGCGAAATTGGCGAGCGGGCCGCCCATGCCGAACGCAAACACGATGATCCCCATGTGTTCGATCGAGGAGTAAGCAAACAGCCGTTTGATGTCGCGGCGGCGGTAGAGCATGAACGCTGCGAAAACCAGCGAGACGAGTCCCATCGTCACCATCAGCGGCCCCGGAGCGATCGCGTTGGGATTGGCGGCGAGCAATATCTTGAAACGCAGCAGCGCATAGAGCGCGACGTTCAGGAGCAGGCCCGACAGCACGGCCGATATCGGGGTCGGACCTTCGGCGTGGGCGTCGGGTAGCCAGGCATGCAGCGGCGCGAGGCCAACCTTGGTTCCGTAGCCCAGAAACAGGAATATGAAAGCGACATTGAGGAGGGCGGGATCGAAGGCCGCGGCGTGCTGCATCAACAGCGTCCAGACCATGCCGTCCTGGCCTTCGCCGA
>WNFM01317402.1_pt4 | contig 10299 bp, 12 predicted proteins | sample 5400271 | NCBI WGS metagenome assembly WNFM01 (sample SAMN13153352, study PRJNA577476) | soil metagenome | isolation source: 60 cm saprolite on Douglas fir-dominated hillslope | place: USA:California | collected 2013-09-17
CAATTACTCGCGGGTGAGGACGAAATCCAGCTTGCGGTGCGCCTGGCGCTGCTCGGGCTCCTGATCTACTGGTCGTTCGTCGTGATCCGGCCTTTTGTCCCGATCCTGGCCTGGAGCGTGGTTTTGGCCGTTGCTCTGTTTCCGGTCTTTCGGTGGCTCTCCGATCTGCTCGGCAATCGTCCGAAACTCGCCGCGACGATCCTTACGATAATCAATCTTGGCATCGTCATCGGTCCCGCAACCTGGCTTGGGCTCGGCGCCGTGGAGGGATTGCGCGGCTTCGCCGCGCAACTCGGCGACGGTACGCTGGCTATTCCTTCGCCGCCCTCCGGCGTCAAGGATTGGCCGCTTGTCGGAACGCAGCTTTACGCCGTGTGGGACCAGGCCTCGACAAATCTGCGCGCGGTGCTTAGCGAGATCGCTCCGCATCTGAAGCCCTTCGCGGGAACGATGCTGGGCCTGGCTGGCGATGCCGGGGTTGGTACCGTCAAATTCCTCGCCGCGGTTGCGATGACAGGATTCCTCTTTCCAGCCGGGCCCCGACTGGTCGACGCGGGCAGGAGCTTCCTGTCGCGGGTGGTCGCCGAGCGAAGCGAGGAGTTCCTGCTGTTGGCGGGTGCGACCCGTCGCGCAAGCGCTGGTGATCGGGGTTATCCTGAAGCTGGCGGACGTTCCGCGCGCTGGACTGCTGGCCTTTGCGGTGATGATGCTCGGTATCCTGCAGATCGGCTCGGCGGTGGTTGTGATACCGGTGATCATCTGGATTTGGGCCACCAAATCCTTTGCCGTAGCGCTGCTGATCACGGTTTGCCTGTTGCCTGCCTCGCTCGCCGACAATGTGCTGAAGCCCATCGTGATGGGGCGCGGCTTGACTACACCCGCACTCGTTATCCTGATCGGCGTCATCGGCGGCACACTGGCGCACGGCATCGTCGGTCTCTTTATCGGACCGATTATTCTGGCGGTGGCCTGGGAATTGCTCACAGCATGGGTTCGCGATGACGAGGTGAGAGCGCCGCTACCCGACACCGACCTGATCGCGAGCAACTAAAGCGGGGATTCTGAAGATGCTAATCCAGCTTCTGGTTGGCTCGCTTGTCAGCGCGATTGCCATCATGATTCATGCGCTGGCCACGGTCGGCGCGATAGGCGTTGCCCGCGCTGCCGGACGGCGCCATGGCAGATATCCGCGACTGCATTTGATGACCGTCATGGTCGCAACGGTCCTGGTCCTGATGCTCGCGCATACATGCGAAATCGTCGCCTGGTCGCTGTCTTATGCCGTCGTCGGCGCCGCACCTGAAGGCAGCGATCTCCTGTATTTCGCCTTCGTCAATTACACCACGCTCGGCTATGGCGATGTCACGCCGGTAAAAGCATGGCGGCTCGTCGGCCCGATGGCCGCGATGAACGGTATCCTGATGTTCGGCTGGTCGACCGCCGTGCTGTTCGAAGTGTTGCTCAAGACGATCGAGCACCTCGGCTCGACCGCAGCTCCCGGCACGCTGTTCAGTGCTGAAGATCGAAGCTAGCAAGCTTCTCGCGATCGAGCAGCACGATCTGGCGCTGGTTGTTGCCGATGAAATCGAGAATGCCAAAGCCATGCAGCCGCGACAGCGCGCGCGACACCGTTTCCAGCGTCAAACCAAGGTAGTCGGCGATGTCGCGGCGGCTCATCGGCAGCGCGAGGATGCCGGCGGCCGTCGACCGGCGGTCCATCTCGATCAGGAAGGCCGCGACGCGTTCCAGCGAGGTCTTGCGGCCGAGCAGCAACACGTGATCCTCGGCATGCCGCAGATTGCTGGTCGTCATGCGGAGCAGGTTGCGGCTCACCACGACATCACGATCGGCCGCGAGTTCGAGGCTCCGGCGCTTCAGCAGGCGGACGGTCGTATCGACGACCGCCTCCGCCGTGAAGTGGTGCTCACTTCCGATCTCGAGGCCGAAAATGTCGCCAACTAGGTGAAAGGCGCCGATCTGGCGGCGACCATCCGACAGCAGCTTGTAGCTCCGAACCGCGCCAATCGCGATCTGATAGATGTAGTCGGCGGGCTCTTTCTCTCCGAAAATCTCGGTGCCCTTGCTGTAGCTGAATTCATTCGGGCTCGCTCGACCGAACGGTCCGCTTTCAGAACAGGCTTCATTAAAAATTGCGGGAAATTCGACAGAGTTGGTGCTGACGCGGGCATACATGGACCATCTCCCTGCTCAGGCGATACGCTACGCTCCGGCGGTGGTCTTCGATTTCGCAATTCAGAACGCGGGCCATTTTCGTCATCAATGGTCGGCGGTCTATTGTCCCAAAGGACAGGATCGCGATGCGTCAATATGACTACCGGACTGATTGGTGCCGGCCCACGCGGGAGTTTTCCTCAGCCCCGCCGGATGCTAGCTTGGGTTGAAGCCTGTTGCCCACGGGGGCGCCATGATCAGGACTATTCCGCTCAAAGCGCTGATTATTGGACTGGTTGCCATGCTCGCACCGGCTTGTTTGGCGCAGGAAATGCGTCCGCATTCCATTTTGGTGCTCGACCAGTCGGATGGTGGACCATTCTACCACCAGCTGTTTTCAGGGCTGCGTGACGTGATCGGCAAGCACAGCGATGCGCACGTTACCGTGTATAACGAGAGCCTTGATATGAGCCGTTTCGCGGGAGCGGCTTATGAGGAGACCCTGAAGCGGTACATCAAGGAAAAATATCAAGGCAAGCAGATCGGCGCGATTGTGGCAGTCGGCGCCGGCACGACCGGGCTTGTGCTCAAATGGCGCGACGAACTATGGACCGGAATTCCGATCGTCTTTGCAATGCTGGACGAACTGGATGTCGCGCGGCTCAAGCCGCCACGTGACGTTACCGGGCTGATCGTGCGGTTGCCGCTCGCCGATTCTGTCAAGGTCGCGCAGACTGTAGTGCCGGATCTCGATACCATCGTCATGGTCGGCGATGAGTGGGACCGACTTGTCGTATTTCGCAACTGGAAGGATGAACTATCGACCGCGACGGCCGGCTTGCAGGTGATCGAGATGGTCGGCCAGAAGATGTCCGACATCCGCAAGCGGGTTGCCGAGCTGCCGCCGCGAAGCGCCATCATTTATTCCTCCGTATTTNNCTTCTATCCACCGTACGTTGCCCTTGGGATGATTGCCGAAGCGGCGAACCGGCCGATTGTGGTGGCGGCCGAAACCTTTGTGGCCCCGGGCGGCATCGGCGGAATCGTCCTCACCCCGTCCTTGATCGGTGCCGATGCCGCAACGATCGCGTTGCGTGTTCTCGACGGAGAGCGCCCGGATCGAATCCCTCCGGTTTACGGCGGCGTGAAGCCAATCTTCAATTGGCCGCAGCTGCAGCGCTGGAATGTCAGCGAAACCAGCCTGCCTGAAGGCAGCGAGATTCGTTTCCGCGAGCCGACATTCATCGAGAGATATCGCTGGCAGAGCCTTGGAATTGCCGCCGCCTTGCTGATTCAGGCGGGGTTGATCATGTTCCTGCTGCATGAGCGGCACATGCGGCACGATGCCGAAGTCGAGTCGCAGAAGCGCATGACGGAGCTCGCTCATGTCAATCGCCAGGCGACGACGAACGAGCTGTCGTCGTCGATCGCGCACGAACTCAACCAGCCGTTGGGTTCGATCCTGACCAATACAGAGACCGCCGAGCTGATGCTCGCTTCGGATAACCCTGACCTCGGCGAAATCAGGGAAATCCTCGCCGACATCAAACGCGACGATCAGCGTGCCGGCGAGGTAATCCGCCGTCTTCGCGGCTTCCTGAAGCGGACCCCATTCGAGATCAGGGACATCGACCTCAACGAGATCATGAGCGAGACATTCAAGTTCCTCTCGGTTCAGGCTTCCGCACGCAATGTCGCGCTGGACTTGCAGACTGCGCCGGGTGCGCTGCGCGTCAGGGGCGACTCGGTCCAATTGCAGCAGGTCGTCCTCAACCTTGTCGTCAACAGCATGGACGCTATGGGCGCGATGCCCTACGGCCGGAGAGTGATCGGCCGGATCAAATTGAACGACGGTCCGTCGGCCGCGATCTCAATCTCCGATTCCGGTCCCGGCATTCCGCCGGACAAGTTGGGCAAGGTCTTCGATCCCTTCTTCACCACCAAGGAACACGGCATGGGGATCGGGCTCTCCATCGCGCGCACGATCGTTCTCGCCCACAAGGGGCAGATTTGGGCCGAGAACCAGAGTAACGGAGGAGCAGCGTTTCATTTTACCCTGCCGCTGACCGCATAGGAGATTGGGCTTGTCGGCTCGAATTTATGTCGTCGACGATGATGCGTCCTTCCGTACCGCGATCGAGCGGCGGCTGAAACTCGCGGGTTACCAGGTCGCGACTTACCCGTCGGCGCAGCAGTTGCTCGACTGCTTGCCGGACGAGAACAAGCCCGGCTGTATCCTGCTTGACGTTCAAATACCGGGGATGAGCGGTCCCGACCTGCAGAGCCGCCTCAAAGAACTCCGGTCCATGCTGCCGATCGTGTTTCTGACCGGGCATACCGATACGCCGACCACGGTGCGAACCGTCAAGGCAGGTGCGGAAGATTTCCTCACCAAACCGGTTGAATCGGAGCAGTTGCTCGGCGTCATCGAGCGGGCGCTGGCGCGGCACGCGACCGTGCGGATCGAGCGGCAAAGGCTGGAAGAGATGCAGGCGTTGGTCGCAGATCTCACCGCGCGCGAGCGGCAGGTATTCGGCCTCGTCGTGCGCGGCAAACTCAACAAGCAGATCGCCCACGATCTCGGAACCACTGAGCGGACCATCAAGGCGCACCGCCATCAGGTTATGGAGAAGCTGAAGGTGCGGTCGCTGGCGGAACTGGTGACGGTAGCGGAACGTCTCGGCTTGCTCGACTGACTGTTTTCGTGGCGATCGGTATCCGGGCGATTCCTCGCAAGCCGGCTTGTCCCAAGGGACAATATGAATATGCAGGGGTCGGACTAAGGTTCGTGAGGCTGGGCAGACCTGGTGGCTGGTAAGCGAGTCCGACGAGGCGTTCCACAGGAACTCATGTCCATTCCAGAGGTTAGCCAAATCATTCCGGTAAACGAGGATGATCGTTTCGCTTGGAATGAGCTGAGGTCCACTACAATGCAACACAGCAAAGCTGTTTTTGTCGTCGATGATGACCCTTCCATGCTGAGGGGCCTGAACCGTCTACTCAGGCAGTACGGCTTTGAGACGGTGCCATTCGAAACGGCGACCGCTCTGAAGGCGTACGGCGATTTCGATCGAGCCTTCTGCATCGTGCTCGATATTAACCTCGGCGACAGTTCGGGTATCGAACTGCGTCACCACCTGGCGGAATCCGGCGTAGACTTGCCGATCATTTACATCACTGGCAACGACAGCGACGCCACGCGCGCGGCCGCCATGGCGTCCGGCTGCCTAGCCTATTTGACCAAACCATTCACCGCGAAGGCGCTGATGGAACCGGTCGAGCGGGCGGCCGCTGGACTGACATAGTTTATTCTTCGATTTCCTGTTCGAAAATCTGGGTCGGCATTCCCTTGCTCACCACCGCGAACCGATCGAGCGGCAGCGAAGTCGTCACCGCCACGAGGTTGGTATCGACGACCTCCAACGCGAGGATCTTCCCGTGCTCCAGTTCTCGGAGCAGGGCCGCCTTGGCAAGGTCGCCTGCGATGCACGTGTTGGTCAGGCACCAGGTGAAGGGAATTTTGTGGGGCGCGCCCTTGTCCACGGTGAGTTTGACGCCGGGCGGCATATAAAGCCCGACCGGCAGGAACAACTGCAGTCGCGCGGTGCTGTCACCCTCGCGCTCGGTGACGTAGACGCGCACCGCGATCTGGCCAGTCTCGAATGTGCCGCTGATGGTGGTGCGGCAAACCGCCCTTGCGCCTCCCGGCTTGAAACAGAATTTCTGCCAATCGCCATACTTGATGCTGCGTGCCTCACGTTGGCTGCGGGCGGCGAATTCGTCTGTTACCAGCCTGGCTGCGGCGCCGGGCGGGACGGCTTGTTGCGCAAGACCTGGATCGGCCACCGGCAAGCCAACGACGAGCCCGAGAATGCAGGAGAAGCGGGCGCGTCGATTGGGCATGACGGTCTCCGCGGTCATTTGTGATGGTCGAGGAATGCGGCGACCAGCGGCGACCAGATCGGCACAGCGTCCGCCGCGTCGACAAAGAAATGCCCATCATTGCCGTGCGGCGGAAACAGATGATAGTCGGCATTGCCGCCAGCGGCGGTGAAGGCCGTATGCATTCGCTTCGACAGTTCGGGTCCGAAATAGGTGTCGTTCTCGATATAGAGCCATAGCATTGGCACGCGGGAGGTGCGGCCGAACTCGCCGGTAGCCTCCACGAGCTTGTCGGGGGCGCAATTGTTGTTGGGCTTGCCATCGACACGGCCGCCTCGTCCAGCGGCAAAGGTGATGATTGCCTTCACGGGCGCAGGGTTGACGCTCGACAGTGCGATCGCCGCCCAACCACCTGCGGATTGGCCGACGACGATAGCGTTGTCGGGTACGATGCGCTTCAGCCGGCTCATATATTCGATGATCCAGAGATTCAGCTTTGCCACCGCGAGCCCCGCGTCGCGGAAATTTGGGTTGCTGCACTTGCCGACCTTGGAGAAGAAGACACCGCTAAACAATCCGACGTCTTTTGCCTCGACGGCGGCCGCGCCATAACCGGAGCCAGACGGCGCGACGACCATATAGCCTCGGCGGGCGAACCACATCGCGGCGTCGCGAAATTCGACCAGCGGGAAGAAACCGCGCTGCACCGGATCAAGCGACACGCCATGGTTCATGATGGCCAGCGGGAAAGGGCCGTCGCCGATCGGACGAACCACGTAGGCGATCGTCGGCACGGGAAGGGGAAGCGCCCACACCTCTTCCTGAAGCAGCACTTGCTCGCCTTCAGCCGCGACGGCGGCAGATGCCGCCATGGTCAACGTCACAATGATCAGCAGTCCAAACAGGCGCATGCCCTGCATCCAGGTGTCGGGCTCAAGCGACTCTTTGTTGTTCGCATGCGCACGCCTTGATCTGAATCAACGCGGCGCCCGGCCGCCGGCAGCAATTCACTTTATACCGGCAAAACCTGGTGAAGAGGCTGGTGAAGAGGGCGGGATGAGATCGAACTGGCCAGGAGTTTTTCCCCCCGTCCGCTGGCTTGCCGAATACCGCGCTTCCTGGCTCTCTTCCGACATCATGGCCGGTGTTACGCTGGCCGCCTATGCGATCCCGGTGTCGCTGGCGTATGCGGCGCTCGCCGGCCTGCCGCCGCAGATCGGAATCTATGGCTACATGCTGGGCGGCATCGGCTATGCGCTGCTTGGCTCCTCGCGGCAGCTCGCGATCGGCCCGACTTCGGCAATCTCTTTGATGATCGCCAGCACAGTCGGCGGGCTTGCCGCGGGTGATGCCGTCCGATATGCGCAGATTGCGAGCATGGCAGCCCTTGCTGTTGCTGCGCTCTGCCTGATCGCCTGGATTCTCCGGCTCAGCATGCTGGTTCGCTTGATCAGCGACAGCATTCTGGTTGGCTTCAAGGCCGGGGCTGGTCTCACCATCATCATGACGCAATTACCGAGCCTCTTCGGGGTCGCCGGCGGCGGCCGCAACTTCTTCGATCGTCTGGTTACGCTGACTGGACAACTCGGCGCGATCCACTGGATCGTGCTGGTGATTGGCCTCACGGCCGTCGTGCTGATCCTGCTGGGCGAGCGCATTTTTCCCGGCAAGCCGGTTGGGCTCTGCGTCGTCTTCCTGTCGATCCTAGTGGCGACCCTGTTTGGTTTTCCGGCGGTGACCGGTGAAATCCCCAAGGGACTGCCGAACTTTGCCATGCCGACCTTTGGACTGCTGGGGTTCGACGAGTTGTTCCCGCTTGCCGCGGGCATCCTGCTGCTCGCCTATGTCGAAGGCGTTTCCGCCGCGCGAAGCTTCGCGGCCAGGCATGGCTATGCGCTCGACGTGCGGCAGGAGTTTTTGGGGCTGGGGGCGGCCAATCTCGCAGCGGCGCTGGGACAAGGTTATCCCGTCGCCGGCGGATTGTCGCAATCGGCCGTCAACGATCAGGCGGGCGCGCGCACGCCGCTGGCACTCGTCATCTGCTCGATCAGTCTGGCCATCTGCCTTGTCTTCTTCACGGGACTGTTGACCAATCTCCCCAAGGCTGTTCTGGCGGCGATCGTTTTTACAGCGGTCTACAAGCTCGTTGATATCCCCGCGCTGGTCCGCATGTGGCGTATCAGCCGGATCGATTTCTATGCCGCTGCGATCGCACTCGTTTCCGTGCTTATGCTGGGTATCCTGGAGGGAATATTGCTGGCCGCGGTGGCTTCGATCTTTCTGCTGCTGGCACGCGCTTCGCAGCCGAACGTGGCCTTCCTGGGCCGGCTTCCCGGGACCGGCCGGTACGCCGACAGCGCGCGGCATCCGGACGTCGAGCCGTTAGCCGGCGTCATCGCATTCCGCCCCGAGGCGTCGCTGCTCTACATCAACGCCGAAACGGTGTCCGAGAGCGTGCTGGCAAGGGTCGGCACGGCACCCGGCATCAAGCTGGTCGTCTGTGGCCTTTCGTCCTCGCCCTTCATGGATCTCGCAGGTGCAAAAATGCTGCACGACCTCCATGACGAACTCGCCTCACGGGGCATTGCCTTCCAGATAGTCGGCGCGCGCGGGCAGGTCCGGGACGTCTTGCAGGCAGACGGCATGGCTGAAAAGACCGACAGCTCCAATTGGACCCGCCGGATGGACGTTGTGCTGGGCGATTTGAAGGCTGGTTGAATTTGGTGCGCGACGGCTCGATACGACGGGGCCGTAGCCGAGGCGCCAATGACGGGCCCGGCCTACGTTGACTTGGATCAAGACACTCCTCGGTGATCGCGCGTTTGCTGCTTTGCGATGCCGGCGGTCACGGGGTCTGCGTCATACTCCAAAGAAAGGAAAGCCATGAGAAAGCTAGCTACATTGTGCGCCTTCGTTGCTCTGCTCTCAGGTGTTATCGGGTTCGGCTCAGCATCGCATGCTGAAACCGGTCAGGTAGCCGTCGTCTTCACCAAGGGCGGTTTCATCGTCGGTGTTGGCAGCGGGCAGGGCGTTCTCACTTTCCGCGGCCACCATTATCGTTTCGCAGTGTCGGGCATGAGCGTGGGCTTCACGATCGGCGCCTCGACCAGCAAGTTTGTTGGAAGGGCACTTAACCTGCGCAGCCCCGGGGATCTGGCCGGGAGCTACGCCGTGGGCGGCGCGGGCGGTGCGCTCGCAGGGGGAGCCGGCGGTGTCCAGTTGCAGAATGCCAACGGCGTGATCCTGCAGCTCAGCGGACCGAGGGTTGGACTTGAAGCCTCTGCGGCCGTGGGCGGCGTCACCATCACGATGCAATGATCATGGACGCGGGGGGAGCCACCTTGCGCGGCTCCCCGTGCCCATGCAGCTCCGGCTGGCGGCTAGTAGCGCTCTTCGACGAACTTCATCCGGCGCAGGCTGGTCTGATCGTTGTAACGGCCCTTGTAGGATCGCTTCGGGAGCTTGACCTTCTGCCGCGTGACCTTCTTGTGCGGAATTGCCTTGAGAATGTGCGAGATGACGTTGAGCCGCGCCCGTCGCTTGTCGTTGGAGCGGATCAGTCGCCACGGTGCATGCTTCGTGTCGGTCGCCTTGAACATCATGTCGCGCGCCCGCGAGTAGTCGTACCAGCGCCCGAATGACTCGGTGTCCATCGGGCTTAGTTTCCACTGCCGCAGTGGGTCCTCGATGCGTGCCTTGAAGCGGATTTCCTGCTCTTCCATCCCGACCTCGAGCCACAGCTTGATCACCAGGAAACGCTTGTGCTCCGCCGGGCTACAGAAGCCCATCACATATTCCACACCGGCGCGGTTGTACCAGCTGCGGTCGAAGATCACGATTTCGCCGCCTGCCGGAAATTGCTCGATGTAGCGCTGCAGGAACAACTGGGATTTTTGTCGATCCGATGGCGCCGGCAGAGCGCAGATGCGAAAGACTCGCGGGCTCACCTTTTCGGTCAAGGCCTTGATGGTGCCACCCTTGCCGGCGGCGTCGCGGCCTTCGAAGATGATGATCACTTTCAGTTTCTCGGCCTTCACCGATTCCTGGAGATGGCACAGCTCGATCTGGAGCTTTTCCAACTCCTTCTCATAAGCCTTGCGCTTCATTCTTTCCGCGGGCGCGTCCTTTGCCATGCTGATCCTCTCGCTGTGCAACGTCTCAATGCGTCGGAATGGCGTTCAATCGCCCCAGGAAATGGTGACTCCGATGTCGCCGGGTACGCCGCCTGGAAAATCGATGATTTGA
>WNFM01226989.1_pt1 | contig 10298 bp, 18 predicted proteins | sample 5400271 | NCBI WGS metagenome assembly WNFM01 (sample SAMN13153352, study PRJNA577476) | soil metagenome | isolation source: 60 cm saprolite on Douglas fir-dominated hillslope | place: USA:California | collected 2013-09-17
AGTAACGTAGTGGAAGCACAGAGCGAAGTATTAACCGCCGGTACATTATGGGCGGCTGTTACTCACTTAGGAGCGCAAGGGGCTAACGCCATACACGCGAGTAATGAAGCTATGCGTCTAGCTATGAATGAATTACACAATGCAACGATAGATAACGTTAACCTTCAAATGGGAATGCATCCTCAATCACCGCTCGTTATCCCTAACATGACAGATGTACCGACCGAAACTAGCGGCACACGAACAAGCCACATTGACGCAGAGGTTGACACGGTAGATAGAAACGCGACGGCGGTAAGATTGTTAACGCCTTTAGAACGTGATGCAAGTATAGAACGTATGGAAATGTGTAGAGGATATTCCTTTAATTGTGAGGATGTACATAGTACAGATCGTTTAATATGCAGTCAGTCATGGGGGATGTACTTTGGACACAATCGTGATCGTCACAGCGATAGACGTGGCTCATTTCCAATAAGGGGTAGATAATATGCTTGATCGCTCTACTTACTGGAAACAATATCGTAAAACATATAAAACGGAATATCGTCAATGGTGTAAGAAACATATTCTACAACGCAGAAAGACTCAAAAATTGTGGTGGGCTAAACGTCCTGAGTTACGAGCATACTATAACGCTATTGCTCGTTGTAAAGCTACGCACGGCGCAAACTTTCGGAACTATACACAAAGGGGTATACAGTTTTTATTTAAAACGTTTCAAAAGTTTTTGCAAGAAGTCGGAAAAAGGCCATCTTCAAAATATTCTATTGACCGAGTTAATGTCAATGGAAATTATGAAAAAGGAAATCTTCGGTGGGCGACCGATTTACAACAACGCCTGAATAAACGAAAAGGAGGGTAACTCTATCTGTGGTTTATTTGCAGGAATCGGTAAGCTAAGCAGTAACAGAATGATAGCTCTAGGCTCTATGAATGAAGAGCGCGGCACGGATAGCGTGGGCCTTGCCTATATTCAGAATAACGAAATGCGTATTGCCAAGATTGCGGAGCGGCCCTGCGTAGGTCTGAATATCACAATGCGTAAAGAGGTGACGGAAGCGGCTGTATCCGGCCTGTTTATTGGACACACTCGACAAGCTACGCAAGGCACGGTTACCAGTCGCAATGCCCATCCGTTCTATGATGAGGGTATCGCGTTCGCTCATAACGGTATCATTATCAATGATGATACTTTCGGCAAATATGAAGTTGACAGCGAAAGTCTTATTCACGGAATCAAAGACAAAGATTTTAGCAAGTATGAAGGGGCCATAGCGTTAATATGGATTGAGGGCGGCAAGCTACACGCTTATCGATGTGGCAATCCATTATACAGAGGCCGTCATAATGGTAGTATCTACTTAGCTAGTGAGGGGGACTACCTAAAGGAAATCGGTTGTACGCACGTTAAAGAACTATCGGAAGGTCTTATCTACACTTTCAATAGTCCCTTTGAAATCGCTACTCAGCGAGTCAAGAAAAATAAAACGTTCGGTCAAACTTACGGCTATGGCGCGGGCGCGAAAGGATATCATAATGATATCTATACGGGGGAAGGATGGGAAGACTACCTAGACAAACAGTATGGGCGTAGACCTAGCCATACTATCCCTGTCTCTTTAATACCTGCGGCCTCTAGTGTCGAGGTTAAAGAGGATTTTCGCACGCCTAGTGATATAGTCAGAGAAGCAATGACAAAAAGCGCGGAAGTCGATCATTGCGACTGTTGCGGAGACTTAGCGGAGTTATCAGACGGGGGAATGTGTCTAGCTTGCATTACGTGGCTAGACAGTCAAGGCGTGAGCCGTGACAATCCCCCTGCGTGGCTAAAGGGTCACTAAATGGAAAGGTGTATAGCGTTGCTTCATGCCATAGAGTTTATATCGGATGCGGGCGGTATCGTAACGTACAAGTGTGTACCTTGCAAAATGTATTATAATGAGTATCAAGATTGTGGATGTGGGCGGTAAAAACTAAAAACAAAGGAGACTTAAAAATGAGACACATTGACGCAGTTGTAGAACGGAATAAAGCTGTGGGTGGTAATTTCTTCGATCAACGGACAATCCTTTATTTTAAAAGTAAAGTTTTGCCCACATTGTACGGTGACAAGTATTTTATCACGTATGACTTGATGGAAGACGGAAACAAGCTGTTTAGTGTCCGACAAGTGTTAGCCAACGGACGGATTAAACTTGTTAACAAGGGTTATACATATCAATCAAAAGCGGTTGCCCGTGACGCTATCCATGACTTGATGGGAGATGTAGTTACGGCGTGAGTCACAAAATTGTTGTGAGGGAGCTATTATAAATGCAAAATGACGCAGTGAGTACGGCAGATGAGCGACAGCCGTTTCATAAAGTAGATGGGAAGTTAATAGACCAAAGAGAATGGCGCGAACAGCTAAAGGACGCTACAGAATTATTTGATGCGTTCAAGCGGCAAGCGTACAAGGATAAGGAAATCTAAGACGTAAAAAATCATAGAGCCGTAATACTGGAAGGCTTAGGGCCGCAAGGTTCTAAGCCTTTCGGCATTATGGAAACTAAAAACGTTGTACATTGCAAGCGGGCCAAGTTTGATATTTATATCGGACGGCCTAGCTTGTGGGGTAACCCTTTTGTTATTGGCAAAGACGGTGACCGCGCCCAAGTGATAGCCAAGTATCAGGCATGGCTAGAAGCAAGGCCGGAACTAATAGCCAAGGCCAAGGCAGAACTAAGGGGCAAAGTCTTAGCCTGTTTTTGTGCGCCTCTAGCTTGTCATGGTGACGTGTTAGCCAAGGTCGCAAATGAGTAATGGCAAGCGCATAGACCGACATACAAAGTCTTTTACACAATGGCTAGACTATCTAGCCCGCAAGCCTCTATTGTGGGTTATGACAGCGCGGCCCGCTATCGAAGAGGCTAGGCCGGAGCGCAAGCGGCTAACCGTAGCAGAGCGCATACGCTTTAAGTATTGGTTGTACTGGAAGCACGGGCCGGAATGTGGTTACTGTCACCGCGCTGGAGACTGGCGCAATGGGTTAACGATTGACCATATACAGCCCGTAAGTAAGGGCGGGCCCTTGCGTGACGTTCGGAACATGGTTCTAGCATGTATGGCATGTAACCGCGCAAAAGGGAACAACTGGTTAACTTAAGGGATATTAAGAAGCCTACAGTACGTGTTAATGGATATTGTTTAATAAAGTGTAAGATGAAACCTGATAATTGAAAAATTGTTAAGGTTCTAAGTCTTTACACCATTAACAGACTTATTCATATCATTCGTAATTTAGGAATAAATTGACTAGGGCCGAGTTTTTCGACCCAGGACGAAAACATCGTGGGTGTCGGGGGACAAAATGAAAAAAGCCTTGACAAAAGAGAGTTCATCTGCTATAGTTTAAGGGAGCTTAATAAAATGATGACAACTAGTGAAGGCGTAAAAAGAGAAGTGCTTGATGAAATAAAAAGGAGGGCGCAGCCTGGCACGCCCGTCAATAAACGCATGTGGCGTTTTGCTTATGATACTGTGAGGTCACGAGCCATTGCAGAGATGGAAATCTGGAAACAAAAATATATCACAATCGAAAGGACCTAATGGCTTACGACACATCAGAAAAGAAGCGAGAGTATTTACGTCGCTGGTCGAAGACACCAGCAGGACGAAAGAAATCTGCGCGAAGTAGAAAGCGTAATTTTGAGTTACACAAAGAAGAAAACTTACTCAGAATGCGTGCTTACTATCAACGAAACAAAGACTTGATAGGTCAGTATAAGCATCTGCCTTGTGTGGACTGCGGAGGTTGGTATGAGCCATGTCAATTGGACTTTGATCACAGACCCGGTGAAAAGAAATTGTTTGCAATTTCAAGCTACCGTTCTCTTAAGCTTTCAAGTATTTTGCCTGAGCTTAGGAAGTGTGACATTGTGTGCGCCAATTGTCACCGCCTCAGAACCTTTAATCGTGGACAACATGACTATAAGCGATTTAGGAATTGTCCAAATAACGTCGTATCAGCCGATTCCGGCTCAAACCAAGCCTGAATGTATTAATAGATTCAAATGCACGACTTCCATTGACGATGGCATCACTCAATTTGGTGCGGCTGTCAGTCAGGACTTATTAAAGTCTGGCATTGTCCAGTACGGAGATGTGCTATCCATTCCTGGCCTAGGTTTTCGTATAGTCAACGATGCAATGGGTTCTACAAAATGTGTGCACCGTAATGATAAAGGTCGTTGTACAAAAAGAATTCCACAAGTGAAAGCTATTGATTTGATGGTATTCTCATTTGAAGAAGAACATAGGATTTGAGTCCGACATCTTCCAATCATCAGATTGCGTCAGCAAAAGGAGATACCATGAATTATCGGCCACAACCAAAAAAGAAAGACACGCCTTCTCGAAAGTCTCGTAAAGGTCTTCGTAACTCAGTGTTCATTTATAATAAAACTATAAAAGCTAAAATAGATCGGGAAAGACGAGCAGTGCGAAATCTAATCAACGCGGAATAAAGGAGTAAAAAAGTGAAGAAAACGTATCGAAATCGTCAATCTTGTCATCCATCTGAGCTTAATGCAGGCAATAAGGCTTCGACCAATTGCCCGCCAGCACTCAGCAAGTCTGTGAAACGGGCGCTCTCGGAAGAGATCAAGAACTTTGACACTAAGGTTGCCCACAAAGAGATTGAGGAAGGTGCTCGTGGTGATGCTTCGATGGATGCCTATCATGACTGGCTTGATCTTCATGATGGGCACGAACCGACCGAGGCCAACCCTGACGTTCTAGCAGAGAGCGATGGCATAAATTATCTACCATCCAAAGAAGATGGCGAAATGGCTAATCTTCTGACGGAAGTTCGCCAATTCTTCTCTGTGCGAGAGCTTCAAGTTTGGAACTTAGTAATGAAGCATAATCTGACTCAGCAGGAAGCAGCGGATCTGCTGAATATTTCAAGGCCGTCATTGCAGAACTACCTGCGGCGGGCCAATAAGAAGTTCAAAGAGTTCATGGAGGCTAACCGAGATGCTAAACAAGATTAAATTCTATTGGGATTATTTTCAGGACTTGCTCGACGTTAAGGGCGATGTCGTGATGTTGGGATTTACGGGCGCGGTCATTTTTAAGATTCTACATCACGGTCTGACGCCAAGCGACGCGGCGGCCTACGGAAGTGCAATAACATGCTTTGCTTATAGCAATACCAACACGCCAAAGGGAAGCTAATATGCAACTTCGTTATAAAATCGCACTATTCATAGCGGGGGTACTTGGGTGTACATTCCTGCTACAGCATTTCAACAAATCCAAGACCTTCAAGGGGCCCGCCCAGATTTCCTATCAGGGCGACACGATTGTGGTGAAGCAGAAGGGTAAGCCGGACTTCAAGGAATTCCAGCCGGACCCTAAGAGCACAGTCATTACAACCGATAAACTGGGGCACGTGACGGTAAAAGTCCGGCAATTTGGCATAGGATTCGATCCAGGCATAGGTATTGGCTTCTCAGACCGCGCCAGGGTCGCGCTGGACGACCGCTTTGCGTACTTCAAGCGCTTCGGGGCCAACGCGGGGCTTGGGTTCAGCCTGGACAAGAAAGACTACAGCAAGGGCTATCTGCTTGACATTGTGGACCCTTACGTGGGGCTCAGCGTGGTGCCAACGACGCGGCTGCCAAACACGTCAATAGTTACAGCGTTCACTGTAAGCAAGCACGCGTTCATTTTCGTGAGGGTGAGGTTCTAGGATGATAAAGGTATTCAAGGAAAAAGGCGATTGGTCCTCGAAGGTGAACTTCGTGGACGATAAGAACAACCTAGTTGGCTACGACACGGCGGATGACTGCTGCGCTCACGGCTTCTACTTCATCGCGCCAGAGGTCATCACCACGGGATCGGGCGAGTATGATGGAAAACCTGATCCCGATCTGAGTGACTACGAGTTTGACACGCAGTTTTTTGTGGATCAGCGCAAGGATCACAAAAATTATGGGGACAGTCAGGCGGATAACGCCGTCGTGTTCCGCATGATCTCGCTGAAAAAGCCCCATCTCTACCTACACCTATATAACTCGCATAATGGATACTACTGGAAGGGATTCGAGGCCTCGTTCGGAGAGATCAAGGAAGGGCGCGTCTAATGCCGCCACAAATCATCATCCCTACGTCTCACGTACCAGTCAAAATCTGGTCAAAACTCGTGTTCCCAAATATAAAAAGCGTTTCAAAAGCTATCGATTTTTTCTAAAAGGACAAAAGATTTAGTCTCAATGCTCTTTAGACTTCGGTCGGAGCTGAGTAATCAGTCTTCAACTGGGAAGGGCCTGATAAAGGAATGGGGAGAACGTTCTTCTCTCGTGCGCCTCCCGACGGGGAGACAACTACCAGGTTGAGGCTAACGCTTCAAAAATCTAAAGGAGGAAGTTAAATGCCAACAACGACAAGACCCACAACAGTAGAGAATATCCAGGTTCTGCAGGTTGGGAAATATGGAGTACGTATAGATGAGAAGACGTGGTTCGGCGTAAATGAACCACTCACTCCTTCGCACTTTATACCAAATGAAGGCTATAAAGTTTCCGTGACGGTAAGCAAGACAGGCAAGAAGTACATCAATGAAATTCTCGGTCACGAAGAGAAACAAGATGCTCAGCCTACTATCTCTGCTCCGACGGAAGCAAAGCAAAATGATCCTGTGAAAGAAGCTGAAGAGGCTCTCACCAAAGCAAAAACTGAAGCCACTGCTAAAGCTGCTGCGGCAGTTGCAGCCAAAGCCGAAGCTACAAAGCCTGCTACTGCAGCTTCTGGTAAAAATCCGACTCGCTCTGGGTTCGGTACACCCTTGACGGATTATGACTTGCATATTCAACGTCAGATCAGTCGTGCGGGTGTGGTTCAAGCGGCCCTAGCTTCTCCGGCCCTGGCTCAATGGTCACTGAACGCTGATGAGTATATGTCCTTGGTTCGCAAAGTTGCTGACTTCGCGTTCAAGTATGTCAGCGAATAAGACAGTCGATCAAGACTGTAACGCAGTGCTGGCGCAGCCCTGCCCATATAAGGAACCCCCATTGTATTTCATCGGGGGACATAAGTTCTGTCCTTGTGTGTGCAAGGCGATATGGACCGCCTACGTGGGCGGATACAGGGATGCCAAAGCTGGCCGTGAGCCAGAAGTCGGGATCGAGTCCATTGATCCAAAGGACACTCAATAATGGTTTGGAAGTATATAGTAGATCGAAATAATTATCAACGTAACTACTATCATACCAATAAATATTATGGTATTTCACAACGCTTAAAAGGTCAACAGTACAGACACGCTATTTCTGAAATTATTCTCGATGAGTACGGAAGTAAATGTACATGTTGTGGGGAAACGGAACGAAAGTTTCTTACAATAGATCATATGAATAATGATGGACATCTTGATCGTGTAGGTAAATGGCGACGTTCATCATACTCTATGAAGTTAAAAGTAGTTAGAGAAGGATTTCCCGATAAGTATGAACTTCGTTGTTATAACTGTAATTTAGGCCGAGCGGCCAATAAAGGAGTTTGTCCACATGCCTCATAAAACAATGGTACGCGGTGGCGTAAACGTGCCCAGCGTAACGCAAATAATTTCTTGTCTTGACAAACCAGGTTTGTACAACTGGTATGGCAAGTATGGAACTGAGGAGTGTACACGAATCAAGATCGAAAGCGGCTTGTTTGGTACTGCCGTCCATGATCTTATTGACCGTCCATGATCTTATTGAACATTACATTACAGGTGTTGTAAAACCTACGGACTGGCCGGAGTCAGTGGACCAAGAGAAAGCAAATCTGTGTGCAGAGAACTTTAAGACGTGGTACAAAACTTCAGGCCTGGAGGTACTCAATGCTGAACCAGAAGATGCAATCTATAGCAAACGATATAATTTCCAAGGCACTTGGGACTTCATCGGCAGAAAAGACGGACTCATTCTCTGCGCCGACTGGAAAACATCCAACTCGATCTATGAGTCGGTTGGTCTACAGCTCTCGGCATATGCACATCTCTACGGGGAAGCACAGGGATGGAGTGACGAAGAAATCTTTAAGAAAATACCTAACGGACTTGCCGTAAGATTGGACAAGAAGACTTGTAAGGTTTACCCCAAACAGTTCTCAGGTTTGAAGCATTACTTCGATGTCTTCAAACACCTAATACCTGTGCATGAGTTTCATACGCAGACGGGAGCTTGGGATCATCGTGAATAATCTTCCATACAACGCCATCATGGTTGATCTTGAAACTATGAGCACAGACAGCAATGCTTCGATCATTTCAATCGGAGCGGTGAAGTTTTAACCCCTTGACAAATCAGCACTTCTGTGCTACACTTTAGAGGTAATGAATGGATATCTTGGAACCACAGGTTCGCCAGCTTTATAAGATTCTCGGCCATGCAGAAGGGGATGGATACAGCGATATGCGTTGCATCATCCCCAAAGATTCACCGTTGGAGCAAGAGAAAGAATTTCAAGATAGGCTGATAAATTTTCGTAAAACGAACAATCGTGAGCCAAATGACAAAGAGTTGGCCACTTTGCATGTGGTCAATCGCTCTATCATCAAAGGAGAGCAAAATGTCCTCGAATGGGCCAAAAAGTATAATGGGCGTGGAAATTGTTATATTGGGAGGACGGCACGGACATCCGATGGTGCTATGCTCGAATTTAAAACGATCACTGCGGATATTGACCCTGATCGAGAACGAGGTACGGCAGCAACGACAGAGCTCTCTGCCCGCGCTATTCAAGGGGCTAGAAAGGTATTACAGCACATTCAAGGCGGGTATGCAGCCGCCTCCGGCAACGGGGCACTTATTGTTTATCGACTGCAGAACGCTGTTAAGTCGGACTTTAAGACATTTGAGCAGCGTTTTCGTAGCTTTGAAAACGAAATGCGAAAGTTTCTTCCAGAAGGGGTTACGTTAGATGCCACGTTTGACACTGCTCGAATGGTTAAACTACTGGGAACAATGTCCACTAAAGGTGATCGAGCTAACTGGCGTCACTCCCGATTCATTGATTTTCCGGTCGTGCCTTACCAAAGAAACACAGTTCTCGAAAGAATTGAATCTTGTGCGCCTGTGGCTAAGACGAGCGTCCCGACGGCGTTTAAAAATACGGTATATGCCTCAAGGTCCGAATCAGACTTTGCGCTGGCAGTTCACTATAAAAAAGCAGGTCTTAGCAAAGAAGATGCCTTGGCAGCTCTTAAGACACACGCACTGGGGCGTAACGACCGCACCGATGACCACAAGCGAATCGTACAGAAAGTTTTCGACGACGGCCAGGATACTCTTCAGGGAAATGATTCAAAGGTTTCAGAGCTCCAGTATTCCACACCAGGAGATAAACTCGATGAACACAAAGCACGGCTCCTCAACCGAAAAAATTTCGCAGCCCCAGAGATGGGACTCGGCCTCACAGTCATCGACAGGCATACTTGGGGCCTTAGGCGCGGTGAAATCTTCACAATTGCCGCTAGGCCTGGAATTGGAAAAACTTCAATTGCTGCATCAATCGCTGTGCGAATTGCAAGATCAGGCAAGAGAATTTTATATTTCACTTCCGAAATGTCTATTGACTCAACCTATGACCGACTCCTCCAAGTTTTGTCAGGACTATCAGGTGATAAGTTCACAACTGGCCGTTTTGCGCCTGAAGACGGAGTACGACTTGATGCCGCTTATGAAGAACTTCGAGGATTTGGAGAACGCCTTACTATCTGTGATGCGTGTTCTCCCGATATCAAACAAGTAAACAGCCTAGCCTCAAAACTACTTCCAGATTTATTGATTTATGATCACATCCAGCACATTGGAGGTGCAGCCGATGCCGCTAGGTCAAATGTTTCACACTTCGTCAAAGGACTTAAAGACATTGCCAGGGGCCTTAATTGTGCTATTCTTGCGCTTAGTCAGATTAGAAGGTTATATAAGGACCCGAAGACTGGTAAAGAAGTCCGACCCACACTTAGTGACCTTAAGGAATCTGGGACTATTGAAGAAGAGAGTGCAGCGGTGCTTCTCCTCAGTATCCTTTCAGAACAGCCAGATAGTGCCATTCGATGTCTATATTCTGACCTTGCCAAGAATCGGTACGGACCTATTACAGTCGTGGGCGTCGAATTCGATAAGTTTACGGCGCACTTTAAGGACCTCGAAGCGGAGAATATAGCGTGATCAAATACATTCACATAGATTATCGCAGGCCGCGCACTAAAGCTGAGAAACGCCTATTTGCGCTATCCAATGCGGATACGCACTCGACGGACA
>WNFM01044530.1_pt1 | contig 10297 bp, 10 predicted proteins | sample 5400271 | NCBI WGS metagenome assembly WNFM01 (sample SAMN13153352, study PRJNA577476) | soil metagenome | isolation source: 60 cm saprolite on Douglas fir-dominated hillslope | place: USA:California | collected 2013-09-17
CCTGCGCCCGCGTCAGCGGCCTGAAGGTCTCTTGTCGCCGAACCACGTCACGAGACACGCCACTGCGTTGTGACTGGATTGTCGATCACCCCGGATGTAACCGCCGCAAAACGCAACAGAAACTCGAATCGAGGACCAATTTCGAACGCGTGGTGATCGTGGCACGGCTGGTTTTTTCTGTTCCGCTTTACCTGCTTGGCATGGCGCCTTCGACTTCTGCTCTCTGTGAACTTGCGAGCTAGCTGCTAGCGGCCAATTCCTTCAGTCTGGCCGGAAATCCGGACGGAAAAAGAAAACTCACACAAGGTTCGTCAGGCTTAATCAGTATTACCTAGGCTCGCCGATTATCGCTTTCCAGCAATACGGGAGCTGCGACGGATTTTTCTCAGGCTATTGATTTCGCCTGAGTGCCGCTGCCGGCCATGTCCCCACTACCGGCAGAACATCCATGAAGCACTGAAGTATATGAAGCCGTATTGGTGCGCCACCTGCCATCCGGGAGGCCTGTCATGACGATCCGATCCATTTGCCGTTGTCTTCTCTGCCGGCTTGAAGTTCACCTCAAACGACAGCTGCACGACCTTGGGCATGCCCAAACCTATTCTCAAGTCGCGCAATCGAGCCTCGTGCTGTCCGGATTTCCGAGCGCTTTGAGCCTGTCCGTGCATCTACGCACTTGCCGAAGCGCCGGCAACGGAAGCCATCCTGCCGACGCTGTTCTCCTCGAACTATTTCGCCTCCGGCGAACGCTAAGAACCGATACATCTCTGCGCGACATTCTTTTGCTCGCCTTCATCCCAGTTCTCCACTCCGCCTCCCGCCAGATTGCCAATCTGTATCCCTCCATTCAGCCTGACGATACCGCACAGCACCTGATCGTAACGTTTCTCGAAGCAATCGACTCCACCGTGATACGCGACCGCGATTCGTATCTGGCCTTTGCTCTTGCCCGCATGGTGCGGCGCAACGCGTTCCACTGGGCCAAACGCGAATCCCGCATTCCTGGCTGCGCGGAGCGCGACGATCCCCTCCCCGAACCCGTGGGTCCCTCGGGGATCCCCGAATCGCTCGAACGCCGAGCCCTGTTACGTCACTTTCTCTTTTGTTGTACTCGCAACAGATTACTCACCGGGTCCGACCTCGAGCTTCTTACCCACATCAAGCTTGAAGGAGGCCCAGGTGAACCGGGTGAAACTTCGGCCGGCTACTCGAACGCGCTCCGGCAGAAAGTCAAGCGTCTCCTACGAAAACTTCGTGACGCCGCGGGATCACAGGCTATTCCGAATGCAACATCAGGACCCGCCGGAAACTCCATGGGCAAGTACTCACTCAGCGCTCGCGAAAGAAAAATAATTTGCTGAATTGGCGACACATTTTGATTGGCGTTTTGCTGATTAGTTATAAGAGGGGAAGTTTTTCGCCAGTCTCCCGGCGCCAGCTGCTGACTCATGCCTACTCCGTCTCGGCCCTAAACGCGAGGACGGCCCGGCTGATTAGTCTCACTCTGTTTGGGGTGCGCGCGAAAACTTCCCCGCAACCTGTGCTTTCTGGAGTCAATCGCCATGAAAAGATTCTTTCGCACTAACCTCTTGGTCTTCCGGCTGGGACCTTCCCTTCTCGCCATCGTCTTTACTTTGTTGCTGGCCGCTCCCGTCTTCGCGCAAGGAAACTCGCCCTGGGAGAACGCCGTCAATGTGCTACAGCAGGCGTTTACCAGCACCATCGCCCGCGGCCTCTCTCTCGTTGCCATCGTGGTCTCCGGTCTCACCTTTGCTTTCGGCGAGGGCGGCTCGAAACGGGTACTCGCTGGGGTTCTCTTCGGCGTAGGCATGGCCATCGCCGCCGTGAATTTTCTGGCATGGCTTTTCCCCGGATAGCCATTCTTTTTATTGTGCCAAGAGGATTCCCATGCACGACCAGAGACGCATCAATCCTGTGCAACGCTCGCTCTCCCGGCCCCTCACCATCCTCGGCGCTGAACGAAAACTCTTTTTCTTTGCGATGTGCCTGGGCGCAGGCACCTTCAATCTGCTGGGTAGCCTGCTCGGCGGCGCTCTCATGTTTTTCCTGCTGTACCTTTTCGCCCGCTGGGCAACAAGGACCGATCCGCAAATTCTTCGGCTGTTGTTCCTCGCGGCAAAACTTCGCCGCCAATACGATCCGGCAAAGTTTCAGCCTTATGACGAGGCCGGCTCGCTCAACGCGATGGTCAATCTCTTCGGGTTTATTGGGCCTCAGGTGTTTCTCACCAAATCGGGAGACGCCGGGATCGTTCTCGAATTCGGTGGAGTGGACTACGAGTGTCTGGACGCGTCGGCTGTCGATGCGCTGACCAAGCGCCTGGAATCGGCGCTGCGCCTCTTTGATGAGAACTACCGGGTCTATCAGCTGCTCTTCAAACGGAACGGGCAGGATGTTCCTCATTCTTTTTGCGGGAAACCGGTCGTAGATGCTGCTATCCGCGACCGGGTAGCGTATTTCCGTGAAAAAGCCGAGAGCCTGTTTTCCCTTTCAATTTACTTCGTCGTGCTATGTCCAGCACTTGCATCGCGCCGATCGCTCTCAAGCACGTTGATGGAAATCCCCGAGAATCCGCGGAGGGTGCTTGCTGACTTGCGCGCGCGCTTCTCGTCGCAAGCTTCGGTCCGTTTGAATGGGCGCGAACTGACGCGGGCGGAGTCTGCCCTTCAGCAAAAGGCCGAAAATTTCCGTATGCACGTCAGTGACTTTGCATCGGCGCGAATCCTCGGCAAGGACGAGGCGTTCCGCGTGCTCAAGCGCACGCTTAACTTCGATCCGGCAAAACTTGCTAACGCGAAACTAAAACACGACACCTTCCTTGACTACTATCTCCCAGAATCACATCTCGAATGCCACCGCAGCCACCTTCGTGTCGACGACTACTACGTCAAAGTCCTAACACTCAAAGAACCATCCGCCCACACGTTTCCCCTCCTGCTGAAGGCGCTACTCGACATCCGCGCCAATTTTCATGTCGTCACGGAATGGAGGAAGGAAGAACCCGGCACGACGCGCCGGAATATCCAAGCCAAGCGCCGGCACTTTCACAACACCAAGCGCTCGTTTTTCAGCCAGGTCAATCTCAACGACGCGCCCTCTCAGGATGCCTTGCTCGACGACGCCAAGGAATCGCTGGTGCGCGAACTCGGCAAGGGCATCGAGGAGATCGAACTCCGGGGGAATTACTTCGGCCAGTTTTCTCTTACGGTCGTGATCTACGACCTCAACCTTGCCTTGGTCGAACGCGCGGCGGCTGAATTTTACAAAGCGTTCGGCGTGCACGATGCCCAGCTCTACGACGAGCGCTACAACCTGTTAAATGCGTTCCTTGCGGCCGTGCCCGGAAATCACGCCTTCAATCTCCGCTACTTGTATCTCCTCAACACCAACTATGCCGACCTTTCCTTTCTTTTCACGCTGCACTCGGGCGCCCCCAAAAACCGCCAGCTCCGCAGCGAATACCTGGCCGTGCTCGAAACCAACCACGGCACTCCGTACTTCTTGAACCTGCACTATCACGACGTCGCTCACTCCTTGATTCTTGGCCGTACCGGGAGCGGTAAATCATTTCTCCTGAATTTCCTCATCACTAATCTACAGAAATACGATCCTTATACCTTCATCTTCGATCTGGGCGGGAGTTTTGAAAGCCTGACACACCTCTTCGGAGGCACCTACCTGCGCGTGGGACACGAAACATCCGACTTCACTATCAATCCGTTCTGTCTTCCGCCCAGCAAACCCAACCTCGACTTTCTGGCGCTCTTCGTCAAGGTGCTGCTCGGCTCGGCGGCGGAGCGACTGACTCCCTCTACCGAGCGTGAACTGTACATGCAGATCGAGAACCTTTACTCGCTCGACGCCGCGCTTCGCACTCTCGACGTGCTGGCCAACACTCTCCCGCGCCAGTTCTCCGATGCACTCGCCAAATGGCTGCGCGGAGGCCAGTTTGGCTTTCTCTTCGACAATTCGCTGGACACCATTTCCTTTTCTCGCTTTCAGTGCTTCGACTTCCAGCAGATGAGCCGCTACCCCGAACTGCTAGAGCCCCTGCTCTTCTACATCCTTCATCGCGCCAATGAAGTCATCGCCAACCGCGATGTGTCCTCTACGTTCAAGGCGTTCTTCATCGATGAGGCATGGGTGTTCCTGCGAAATCCCAGCATCCAGCAGTACGTCAAGGAGGCCTTGAAAACCTGGCGAAAACACAACGCCGCCATGATTCTCTCGACGCAATCGCTCGATGAGCTGAAGCGATCGGAACTCCTCGACGTAATCGTCGAAAGTTGCGCCACGAAGATCTTTCTCGCCAATCCTGACATGGACCCGGAGTTGTACTGCCGGCAGTTCCATTTGAACGACACCGAAATCGCCCTCATCGCGGCACTTCTCCCGAAGCAGCAGTTCCTGATCAAAACACCGGAACTGGCCAAGATCGCTAACCTTCACGTGGATCGCCGGAGCTATTGGCTGTACACGAACGACCCCTACGACAACCGAAAACGAAAAGAAGCGTTTGATGCATACGGGTTTGAGAAGGGCCTGGACGTTCTGGCGGGAAGGCAACCGTGATTCCAGCGTTCATAGGAATGGCGGCGCGGCCTTGTGTGCGCCTCGTGTTCGTCCTCATCGTGCTCGCGGCGCCGTCTACCGGAATCGTGCTGGCCGCTCAGTCGATCGCCCGGCTGTTCGCGGACAGAAGTGATTGAAGAGTTCAGTTTCACAAAAAGGAGAAACAAACATGCGTGCTTCACCGTCGAAAGTCACGAAAACGGCAGCGATTCGAACGCTATTGCGTTCGGCAGCGCTGATCGCCCTGTTCGTCGGACAAGCGTTCGCGTCCGACTCCGGAGCGCGGGTCGTCAAGTACAGCAAGGAAGATATCATCCAGGTTCATGCCAAGCTGCGCTTCTCGACGCTGATTGTCTTACCGGACGACGAGGAAATTCTCGATTTCACCACCGGGGACCGGGAATTCTGGATCATCAACGGAACCCACAACCTTTGCTATGTGCATCCCGCACAGGCGGGCATCAAGAGCAACCTCAACCTCATCACTGCCAGCGGCCATGTGTACTCCTTCCTTCTGACCGAGATCAGCAGCGATGCAACCGCACAGCCCGACTTGAAACTGTTTATCGAGCCAAAGGAAGGCTCGACGGTTGGAACCGTTCTTCGCGGCTACGTCCATGCAGCCGACGCCGAGGCCTACAAGAAGGAAATGGCTGACCTCCGGCAGCAGACAGTCGAACAGGTTCGCGCCGCGCAGGCTCGCGCCGCCGAAGAAATCAATCAATTCCGATCCGTATACGCCACGAAGTTGCGCTTCGATTACCAACTTGACTCGAAAGCCTGGCGCGACCCGTTTCTCGTTTCTGCGATCTATCACGACGATTCCTTCACCTATATCCGCTCGGCCGCCCGCGAAAAACCCGTCTTCTACGAAATCAAGGATGGCAAGCCGAACCTCGTCTCGTTCCAGCTTGAAAACGGGGTCTACATCGTTCCCAAGGTCGTCGATGCCGGCTATCTCGCTCTTGGGAAAAAGAAGCTGAACTTCACGCGGCAGGACACTGCCAAGTAAAGGAGCGACCATGGCCTCCGTTCCGACCGTTCAGGACAAAGCTCCAAAGCCTCCGGGCCTGCTGCCGAAAAACGTCCAGTCCTGGCTCCTCGCCGGACTTGCCGTCCTCATGGTCCTCATCATGTGGCTCACCGGCGGCAAGAAACCGCCTTTGCCATCGAAGGCGGCGCCGCCCGTGCCGGCTGTGCTGCCTCCGCTCGAAGTGAATGAAGGGAAGATCGTCGAACTGCAGAAGCGCATCGAGGATTTGCAGCGCGAGCAGATCGTCGCGCAGAACGCTCTCAGTCAACAAACCCGCGTTCTCGGTTCGGGTTCGGAAACGCAGTCCGTTCCGGCTTCACCCGCCAATACAAATTCTCCCGAACGACCGGAAGACGCGATACAGGCCGAACGGAAGAAACGCGACTACCTGTCGCTCTTTGCTTCGAACGTCGCTTTGAGCTATCGCAAGGCACCTGTTCAGCCGCAGGCTCACGAAGAAACTGCCAATGTCGTTCCCTCGGCCGCCGACACGAGTCCGGCGCAACTTGCGGAATTGCTGAGGCCTTTGCCACTGCCCGTACTACCTACCGGAGCTGCGGCTCACTCGAAGACTTCCGCGGAAGAACCTCGAAAGGAGGAACCCCAGCGCCCAGTTGCCGCGCCGGCCGGTCCACCGGCCACGGCAATGGGCAAAACCTACGTTCTCTTTGAAGGAACTGTACTCGAAACTATTCTTATCAACCGGCTCGACGGACAGCTTGCAGGACCCGTCGCGTGCCTTCTAACAACTGACGTCTACTCGCACGACCGGCAACATCTGCTGATTCCGGCCGGAACCAAACTACTCGGGGAGACACGCAAGGTCGAAGCCTTCGGCCAGACCCGTCTCGCCGTCCTTTTCCATCGGATGGTGATGCCGGATGGATTTTCCGCAAGCCTCGACCGCTTTCAAGGGCTCAACCAGATTGGTGACGTGGGCCTTCGCGACCAGGTCAATAACCACTACCTTCGCATCTTCGGTGTGTCTCTTGCCATCGGAGCGATCGGTGCCGTGGCAGAAGGCGGAACTTCGGGTGCTCTCACCGCTTCCGGCAGCGACTTGATGCGCCAGGGATTGGCGCAAAGCACCGCGCAATCCTCTGCGCAGATCCTCGACAAATTCCTGAACGTTCTTCCGGCCATCACGATCCGCGAGGGGCACCGGGTCAAAGTCTATCTGTCGGGCGACCTCGCGCTGCCTGACTACGCGAACCACACCATGCCTTCAAATCTCTGAAGAAGAAAGGAAGAATTCCGTGCGAAAGAAAATCCTGATCGTTTTCCTGGTAGCAACCCTGTGTGTCGGCACCGCCTCCGCACAGTTCGGTGGAGTCGTTTATGACCCTACCAACTACCAGAACGCGCTGCTTCGCTATTACCAGCTGCAACAGCATCTTGTGCAGTTGCAAAGGACGTACGCCCAGATTGTCGGCTCTTACAACCTGGCGCTCCAGATGTCCCGGAACCTGCACAACATGCCGGCGCGGTACCGCGCCCAATTCTCGAACTGGCGAAATGTCACCGCGACCAACAACGGGTATCTGAGCGCTACGACCCAGCTCGGTCTCTACAACCAGGCATCTCTCGCGGGAATGCCCGGCTACGAACAAGCGCGCGTGAAATCGCAGTACGCCTCCGTCGAACTCGCGGACGGCGCGAACATGAATGCTCTCTCGACCATCGGCGCGATTCGCGGAAACGCGGCCACGCTCGAAGCCCGCTTGAACAATCTGGAACAGGACTCGTTGTCCGACGACGAAAGCCTGAACTCCGAAGTTGCCGTCCTGAACAAGATCAATGCCACAAACGTTCTTACGCTTCGCTCGATTCAGGATTCCAACAAACTCCTTGCGTCGCTGCTCGAACAACAGACCATCACCGCGAAGCAGCAGCGTGAATCGACGACCAACGCCATCAATGCCGAAATCAGCCGCCAGGCCAGCCTGAGCACAAATCTGACTCAGGTCACCGGCACATTGACCAATTCGCTGCAGAACTTCCGCATGCCGTAAGTTGCTTACCATCTCAACCGCGAAGGAGCCGAGACCATGCAGACCGATTTACTGCAGTTCCTGTATCAGGCGATCAACAATCTTCTGACGCAGAACCTCGGCTTCTTCGATGCCATGGGCCAGAACCTCTTCCGCATGTTTGCGACGATTCTGATTGCCTGGTACGGCATCAAGTCGGCGCTTTCGGCAGCCAGTGGCAAGTACACCTTCCAGTTTGACAACTTCGCTAGCTTGCTCCTCACCATCTCCTTCGGATTCGCCATGGTCAATTACTACAGCACGCCGATTCCCGGCATCGGCGTCAGCTTTCACAATCTGATCACCGACGAGGCCCAGTTCCTCGCCAATCGCATCAACCAGGCCGAACTCCAGACTATCGTCGACCGCATTGGAGATTTTGAAGCGCGTATCGACGCGCCTGGCGTTACCGACATTCTCGGAATGGCGATCTATGTCATCGTGATTCTCTTGCTCGCCTGTGCCCAGGCGATTTCCATCGTGGTGATTGCCTACGGCTTTATCGCTACCGCGGTCTGTGTCCTGGTCGGCCCCATCTTCGTGCCGTTTTTCATCGTGCCGAAGCTCGAATGGCTCTTCTGGGGATGGCTCCGCTGTTTTCTGCAGTATGCTTTCTACGAAGTTATCGCGGCAGCCGTCGTTTATATCATCGGCAACCTTATTATTGGTGTGCTCACCCTGCAGGGCACCGGCAATATCTCGACTGTCCAACTCATCGGCTGGTTTCCCGTCCTGCTCATTACCTTCATCGCTTCGATCTACGTTCTGCTCAAAGTACCCGCCCTCACCAACCACATCTTCAGCGGGACAGCCGGCGGCTCCTCTGCGGGAATCCTCGAAGCACCCGCCGCCGCCGCCGCCGCGATCGCCAAGGAGCTCTGATGGACCGAGATGCTTCCTTTCAGGACGCCAAGCGTTTGTACCTCGAATCCTACGGTGACCCGATGGTGACCAATACCTATTTGAAGATTGCGCTCGTTCTCGTTTCGCTGATCGCCGTCGCGCTGGCGCTTGTCGACCTCCGCACCATCCGCACCTTTGAGAATTTCCGCCCGCTGGTCATCCGCATCGACGACCTCGGGCGCGCGGAAGCGATCAACTACCATAACTTCGAATACAAACCGCAGGACGCCGAAGCCAAATATTTCCTCTCGCAGTTCACCAAGCTCTACTATCGCAGGAACCGATACACCATCCAGGACGATTTCGCGAAGTCGCTGTACTTTCTCGACGGCAACCTGGCCAACGGCATCCTCGACGCTTACCGGAAGGACGATATCATCCGGAAATTTCTCACCAATTCCTCGGCTTCCGAAATCGACATCGATGTAAAGAAGGTCGCGCTCGAAGAACTGCAAACGCCGCCCTACCGTGCGCGCGTGGACTTCTACATGGTCTACTACTCGCCCGCCGATCACAGCGAACTGAAACGTGAACTGTATACCGCTAATTTTGTCTTCATTTTCCAGTCCCGCGTGCCCAACGAACTCATCCCCATCAATCCCTTGGGGCTGACGATTTCCTACTTCCGCGAGGATCAGGCGTTCAAATGAATTCTCATGCCCCAACCGGGAGCCAGGAAGTCGCGGTCCGACACCGGGCCACTTCGGCCCAACCTGCGCACGCCTCTTCTCCTTTCGTTCGGTGGTCCTCTTCCCGGCGTGCGCCACATCCCAGCCCGTTGACGGTGGTCCTCGATACCCCGAGCGCGCTGCTGGAGGGCCTCCGTTGCTATCCGGTTGCCTCCCCGCTCTTCCCAATGTTCGAAAGTGAGAGCAAAGACAAAATGCCATCGCTCGGAGACCCCAAATGATCGCCAACGCCCTGCTCGTCACTGTCGCCATCCTCCTCGCACTCGGTTTCTGGCTCATGGACGAGCTGAAATTCTTCGTTCCTTACAAGCTCGTTCTTTGGCGAGCGTATGGAACGCCCATCCTGGCCTACGCTGGAATTCTCTCGATGAATGTCTTTGCTCTTGTGTTTGTCCTCAGTCGCAAGTTTTTCCTCAAGGACACCGGCCGCAAGCTTTCCCATCTCGACAAACAGCTTCACATGGGCCAGACCGACGTGCCGGCACCGTGGTTTGAAGAGGAGGACGATTGAAATGTCCCGAGGCTACCAACCCGAGGAGCATTGCGATCCGCGTGTTTCGTTCGAGGGGCGGGAACCGAACGCCGGTGATCCAACGAAAAGCAATGACGTTCGTGAACGGGTTTCAGGCGATGGATGGCACGAGCCAACCCGGGAGCCGGAGAGCTCCGCAACGCGCGTCGTTCACGAAATCCGCGGGCGAACCTACCGGCTGCGAAGCTCCGAAATTGCAACAATGGTAGAACTCGGGAAATTCCGCGCGGTCGCTCGGGAAGATCTTGCGGAATTTGCCTACCGCGGGAAGAGCGATCGCATGAAGCCTGACCTCGAAAATCTCGTCCGTCAGGAACTCGTCGCCATCAAATCTGTTCCGCACCAAGAACTCGGCTCTCGCCAACTTCTCACGCTGACCAAGCACGGCTACCGATTCCTCACGCAAACTCAGAGCGCCGAGAAAGGGCAGTCGCTCTACTACGGATTCGCTAACTCACGCGAGGCGCATCACGACGCCGACCTCTACCGGCTCTATCAAAAAGCGGCAGCAAAGCTC
>WNFM01121699.1_pt2 | contig 10297 bp, 15 predicted proteins | sample 5400271 | NCBI WGS metagenome assembly WNFM01 (sample SAMN13153352, study PRJNA577476) | soil metagenome | isolation source: 60 cm saprolite on Douglas fir-dominated hillslope | place: USA:California | collected 2013-09-17
GTAGTAGGCGACCGTCGCGATCGACGTGTCGCCGGGGCAGAGGCTCATGTAGCCGGACTGGCCGTACCAGGTGGCGTGGAAGCCGGGGATCCCGGCGGGCAGCGAGGCCGGCGGCGGGATGCCGGGGCCGACGGTCGAAGCGCAGGTCGCGGTGTTCGCGGCCGCGGGCGGCGCGTATGTAACGAGCGCAAGCAGCGTCGCGACCACGAGCGCGACGACGTTCACGACGGACAGCAGCCGCATCAGGCACGCACCCCTTCACTCACCACTGCGAGAACGAGATTACGGGGTGCTCGTCACGCTCCACGCCGGATAGATGAAAGCGATCCAGGTTTGACCCGGCTCGAGGAGGAGCTGCGTCCCGGAGGCGCTCCAGAACGTGAACTGGTCGAGGACGCCGTCGCGCTTCCAGGTGCCGTCCATCCGAAGGCCGTCGCGGAAGACCGAGACCGGCCCGCCGCCGGTCATCCGGTAGTCGAGGCCGTGCGACCCGAGGGAATCCTCGATCACGAAGGTCTCCCAGATGTCCGTCGTCATCACGATCACGTTCTTGGCCAGGATCGGCCCGCTCCCGTCACCGTCGGTGGTCTGGACGTTCTGCTGCGAGCGGCGATAGCCGTTGGCGGCGGCGTTCCAGGTGAAGGTCGAGGCCCACATCCCCTGGAAGGGAACGGTCGCGGTCGTCGCGGGCTGGGCGCCGGTGAAGCCGCCGGCGGTCGGATCGGTGTTCCCGAGGGGCACGAATGACAGCGCGGGTACGTCCACCGGCGCGGAGCCGCCGGCCCGGTTCACCGCCTCGCGATCGGCCGGCGTGCTCGTGAACTCGTTGTTCGGGGCGTTCCGGAACGCGACGCGGTAGTACGGCTTCCCGTCGCGCTCGGCGTCGACCGACAGCATGTTGCCGTCCTTGATCGACTGGGAGACCGCGTCGTGCTCCTCGACCGTCGAGCCCGACGAGACGAGCGCGCCGCGGAGCATCTGGGTGATGTGCAGGTCGCTCCAGCGATAGCTGCGCACCGGACCGACGACGTCGGCGTCCTTCGAGTGGAAGATCGCGGAGAAGCGCGTGACCCCGCCCTCGACGAGGAGCTCGAACACGACGTCGGCCTTGTTCAACCCGTACTGCGGCCGCGCGTTCGGGTCATTCGGCATCCGCACGTTGAGCGGCCGGCGGCCCAGCTGCGCGTCCGCGGCCGCGGGCAGGCCGGTGAGCGGCCAGACCTTCGGCTTCGGGGTCGGGCTGGGCGTCGGTGGGACCGTCGCGGGCGCGGCCTGCGTCGGAGCCGCCGTCGCAGTGGGCGAACTGACCGCGACGGGCGTTGCGCCACCGCCACACGAGCTGGCGACGACCGCGCAGATGAATAGGACAACGGTCGTGCGCCGCGCCACCATCACCACGGACAATCGTATCGGCAAGCCGCGGGCCAAACCGTTCGTCCGAGTGCCCTAGGGGCGGATCGCGATCACCTCGACGCCCAAACGGGTCGCGGCGCGCGCGAGCTGGAGGTCGCAGGTGAGGAGTGGACAGGCGCGTTCGACCGCGAGCAGGACGTAGAACACGTCGTGGGCTCCGACGACATCCACCAGGGGCGTCACACCGCGGAGCAAGGGCGCGATCGGGATGCGTTCCGCCTCGAGGCGGGCGAGCTGATCAACGTGGGATGCGAGCGAGCTCCGATCCAGACGGCCCTCGAAGAACGCGCGCCGGAGCGTGTTGCAGACCTCCGCGTCGAAGTGCCCGGGCGCGATCGCGGGGCCGCCGGCACTGGTGGCCGCGGAGCACGCTTTGCCGGCCGCCGTATTGAGCAACATCTCGACAGCGGCGGACGCGTCGAGGACGATCAAACCCGGCCCGTTCTCCGCGAGGCGAAGTACTCGTCCCAACGCGCGTCCTCTTCCGCTCGGGCCTCGTGAAGCACCTCCGCTGCCGGCCGACCGAGGTCGATCGGCGGGTTCTTGCGGACCATTGCGAGCCACTCGTCGAGGGGCATCGTCCGGGGGACATCCCGTTGAATGAGGTCGATCAGGTACTGGCTCATCGACACACCCTTCGACTCGGCCTTGCGGCGCAGATCGTCGCGCAGCTTCACCGGGATCCCGCGGATCTGGAGGTCGGTGGTCTTCGCTTTCACGTCACGAGGCTAGCATGCAAAGTGCATGCTGGCGCGCTACTTCGCCGGAAGGCGATGCCCTACTTCGTCGGGAAGTCGACGTGCTGCCCGACGACGGGCAGGCCCTCGCCCGCGCCGAGGACCAACGGGGCGAGCTTGCTGCCGATGAGCGACGGCCGGACGTTGTTCTCGTAGAACCCGAGCGCCGCGTCGTATTGCGCGAGCTGGTCGGTGGGGATCGGGGCCTTCGTCGCGGCGGTCACGAGCGCGTTGAGCGTCGTCGGGTCCCGGCGAGCTTCTGGACCGCGGCGAGCTGCGTCGGCCCGATGGCGAGCCCGCCGTGGAGCGGCGCGAGCCACCCGTCGAGCGTGACCACGCCGACGAGCGCGACGTACACGGTGAGCACGGCGGTCGCCGCGCCGAGCGGGACGCCGGCGACCTTGTCGAACTTCTTCAGGATCGCGAAGCGATGGATGAGCGAGACGAGGACCCGGCCGACCGCGCCGAGGACGGTGCTCCCGAGCGCCAGCGCACCAAAGCCAAGCCCGGCGCCCGCGATCCCGGAGGGCACGCTCCCTTTGAGCGGTCCGGCATAGATCGCCCACAGGCCGATCAACCCGCCTGCCTGTACGACGAGCGGGACGATGAACCCTTTGCGAAAGCCGAAGAACGCGCCGGCAGCGACCGCGGCGATGATCGCGAGGTCGACCATGTCGCGAGCATAGGCGGGTCTATGCTCGCAAACGGCTTCGCGTAGAGGTAGGGAGGATCAAGTTGGAAGACGTTTCCACGACCGCGTACGACCGTCGTAAATTCCTGAAGGTCATGGGGCTCGGCGCGTCCGCGGCGGCGCTCGCCGCGTGCGGCGGCGGAGCCGGGACGGCGGTCGCGACGAGCGCGGCACCGACGGCCAAGGCATCGACCGCGGCGCCGACCGTTGCAAAGCCGACCGGCAGCATCACGGTCTATTCGGCGCTGAACGAGACGACGAACAACCAGTTCGGGGACGCGTTCAAGGCCGCGTACCCGGGCACGACGATCGACCTACTGCCCCTCGCGGCCGCGGGCGACCTGCAGACGCGCATCACCGCCGAGAAGGCGTCGCCGAAGGCGGACATCTTCATCGGCGGCTCGAGCGAGTTCCACGACCCGCTGGGCAAGGCCGGTCTCCTCGAGAACTACGTCTCGGCGAACGCGGCCCAGCTCAAGCCCGAGTTCAAGGACGCGGCCGGCTTCTGGACCGGTTGGTACACGGGGATCTTCGGCTTCATCGCGAGCACCGACCGGCTCACGAAGGAAGTCGGCGGCAAGCTGCCGGCGACGTGGGATGACCTGCTCGACCCGGCGTGGAAGGGCAAGCTCATCCTGCCGGACCCGGTGAAGACCGGTGGCGGCTACATCTTCATCGCGACGCAGATCTTCCGCTTCAACAAGGACGAGGCGAAGGCGATGGCGTACATGAAGACGCTGCACGGCAACATCGCCGACTACATCGGCACCTCTCCCGGCGCGATCGGCGCCGTCTCGCAGGGCCAGTACGTCGGGTGCCCGAACTGGGCGCACGACATCCTCACCGAGAAGGGCAAGAACCCCGGCGTCTCGCTCGCGGTCCCGGCGAACACCGGCTTCGAGGTCGGTGCCGTCTCGATCGTGAAGGGCGCCAAGAACCTGCCCCTCGCGAAGGCGTTCGTCGACTGGGTCCTGACGCCGGAGGCCGGCGCGCTCAACGTGAAGCTCAGCAACCGCGGCTCGACGATCGCGTCGGTCGCGCCCGCACCGGGTGCCCCGACCCTCGCGTCCGTGTCCCTCGTGAACTACGACCGCCAGTGGGCCACCGACAACAAGTCCCGCATCCTGACCCTGTGGCAGCAGACGGTGGGCCGGTCCTAGCGATAGTCCGAACGACCTAGAAGATGCGCAGCTTGCAGCGCGAGCCGGTCCTCCTGCTCGCGCTGCTTGCTGCCATCGCCCTCGTCCTTGCGTTCATCGTCTACCCGCAGATCCAGGTCGTCCTCGTGCCGGGCGCCGACGGGTACGTCTCGTTCCTCGCGGGCGGGACCTGGACGCTGCCGCTCACCAACTCGATCAAGATCACCCTGCTCTCGACCACGACCGCCGTGCTGCTCGGCTTCGTCTTCGCGTATGCGATGGTCTACACGCCGATGCCGTGGAAGCCCTTCTTCCGGATCATCGGCATCCTGCCGTTGCTCTCGCCGCCGTTCGTCGTCGCGGCCGTCTACATCCTGTTGTTCGGGCCGCGCGGGATCGTGTCGTACGGCGTCTTCGGCCAGTCGCCGAGCGTGTTCGGCCTGTTCGGCGTGTGGGGCGTCCAGACGATCGCGTTCTTCCCGTTCGCGTATCAGCTCATCGCCGACGTGCTGTCGCGGAGCGACGCGCGACCGTGGCAGGTGTTCCGCTCGGTGACGCTCCCGCTCTCGAGCCCGGGGCTCGGCGCGGCGATCCTCACCTGCGCGATCTACATCCTCGAGGACTTCGGCAACCCGCAGCTCATCGGCGGCGGCTTCAACGTGCTCCCGACGCAGGCCTATTCGCTCATCGAAGGGTTCGGTGACTTCACCGGCGCCGCCGCGGTGAGCACGATCCTGCTGCTCCTCGCGCTCTCGCTCTACGTCGCGAAGACGAGCCTGGATCGCGGGCGCTCCTTCGTCACCGTGGGCGGCAAGGCCTCTTCGATGCCGCGCCCGCCCGTGCCGGTCACGCTCACGCGGGTGTGCTTCGTGGCGTGCCTCGCGCTGGCCGGTCTGATCCTGCTCGTGTACGGCACGCTCATCGTGAGCGCGCTCACGCTCTACTTCCCGACGAATCTGAACTTCACGCTCGACCACTTCGACTACCTGCGCGCGCACGCCCTGTCGCTCCAGAACTCCTTCGTGTACAGCATGATCGCGGCGATCGGCTGCTCGATCTTCGCGCTGTTCGCCGGCTTCATGGTCCAGCGCGGCACCTGGCCCGGACGGAAGGTCTTCGACTTCCTCTTGATCATGCCGGCGGCGATCCCCGGGATCTTCTTCGGGATCGGCTACCTCACCGCGTTCAACCAGCCATGGTCGGATCAGCTCGCCGAGCTCATCATCATCGCCCTGTTGTTCTGGAACATCCCGGTCGCGTACCAGGCGGTGACGGTCGGGCTCCGCCAGATCGACAAGTCCATCGACGAGGCCGCCACGAGCCTCGGCGCGTCGAGCCTGCGCGGCTTCCGTGACGTGCTCGTCCCGATGCTGGGCGGATCGGTCCAGGTCGGGTTCGTCACGACGTTCGTCCGCGCCGTCACGACCCTCTCGGTCGTCATCTTCCTGTTCACGCCACGCTCGACGACGGCCACCATCACCATCTTCCAGCTGGTGAACGACTTCAACTGGGGCGGGGCGGCTGCGTTCACGGTCGGCGACGTCGGCATGGCGATCGTCGTGCTCATCGTCATCCAGCGCCTCGGCGGGCGCCTCGCTGTGACAGGATTCCGCGGTGGCTGACAACGCGCACCTCCGCCTGACGCACGTCACGAAGCGGTTCGGTGACGCCGCCGCGGTCGACGACATCTCGTTCGAGGTCCCGCGCGGCTCGTTCGCGACGCTCCTCGGTCCGTCGGGCTGCGGCAAGACCACGACGCTCCGGATGATCGCCGGCTTCTATGAGCCTGACGTCGGGGACATCGAGCTCGGCGGGAAGCGGATCAACAACCTCCCGGCGCACCGGCGCGGCGCGGCGATGGTCTTCCAGGACTACGCGCTCTTCCCGCACATGTCCGTGCGGGCGAACGTCGGCTACGGCCTGCGGCTGCAGCACAAGAGCAAGGCCGAGATCGCGGCGAAGGTCGACGACACGCTGAAGTTCGTCGGGCTCGCCGGCCTCGGCGACCGTCAGCCGAATCAGCTCTCGGGCGGACAGCAGCAGCGCGTGGCCGTCGCGCGCGCGCTCGTCGTCGAGCCGCAGATCCTGTTATTGGATGAACCGCTCTCGAACCTCGACGCGAAGCTGCGCGAGTCGTTGCGGTGGGAGCTCCGCTCGCTCCAGCAGCGCCTTGGCATGACGTTCATCTACGTCACCCACGACCAGGACGAGGCGCTCTCGCTCTCCGACTGGGTCGCGGTGATGAACGCCGGCAAGGTCGAGCAGGCCGGTACGCCGTGGGAGATCTACTACCACCCGAAGACCGCATTCCTCGCGGACTTCGTCGGCGCGGTGAATCTCGTACCGTCCGCGGTCCGCGACGTGAAGGGTGGATCCGCGACGGTGTCGCTCGGTTCGGTGACCGCACCCGTGCGAGTACCACAGGGCATGACGCTTTCGACGGGGGAGCGGGTGCAGCTCTGTATCCGTCCGGAGAGCCTCGCGCTCCGCGCGCCGAGCGCTGGTGGCGATGGTCAGGTGATGGTGCCGGCGACCGTCGCGCGCCGCGCGTTCCTCGGCGACCTCATGCGCTACTGGGTCACGGTCGACGGGCGCGAGTGGATCGTCGATCAGCCGGACCCGGGCGCGGCCGCGAACTTCGACGGTCCGGTCCAGATCGCGATCCGCCCGGAGCGGATCCACGTGATCGTTGAGCCCGCCTCCTGATCTAGCGCGGTTCGTCGAGGCGCAGCGGCCCGTGTACGACACGGTCCTCGACGAGCTGCGCGCGGGACGGAAGCGCGGTCACTGGATGTGGTTCATCTTTCCGCAGATCGCCGGGCTGGGCCACAGCGCGATGTCCCAGCGATTCGCGCTCTCCTCGCTCGATGAGGCGGTGGCGTATCTGGCGCATCCGGTGCTCGGCCGGCGCGTCCGCGAGTGCGCGACCCTCGTCGCCAGCGTCACGGGACGCTCGGCCGGCGAGATCTTCGGCGACCCGGATGATCGGAAGTTCCGCTCGTCGATGACCCTGTTCGCCCGCGCCGCGCCTGGAGAGCCGATCTTCAGGGAGTGCCTGCGTCTGTATTTCGGCGGCGAAGAGGATCCGGAGACGCTCGCGCGCCTCTAGCTGATCAGCTGATCTGGGGTGCCAGCAGCTCGGTTTGGATGCGCGCGCGAAGATCGTTTCGGACGGCGCGATAGACCGCGAGCTGCGCGTCAGGGGTCCCGGTGGCCTTCGACGGATCGGGGAGCGACCAGTGGAGGCGGTGGGTCGCGTTCGGGAAGACGGGGCACGATTCGTTCGCGTCGTCGCAGACGGTGATGACGTAGTCGAAGTGCTGCGCGACGAACGGGTCAAGGGACTTCGAAGCGTGCGTCGAGATGTCGATGCCGATCTCGCGCATCGCCTCGATCGCGAGTGGCCGCATCGCTGTCGCCTCGGTGCCGGCGCTCTGGACGTCGAAACGATCGTCGCCGAGGCTGCGCAGCAGACCTTCGGCCATCTGCGAGCGCGCGGAGTTGTGCGTGCAGAGGAAGAGCACACGCGCCCGGTCGACGGTGGGCATTACGCCTTCGCGAGCGCGGGCTTCGCGGTGACGCGCTTCGGCTCGCGCGCGGCGCCCGCCGCGAGGAGGTGGCCGAGCGCCGAGATGCGCGCCGCGGCCTTCGGCTCGAGCCGGTAGTAGATCCAGGTTCCGCGGCGCTCGCCGCTCACCACGCCGGCCTCGCGCAGCACCTTCAGGTGGTGCGAGACGGTCGGCTGGCTCACGCCGCAGCAGTCGGTGAAGTCGCACGCGCAGATCTCGCCGTCGGAGGCGAGCTCGCGGATGATCGAGAGCCGCGTTGGCTCCGCGATGGCCTGGAGGATCGCGATGTCGTCCACTCGGTCACTATATCCACACTTCTCGATATTGACAATGTTCGATATATGCATAGGCTCGCCGGCAGGAGGTGTCCAGTGTCCGAGACGAGTACGCAGACCACGAGCGACGCGCGGACCACATCCGTCGCCGAGCTCCTGCCCATCGCGAAGAGCAGCCTCGTCGAGGCCTGTTGCCCCGAATGCGCGGGCGACGAGCCCTGCTGCTAGCGCCGCGGCGACGCTGAGCCTCACGGCCCCGTAGCCTCGGGGCCGTGAGGCGGCCGTACTACGGGTGGATCCTCGCCGTGGTCTTCGGGTCCTGCGAGACCGTCTCGTGGGGCGTCCTCTATTACGCGTTCAGCGTCCTCATCGCGCCGACCACGGCCGAGATGGGGTGGTCCCGCGCGGAGATCTCGGGCGCCCTCTCGGTGATGCTCGTCGTCTCCGGCGTGACCGGGCTCGCCGTCGGGCGCTGGCTCGACGAGCACGGACCGCGGCTCCTCATGACGGCCGGCTCGATCGTCGCGATCCCGCTGGTGCTCGCCTGGTCGCAGGTCCAGGACCTCGTGTCCTTCTATCTCATCTGGATCGGCATCGGCATCGTCTTCGCGACCGTCAACTACGGCCCGGCGTTCGCGACGATGATCGTCTGGTTCCGCCGCCACCGATCGCGGGCGTTGACGCTCGTCACGCTCTTCGCCGGCTTCTCGAGCACGATCTTCGTGCCCCTGACGGCGTGGCTCGTCTCGACGCAGGGCTGGCGGCAGGCGCTCGTCACGCTCGCGATCGTCCTCGGCGTCCTCACCGTCGTGCCGTACGCGCTCCTCCTGCGCCGCCGCCCGGCCGACGTCGGGCAACGCGTCGACGGCGATCCTCACGAGGTCGGTAGTGCCGAGGCTCCGGCGTCCGAGGAGCTCAGTCACTCGTTCCGTGAGGCGCTGCGCCATCCGACATTCAAGTGGCTGGCCCTCGCGTTCGCGCTCTATGCCCTCGGCGTCGGCGTGCCGGTCCACCTCGTCGCGTATCTCGGCGATCACGGGTACCCCCTCGCGTTCGCCGCCGCAGCGACCGGCGGGATCGGCGCGGCACAGGTGCTTGGCCGCCTGCTCTTCGCGCCGCTCGAACGGCGCCTGCCCCCGCGGACGGTCTCGGTCCTTATCTACCTGGGTCAGCCGGCCGCGCTGCTCATCCTTCTATTCGTTCCGTCGGCGGTCGGGGTGGTCGCCTTCGTCGTCGTGTTCGGCGCCGCCCGCGGGGCGGAGACGCTCGTCCGCTCGACGATCGTCGCCGGCCTCTACGGACCCCGGCGCATCGCGAGCATCGCCGCGGTGCTCACGCTCGCGACGACGATCACCCAGGCGATCGCGCCGGTGTCGCTCGGCGCGGTGTTCGACCGCGTCGGCAGCTACGTGCCGGGATTGTGGGCGCTCGTCCTTCTATCCGGGATCGCGGCCGCGGCGGTGTATCGGGGGGATCGCCGGCCGGCGCGCGGGTGAGCCGCTACGGCTGCGGAGTGCACAGCTCGATCGGGCCGCCGAACGGCCCGTTGGCGAATACGCGGAGTCGATCATCGGTCGCCGTGAAGACGGCCTTCGTCGCGGATCGTGGCGTGATGCCGTTCGGGAAGCCAAGCGCCCGGAGCGTGTCACTCGTGCGCCGGGCGTAGGAGACCGCGACCACGTGCGAGCCGGACGCAGGGTCGGGATTCTCGTTGCGAATGCCGTCGAGGATCAGGCGGTCATGGTCGGCGGCTCGATCGCTGAGCCATTGGCGCGCCGCGTCACGGCCCACCGCGTTCAGGAGCTTCGGTCCGCGGTAGTCGCAGTCGCTGATCGACACGTCGTCCGTCATGAGCGCGAGGGCGCGACTCGCGTCGCCCACGTTGTACGCGTCGAGGAACGCGACGAGCGTCGCCACCATACGCGCCTGCTCCGGCCCGACCCGGAAGGTCAGCGGATCGGGTGACGGCGTCGCCGACCGCGCTACCGAGGCCACCGGGGACGGAGATGCGGACACCGATGCCGAGCAGGCCGTCGACACGATCACCGCGGCGAGCATGAGCGTTCGGACGCGCACTTCTCCCCTACAACGACGGTCGCCGGGCGGTTCCTACAGGCTGACGAGCATCCCGTCCTCGGCGCGCTCGAGCTCCATCTCCGAGAGATGCGCGATCGAGTCGGCGCCGAGGTGGGTGAGGATGATCCGGCCGCAGTCGAGCTTCGCGCGGTTCGCCATGAGCTCGCGGTAGCTGATGTGCGCGGCGTCGGACTTCGAAAAGTTCGTCGCCTCACAGATGAAGAGGTCGGCGCCCTTCGCGACCGCGACGAGCTCATCGCTCCACCGCGCGTCGCCGGAGTACGCGATGAGCTTCCCGTCGACCCCCCCCCCCCCCCCCCCCCCCCCCCCCCCCCCCCCCCCCCCCCCCCCCCCCCCCCCCCCCCCCCCCCCCCCCCCCCCCCCCCCCCCCCCCCCC
>WNFM01197539.1_pt2 | contig 10296 bp, 10 predicted proteins | sample 5400271 | NCBI WGS metagenome assembly WNFM01 (sample SAMN13153352, study PRJNA577476) | soil metagenome | isolation source: 60 cm saprolite on Douglas fir-dominated hillslope | place: USA:California | collected 2013-09-17
AATGGTAGCGCCGACATCGAGGATCACCGAGTCGCCACGCGCGGTCGGCCAGATCGCCGCAATGGCCGGACGCTCGATTCCGGGCAGCATGCGCAGGCAGAACCGTCCCATCGCCATCAGCGCGCCGGTATTGCCGGCGGATATCGCGACGTCGGCTTCGCTCTTCTTGACCGCATCGATCGCAAGCCACATCGACGACGTCTTGCGGCCGCGGCGCAACGCCTGGCTGGGCTTGTCGTGCATGCTGACGGCGACGTCGGTATGAATGACGCGCGAGACTTTCTTCATCGCCGGATGTTTTGCGAGTTGCGGTTCGATCAGGGTGCGATCTCCGAACAGCAGAAATTCAGTGTCGGGATGTCGGGTCAACGAAATCGCGGCGCCTGGAATGACGACCGATGCGCCGACATCGCCACCCATGGCGTCAAGCGCGATTCGAACCTTCTGAGGCATGAACGTCCCGGAAACCTGATCTCTTGCGGTCTTGAAGCGCTTAAGCCGCGGACTTTCGAAATGGCCATGGATGGCGGCGATCGGCGAAGCGCAACGCTGCACCCCGGCCGGGCCGCGACAATACCGTGTCCCCGCCCCGACACAACCTCTTGACCGCCCTCTTTTGGATGCCACGCGGGAACGAAGCGGAATCGGCGCACGCCAATAAAACAAGTCAAATCAACCAATTAGACAGAATTATTGACCCAAATCTGGATCTGCCTCCACTGCAACGCGAACGCCGTGCCCTCGTCACTATACTTCAACGCTTCCCGGGTTTCTTCGGATCGGGCGGTTTTGCATCGAGCTGCAGCGTTTTCAGCGCCGCAAACGGATGATCTTCGGGATCATCCGCCACAACCGGCGGCTCGAAAACCGCATCCGGCTTGCGCGGATAAGGATCGATTGCGAGAAACAGCGCGTCGGTTGCAAGCCGGCCCAGATCGATGACGCCGTTGACGATCGGCTCCGGCGGATCCGGAATCTCCACCTCACTCTCGGCGGCATCGTCGACCAGATCGGATAGTACGGAGATTTGCTCAGGCGGCGCAAACATCAGATCGACTTCTTCGTCGATGTCGTTCTCGATCGGGTCGAGCGTCACCACGCAGGTCTGTCCGATCCGCGCCCGAACATGGCCTGCAACATGGAAGCGGCCTCCGCCCTTGGGCATCACGTCGAGCGAGGCGCTCGCCGACAGGACCTCGCGCAAATCCGCGACCTCGGCCATCGCTTCGCGCGTGGCCCGGTCAGCTTCGATGTCGCGATGCAAGCCGGTATCCGGTATTTGCGCCGCGGCAATGGGAACGCTCCATGGATCGTCTTTCTCAGTCATGGCTGCGCGTCCGCTTCAACTGGCGATGGAAATTCGAACGATCCGCTCCACAATGCCACGTCGCTTAGCCCTTCCAGGGCAGCGATCGCTGTCTCGGCGCAGTCCGCAAGCCGCCGCGCGCTTTCGATTTGCTCGCCATTCAAGATATTCTTGCACAGCGCCTGCGCCAGCGGCTCACGGCCTGCGGCCAAAGCGAAATCGTAGGCCGCCGTGCGGCCATAAAACGCCTCCCCGAAGGCCTGCATGCGCTTGGGCACGGTGAGATCGCCAACCCCCATTTCGCGCAAATTGCCGTCCATATCCTCGCAGAAGCGATCGAACAGGGCCTGGGAAAGCTCCTCGCCGGCCTCGATCGGCCTCACGCGGCGCAATACCATCCACAAATGCAGGACCAGCAGGTCAAAACGCCCGTTAACCGTATCCGGCACGCCCAAGTCCCGGTAAAACAACGGTTCTCGCGCTCGCGTCACGATCATGCCATAGATGGCCTCGATGGTGCCCGGCGGTATCCGGGGTTTCCTGAAGTGATTGAACGGCCAAAGCATTGTGGGTTCCACAGGCGAGCCTCGGGGCCCGCGCATGTTGCAATTGAACATGCTGCCCGGTAAGTCAACGCCTCGCCCGATGCAAGGGGACGGGACCAGTTCCTGATATGATTGAGATGAGCCAGACAAGCTCGCGCCTGCGCTCTCCGCGCGGCCTGACGGCGCGCTGGCGCGGCGTACGCGCGGCCGCAGCTATCGCCTTGGTGTGCGCGGTGCTCGGCGGTTGCACCGGCGAGCAGTTCCAAAAGGGCTACATCCTTCCCCCCGGCGCGCTCGAGCAGATCCCGATCGGCGCCAGCCAGGATCAGGTCTTGATCGTGATGGGCACGCCGTCCACGGTCGCCACCTTGAACGGCGAAGTGTTTTATTACATTTCGCAGCGCTCCGAGCGCCCGGTCGCGTTCATGAACCAGAGGGTGGTCGACCAGCGGGTGATCGCGATCTATTTCGACAAGAACCGCCAGGTGACGCGGCTTGCCAATTACGGGCTGCAGGACGGCAAGATCTTCGACTTCATCAGCCGCACCACGGCCACGTCAGGCCAGGAGCTCAGCTACCTGACGCCGCTGTTCAAACTACTGGCCTTCTAGCCGGGGCGCGAAGGCGGCCCGACATGAAAAACCCCACGGCTCGCACCGCTGGGTTTTTGTCAAGGCTCGTCGATCGCCGCTCAATGCGCCAGGATCGCCAGCAGCAACAGCGCCACGATGTTGGTGATCTTGATCATCGGGTTGACGGCAGGGCCGGCCGTATCCTTGTAGGGATCGCCGACGGTGTCGCCGGTCACCGCGGCCTTGTGGGCCTCGGAGCCTTTGCCGCCGAAATGGCCGTCTTCGATGTACTTCTTGGCGTTGTCCCAGGCGCCGCCGCCCGAGGTCATGGAGATCGCGACGAATAGGCCGGTGACGATAACGCCGAGCAGCATCGCGCCGACGGCGGAGAATGCCGCCGACTTGCCGGTCGGGCCGCCGCCCGCGATGAAGTAGATCGCGAAATAGACGAAGATCGGCGACAGCACCGGCAATAGCGACGGGATGATCATTTCCTTGATCGCCGCTTTCGTCAGAAGATCGACCGCCTTGCCGTAATCCGGCTTGTCGGTGCCCTGCATGATGCCGGGCTTTTCACGAAACTGACGCCGCACTTCTTCGACGATGGCGCCGGCCGCCCGGCCGACCGCCGTCATGCCCATGGCGCCGAACAGATAGGGCAAAAGGCCGCCGAACAGGAGGCCGACCACGACGTAAGGATTGTTCAGCGAGAAGTCGGGCACCACGCCCTGGAAGTACGGGAACTTGGTGGCGTTGGAGATGAAGTATTTGAGGTCTTCATTGTATGCCGCAAACAGCACCAGCGCGCCGAGACCGGCGGAACCGATCGCATAACCCTTGGTGACCGCCTTGGTGGTGTTGCCGACGGCGTCGAGCGCGTCGGTGGCTTTGCGCACTTCCTTCGGCAGGCCGGCCATTTCGGCAATGCCGCCGGCGTTGTCGGTGACCGGGCCGAACGCGTCGAGCGCGACGATCATGCCGGCCAGCGCCAGCATGGTGGTGGTGGCAATCGCGATGCCGAACAAACCAGCCAGGCTATAGGTGACGAGGATGCCCGCGATGATCACCAGCGCAGGGCCTGCGGTCGCCTCCATCGAGATCGCCAGCCCCTGGATCACGTTGGTGCCGTGACCGGTGACCGACGACGCCGCGATCGACTTCACCGGGCGAAATTCCGTGCCGGTGTAGTATTCGGTGATCCAGATGATCAGCCCGGTAACCACGAGGCCGGCGACGCCGCATTCGAACAGCGCCAGGCCAGTGAATTTCACACCCGGCAGCGGTCCGAAGCCGACCAGCAGATAAATCACGCCGGCAACGCCGATCAGGGACAGGATTCCGGTTGCAATCAGGCCCTTGTACAGCGCGCCCATGATCGATTGGTTGGCGCCGAGCTTTACAAAAAAGGTGCCGATGATCGAAGTGATGATGCAGGCGCCGCCGATCGAGAGCGGCAGCGTCATCATGTTGACGAGTAGCGGCGAGTTCGCGAAGAAGATCGCGGCCAGCACCATGGTGGCGACCGCGGTCACCGCGTAGGTCTCGAACAGGTCGGCGGCCATGCCGGCGCAATCGCCGACATTGTCGCCGACGTTGTCGGCGATGGTGGCGGGATTGCGCGGATCGTCCTCGGGAATGCCGGCCTCGACCTTGCCGACGAGATCGCCGCCGACGTCGGCGCCCTTGGTGAAGATGCCACCGCCAAGACGCGCGAAGATCGAAATCAGCGAGGCGCCGAAGCCGAGCGCGACCAGCGCATCGACCACGGTGCGGCTGTTGGCGGCGAGCCCTATGAAGTGGGTGAGATAGGTGAAGTAGATGGTGACACCGAGCAGCGCGAGACCCGCAACCAGCATGCCGGTGATGGCGCCCGCCTTGAAGGCGAGTTCAAGTCCGCCGGCCAGCGACGTCGTTGCAGCCTGCGCGGTGCGCACATTGGCGCGGACCGACACGTTCATGCCGATGAAGCCGGCAGCGCCCGACAGCACCGCCCCGATCAGGAAGCCGACCGCAACCAGGGGCCCAAGGAAATAGACCAGCAGCGCGAAGATCACGATGCCGACGAGGCCGATCGTCAGGTACTGGCGCTTCAGATAGGCCTGCGCGCCTTCGCGCACGGCGGCCGCGATTTCCTGCATCCGCGGATTGCCGGCATCCGCTTTCAAGACCGAAGTCGTCGCCCAGATCGCGTAAACAATGGAGAGCGCTCCGCAGAGCACAATCACCAACAATGCTGTCATTGAATTTGCCTCAGATCTTGATTCTCATCCCACGCCGGTCGCCGCGGGAGCGGCGGGCGCATAAAAAGAAGGCCTACCCTGCCCAAAAGGGCGGCCTTTAAATCGGCCGGGACCATGCCAAAATCGCTCCCCCGGCGCAACGCCGCGGAGGGCCTAAAAGGTCGAATTCGGCAGGTTTTTGCGTCGGAACGGGCGGCATTCGAAAATATCCTAGAAGTGGCTGTAGGACAGGCGTTTTAGGGCAATCTCCCTGCCCTCATTGTCCAAAAAGCTCGGAACCGAGGCCGCCGCGATGATCGTCCCGATCGAGGTCACGGCCACCCCGGCCAGCCCCGCCGCTCGCGCGAACGCCTCAAAGCTATCCTCCGGTATGGCGCACAAAATCTCATAATCATCGCCGCCGGAAACGATGGTCGCGATCTCGACCGTGCCACGTGCGAGCAATGTTGCCGCAGGAGCGGATAGCGGGATGCTCGGCGCATCGATGACGGCAGAGACGCCGGACGCCGCGCATAATTTTGCGAGATCGCCCGCCAGACCGTCGGATACATCCATCGCCGCGTTGGCAAGATCGCGAACCGCGCTTGCAAGAGTGTTGCGCGGCTGCGGCACGCGATAGCGTCCGACCAGCATCTCTCGCGCTGCGGCATCATGGACAAGAGCGGTGGCGACCGCGCCGCTTCGGAGAATATCGAGGCCGAGCGCGGCGTCGCCGATCGTCCCGGTCACCACGACGCGATCGCCGGGTTTGGCGCCGCTGCGATGGACCATTTTGCCGGCCGGTACCCGCCCGAACGCGGTGATTGAAATCATCAGCGGACCCGGCGTCGAAACCGTATCGCCTCCGAGCAATGGGCAACTGAGGTGTGTTGCATCCTCGCCGAGCCCGCGCGCGAACGGCGTCAGCCACGCATCATCAGCGGAACGCAGCGCCAGCGTCAGCACGAAACCGGCCGGCATCGCGCCCTTCGCCGCGAGATCACTGAGATTAACCCGCAGCGCCTTGCGCGCGATGCTGTCCGGCGGATCGTCGGGCAGAAAATGCACGCCTTCGACGATGGCATCGGTCGTCACCACGATATCGTCGCCCAGCGCTTTGAGGATCGCCGCGTCGTCGTCGAGACCGAACGCGCCAGGGTCGGTCGCGAGCGGTTTGAAATACCGCGCGATCAGGGTGTCTTCGCCGGATGCTGGTTCTTTGCGGCTCGTCATCGCCGTAAGCTCGTCATCCCACAGTTCCCGTCATTGCGAGCCAACGGGTCGGCGCAAAGCGCCGCCCGATGACAGGCTCCGCGAAGCAATCCATAGCGCGGCATACCGCAAAGCTGGATTGCTTCGTCGCAAACGCTCCTCGCAATGACGGCCACGTACTACCCCCGCGAAAACTCGTCGGCGCGGAACTGGCGGGCGATCTGGTCGAGCACCGCGTTCACCATGCCGGTCTCGTCGCGATCGACGAAGGCATGCGCGACGTCGACATATTCCGACACCACGACGCGGCCGGGCACGTCCTTGCGATGCTCCAGCTCGTAGGAACCGGCCCGCAGCACCGCGCGCAAAATGGCGTCGATCCGCTTCAGCGGCCAGCCTTTTGACAGCGCGTCGTCGATCAGTGGATCGAGTTTGGCCTGGTCGCGCACCACACCGGACACCACGTCCTTGAAAAAGGCCGCCTCGGCCGGCAAATATTTGTCGCCTTCGACCTCACCGCCGAGCCAGTGGCTCTCGAACTCCGCAAAAATGTCGTTGATGCCCGCACCCGCGATATCCATTTGATAGAGCGCCTGCACCGCCGCGAGCCGTGCCGCGCCGCGCCGGTTGGCTTTCTTGTCCGCCCCCCCGGCCGCCTTGTTCTCTCGGCCTTTTTCTTGGCGTTTTTTGTTCTCTGCCATGATCAGGTCTGCATCATGCGGCGTTTGATCCGCAGCATGGCGAGAGCCGCGCGCGCGGCGTCGCCGCCCTTATTGAGCTCGCCGGGACGCGCCCGCGCCCAGGCCTGCGCATCGGTATTGACGGTGATGATGCCGTTGCCGAGCGGAAACTTTCTCTCAACCGCGAGATCCATCAGCGCGCGCGAGGATTCCATCGAGACGATTTCGAAATGAATGGTTTCACCGCGGATGACGCAGCCGAGCGCAATCGCGGCATCATAGGGTTTTCCGCTTTTCTCCGCGGCGTCCAGCGCAATCGCGATCGCGGCCGGAATTTCCAACGCGCCGGGCACCGTGATGACGTCATGACTGACGCCGGCGGCTTTCAGTTCCGCGACGGCGCCTTCCAACAGCGCATCCTGGATGTCGTCGTAGAAGCGCGCCTCGACGATCAGCGCGCGCGCGCCGGATATGTCGGTCTGATCTTTCAACTGTGCGCGCCGTGCGTCTGCCATTGTCTCATCATCCAAAATTCGTCATTGCCGGACCAAAAGCGCGAAGCGCGTCTTCCGCTAAATTGCCCGGCAATCCATCTCCTTAAGAGGATGGATACGCGGGTCAAGCCTGCGTATGACACATTTATCGTTGCCGCCTACTTCATTTCTGCCAGCCGCGCGGCGTAGCGGGCCATCAGGTCGACCTCGAGATTGACTTCAGCCGCCACGCGCCAGTCGCCGAGCGTGGTGACATTGAGCGTATGCGGGATGATCAGCACCGAAAACACCACATCCTCGACCGTATTCACCGTCAGCGACACGCCATCTAGCGTCACCGAGCCTTTTGCCGCGATGAAACGCCCCAGTTCCCGCGTGGTTCGCAGCTCGAACCGTGCCATGTCGGGCAGATCGTCGCGCCTGACGATGGTGGCGATGCCGTCGGCGTGCCCGGCCACGATATGGCCGCCGAGTTCGTCGCCGATTTTCAGCGCGCGTTCGAGATTGAGTTTTGTTCCAGTGATCCAGTGCTTCGCCGTGGTCATCCCGAGCGTTTCGGCGGCGGCATCGACGTCGAACCAGGTTTTGTCACCTTCCACCCCCGAGGCGACGACGGTGAGGCAGACGCCGTTGCAGGCGATCGAGGCACCGTCGGCGATGGTCGAGCGGTCGTAACGGCACGCGATACGCAAGCGGTGCAATTGCCCCTGCGCCGTCGGTGTCAGCCTAACGATCTCGCCGATGTCGGTGACTATGCCGGTGAACATTCCCCGTCTCTCTCCGTCATGGCCGGGCTCGTCCCGGCCATCCACGTCTTCCTTTGTCAACCGCGGCCAAGACGTGGATGCCCGGCACAAGGCCGGGCATGACGAACTTAAGCAGCGCGCTCGTAAATGGTAAGGGTATCCCTTTGCAGCGTTTCGCTAGCACGAAGTTTGAACGTCGGCGACTGCGTGAGAACAGACAGCGGCAATGCATCCAGCGCCGCCACGCCGTCGGCACCGACCGGATCGGGGCCGCGCAGCAACCAGACTTCGTCGACCAAGCCTGCGGCGACAAAGGATGAGGCGACGCGCGCGCCGCCTTCCACCAAAAGCCGGGTGATGCCCCGCTCAGCCAGCGCATGCAGCACCGCCTTTAGATCGAGCCCCGGCGGCGGCGTGGTCGTGGTCGCGACGCGGATCACTTGCGCCCCGGCAGCCCCGAGCTTCATGGCGGCAGGCGCTTCCGATAGGCTAGAGGTCATCACCCACAACGGCGTCTCACGCGCGGAATGAACCAGTTTTGAGGTGCCGGGGATGCGCAAGGCGTGGTCCAGCACCACCCTCACCGGCGAACGCGCTTCCATGCCCGGCAGGCGGCAGGTCAAAAGCGGATCGTCCGCGAGCACGGTGCCGATCCCGACCAAAATCGCATCGCATTGCGCGCGCAGCAGGTGCACCCGCGCTTTTGCGGCCTCGCCCGATATCGCCAGCGGTTTGCGCCCGGCAGCGCCGATCTTGTCGTCTGACGATACCGCGAGTTTTAGGATGACATGCGGGCGCTTGTCGCGGATGCGCCTGAAATGTCCGGCGTGATCATGCGCGGCCTCCGCCGCGCCGAGCCCGATATCGACCTTGATGCCGGCGGCGCGGAGTTTTGCGTGGCCTTGGCCTGCGACTTCCGGATTGGGATCCTCGATCGCCGACACTACGCGCGCGATACCGGCGGCGATAATGGCATCGGCGCAGGGCGGCGACTTGCCGATATGCGAGCACGGCTCCAGCGTCGCATAGAGCGTAGCGCCGCGGGCGGCTTCGCCGGCGCGCTTCAGCGCCTCCGGCTCGGCGTGCGGGCGGCCGCCGGGTTGGGTCCAGCCGCGGCCGACAATGACGCCATCCTTGACGACCACCGCGCCGACAGCGGGATTGGGCCAGGTGCGGCCCTGCCCGCGCCGCCCGAGCGTCAGCGCGAGCTGCATGAAGCGCGCATCGGCGGCCTTTGATTGCTTCGATTGCTGCGCGAGCTGGTCTTCCAGGATGCGGAAGATCATTTTCGTAACAGGGTAATCCGCGCGTCGTCGTCGCCGGAGAGTTCGCCGAGCACGGCCTCAAAATCTTTCGCCTCGCGGAAATTGCGATAGACCGAGGCAAAGCGCACGTACGCGACGTCGTCGAGCTGGCGCAGATGCTCCATCACGATCTCGCCGATGGCCTCAGACGAAATCTCCGCTTCCCCGCCGCTTTCAAGCTCGCGCACGATCGCGGAAACCATCTTCTCGACCCGCTCCGGATCGACCGGCCGCTTGCGCAAGGAAATCTGCACCGAGCGCACCAATTTGTCGCGGTCAAATGGCACCCGGCGGCCGTTGCGTTTGATCACGGTGAGCTCGCGCAACTGCACCCGCTCAAACGTGGTGAAGCGGAAATTGCAGGCGACACACACCCGCCGCCGCCGGATCACCGCGGAATCTTCAGTGGGACGCGAGTCCTTCACCTGCGTGTCGAGACTGTTGCAGCTGGGGCATCGCATCCGGTTAAAACCTCACTGATAAATTGGAAAACGGTCGGTGAGCGCCTTGACCTTTTCCTTCGTCGCGGCTTCCACCAGCGGCGCCTTGCCGTCCTGCGACTGCGCAATCGCATTCAACACTTCGGCGATTAGGCCTGCGACCTGCTTGAATTCTGAAACCCCAAAACCGCGCGTGGTCGCCGCCGGCGTCCCCAAACGAAGACCCGAGGTGACGAACGGCGTTTCGGGATCGAACGGAATGCCGTTCTTGTTGCAGGTGATGGCCGCGCGCACCAGCGCCTTTTCCGAGACGTTGCCCTTCAATCCCTTCGGCCGGAGATCGACCAGCATCAGGTGGTTGTCGGTCCCGCCGGAGACGATGTCGAGACCCTGGGCGCGCAGCGCTTCCGCCAGCGCCTTCGCGTTCTCCACCACGTTCTTCGCATAAATTTTAAAATCCGGCCGCAGCGCTTCGCCGAATGCCACGGCTTTCGCCGCGATCACGTGCATCAACGGCCCGCCCTGCAATCCCGGGAAGATCGCCGAATTGAACTTCTTGGTCAGCGCCTCGTCGTTCCACAGCATCAACCCGCCGCGCGGGCCGCGCAGCGATTTGTGGGTGGTCGTCGTGGTGATATGGGCATACGGCACCGGCGAAGCATGCGCGCCGCCGGCGACGAGCCCGGCGAAATGCGCCATATCCACCATGAAATACGCGCCGATCGAGTCGGCGATCTCCCTAAAACGCTTGAAATCCCAGGCGCGCGAATAGGCCGAT
>WNFM01142627.1_pt1 | contig 10292 bp, 9 predicted proteins | sample 5400271 | NCBI WGS metagenome assembly WNFM01 (sample SAMN13153352, study PRJNA577476) | soil metagenome | isolation source: 60 cm saprolite on Douglas fir-dominated hillslope | place: USA:California | collected 2013-09-17
GCCCGTCTTCTTCCGGCGGTTGAATTCGAAAGTAAAGAAACCCTTCCGATTCACCTCGTCGAATGGCGAGGATCCGATGGGAGGGCGCTTTAGTGGCCGGTTCGTTCCAATCGAAGTAATCCTTAAATTTGGCGCCCTCTTCTTCTTTGCCGGACATCACTTTCGAGCTCAGAACCCCTTTGGTCTGAAACAGCTCCCGCATCCTGGTCCGGGCGCTCTCATCATCGTTCATGCGTTCGGCCAGAATGTCTCGAGCACCGGCTAATGCATCCTCGACCGTCGGTACCGCCTTTTCCGTTTCTTCGGCTTCAACCAGAAACCGTTGCGCTTCCGTGGACGGCTCGGCCGCAGCGTTCGCTTGGTTTTGGAAAAGAAAATCGGCCAGCGGCTCCAGACCCTTTTCCCGAGCAATGGTTGCCCGAGTGCGTTTCTTCGGACGGAACGGAAGGTAGATATCTTCCAGTACGGTCAACGTTTCCGCAGCCGCCAGCTTTTTGCTGAGCTCATCGGTCAAAAGCTTGCGTTCTTCTAAGCTCTTGATGATGGCGTCGCGGCGTTGATCTAGTTCCTGGAGTTGTTCTGAGCGATCGCGAATCGTAGCGATCTGCACTTCGTCCAACGATCCAGTGGCTTCCTTACGATAACGAGCAATGAAAGGCACGGTGGCGCCATCCACGAAGAGCGCGCGAACCGCTCGCACCTGGTTCGCCTGCAGTTTCAATTCGTGAGCAATCTTGGCAACGTGAACTGAGTTTTCGACCATGAGAAAAGTGCCGGGAATAAAAGGCAGATTAAAAAGGAGTTCAAGGAGTACAACGAGTACGAGGAGTTCAAGGAGAGGAGTCAGGAGCCAGAATCCAGGAGCCAGGAGGACAGGGGCCTGTTACGCGCTGGGCGTTGGCGAGGCATGTCGCAGGAAGAGTAATCAGTAGGCAGTAATCAGTGACTGTAGATCACAGATCCTCCGGCCTACTGGATACTGACGTACTGATTACTTTGCCTAAGACCGGTTCATCACGCGCAGCTCGCCCGACCCCGCCGCCTCCTGGCTCCTGGATTCTGGCTCCTGACTCCTCTCCTTGTACTCCTCGAACTCCTTGAACTCCTTGAACTCCCAGTACTCCTTAGTCTTGAATAGAGCCTAGTGGCGCAATTCGAACTGATTCTCGCATTACTTCTGATCGGAGCACTTTTGGCAGCTCTCGCTCGCCGGCTGAAGATGCCGTACCCGGTCCTATTGGCTTTGATCGGGCTGGGTCTGGCGTTTGCTCCGGGGTTACCGGACCTAACGTTAGATCCGGAGCTCATTCTGGCACTGTTTGTTGCTCCGGTCCTCTTAGACGCGGCCTATGACGCATCACTCCGCGATCTCAAAGACAATTGGTGGCCGGTAGCGAGTCTCGCCTTGATCGCCGTCGGGTTGACCGTCATTGCGGTGGCATTGGTTATCCGCTTATTTTTGCCTGACATCCCTTGGCCGGCAGCCATCGCCCTAGGCGCGATCGTGGCCCCTCCGGATGCTGCGGCAGCGACTGCCGTTCTCCGGATGCTACGCCCCCCTCATCGCGTGCTCGTCGTTCTAGAGGGAGAAAGTTTGTTTAATGATGCCAGCGCCCTTCTGATTTACCGCGCAGCCGTAGGCATCACTGCCGGCGGAACAGTTCTCAACGCAGTCCCGTCGCTTCTCGTTGTATGTCTAGCTAGCGCGCTTGTCGGCATCTTGTTGGCTCGTCTCTTAATGCCGATCCTACTCCGGTTTCAAGAAGTGGGTCCGGCGGTCCTGATGCAATTCCTTTCTGTGTTCCTAGTCTGGATCGTAGCCGAGCAACTGCATTTGTCCCCTATCATCACGATGGTTTGCAATGCGATCACCATTGCGAGGACTGCTCCGACAAAAATTCCTGCCCGGTTACGGATCCCTTCCTATGCCGTTTGGGAAGTCACGGTTTTCGTGCTGAATATTTTGATTTTTATCTTTGTCGGCTTCGAACTGAAACCTCTGTTGCACCGGCTCAATCCGGCCGAGTGGGGCCGCTACCTCACGATCGGCGGAACGGTTTGCGCCACGACGATTCTGGTTCGGATCGCTTGGGTCATGTCGTACAACTCGGTTGTGCGTTTGAAGAACCGGGTGTTTGGTGTCCACCTGCCGCCTCGAGTTGCGCCTCCGACGCTCAAAGGAGGAATCATGGTTGCGTGGTGCGGCATGCGGGGGATCGTAACTCTAGCGGCGGCGCTTGCGCTTCCAGACGACTTTCCTTATCGCGATCTTTTGCTTTTCACCGCGTTTTCGGTTGTGCTGGGTACCCTGATTATACAGGGACTGACTCTGCGTCCATTGATGACGGCGCTGAAGTTTGCCGACGACCGGGTTATCGAGCAAGAGGTCCGCGTAGCCCGAGCTGAAACTACCCGGGCTGCTTTAAATGTCCTCGATACGCACGGGCCGTCTGAGGCTAGCGCGGTCGTCCGCCGCGAGTATGAAACCCGTCTAAGCAGCAAAACCAGTGACAACAAACCACAAGTCAGCAGCCAATCAGAACTCGCCACGATTCAAAGCCGCGCCATTGCCGCCGAGCGCCAGGCATTAGCTCGACTGCGTACCAATGGCGATATCGGTGATGACGCTTTTCATCAGCTGGAAGAGGAGCTCGATTGGGCCGAGGTTCATGCGATGCGCGCCGCGCACAGGGATGCGGAAGAAGACGTGATTGGTGAGAAGTGATTGGTGATTGGGGGCGAGGCTCCCGGAAGACCGAGAGGTGTTCGCAAAGTTTTGGATGATTCGACGCCGGGCCGCGATATTAGACCGGAAAACGTGCCGAGCCGCTCCCCTGATGTGCCACTTTCACGGACCGGCCTCACTCTAGACCCACGGCTCGGCACGCTTATAGGCCTATTAGCAACAGGGGTATGAAATCTTGACCGGCTCTGGTAACCCCTCTCGGTCTGCCGGGAGCCTCGCCCCACCAGTCACCAGTCACCTTTCACCTTACCCGAGGTGGACAATTCTTTCGCAGCTACTCGCGTCCATTCGCGGTTGGAATCCGGCCATTCGGACAAAAAGCTCCCGAACGCCAGCCATCAGGATAGACTATGAAACTCCCTCATGTTCGCCAAATCGTTGCCCTGTCGCGAATCGAGACCGCATCCACACCTGATTACCTGGTGCTTCTCAGTCTTTCTCGCCGTTGCTCCGTGCTTCAGCGCACAAGAACCGTTCTTTGACGGACTAGGTTCGTACACGCGCAAGGTCACCACCAGTTCGCCGGAGGCTCAAAAGTATTTCAATCAAGGGCTCAACTTCTATTATGGGTTTAACCACGGCGCAGCCATTCGCGCGTTTACCGCGGCTGCGGCCCTCGATCCGGATTGTGCGATGGCTCACTGGGGGATTGCGCTGTCGTCAGGACCACATATTAACTTTCCTTTGGTTCCACCCCCGGCTGCTGCGTTAGCTTGGAAAGAACTTGCGCTGGCTCAAACGCATGCCGCTCACGGTTCACCCGTAGAACAAGCGTTGATCGAAGCCCTGAGTCATCGGTACGTGAATCCGCAACCTGACGACCGCAGCCCTCTCGATCAAGCATACGCCGACGCCATGCGATCTGTCTGGACGAAGTATCCCCATGATCCTGATGTCGGTGCTCTCTTCGCTGAATCCGTAATGGATCTTCGTCCTTGGGATCAATGGACCCCGGATGGACAGCCTGAGCCCGGTACTGACGAAATCGTGAGCACGCTGGAAGCGGTCTTGAAACTGAACCTGTATCATCCTTTTGCTAACCATCTTTACATTCATGCCTTAGAAGAGTCCCCTCACCCGGAACAGGCATTAGCTGCCGCCGACCGTATGCGCGACCTGCAACCTGGGATTGCTCATAACGTTCATATGCCTTCCCACATCGATATCCGGATCGGTCACTGGTACGAGGCGATTACCGCGAACCTTAAGGCGGTGGATACCGATCGACGTTATCGAGCCATTGTAGGTGAACCCAAAGGTCTGATCGTTTTTTATGCGGCCCATAACCAGCATATGCTCGCGTACGCAGCCATGATGACCGGCCAACGCGATCTCGCCGTCGGGCATATTCGCGCGATGGTAAAAGAGATACCTGAGGACGTGCTAAAGGAATACGCGATGTTCGGCGAAGGATTTATGGCGATGCCGTACGAGGTCATGATCCGGTTCGGCATGTGGGACGACATTCTAGCTGAAGCGGATCATCCGGATTTCATGGCGTTCACCCGCGCGTTCCGGCACGCTGCTCGGGGAATCGCTTATGCAGCCAAAGGCGACTCAAAGGCTGCGCGCACAGAACAAGCTGCGTACGTGGAAGCCAGCCGGCTTGTGCCGGACAACGACATGTTTGGGAACAATTCTTGTCAGGCATTGCTCAAGATTGTTAGTCCCATGGTGGAAGGCGAAATCCTGGTTCGCGAAGGTAAGGTGGACGAGGGTTTAGCTCAGTTGCGCGCTGCCGTTACCGCAGAAGATTCGTTGCACTACGACGAACCGCCTGGATGGATTTTGCCCGTTCGCCATTCTCTTGGGGCTAACCTGATGCAAGCCGGGCGATACGCTGAAGCTGAACAGGTCTATCGAGATGATTTGGTCCGGTTACCTGAGAACGGTTGGTCGTTGTATGGTCTGGCTCACAGTCTGGAGCTCCAACACAAAGACCAGGAAGCCGCCTCCGTTGAAGCTCGCTTTCACAAAATCTGGGCCAAAGCCGATCTGCGCATCACCAGCTCATGCCTGTGCCAGCCGGACGAAGCGCATGCTTCGCGATAGCCAATAGCCAATAGCCGATAGCCAAGCGGTGCGAAGTGATTGGTGATTGGTAGCCAAAGGGCGTCTCAAGGCCGAGTCGGGCCGTCCGCCGTCACCTCACTTGACGATAAGGGACCCTTAGATTGGTTCCTCTATGTTCGTAATATTAGGAGCCACCGGCAAAGTCGGGAGAGCAACGATCGCAAAACTTCGGGCTCAGCAAGCGCCTGTCAAAGCTGTGGTCCGCGCATCCTCTGATAGAGCGGATCTCAAAACCTTTGGCTGCGAGATCGCGATAGCTGACCTACATGATTCGGCTGCGGTCGCAAAGGCAATTGAAGGAGCAACCGCCGTCCAGGTGATTTGTCCCGTCAGTGCCCGCGCGAAAGATGCCCCCTCAGACATGGCAGGAATCATTGACGCGGTTGTAGGCGCTCTGATTGCCCGGCCGCCTGAAACCGTTCTAGCTATCTCGGATTACGGCGCCCATGTCGAGTCGGGAACCGGAATCACCATAACCTTTCGCTATCTGGAAGCTCGTTTAAACCAAGTACCGAGCGCGGTGATATTTCTTCGGTCGGCTGAACACATGCAAAATTGGGCTCGAGTGATTGGCTCCGCACTGGAGACCGGTGTCTTGCCAAGCTTACATCATCCGGTTAGCAAGATGTTCCCGACCATCGCAGCCCCAGATCTTGGGCCGATATCAGCTGAACTTTTGCTGCGGAAGCCAAACGAGGTCAGGCCTCGGGTCATCCACGCGGAAGGACCTCGCCGTTATAGTGCATTGGAGGTCGCAGCAACCTTAAGCGAAATATCGGGGAGGGAGATCGTTGCTCGCGAGCTGCCCGAGCGGGATTGGATTCCCACTTTGACCCGCGGAGGCATAAGCGAAAGTTACGCGGAATTAGTACATGAGTTGTTCGTAGCTCATAATGCCGGCCGGATCGATGTCGAGCCCGGCGGCGAGGTACGCTTGGGCACTACTGAATTAACCGAGGTTTTTCGAGCGTTGATCCGGCGATGAGCGCTCGGCTATTGGCTATCGGCTATCGGCTATTTTGAGGAAGCAGGCGCTTCCTCAAATCAGGTTCAGCAACTGCAGACTGGGAGCGTAGGCATCGTGCAACACCAGCGTCGCGGCTCCAATGACCCCGGCATCTGCACCGAAAGAGGAACTCTTTACGGGTGGCAACGGTTTGGTGGGCATGGCGGACTTAGGGATTTCCAGAACCAGCGTCTCAACAAAACCATCTCCCAACAGGTCAAGCATTTCGCCACCCAACAGGACCAACTCCGGATCCAAAATGGCGACGGCCTCCTCTAACGCGCCGCCTAACCGTTTGGCCGCACGCTCGATAACTTCTTTGAAGGCGGGATCATCACCTGCTACGACATCTTCAATCCGTTGAGGCAAGACAGGAAGATTGGGACCGGCTGAATGTTCTCGATTCAGCGCCGCGATCCGAGCATCCCGCAGAATCGCATCCGCAGTACAAAAAGCTTCCAGACAGCCTCGTTTACCGCAGTGGCATAGCGGTCCTTCCGGATCAATTTGAATATGCCCAATCTGGCCAATGTTCCCTTTCCACCCGTCGGTCAAAGGGGGCGCCGCCGAGTCCTAGGTCGCGTTATAGGGCTCGGCGCACGAGGGGGGGGCGGGCCAGAAGGTGAAAGGTGAAAGGTGAAAAGCGCCCAATGGAGCGTCGCAGCGCTCCCGCGACGCCTTTCACCTCTCACCTTTCACTTTTCACCTACTCCTTTGACTATTGGCCGTCGGCTATTGATTATTGGCTATTCGCGTAGCGCCATGTACCGCTCTCGACTCAGGCTGATCGGCCTAATCTTGCTAGTGCTGGGTCTCGCGACTGCTGAAGGTATCTACTGGTTCGGCGAAAAAGCCGCGGAAAAAACCGGAACCCAGCAATCCGAAGAATTAGCCAATAGCATCCAGCTGGAAAACCAACGGAAAGCGGATCGAGAGATCGAGCTGGGGTTTGGAAAAGTGTATGTCATGGTGATCCAGGCGGAAGACTGGTGGGCAGCGTTGCCGGCGTACAAGCAGGTGGCATTCTTGCTGGCTGCAGCCACTGTTGTCGCTGCAGTCTCGTGTTTCCTTTTAGCAGCACAGCTGCGTGATTAACGCGCTGAGCTTAGACAGACCCAAGATCGCGCCATACGTGCTCCGAAAGTTTTTATTTGCGGTCGGCCATGCGCTATTGGCTATTCGCGCAGCGATGGACGAATCACCTCAACCAGTTGCTAAAACACCACATCGAAAACCGAGCCCGCTCTTATGGATCGCGATCATCTTGATCGTGATTGGCTCACTGACGGCCTCAACTTCCCTGATCGTCTTAGCTCAACCCGTTAGCGAAGAGAACCTCTGGACCCTTCTGGCGGTCCCTTTCTTAATCGCAGGAGGCTGCCTGACGTTCGTTGGCGTCGTGGTATTGATCGTGAACGGTGCGCTACGTGGCAGCGCAGTGAGCCCGTCGGAACCCGGTGAAAAGTGGTGACGCTAAGCCTTTCACTAACTGCTTCCATCTCCCCGCTGACTCTGCTAAATCCTCTGCGCAGTCTGCTCCACGTTTATCATTGATCATGCGACATTTCCGATTCTCATCGACGCTGTTCGCGGCGTCATTTCTTAGTCTTTGCGCTAAGGCCGACGAACCGTCGGTTGCCCAAATAGTGGCTCAAACCGAGCGCGCATTTTCAGCCCGCTGCTCGCAGATCGGGATTCGCGATTCGTTCCTCGAATATTTTGCCGCTGATGCCATCCGTTTCACGCCTGAGCCGCGCTTGGCCCGCCCGGACCTCGAACAAGAATCGAGCTCGACCAAAGTCCGGTTGACCTGGGAACCGAAAATAGTCCGCGTGGCGAGTACCAGCCAACTGGCCGTGAGTACAGGGCCCTACGTTTTACAAACTGCGACCAACAAATCGTGCGGCTATTATCTTTCGGTTTGGAAACAGCAGACCGATGGAGGATGGAAGGTCGCGGCCGACATTGGCGTTTCCGGGCCTCTCGCTTCGGATTTAGCCGATGATTTTCAAAGCTATCAAGACGCCTCTGATCAAGGTGGGCAGGCCGACCTCTTGTCCTATGAACGTGAACAGTTCAATCCGGTTCTCGACCTCGAGCACATCTATCGTTCCGTTGCATCACCGGAGACCGTATTCGAACGGGACATGCAGTCGCTGCAGACCGGACAAGCTGAGTATGCGGTTTTTTTGTATCTCCAGAAAACTAAGCGAACAAAACTTACCCAGGCCCGTGGCAGCACATCCGGTCATCTCGGTTTTACTTACGGAACCCAATCTGACGGAAACTCTAGCGTTGGATATTTACGGGTCTGGGTCCTGCGCCAGTCACGGTGGTTGCTAATATTTGATGTAGCAGCAGGCGCGTAGCACGTTGCGCGGCGCTTCGCGAATAGCCAATGGCAGAGGAGCTTCAGGCGAGTCCGCCGTACTGCTCCTGAACAAACGGGAGCAGTCCGGCCTTTTCGAGTGCAGACAGAGGCGCCAAGAACGTCACTTGAATCACACCCGGGTACCGCCCAATCTCGATTCCGCCGGTGATGGTGGCGCGATTCATTACTTCCGGCACGGTGAGCGAGAGCAGCTCAGCGGCGCGACGCAGCCCTTCCTGGATTGCCTTGTTGAGATCTGGCCCAGAACCGATCACCGAGATCGGAGCTGATTCTTCGAGCTCATCAACTCCCCATTTCTTAGCTAGCCGCCGGGCACGCTCTTTTTCCGAATGGTTAAGTGGCCGGGCTAACGGCGGCAAATCTTCCGCTAACGGGAATAGGATCGGCCCTTCCAGTGTACGCCCTTTCAAAAGCTCGACCTCCAGCGTCACGGTGCCAGAAACATCCATAGTATGACCGGCGATCTCACCGTCCCCTTGCAACGCGTGCATATCCCCGAAATAAATGCCCGCTCCCGGCACCTTCACCGGCGCCAATAGAATTGCCCCCGGTCGCACGGCATCGATATCCATGTGACCATCGGTCCTGAGCTCAAGTTGGTCAGCAGTGATGGCATATTCGTGCGGAGCACCGATTAACGCTGAACCGAAATCACCGGCGTTATGAGAATCGGGCATTCGGATTGCCGGTGTCGTTCCGAGCTGACCAAGGAAAGGACGCAGCCTGGCTGCCAGCCCGACCAGATCGTGCGGCGCATAGAGCAGGATTGAATGTTGAGCTGAACTCTCCGGCAACGCCGCGAATTGGTTGGCCGATCGCGCGATTCGCTCAGCCGCTTCTTGAGGAACGGTGACCCCGACTTGCCGAGTCTCATCAAACACGACCGTGTAACCGTTAACGATCTGGAACGGTGTGACCGGAGTGTTACACTTCACACAGCGCACCGCTTGTTGGCCAATCCCTTCTACATAAGTATCCGGATAAAGTGTTCCACAATTCGGGCACCGAGGCGCCGCGTATGGGTCTCCCAGAAAATGGCCTTCTACCCAGCGATCATGACCAGAGGCAGTGGCAAATGAAGTAACATTGATATCGCGGATCCGCAGAACCACGGCATCACCCGGCATCGCTCCGTCCACAAACACCGGGCGGGTCACTTCGTGCCCGCCTCGAATTCTGGGAGTGATCATTGGCCCCCAACATCCCGGGGCTGTGTTCCCAACAATAGTCCCACCGGATGTTACCGGACCAAGCATCGGTTTACTCGGATCCAAAATACCGTCGGTCAGTTCAGAAACCATGACCGTCCGTCGCGCTTCTGTTCTTGTTTCAGTCATGCTCGTGCTCCTTTTTCATTGGTTGGGGGTTGAGCTCGCTGAATTTCAATGAATGCCCGCACAGCGCGAATGCAAACGCTAATGAGGAGTACGAGGAGTCCAAGGAGTCCAAGGAGTACGAGGAGTTCAAGGAGAGGAGCCAGGAGGACCGCGGGGCCGGGCAAACGTTTCGGGCGAAGCACCTTTCAGTAATCAGTAAGTCAGTGATCAGAGTCGATTGCGACCAGGATGCCCGAAGTTCGGTCACTGATTACTGATTTACTGGTTACTGATTACTAAGAGCCGTGGCTTTCTCCCACAGTGTGGAATACCCCTGATCCTCCTGGCTCCTGGATTCTGGCTCCTGGCTCCTCTCCTTGACTTCGTTCCAAATGGGAGTTCTATTGGTACAATATGGAACGGAGCCTCAGTTCGGCCGATGTTAAAGATTACGTCAAAATGGCGGCTTTGGCGGTTCGTGGTTTGGCGCCAGAGGTTGCTCTGGACTTAGCCAAACGATTGGGAATTTCTCAAGAGAGATTGTCCGAGCTCGCCCAGATCGCTAAGACCACGCTTCATCGTCGGATGAAGGACCATCAACCTTTGGCTCAGGATGAATCCGAGCGGATAATCCGGCTCTTCAGCCTCTATCAAAAAGCGGTCGAGGTTTTCGAAGACGAAGATCGGGCGGCGCGCTGGTTCTCATCTCGCCCGAAAGCTCTCGGAGGTAAAACGCCTCTGGAGTTTATGGAGACCGAG
>WNFM01158797.1_pt1 | contig 10291 bp, 10 predicted proteins | sample 5400271 | NCBI WGS metagenome assembly WNFM01 (sample SAMN13153352, study PRJNA577476) | soil metagenome | isolation source: 60 cm saprolite on Douglas fir-dominated hillslope | place: USA:California | collected 2013-09-17
CGCGCCTTCGGAGTTCTCGATCACCTTGGGCTTGCCGCCCTCCATGATCGCGACGCAGGAGTTGGTGGTGCCGAGGTCGATGCCGATGATTTTTGCCATGTCAGTCCCCTGCCTTTTAACCTGTCGGTTTAATCTAAGTCTGTCTCGGATATGGGGTTTTTGCCGCCGTTTTCAAGCGCCTTCGTCACCGTTACGAGCGCCGGGCGCAGCACGCGGTCGTGCAGGGCATAGCCCTTCTGCAGGACCGAAATCACGGTATTGGGATCGGCCTCCGCCGGCACCGCCGCCATCGCCTGGTGGCGGTGCGGATCGAAGCGCTCGCCCGGGACCGGGGCGATTTCGGCGACATTGACCTTCTGGAACGCGGCTTTCAGCTGCCGCAGGGTGAGCTCTACCCCCTCGCGCAAGGCCTGCGGCGAATCCCTTGCGGCGGCGAGTGCGGCCTCGAGGCTGTCGACGACCGGCAAGAGACTCTCGGCGAAGCGCTCGACCGCATATCTCTGGCTGACGGCGGCTTCCGCCTGGACGCGCTTGCGGCCGCGCTTGCGGCTGTTTTCCGCCTCGGCAACTGCGCGCATCATCGAATCGCGCTGCTGCTCGATCCTGGCCTGCGCCTCGGAAAGCAGCACCTCCAGGGACTTCTCGCCCTCTTGCGGTTCGTTCTGCGGTTCCTGGGGCTGCACTTTCTCTTCTTGCATCGCGGGCATTTGGGGCCTCCAAGGTGTTGTTTCAAGACGCAATTGCAAAACACCGGAATTCAACGAAACCTTTGATTTGACGGCAAAGTCATACTCTCTCGATGAAGATCCTCAAGTACTCCCTGTTCGGCTTCGGCGCCCTGGTGCTGCTCGGGGTCGCTGCCATCGCCGTTTTCGCCATGACCTTCGATCCCAACCGCTACAAGGGCCAGATCGAGGCCGCGGTAAAGGAAAAAACCGGCCGCACGCTGAAGCTGCAGGGCGATCTCAAGGTGGCGATATTTCCCAGTCTCGGCGCCAACGTCGCGAAGGTGACCCTGTCCGAGCGCGCCGCCGGCCAGGAATTCCTGTCGCTCGAGTCGGCGCACGCCTCGGTCGCCCTCCTGCCGCTGCTGCGCGGCGAGGTTATCGTCGACACGATCAAGGTTGCCGGCCTCAAGGCCGACATCGTCAAGGACAAGAACGGCAAGTTCAACTTCGACGATCTATTGGAAAGCCAGCAGAGCAAATCTGCCAAGGGTGCGAAGAAGGAGAAATCTGAGCCGAAGACCCAGAGCGCAGTGAAGTTCGACATCGCCGGCGTCGGCGTGGAGCGTTCCTCGATCTCGTACAAGGACCTGGCTTCGGGCCAGGAACTCTCGCTGTCGGACATGAAGCTCGCCACCGGGCGCATTTCCGAGCGGGCGGACGGCAAGCTCGAGTTCGCCGCCACGGTGAAAGGCCGCAATCCCACGCTCGACATCCGGCTGAGTCTCAACGGCGGATACCGCGTCGACCTGGAGAAGGAGGCGGCGAGCCTGGAGTTCACGTCGAAAGTGGACGAGTCCACCATTCAGGCCAAGGTCGATCTGGCCAAGTTCTCGCCGCCGGCGTACGTCTTCGACATAAATGTCGACCGGCTCAACCTCGACCAGTATTTCCCGCCGAAGCCGAAGGCGGCGCCGGCGCCTGCGGGAAAGGACGGTGCCAAGAGTGAACCGTCCAGGCAGGAAGACAGTCCGGTCGATTTTTCGGCGCTGAAGGAGCTGAACGCCAAAGGGAAGCTGCAGTTTGGCGCGCTGCAGGTCAAGGGCCTCAAGCTGGCGAGCCTCAAAGCCGAAGTGCACGCCGGCAACGGCCGTTTGGACGTCAGCCCGCATTCGGCGAATCTGTACGAAGGCTCCATGGCGGGCGCGCTGAGCCTGCAGGCGAGCGGCAACCGCGTCGTTCTCAAGGAAACGCTCACCAACGTTTCGGTCGGCCCTCTGCTGAAAGACGTCGCACAGCAGGACCGCCTTGAAGGACACGGCAACGTGGCGCTCGACGTGGCGGGCGGCGGGGCGACGGTGAACGCGATCAAGAAATCGCTCGACGGCACCGCGAAGGTCGACCTGCGCGACGGCGCCATCAAGGGCATCGACATCGGCGAAGTGCTGGGCAAGGCGAAGTCGGCGCTCGGAAAATCGGAGCAGAGCGCGGCCGACAGCAAGGACCGCACCGACTTCACCGAGCTCAATGCGAGCTTCATCATCAAGAATGGCGTCGCGCACAACCAGGACCTCGACGCCAAGGCGCCGCTGTTCCGCATCGGCGGCGCCGGCGACATCGACATCGGCAACTCGAGTATCAACTACGTCGTGAAAGCCTCGGTCGTCGCGAGCGCCAAAGGGCAGGGCGGCGCGGGGCTGGAGCAGCTCGCGGGCCTGACCGTGCCGGTGAAACTGAGCGGGCCGTTCGACGCAATGAAGTACCAGGTCGATTACGGCGCCGCGGCAGGCGAACTGGCGAAGTCCAAGGCCGGCGAACGCGCCAAGGAAGCGATCGACAAGAACAAGGACAAGATCGAGGACAAGGTCCACGACCGGCTGAAGGGCCTTATCGGCCGCTGATCTCGGCGAGCGCCGCGATCCACTCGGGCGACTCGTTCAGGCAGGGAATCAGCCCGAGCTCTTTTCCACCCGAGGCGCGGAATGCCTTCTCGGCGGTGATTCCGATTTCTTCCAGGGTCTCGAGGCAGTCGGAGACGAACCCCGGGCAGACAACGTCGACCCGGCTCACGCCGCTGCGAGCCATTTCTTCCAGGGTCGGCTGCGTATAGGGCTGCAGCCACTCGGCCAGGCCGAAGCGTGATTGGAAGGTGACGCGCCATTCGCCGTTCTTCAGATCCAGCTTCTCCGACAGCAGTTTTCCCGTGGACCGGCACTGCTGTTCGTACGGCTCCGCGCCGCGCTTCGGCAGTCCGTGGAAACTCATCAGGAGCTTCTCGGCCTTGCCTTTCTCTTTCCAGAATTGTTTCACTGAAGAAGAAAGTGCGGCGATGTACGCGGGATGGTCGTGGAAGTCTTTAACGACAGAAACGGAAACAATTCCTGGCAGTAAATCAAGAACGGATCCTGTTGCGCTGTCGGAATACTGCGGATACAGCGGCACCACGTTTATCGACTCGCAGCCTTTGAGTTTTCCCAGAACCGAAGCAACCGAAGGCTCACCGTACCGCATGGCATATTCGATTCGAAATTCCTTCAACGAGGAACGGAGCAACTGCGTTTGCCGCGAGGTGTGGACCGCGAGCGGCGATCCGTGAGGCGTCCAGATGGCGGCGTACTTCTCCGCAGAACGTCTTGGCCTGGAATTCAGAACAAATCCATACAAGAACGGAATCCACAGCATGCGGGGCAGCGGCACGACGCGCGGATCGGACAGGAACTCGGCAAGGTAGCGCCGGACGGCCGCCGGCGTCGGCGCCGAAGGCGTTCCCAGATTTACTAGGAGAATTCCTTTCAGTGTTGCGACAGCGCGCTGGAAAGGAGCTTCGCCGTCACATCGACGATCGGCACCACGCGTTCGTATGCCATGCGTGTGGGCCCGATCACGCCGACGGTGCCCACGACTTCGCCGTCCACCTTGTACGGCGAAATCACGACGCTCACGTCGTCGGGCGCGCTGACGCCGGATTCGCCGCCGATGAAGATCTGCACCCCCTGGCCGCGCAGGGAGAGATCCAGGATCTGCAGCAACGAGGTCTTGCGTTCGAAGAGCTCGAGCACCTGCTTCAGCCGGCCGACGTCCTGCGACAGGTCGCGCACCCCGAACAGGTTGCGCTCGCCCGAGATCACGTACTGCTCGCCGCCCTCGGCGAGCGCGGTCCCCGCCTCCAGGGCCGCGTTCATGAGGCGGACCATGTCCTGGCGCAGATCGCGCAGCTCGCGTTGCACGCGCGCGCGCACGTCCTCGAAGCTCTGCCCTGCGTAGTTCTGGTTGATGAAGTTGGCGACCTCGATCAGCTCGGAGGGCGAGTAGTCCCGCTCGGTGAAGAGCACCCGGTTCTGCACGTCGCCGTCCGGGGTGACCACGATCAGCAGGATGCGCTTCTCCGACAGCTTCAGGAACTCGACATGCTTGAACGTCACCGCGCGGCGCGGCGTCATGACGACACCGGCGAACTGCGTGAGCTGCGACAGCAGCTGCGACGCCGAGTGGATCACGCGCTGCGGGTTGTCGGGATGGAGCTGCCCCTCGAGCTCGCGCAGCTCGCCCGATTCGAGCTGCTTCACGATGAGCAGCGTGTCGATGAAAAATCGATAGCCGGCCGGCGTCGGCACGCGGCCCGCCGAGGTGTGCGGGCTGGCGATGAATCCCATGTCCTCGAGATCCGACATCACGTTGCGGATCCGGAGTACCTGGAAAGGGTGCGCGAGCCGATCGGCTGACCCTCGGCAATGTAGCGCTCGATCAGGGTTTTAAGCAGCATTTGTGCGCGCTTGTCGAGCATGGAATTCATTGTACACTCGGCTGCATGCCCCCCGCCGCAGTGAAGCCGGGCTTTAGCCGCGTTGCGCTCATCGGCAAGCTGCGCAGTCCTGAGATCGCGGCATCGTTGCGGGAGCTCTCCGCCCTGCTGAAAGGGCGCGGCTGCGAAGTCCTGATCGAAAAAGAAACCGCGGCGGAGCTCGGCGCGCGCGGCGTCGACTACGAAACCATCGGCAACGGAGCGGATCTCGCTATCGTCGTCGGCGGCGACGGCACGATGCTCGCCGCGGCGCGCAACCTTGTCGGCCATCGCGTTCCGGTGACGGGCGTCAACCAAGGCCGCCTGGGTTTCATGACCGACATCGGCCATGACGATATGCAGGTGGGAATCGGCGCGATCCTGGACGGCAAGTACACTCTGGAAGAGCGCGCGCTTCTGGACGCCGAAATCTTCCGGGGAAAGAAAAGCCTGCTGCGCACCATTGCCCTGAACGAAGCGGTCGTCGGCAAGGGAGGGCAGGGACGCCTCGTCGAGTTCGAGCTGTCGATCGATGGCGAATTCGTCTACAAGCTGCGCGGCGACGGCGTTATCGTGGCTACCCCTACCGGATCGACCGCCTATGCGCTATCCGCGCAGGGGTCCATCTTGCATCCCGCCGTGCCTGCGCTCGCGCTCGTACCACTGGCGCCGCATACGCTTTCCGCCCGCCCGATCAGCGTGAGCGACCGCAGCGTCATCGAGATCACCATCGTGCGCGCCAACGACGCGCGCGCGCACTTCGACGGCTTCAGCCTCACCGAGATGGCCGAGGGCGACCGGCTCGTGCTGCGCCGCTCCGCCAACGTGGTGCGCTTCGTGCATCCGCCGGGCTACCGCTACTTCGCCACGCTGCGCGAGAAGCTCGGCTGGAGCGAGGTCCTCGAGAAGACCCGCGACCCGGAGTAGGCGGTGCTGCGCGCGCTCGTAGTCAGGGATTTCGTGATCATCGAGGACGCCTCGCTGGAGTTCGGCGCCGGCTTCAGCGTCCTCACCGGCGAGACCGGCGCCGGAAAGTCGATCCTGGTCGACGCCATCGAGCTGCTGGTCGGCGGCCGGGGCGACGCCGCGGTGGTTCGCGCCGGCGCCGAGCGCGCCGAGCTGTCTGCCGAATTCGATCTTTCGAAAAATCATCTTCTATCGGAATGGATCGATGAGAATGACCTGCCGGGCGACCCGGGCCAGCTCATTCTGCGAAGGACCATCGACCGCGCGGGCAGGTCGCGCTGCTTCATCAACGGCCACGCCGCGACGCTCGCGCAGCTGAAGGGGGCCGGCGAGTTCCTCGTCGACATTCACGGCCAGCATGCGCACCAGTCCCTGCTGCGCGCCGCTTCGCAGCGCGATTTGCTGGACGCGCAGGCCGAAGCCGGGGATCTTGCGCGGGAAACGGCCGAGGCCTATCGCGCCTGGAAGCGCCTCGAGGAGGTTTTTGTTCAGACGCAAAAGAATTTTTCCGCGCAGGAGGCAGAACGGGCGGATCTCCAGGAAACGACGAACGACCTGAAAAAGCTGGCGCCGCGGGAAGGCGAGTGGGCCCAGGTGAGCGCCGACCACACTCGACTTTCCCATGGGTCAGGCTTGCTCGCCGGGGCGCAGTCCTCGCTCGAGACGCTCGCCGAGTCCGAGGGCGCCTGCCTGCCGCAGCTCGCGGCGGTGGCCGGCCGGCTGCGCGCCCTTTCGGCGCACGACGCGCGGCTGGCCGCGATCGTGGATCTGCTCGAGTCGGCCGAGGCGCAGGCAGGCGAGGCGGCTCGCGAGCTGCGCCATTACGCTTCCAGCGTGGACCTGGATCCCGATGCCCTGCGCGAGGTCGAAGCCCGCATCGAGACCCTGCACGCCGCCGCGCGCAAATACCGGGTGAAGCCGGAAGAGTTGCCGCAGCGTCTCGCCGATCTCGAACGGCGTCTCGCGGACTTGCAGCTTGCCGTAGACCCCCAGGCGCTGCAGCGGGAAGTCGCGGCGGCGCGCGCGGGGTTTGATTCCTTTGCCAGAAAACTGACCAGCAAGCGGCAGGCGGTCGCCCAGGCGCTTTCGCGGGCGGTGACGGCGGCAATGCAGCAGCTAGCAATGGGCGGGGGCCGCTTTTCGATCAAATTGATTGCTCTGGAAGAACCCGGAGCCGCCGGCGCCGAGGCGGTCGAGTTCGAGGTTGCTTCGCATTCCAGCCTGCCGCTGCGCCCGCTGGCGCGCGTGGCCTCGGGCGGCGAGCTCTCGCGAATCAGCCTCGCGATCCAGCTCGTCGCCGCCAAGTCTTCTCCGGTGGCGACGCTGGTGTTCGACGAGATCGATTCGGGGATGGGCGGCGCGGTGGCCGAGACGATCGGCAAGTCGCTCAAGCGGCTTGGCAGGGAAAGGCAGGTGCTGTGCGTCACCCACCTGCCGCAAGTCGCCGCGCAGGGCGACGAGCAGTGGTCGGTCGAGAAATCCGCGAGGCGGTCCAAGGTCGGCGTGCAGGTTTCGCGGCTGGACCGCGCCGCCCGCATCGAGGAGCTGGCACGCATGCTGGGGGGTGCGGCCGCGACCGCGCGAAAACACGCCGTGGAGCTGCTGGACGCCGGTTAAGCCGGCGTATCGACGATGGTCAGGCCTTTCCGGTAAGGGCAGTCTTTCTTCGTGCAGTCGGCGTACAGCGCGAGCGAGTGCCCTCGCAGCTGGAAGCCGCGCTGCTTGGCGACCTGCGTCTGGCGCTTCTCGATGTCGCCGTCGTAGAACTCCTCGACGCGGCCGCACTGCAGGCAGACCAGGTGATCGTGATGCCCGCCCTGGTTGAGCTCGAACACCGCCTTGCCGGTCTCGAAATGCTGCCGCGAGAGCAGCCCGGCCTGCTCGAACTGCGTCAGCACGCGGTACACGGTGGCGAGGCCGACGTCGATGCCTTCCGTGATGAGCGCCTTGTATACGTCCTCGGCGGAAAGATGGCGGACTTTGCTCGATTCGAACAGCTCGAGGATCTTGCGCCGGGGAAGCGTGGCCTTGAGGCCGCTGTCCTTGAGGCTTTGCAGCGTGCTCATCGGCTGTCATTATATGCCCATGACAAAGTCAAACCTGGCGCTCGGAGCGCTGATCGGCGCCGTCGTCCTGAGCGGGTGCAGCATGCCGCGGATTCCCGGCATCACGCCGTACCGGATCGAGATCCAGCAGGGCAATTTCGTGACGCAGGACATGGTGTCGCAGCTGAAGACCGGCATGGCCAAGGAGCAGGTCAGGCTGATCCTCGGCACGCCTTTGCTCAACGACATCTTCCACGGCGAGCGCTGGGACTATGTCTACTGGCGCGAGGACCAGGCGGGCAACCGCGAGCAGCGCAAGCTCACTGTATTCTTCGAGGACGGCAAGCTGGCGCGCCTGGACGGCGACATCGTCGCCGTAAAGGAGCCGAAGTGAAGATCGCGGTGGCGGGAGCCGGGGGGCGCATGGGCCGCGCGCTGATCGAGGCAATCGACGCCGACGGCGCCCTGATGCTCGCCGCGGCGCTGGAGGTGGCGGGAAATCCGGCGGTCGGAAAAGAGCTCGACAAAATTCGCATTACCTCTGATCGATTTCACCCGCCCCGAAGGCACGATGCGGCACCTGGAGGCCTGCCTCAAGCATGCGCGGGCGCTGGTCGTCGGCACTACGGGCCTGTCGGATTCTGAAAAGAAAAGAATTTCCGAAGGGGCGAAGAGAATCCCCATCGTAATGTCGCCGAATTTCGCCGTCGGGGTGAACGTGCTCTTCAAGGTGGCCGAAACCGCGGCGCGCGCGCTCGGCGAGGCCTACGACGTCGAGATCCTTGAAGCCCACCATCGCCACAAGGTCGACGCTCCCTCCGGGACTGCGCTGAAGCTGGGAGAAATCATCGCTTCTGCCTTGAAAATGAATTTCCCTTCTGCGGCAATTCACGGCCGGCACGGTGATACCGGCGAGAGGCCCGTCAGGCAGATCGGCTTCCATGCCGTCCGCGGGGGCGACATGGTCGGCGACCACAGCGCGCTGTTCATCGGTACCGGGGAGCGCCTGGAGCTCACCGTCCGCTCCCAGAGCCGCATGACCTACGCCAGCGGCGCGGTGCGCGCCGCAAAATGGCTGCGCAAGCGTCCAGCCGGCCTCTACGACATGTTCGACGTGCTTGGCCTGAAGTAACGCCCTTGATTTGGACGTCATGCTCTTGGCCTGACGTTACGAAGCGCGTATAATTCCTGCTTCAATCGAGCGGGAGGGGCGAGAGCCTTTCCCGCTTTTCGTATCCGCTTCGAAGATGACCGCCAAAACAGAAGCCGCCGTGCTCGTTCTCGCCGACGGATCGGCGTTCCGCGGCCGCTCCATCGGCGCGCCCGGGGCCACGGTCGGCGAGGTGGTATTCAATACTGCGATGACCGGCTACCAGGAGATCCTCACCGATCCCTCCTACTGCCGGCAGATCGTCACCCTGACTTATCCGCACATCGGGAACACCGGCGTGAACGGCGAGGACGAAGAGGCCGCTCGCATACATGCCGCGGGGCTGGTGGTGCGCGACCTGCCGAGGCTGCATTCGAGCTGGCGCGCACAAGAGAGCCTGGATGTTTATTTAAAGAGAAATAACGTCGTCGGGATCGCCGATATCGACACGCGCAAGCTCACCCGGATCCTGCGAACCAAGGGGGCGCAGAACGGTTGCCTGATGGCAGGCGAGGTCGATATTGATCTTGCGCTTTCAAAAGCAAAATCCTTTCCGGGCCTGGCCGGCATGGACCTGGCAAAGGTCGTCAGCACGCGGAAGCCCTACGAATGGACCGAGGGCGGCTGGCAGCTGGGCAAAGGCTACCGCCGCGTCGAGAACCCGCGCTTCCATGTCGTGGCCTACGACTACGGCATCAAGCGCAACATCCTGCGCATGCTGGCGGACCGCGGAATGCGCATCACTGTCGTGCCCGCCGTTTCTTCTGCAAAAGAAGCTCTCCGGCTGAAGCCCGACGGAATTTTCCTGGCCAACGGGCCGGGCGATCCGGAGCCCTGCGACTACGCGGTCGAAGCGATCGGCGAGATCCTCGATGCGACCCGCATCCCGGTTTTCGGCATCTGCCTCGGCCACCAGCTGATGGGGCTCGCCTCCGGCGCCAAGACGGTAAAGATGAAGTTCGGCCACCATGGCGCCAACCATCCGGTCAAGGATCTGGACTCGGGGAGGGTGGTCATCACGAGCCAGAACCATGGCTTCGCCGTCGACCCGGCAAGCATTGGTTCCAATTTAAGAAAAACGCATGTCTCCTTGTTCGACGGTTCTCTTCAGGGGCTGGCGAGGACCGACAGGCCCGCGTTCTGCTTTCAGGGACACCCCGAAGCGAGCCCGGGGCCGCACGACATGGGATATTTGTTCGACCGCTTTGCGGGAATGATGGATGCCAAGAAGAGCTGACATCCAAAGCATCCTGATCATCGGGGCGGGGCCGATCGTGATCGGGCAGGCCTGCGAGTTCGACTATTCGGGGGCGCAGGCGTGCAAGGCGCTGCGAGAGGAAGGTTATCGGGTCGTGCTGGTGAATTCGAACCCGGCGACCATCATGACCGACCCGGAATTGGCAAATCGCACGTACATCGAGCCGCTCACCAAGGAATATCTGGAAGAGATTCTCATCAAGGAAAAACCGGATGCGCTGCTGCCGACGGTTGGCGGGCAAACGGCGCTGAATCTGGCGGTTGAGCTTGCCGAAGGCGGCATTCTTGAAAAGCATAAAGTGGAAATGATCGGGGCGTCGCTTCGCGCAATTAAGGTTGCGGAAGATCGGTTGTGGTTCAAGGACGCGTGCCGGAAGATTGGCCTTGAAGTGCCCGCGTCGGCGCTGGTCAATAACGCGCAGGACGC
>WNFM01132145.1_pt1 | contig 10290 bp, 9 predicted proteins | sample 5400271 | NCBI WGS metagenome assembly WNFM01 (sample SAMN13153352, study PRJNA577476) | soil metagenome | isolation source: 60 cm saprolite on Douglas fir-dominated hillslope | place: USA:California | collected 2013-09-17
CACCCCCGTCTGGTTCTGTCGAGCCGTCTGGCGGGGTTCCGGGGCCGCCTGGAGCTCCCACTTATGGGCGAGTCACCGCGGCTGTCGCTCGAACGTTCCTTCGGAGCCCGCGGTCGCGCCCTGCTGACCTCCGGTCTGGACCGTGGCGGCCACGGCTGGGCCAGCATCGGGATCTCCCTCAGCTTTTGAGCTCGGCCCTCAAGACTTGAAGCAGCGCGCGGGCCTTGTCGAGCGTCTCCCGGAACTCCCGATCGGGGTCGGAATCGGCGACGATCGCTCCTCCCACCCGCAGATGCGCCCGGCCCCCCGAACAGACCAGGGTGCGGATGACGATATTAAGGTCGAGCCGCCCGTCGAGCGATAGATAGCCGATGCTCCCCGCGTAGATCCCCCTCTCCTCAGCCTCCAGATCGTCGATCACCTCCATGGCCCGGACCTTCGGGGCCCCGGTCATCGAGCCGCCCGGGAAGAGCGCCTTCAGGAGATCGATCCGATCGCGTCCCGGAAAAAGCCGTCCTTCGATCGTCGAGACCAGGTGATGCACTGTGGCGAACGACTCGAGCGCACACAGGTTGACCACACGCACGCTCCCGGGGACGGCGACCCGTCCAAGATCGTTGCGCACCAGATCGGTGATCATCACATTCTCGGCCCGCTCCTTGGGGCTGGAGGAGAGCTCACGGGCGAGGCGCGCGTCCTCTTCCGGAGTCGCACCGCGCGGCCGGGTCCCTTTGATCGGACTGCTCCAGGCGCGCTCGCCCTGCAGCGCGAGGAAACGCTCCGGTGAGGAGGCGATGACCTGGAACGGTCCCGCGTCGAGATAGGCGGCAAACGGGGCCGGGTTGATCTGCGCCATGCGACGGAAAAGGGCCATCGGATCCGTGACGCACGAGCCCTCGATCCTGTGGGACAGATTGACTTGATAGAGGTCCCCCGCCCCGATCAGATCGAGCGCCCGGCCGATGCGAGCCAGATACTCGGCCCGTGGCGTGACCAGGGTGGCCGTTCCCTCGCTGCTCCCGGATACGGCAGAGTCTCCCGGGCGGGCCGCCGCCAGCCGATCGCGCATTTCGCCCAGCCGCCGGCGCGCTCGCGATCCGTTTGAGGCGTCCGACCGATCGAGAGCGATGAGCGCGACGCGCCCCGCCTCCGCATCGAAAACGACCGCAGCATCGTACAGACCGAACCAAAGGTCGGGATGACCGAGCGGATCCGGAGGCCGCCCCGGAAGACACTCGAGGTGGCGTCGCAGACCGTAACCGAGGTAACCGATCGCGCCTCCCGCGAACGGGATTCCCGGCAGGGTCAGGGCGGCGTCCGCAGGCAGCAGCGCGCGCAGAAGCTCGAAGGGGTCGCCGGGCGGCGCGCTCCCCATCCGGCGCGGCGCCAGCACCCGGCCGGAGAGGAATGTCTCGCTCCCCCGCACGGTCAGGACCTCGGCGGGATCCCAGGCCAGGATCGAGAAGCGTGATTGCGGATGAGCCGACAATCCGCTCAGGAGAAGAACCGGATTCCGCGAGCCGCGCACGGCCTCGAGCGCGTCAAGCGGCTCGACCCAGAACCGGAATTCTTCCAGGATCACGCTCGAGGCGCCGAACGGGGACCAGGGCTCAGTCACCGCCGCACTCCGCCCTGAGGAGCGCGCGATAGCGGGTCAGGAGCTCGCGCGCCAGGGGGCCAGGCCGGCCGTCGGAGACGGCCCGGTCGTCGATCGCCACGACCGGCAGAACATCCCAGGAGCTGTTGGTGAGAAAGAGCTCCGTCGCGCCCTGCAGGGCGTCGACGGGCAGGCGCTCTTCGACGACCTCCAGACCGATCCCGCGGGCCAGCTCGATGACCGCCTGCCGGGTCACCCCGGGAAGGCAGCCGGCCGGCGTCGCCGGGGTCCGCAGGCGTCCTTCGTCCGCGAGGAAGATGTTGCTGACCGTCCCTTCGGTCAGGTGGCCGTCGCCGTCGCGCAGCAGCGCCTCGAACCCGCCCCGATCACGCGCCTCGCGCCGCGCCAGAACGGAGCTCAGGCGACTGATCGATTTGATCGCCGGGTCGAGGACCTCGGCCGGCACCTGCGGCCGTTTCGAGAGGACCACCCTGACTCCCTTCTCGTGCAGGGCGGCCTCGAGGCCCGCGAACGGGTGCGCGGCGACGACGACCGTGGGCGGGCCGGGGGCGTCGAGATAATCCCCGGGACGGCCCGGGCCGCGCGTGACCGTCACCCTGAGACGCGCATCCTCCAGGCCGTTCGCCCGGATCACCTCGATCGCGGCCGTCGCGATCCCGGCCCCGTCATCGGGGAGATCGAGCCCGATGAGCAGGGCGGAGCGGCGCAGCCTCTCGAGGTGCCTTTCGAGTCGGAAGATCCTCCCCGAGAGGACGCGCATCGATTCGAAGACCCCGTCGCCGAACAGGAAGCCGCGATCGAACGCGGAGATGAGCGCCTGGCGATCCTCCACGAGGCGTCCGTTGAGATGGACCTGCAAGGGAGCTCCGGGCTAGGACAGGCTCGTAAAGCCTGTCCGGAGGTCGCGCGGCGGGGGCGCGGCGCTCGGAAGCGGCTGGAGACGCGTCGCATCGTCGAGGCCGGGGTACGGGCCGACCGGGTTGTACAGGGTGTCGCGCTCGACCGGATTCCGGCCCGCCTGCTCGATCAGGTCGACCAGCTGCCGGCGCGCCACCTCCTGCGGGGACTCCGCCCCGGCCTCGTGGAAGATCTCCTCCGTCACCACGGTGCCATCGAGATCGTCGGCCCCGAAGTGCAGTCCCTGCTGCGCGACCCGGGGGGTCATCATGATCCAGTAGGCTTTGATGTGCGGGAAGTTGTCGAGCATCAGGCGCCCGACCGCCAGCTGCCGCAGATCTTCGGCCGCCGACGGTTTGGGAATATGCGCCAGTCGCGTGTTCTCGGGGTGGAACGAGAGCGGGATGAAGGCCATGAATCCGCCCGAGATGTCCTGCGCCTCTCGCAGCAGGATCATATGGTCCAGGCGCTCGTCGATCGTCTCGATGTGGCCGTAGAGCATGGTGGCGTTGCTCCGCAGCCCGAGCCGATGGGCCGTCAGGGCGATGTCAATCCAGGCCTGATGATCGATCTTGCCCTTGAACAGCACCTGATGCGCATGATCGGTCAGGATCTCGGCGCCGCCTCCCGGCAGCGACCCGAGCCCCGCGTCACGCAGCCGGACGAGCACCTCTTCGACCGGCATCTGGAAGTTCTCCGCCATGGCGGCGATCTCCACCATGGTGAAGGCCTTCACATGGACGTCCGGCCGCACCCGCTTCATGGTGCGGATCACGTCGGTGTAGTAGCTGAACGGAAGATCGGGATTGACCCCGCCGACCATGTGGATCTCGCGAATCGGCTCGTCCATCCGCTCGCGCATCCTCCGTTCCACGTCCTCCATCGACAGCACGTAGGCGCCCGCCTGCTTCCTGGTCCGGTAGAAGGCGCAGAACTTGCAGCCGGCGACGCAGATGTTCGTGTAGTTGATATGCTGGTTGACGATGTAGAAGGCATCATCGCCATGCCGCGCCTCACGAACGTGGTTCGCGAGCGCCCCGACCGCCAGCAGGTCGTCGTGATGATAGAGACGCAGGCCTTCGTCGCGGCTCAGGCGCTCGCGGGCCAGGACCTTCTCCTGCAGGTCCCCCAGCCCGCTGCGCTCCACGTAGCGCTTCTGGAAAGGGGTCACCGGAGCCTCACGCTTCGCCGGCCCGGCCAAGGGGTGCCGGCCGGTCGAGAGGGACGCTCTGCCGATATTCCTTCGAGCCGACGCGGACGTGACGGGACGCCGTCGCGTCGTCCGGAGCGCTCAGCAGCTCTCCGAGCTTTGAGCGCGTGTTCTCCAGCTGCATCGAGCAGAGGGTGCCGCACATCGTGCAGACCGCCTTGTCGTAGTCTTCGCTCAGGAGACGGAATTCGCGCGCCTTCTCCGGGTCGAGCGACAGGCGGTACTGCCCCTCCCAATCGAGGCGCTTGCGATAGACCGACATCTGGTTGTCGCGCTCGCGCGCACCATGTACCCCTTTGGCGAGATCGCCCGAATGGGCCGCGATCTTCGTGGCGATGACGCCGTCGCGAACGTCCTGGACGGTCGGAAGCCTCAGGTGCTCGGCCGGGGTCAGGTAGCAGAGGACGTCGGCGCCCGCCGCCGAGGCCACGGCGCCCCCGATCGCTCCGGTGATATGGTCGTACCCGGCGCCGATGTCCGACGTCAGCGGTCCGAGGACATAGAACGGCGCGCCCCGGCAGATTCGCTTCTGCAGCATCACGTTGGCTTCGATCTGATCGATCGGGACATGCCCCGGCCCCTCGATCATCACCTGCACCGAGCGCTCGTGCGCGCGGCGCGTCAGCTCGCCCAGGGTCAGAAGCTCGGTGATCTGCGCCGCATCGGTGGCGTCGCCCGTCGCCCCGGGACGGATGCCGTCTCCGAGCGACAGCGTCATGTCGTACTCGTAGGCGATGTCGAGCAGCCGATCGTACTGGGTGAGAAGCGGGTTCTCTTCGGAGGAACGCGCGATCCAGGTGGCGAGCATCGAGCCGCCGCGCGACACGATGCCCGCGATCCGGCCGTCGGCATCGAGACGCCGCACCGCCTCCCGCGTCACCCCGCAATGAACGGTGACGAAGTCGATGCCGTCCTTCGCGTGACGCTCGATCACCCCGAACAGATCGTCGGCCGTCAGATCGTGCACCGAGCCGCGATCCGCGACCGCCTGATAGATCGGCACCGTGCCGAGAATCACGGAGCACCGCCGGACGATCTCGCGGCGCACCTGGTCGAGGGCGTCGCCGGTCGAGAGGTCCATGATCATCTCGGCGCCGCAGGCGATCGCCATCCGCAGCTTCTCGACCTCTTCGTGCACCTGCTGGTGATGCCCGGACGTGCCGATGTTGGCGTTCACCTTGGTCGACAACCCGAGTCCGACGCCGATCGGGTTGAAGTCGTGCCGCACGTTCTTGGGGATGATGGCGACGCCCGCAGCGATGCGGCGCCGGAGCTCCTCGGCGTCCACCCCTTCGACCGCCGCGACGTATCGCATCTCCTCGGTGATCCTGCCGCGCTTCGCCTGCTCCATCTGTGTCATTGGACGAGGCTCCTCAGTGCGCCGTCTCGGTCGCCCGCAGCTCGCGGATGACCGTCACCTTGATCCGTCCGGGATACTCCATCTGCGCCTGGATCTTTTTCGCCAGCTCCGAGGCCAGCATGGCCAGGTGGTCGTCGTCCACCTTGTCGGGATGCGCGATCACCCGGATCTCCCGGCCCGCCTGGATCGCATACGAGTGCTCCACGCCTTCCATCTCGTTCGCCAGCCCCTCGAGCTTCTCGATCCGCTGCGCGTAGTCGACCACGCTCTTGCGCCGCGCGCCCGGCCGCGAGCCCGAGATCGCGTCGGCGGCCGAGACCAGGGCCGAGATCGGGTGCATCGCGTCGGCGTCGTCGTGGTGCTTGCCGATGGCATCGATCACCACCGGGTCCTCGGCGAGCCGCGTGGCCACCTCGACCCCGATCTCCGGGTGGGTGCCCTCCCGCTCGAAGTCGATCGCCTTGCCGATGTCGTGGAGCAGACCGGCCCGCTTCGCCATCGCCCCATCCATGTGCAGCTCCGAGGCCATGATCGAGGCCAGCTTGGCCACCTCGATCGAATGGACCAGGACGTTCTGGCCGTAGGAGGTACGATACCTCAATCGACCCAGCGTGCGCACCATCTCCGGATGCACGCCGGGAATGCCGAGCTCCCTGAGCGCCTCCTGACCGGCCCGCAGCATCTGCTCGTCGACGCGACGCTGGAACTTGTCCACCAGCTCCTCGATCCTGCGGGGATTGATGTTCCCCTCCTTGAGCAGGCGCTCGAGCGTGAGACGGGCGATCTCGCGACGGATCGGATTGAAACAGGAGAGCACCACGGCCCCGGGCTGGTCGTCCATCAGCAGCTGGACGCCGGTCAGCTTCTCGAACGACCGGATGTTCTTGCCCTCGTGGCCGATGATCCGACCCTTCAGCTTTTCATTGGCGATCGGGAAGGTCGTGACGCTGCGCTCGGCGCACCACTCCGAGGCGGTGCGCTCGATGGCGAGCGTGACGATCTTCCCCGCTTCGGACTCGGCCTTCTGCTGCGCCTCCTCCCTCGCTTCGCGGATCATCTTGGCCGCCTCGAAGCGCACCTCCTGGCGCATGTTGGTCAGGAGCATCTGCCGCGCATCCTCGCCCGTCATCCCGGAGATCTTGCCGAGCTGGTCGTTCAGCTCGTCGGTCAGGCGGCGCGTCCGCTCGCGCTCCCGGGTCGTCTCGGACTGGCCGGTCCGCATCTGCTGATCGCGGGCATCGAGCTCCTGTTCGCGCACGCGCAGGCGCTGGTCACGGTCGGCGAGGCTCACCTCCCTCTCCTCGAGCGACCGCTGGAGGGTCTGACTCTCGCGCGACTTGTTGCGAAGATCCTGCTCCAGGCGGGTCTTCTGCTTGAGCCATTCCTCGCGGGCCTGAAGCTGTGCCTGTCGTTTCTGGTTCTCCGCCTCGCGGCGGGTCTGTTTGATGATCTCCTGAGCTTCGCCGCGGGCTCGGATGATCTCCGAACGGCCGACGCCACCCTTGAGAAACCACCCGAGAAGCAGGCCCCCGACCAGGCCTAGCCCTGCTCCGAGGATGAGCGGAAGGACGATGCTGCTCCCCATGCCATGCCTCCTGCGCGGTGTCGAAAGCGACCGCGCGGCATGGTCCTCGTCCCGACTTGATTCCGGCCCCCCGCGAACCCCCGCTCCCGCCCAGTCGGCGTTCCTGGCAGCGGACCGCAGAGCCGCCCGGGCGGGCGGCGACATGCGGTTGGTGTCACGGGGCGCGAGACAAGGGTGTGAGGCGTTCGAATGGGCCGCGACGGCCGATGCCGGCGAAGCCCTCTTCTGGAGTCTTGAGAGGAGCCCGGAACGGAGGAAGAAATCGTTTCAGATGGCAGGCCCGGCCGTAGAGCACCGCGATCATATCGAACGGATCGATACGAATGAACGGTCACGGCCTCAGCATCTCGAATCTCGCCGCCGCCGAACGACCCGCGGAGGCGGGTAAAGCGTGCGCTGGCTGCCACCCCGACCCCCCCCTCGCCGGCCGGACCAAACGAAGTCCGGCATCAGGTGCCGGGTGAGAGGACCGTGGCGCGCAAAGACGCGCCACAAAATCGAGGTGAAGTATACCATCCGACGACCGGGGCCCGCAAGGACGCGGGCTCCGCGGGGGGCGCTCTAGCGGGCCGGGTCGGAGGCGGGACCGCCCACGGGATCGGCGCCGGAGGGGCCCTCGATCCAGACCGCGCCCCCTTCGAAGTATTCCTTTTTCCATATCGGCACCGCCGACTTGAGGCGCTCGATGGCGTGCGAGCAGCCCGCGAGCGCCTGTCGGCGGTGCGCCGCGGCCACCGCCACGATCACGCTGACTTCGCCGATGCCGACCGTGCCAACCCGGTGCAGCAGTGCGGTATGCGGAGTGCCGCAACGTTCCGTGATCTCCTCGCCGATCTCCCGCATCACCCGTTCCGCCATCGCGGCGTACGCCTGGTACTCGAGGCGCAGCACCCTCCGCCCGGCGTTGTGATCGCGGCCGGTCCCAAGAAAAGTCGCGATGGCGCCCCGATCCGGTCCGGCCACTGCGCGGACCGCCTCATTGAGATCGAGCGGACCCTCCTGGATTCGGTACAGACCCGGCATGCCCCTCCCTCCCGATCCCCGGAACGCCGCTACCCGCCGCTGACCGGCGGGAACGCGGCGATCTCGTCCCCCCGCTGCACGGTCTGCTCCGCCCGCGCGTAGGCCTGATCGCGCGCCAGGAGCGGCGCCGGCACCGCCTCCCAGACCTGCGACAGGGTGGCCCCCGGCGGGACATCGACCTCGATCGACGAGACCCCCGCGACCTCGCTGTACCGGGCGAAAAGGAGAACCGCGATCCTCATGGCGCCCCTGGAGTCGAGGGCGCGCGGCCGGCCTCCCGCCGCCGCTCCTCCATCAACCGGAGCAGCGAGGCGATCATCGCCTGGATCCCCGTCAGCACGTCGCCCAGCCGCGCAAACCCCGTGAATCCCGGGGTGTGGACGAGGCGGCGGGCTGCGTCGACGCCGACCTGGCCCGGGTCCGCCGGCGGCGGAGCCTGCTCGATCGGCTGTCCCAGCAGGAGGCGCACCGGGATCTCCCCGAGGCTGATCAATCCGATCGGCTTTCCCCGGTCGAGGAAGTGGCGGAGGAAGCCCTCCAGGTCGGGATGCAGCTTGTGCTCCGCCTCCCGCAGCGCGAACCCGGTGGAAAAATTGACCACAGGACCGTAGCCGCCCGGGATGATCAAGGCCTCGAGATCTTCCGGACGCGACTCGGGGATCGACACAATGCGGTGTCGCGCGAATCTCGCCGACTCCCGCAGGATGTCCCGTCTCTCGCCGGGGATCTCGTCGCCGGTCCGGTGATCGACGACCCGCTCGTGATCGATCGCGGGAGCGATGAGGAGCGGTTTCTCGCCCGCTGATTCGAGCGCGAGCAGCGTGAGCACCGCTTCGTGCACATCGGTGCCGTCGTAGTGGCCGCATCCCGCCAGAAGGACCCCGATCCGCATCGTGGCTCCGCACGTGAACCGACCGGCATCCCGCGTCGCGGCCGGCGAACGGTGACCTGATCGACCGACAGTATAGATCCGGCCCGGCGGTGCGGGGCGAGCGCAGCGGTCGAGCCCTCCCGCACCGTTTCCCTGTTGACCGGTGCTGCTCCTGATGGTACATTGGTGCGCATAGTGTGAAGAGGTTTTTCAATGCGAAACGAAAGAATCCACTAGGACCCTCCTCCCCGGCCCCTGAGCTCTATGCTCCTGCAACATCTCCTCGTTGCGGGCTGACCCGCTCCGGCGCCGTTTCACGATCCGATGCTGTTACGGCCTCAGGTCTTCGATCATCGTCGCAAATCCTTGCCGTAACGTCATTTCAAAGAAAATAGTAGTTGCTCTCAGTGCGCCTTTCGGCGGAAAATGCATCCGTGGTTGGCGCGTTCCTCTCGATGGGAGGACAACATAATGAGCCCCACGAGGACCGGCGCGGGTCGACCGCGGACGATACGGTGAAGAAGAAAGGAACAGAACCATGTCTCAGGAACTGATTTCACAGGGAGTCAAGAAGCGCAGCGCCCGCGGCGAGGGAATCGTCTCGGGGAACCAGGCCGTGCGTCGCGCCATCGCCGTTCTCAAGGCGTTCAGCGACGACGCGCCCGAGATGGGCGTGACGGAGGTCAGCCGCAAGGTCGACCTCCACAAGAGCACGGTCTACCGATTGCTCTCGGCCTTCGAAGGCGAGGGGCTCATCGCAAAAAGCCTAGAAACCGGCAAGTACCGCCTCGGTCCGGAGCTGATCGTCCTGGGTGAGCAGGTCCTGCGCCACACGGATGTCCATCGGGTCGCCCTGCCGTTCCTGAAGGATCTGGCGGAGCGCACGGGTGAGACGGTCGACCTCGAGGTTCTCAGCGGGTCGAACGTGGTGACCATCGAAGAGATCGCCGGCAAGCATGTCGTCGCCGCCGCCGGCGCGATCGGCATGCCGTGGGCGGCCCACGCCACCTCCACCGGCAAGGTCCTCCTGGCGCACCAGCCCCCCGAGAAGCAGCGGCAGGCGCTGGCCCGCGCGCTGAAAAAATTCACCCCCCGGACGATCACCGATACCAAGGTGCTCGGCCGCGATCTTCTGAAGATCCGCGAGCAGGGCTACGCTGTCTCCTTCGGCGAGCTCGAGGATCACCTCGTCGCGCTGGCGATGCCGATCCGCAGCCGCAACGGCGACGCCGTCGCCGCCGTCAGCATCTCCGGCCCCGACACCCGGCTGACACCCGACAAGCTCCCGGCCCTGATCCGCACCGGCCTGGAATCATGCGCCAAGATCTCCGCCCGCCTCGGCTATCACGGTCCGGCGACGCTCCGGGCGGCGCAATCGAAGTTCCTGGCGCCTCGCGCCGCACTCTGACCCGCGACCACGCAGAAGGGAGGGACACGACGTGAGCAACCAAGAACTGTTCGACAAGATGGCCAATTGCATCATCATCGGCGAATCCGAAGAGGCGACCGCGCTGGCCAAGCAATCCCTGGAGCTCGGGATCAGGCCGCTCGAATCGATCGATAACGGCTTCGTGAAGGGGATCCGTGTCGTCGGCGATCGGTTCGGCGCCGGCGAGCTGTTCCTTCCCGAGCTGGTCATGAGCGCCGAAGCGATGAAGGCGGCCCTGGCGATCCTGGAGCCGGAGCTGGCCAAGGGGAACGAGGCGCGCGAGAGCCAGGGGAACGT
>WNFM01197745.1_pt1 | contig 10289 bp, 8 predicted proteins | sample 5400271 | NCBI WGS metagenome assembly WNFM01 (sample SAMN13153352, study PRJNA577476) | soil metagenome | isolation source: 60 cm saprolite on Douglas fir-dominated hillslope | place: USA:California | collected 2013-09-17
AAGACCACTGATTGTGCTGGCCGCACCGGTCTTTTTACCACGACGCCAAGAACATGGTGCGGCGCAACCGGATTCCTGCGATATCGGCCTTAGCGACATATGAGAGGCCGCGACACAGAAGACCTCGGCAGAGGATCTGACGCTGGCAAGACAGAGATTCAGGGAGTTGCAGTCATGGCCAAGAAAAACCCCCACCTAGGTTCGAGCTTCGAGAGCTGGCTCGAAGACGGCGGGATTCGCGAAGAAGTAACCGCAGCCGCGATCAAAGCAGTCATCGCTCGTCAGCTTGCTAGCGAAATGAAGAAAAAGAAAATCTCCAAGCAGCGAATGGCCGAACTGATGAAAACCAGCCGCGCACAAGTGGACCGTCTGCTCGACCCTGACAACGGCAGCGCTACGATTGAGAGTCTGCAGCGCGCTGCGAAGATTGTGGGACGAGAGTTGCGGCTCCAGTTGGTGTGACGTCCGGGATTTGCGGGGATCGGGCTCTGTCTTGCAAATAACCAATACTACTTGCGGCCCTTGCGGGATGCTTGCCGCTGAGGTCTCTTCTTGCCGCCGTCGCGTCGCGGTACCGGCTTCGCCGCTTTGCCGGCTTCGCTTTTCACACGCAGGCCGTCGACAAAAACATCGAGCAGCCGCACGACGCTCTTTTGCCAGCCGGGCTGGTCGTGCAGATAGCACATGCCGACCAGCGCCCGCAGCAGGTCTTCCGGGCTGACATCGCTGCGTATCTCGCCGGCGGCGACGGCGCGGTCGAGCAGGGCGCCGACGGCTTTGGTCAGTCGCTCGAATGAATAGGCAGTGAGTTCCGACTGGCTATTCATGGCAAGTGCCAGCGCTGCCGACATGCCCTTCTTGGTCGCGACGAACTCGACATTGGACCGCAGCCAGCGCCGTAAGGCATCGACCGGCGACGCTTCGCTCTTCAGCGCTTCCGCAAGCTCGCCGAGCTGCTGCACCTCGCGGCGATAAACCGCCTCGAACAACGCCTCGCGCGTCGGGAAATGCCTGTACAGCGTGCCGATGCCGACGCCGGCGCGCTTTGCCACGGCCTCCAGGCTCGCGTCCGCACCGCCGGCGCTGAACACAATTTTGGCGGCCTCCAGCACACGCTCGCGATTGCGGACCGCGTCGGCGCGGGGCCTGCGAAGGGTTGCTGCGGACTGAACTGTCATCCGAATAATCTAATCACGATTCGACGAGATTTAATTGGATCACGATCTCATCTCTTTGTTTGAGCATGATCTTTTCGAACAATTGATTTCCATTTTTCCCGATCAGGCTATTTTTTCCTGCCCCTTGCGAAACGGAGGATGCCTCCGTATATGGCGTCAGGCACCAAATCTACAAACGTCCGCCGATCAACCGCGGCGGCCCGCGCCTCCATTTGACCATAGCATTGATCGGAGCCTGCATGAGCTTCCCCATCAGCCTTACCATCAACGGCGTCCGGCGGGACGTCGAGCTGGAAGACCCCCGCGTCACGCTGCTCGACCTGTTGCGTGAGCGTCTCGATTTGACCGGCAGCAAGAAAGGATGCGACCGCGGCCAATGCGGCGCCTGTACCGTGCTGGTCGATGGCCGCCGCATCAACTCCTGCCTGACCTTGGCGATAAGTCATGACGGCGCCGATGTGCTCACGGTCGAGGGCGTCGCGCGTGGCGATCAGCTCCATCCGGTGCAGGCGGCTTTCATCGCGCATGACGGTTTTCAGTGCGGGTTTTGTACGCCGGGCCAGATCATGAGCGCGATCGGACTGATCCAGGAAGGCCAGGCCGGCGACGACCCGGAGCGAGTCCGCGAATGCATGAGCGGTAACCTCTGCCGATGCGGCGCGTATGCCGGAATCACCGACGCCGTGCTGGAAGCCCAGCAAAACCTTGCCGCGGCCAATCAGAGGCGCTCCGCATGAAGACTTTCGATTACATCAAGCCAGCAACCATTTCCGACGCCGTCGCCGCCGCAGCCCAACCGGGCACCGCCTATCTTGCTGGCGGCACTAACCTGCTCGATTTGATGAAGGGCGGCATCGCGCGCCCGGACCGTCTGGTCGATGTCGCGCAACTTCCGGGGCTCGACCGCATCGAGCATCTCGCCGATGGCGGGTTGCGCATCGGCGCGCTGGTCCGCAATGCCGATCTCGCGCACGATTTTGATTTCGCAAAATCCTATCCGGCGGTGGCCGAGGCGCTTCTGTCGGGTGCTTCCGCGCAGCTTCGCAATGCCGCGACTGTGGGCGGCAATCTCTTGCAGCGGACGCGCTGCGGATACTTTTACGATCCCGCCAGCGCCTGCAACAAGCGCCAGCCCGGCACGGGCTGCGATGCCCGCGGCGGCGAAAATCGTTTGCATGCCGTGCTCGGCTGGAGCGAGTCGTGCATCGCCACCCACCCATCGGATTTCTGTGTGCCGCTGGTCGCGCTCGATGCCGTGGTTGAGATCGAGGGCAAAGCCGGCCGCCGCGAGATTGCGCTGGAGGCGCTGCATCGTCTGCCCGGCGATACGCCTGAGCGAGATAATTTGCTCGAACCCGCCGATCTGATCGTCGCGCTGCGGCTGCCGGCCGAAGCAAGCGCCTTCTCGGCGCATGCACGCTATCTGAAAGTGCGCGAACGCACGTCTTATGCCTTCGCGATCGTCTCGGCCGCGGCTGCTTTGCGGATCGAACGCGGCGTGATCCGGGAAGCACGGCTCGCGCTTGGTGGTGTCGCGCCGAAACCATGGCGGGCGCGCGGGGCGGAAGAGATTCTGGCAGGCGCCAGTCCCACTCCGGCGGCGTTCCGTCGCGCCGCGGAAGCGGCGCTCACCGACGCAAAACCCTCCGGCGACAATCAGTTCAAGATCGAGCTCGCACATCGCATTCTCGTCCGCGCGCTGACGCTCGCCACGGCGGGAACGCCGGAGCGCATTCCCGCCCTTCCCGCCTCCCCTTTCGCATCGGTATCCGGAGCGTTGCATCATGCCTGAGATCAGCCTCACCCGGGCTCCCGCCCATCTCCGCCACGGCTCCAGTATCGGGCAGCCGCTGACCCGCCGCGATGGCGTGTTGAAGGTCAAGGGCGAAGCCCGCTACGCCGCGGACAATCACCCACCCAGCATGCTGCATGCAGTTCTCGCAGTCTCCAGCATCGCGCGCGGCCACGTGAAATTCCTCGACGTTGAGGCGGCGAAGCGCCACCCCGGCGTGGTCGAGGTCATGACCTCTGCCAACCGTCCACCGCTCGCGGAAGACCCGGACGCCAAGACCAATCCCTTCATGTTCCGGATGGAACTGTTGCAGAACGACAATGTGCGTTATGCGAACCAGCCGATCGCAGTGGTGATCGCGGAGACGCTGGAGGCCGCGACCGAAGGCGCGGCGCTGCTGTCGCCGCAATACGAGGTGCTGCCGGCCCGCGTCGGGCTCGATGGCGGCGAACGTTTTGTGCCGCCTGCGGTCGGCATCGGCAATCCGGCTGCGATCGAGCGGGGCGATGTGGAGGCTGGTCTGGCTTCCGCCTCCAAGCGCATCGAAGCGACCTACCAGACGCCGGCGCAATACCACAACGCGATGGAGCCGCACGCCATCGTAGCAGTATGGGACGGCGATACGCTGTCGATCGATACGCCAAGCCAGGGCCTTGCCATGGCCCAGGGGCGGATCGCTGGATTGTTCGGAATTTCGCCGGAGAAGATCCATATTCGCAGCCCGTTTTTGGGTGGCGGATTCGGATCGAAGGGTTTGGTTTCGGGGCCACAGGTGCTCGGCATCCTCGCGGCCAAAATGGTCGGCAGGCCGGTGAAACTCGTGCTGCGCCGTGAACACATGTACGGACCGGTGGGCCATCGTTCGGCCTCCCGCCAAAAGCTTCGCATTGGCGTCGACGGCGACGGTCTTTTGACCGCAATCGATCATCACGCCAAGGTTGCGACCAGTACGTTCGACGATTTCTACGAACCCGCCGCCGACGCCTCGCATACGCTGTACGCGAGCCCGGCGATCGCCACCTCGCACGAAGCGGTCCGGATCGACACCGGCACGCCGTTGTTCATGCGCGCGCCCGGCGAGGCGACCGGATCGATCGCGCTCGAGAGCGCGATCGACGAAACGGCATGGGCCTGCGGGATGGATCCGCTCGCATTCCGTCTCAAGAACTACGCCGAGGTCGAGCCGATTTCCGGCAAGCCGTTTTCGTCGAAAGCGCTGCGCGAATGCTACGCCCAAGGCGCCGCGCGTTTTGGCTGGGCGAAGCGCCCGCTCGCGCCGCGGCAAACACGCGACGACGCCGGCCTCTTGGTCGGCTGGGGCGTCGGCACCGCGACATTTCCGGCCCTGATGTTCCAGGCGGAGGCGCGCGCGGTGGTGCGAAGCGACGGCGCAGGCGTAATGGAAATTGGCGCCCACGACATGGGCCAGGGCGCCTGGACCGCGCTCGCCCAGATCGCGGCCGATGGCCTCGGGCTTGACCTCGAACAGGTCGAGTTCAAGGCCGGCACCTCCGACCTGCCGGACGCCGGCATCGCCGGCGGCTCGGCCCACACCGCGACCGCCGGCATGGCCATCCACAATGCGGGCGCAGCCGTGATCGCTAAACTCGCCGATCTCGCGACCGGCGACGAGCGCTCGCCGCTGTTCGGGGCGGGAAACGCCGGCGTCGTCGCCCGCGACGGCCGCCTGTTCCGTCGCGACGACGAAACGCGCCGTGAGAGCTACGCTGACATAATCGGCCGCGCCGGCCTCGCGCAGGTCGAAGCCCGCGGCAAGGGCGCTTCGGACCCTGCGGCGCAAGCGAACTACGCCATGCATGCGCATGGCGCGGTGTTCGCCGAGGTCAAGGTCGATCCGGATCTGGGTCAAATCCGCGTCACCCGCCTGGTCGGCGCGTTCGCGGCGGGACGGATCATCAATCCCCACCTCGTGCGCAGCCAGATCTATGGCGGCATGATCTGGGGCATGTCGTTTGCCCTGCACGAGGAGGCACTCGTCGACCGCCGCTCCGGGCGGATCATCAACGCTAATCTCGCGGAGTATCATGTCCCGGTGAATGCCGACGTGCCATCGATGGAGGCGTTGATGATCGAGGAACACGATCCTCACGTGAACGCACTCGGCATCAAAGGCGTCGGCGAAATCGGCATCACCGGCTCCGCCGGCGCCGTCGCCAACGCGGTCTGGCACGCGACGGGAGTCCGGGTGCGGCGATTTCCGATCCGGATCGAGGAGTTGGTGACGGGCGCGGCAAAATAGGCGCAGACCTGCTGCCCCACATCGGCTCGGCGGCGAGCAGGCCCGCGAGCGCAATAATTGCGGATAACGACAAAGTGAGATGAGGCATCGGTAAGATTCCCAGTTCGTTCAGGAAGAATAAGGCAAGCATGTCGCTCGCGGCCCTCGCGGCCTGCCAAACTTAGGCCTGACAGGGATGCGTCTTTGAAAATGCTTGCTCGAATTGGGTCGCGCCTCGCCATCGCGGTCCTGGCCAGCCTTGCGCTGATCGTCCCATCCGCTTCGGCCAGCGAAATTTGGCTCATCGCCGGCGTGCCTGTCCTCAATCAAGACCCGCAATGGCATGGCATTCGCGCCGATGCCGCGGATATGTGGACGGCGGACGCGCCGTGGCAGACGGTGGCCCGCAACACCCGGGTCGTCCTGTTTCCGCCGGGCGTCGTTCTGCGCGCCAAGGACGACGATGTCCTGAAACAGGCTTTTAGTGACTTGAAGCGCCGGAACATCGCACTCGCCCTCGAAATGGGCTTGCTGACGCAAACGGATTCCTGTCGCTACCGAGGCGAAGGTTACCTCGACAGTGTCCAGACGGTGAAAAATGCCCTGGAACGGATACGCCGGAACGGCGGCGAGCTCAGCTACATCGCGATGGATGAGCCATTTTATTATGCCCATCAATATTCCGGGCCCAACGCGTGCCATGAACCGACAACGGAGATTGCGCGCCTCGTTGCCGCGACCGTCGCCATCGCCCGAAGCATTTTCCCGAACGTCCGGATCGGCGACGAAGAAGTAGTCGACGCATCGCGCCCGGCAACGGATGAGCTGGCAGAATGGGCCGATGCCTATCGTGCGGCGGTCGGCGAACCCTTGTCCTTTATCCACGCCGATGTGGCGTGGTCCGGCCTTGCGATGCGCAACCTGAAACCGCTCGCCGCGGCGCTCAAGGCGCGGCAGGTTGCGCTGGGAACTATCTACAATGCCGAGGCCGAGGCGCGCTCCGATGACGGCTTCGCCCAAAGCGCAACCGAGCATTTTGTGGAAATCGAGCAGGTCCTTGGCGTGCATCCCGATCACGCGGCGTTCCAGAGCTGGGTTCACACTCCGACGCGCATGATGCCGGAAAATCAGCCGGGCACCTTGACCAATCTCGCGCTGCGCTGCCTGCAGGCCATTCCCTCGCTTTCGCTGACACGCGAAGGCACCGGCATTGCCGGCCGCCTGAGCGACTCCCATGGGCAACCGATATCCGGCGCCGAAATGACGATCGAAGCGATTGATATCGCCGGCCGCATGGCGCCCGCGGACAGGCAGTTGACCGGCACCGTGCCAAAGGACGCGGCGCAGGCGATGATCGGGATCCGCGCCAATGCCGAATCGAGTTGTGTCTGCGCGGGCGATAATGCCACCGTCGGCATGATCCGCTACAGCGAAACGGGCACCGGCCGGAAAGAGGACATCGCGCCGGGCGCGCCGCCGATCCCACGCAGCGTAAAACTCACGCCGAGCCAGGCCATCATCTGGAACCTGAAGCAGATCCCGGTGACGGCCGGAGCTTCCTACACCCTCTCCGCTCCGATCGCAGCCGCCGCCAACGCCGAAAGTGCCGGTTACGTCACGGCAATCTTTTTCGACCGCGCCGGCAAGGGGCTCGGCCGGAGCATGCTTCCGTTTCGCCCGACGCGGCAAGTGCTCGCTGGAATCACGACGGGCGCGGATGGCCGGTTCAAGGTCGCGATCCCCGCAAGCATCGCGGCAGCTCACCCTGAACTGCGCGCCTATTATCCTGGTAGCGCCACGGCGCGGCCGGCGCTCTGCATCGCGGCTCCGCCCGCAACGGCGCAACCGCCCGAGATCGCGCCTTTGAAAAAGGTCGAGATCAACGCGCCGTCGAGCGTGGCGCTCAAACAGATGATGGCCGATGACGATCTGTGGGCGGATGCCAGGTCTTCGGTCGGAAGCTTCCTTTCTGCGGAGGGCACTTTCAAAACATTCACCGACGGCGAGCTGGATACTCTCATCAAGAAGCTGAAGGCCTGGCATATCTCGCTTGCGCTCGAGGTCGGCGGCGTCAAGGAGTGGTGCCGTCTGGGCCAGGAATGCTTTTCCAAGCAGAAAAGCTGGTGGAACAGGATCACCAACCACGGCGGCGAGATCAGCTCGTTCGCCATGGATGAGCCGCGGCACAAGGTCGTCGTCGATCTGCATCTTCCGGAAGATTATGCCGTCGAGCAGGTCGCGCAATTCATCCAGGCGGTGCGCGCCGCCTATCCGCAGGCGCTGGTGGGCGACATCGAAACCTACCCGACGCAACCGACCGCAGACCACATCAAATGGATCGATCGTCTCGAGCAGCGTCTCCAGGAAAAGGGTGTGCGCGGATTGGATTTCTATCGGCTCGACGTCAACTGGGTCGTGTTCCAGACCGAGCACAAGGGATCCTGGGCCGACCTCAAGGCGATCGAGGAGCATTGTCACGCCAAAAAGATAAAATTCAGCCTGATCTATTGGGCGTCGAATTTCCCGCTCGAAAAGGCCGCCGGCCGCCTCAGCGACAAGACCTGGTATGATGCCATCATGAGCCAAGGCCGCGCCTATGCCGCGACCGGTGCGGTGCCCGACCAGTATGTCATCGAGAGCTGGATCAGCCTGCCGAAGCAGGCGTTGCCGGACTCCGCCGATTACTCTTACACCCGCTCGGTCCGGGATTTTACGCGGCAGTTCGTGCAACGCGCGCCTGCCACCAAATGAAGAAGGGCGCACCAACGATCTCGAGCGCTGTGAAGGCGATGAACGGCAACGGCGGGAGACCGAGAAAGACCATCGACAGCAGGCGCCCGATGCCGCCGATAAAGATCATGCCCCACAGCAGGCGGAATAGCACCGTCTGCTTTTCGATGTTGGGAATGAGCCAGTAGAGCGCGACACCGAGGCCCAGCCACACGCCGCCGAAGAAGCGAAGATTGCTGTCGAGCAGCGCGTTGGCGGGGATGTTCGCGGAGGCGTAAATGGGATCGCTGAGCCCGAACATCGTGATGATCCCGGTAAGGACCGGGATCGCGCCAAGAATGGCGGTCGCAATTTGAAGTCCGCGCCTGTTCATGCCTCTTACCCGGCTAGAGCCCCGTTTCGATTGAATCGAAACGGGGCTCTAGATTTTTGATTTGACGCGTTTTCTTGACGCGAACCGGTTTCCACTTCGCTTGAAAACGCTCTAATGCTGCATATGCCGGAGTTCGTCGACCAGAACGCGAATGTTCTCGCTGTAGTCGATCGGAACCGCGATCAGGTGCAACCCGCCGGCGGAAAATGCCTGCTCCAGCGCCGGTACCAATTCCGATGCGGACGTGACGCGGCGGCCGCGTGCGCCATAGGCGGCGGCATAAGTGACAAAATCGGGATTGCCAAAACTCAGGCCAAAGTCCGGCATTCCGTCAACGGCCTGCTTCCAGCGGATCATGCCGTAAGCGTTATCTTCGATGATCAGGACCACGAGATCGAGATTCAAGCGCCGCGCGGTCTCAAGCTCCTGGCTATTCATCATGAAGCCGCCGTCGCCGGCGACGACCAGCACGCGGCGCCCGGGATAAAGCAAAGCCGCCATCATCCCGGACGGCAAGCCGGCGCCCATTGTCGCCAACGCATTGTCGAGCAGCAGCGTGTTGGCGACGTCAGTGCGGTAGTTGCGCGCAAACCAGATCTTGTACATGCCGTTGTCGAGCGCAACGATCCCGTCGGGCGGCATGACCTGCCGGACGTCGTGCACGATGCGTTGCGGGGTCATGGGAAAACGATCTTCTTCGGCACGATCGGTAATGTGAGCCAGAATCTCCCTGCGCAAGGAGGCCCAATCCGGATTCATCTTGACCCTGCCCTCGAGCTGGGCCGCGAGCAGGCCAAGGCCTCCGGCAATGTCGCCGACGATCTCGGCCTGCGGAAAATAGACTTCCTCAACAGCTGCCGGCGCGAACCCAATATGAACGACCTGATGCCGGTCCCGGGTCATCAGGAACGGCGGTTTCTCAACCGTCTCGTGCCCGATGGTCACGATAAGGTCCGCGCGATCAATCGCCCGGTGAACGTAGTCGCGCTCGCTCAAGGCCGCCGTGCCAAGATAGAAGTCCGACGCGCCGCCGACCGCGCCCTTTCCCATCTGGGTATTAAAAAACGGGATGCGGACGCGATGAACGAAGTCGGAAAGCGCCGGTGCAAGTCGAGGGCGGTTGGCGCCGGCGCCGAACATCAGCAGCGGAAATTTCGCGGCCAGGATCAATTCGGAAGCGCGCTTGATCGCTTCCGGCGAAGGGACCGGAATCTCCACGACATGGGGTGGCACCAGCGCGACGTCGCCGGCTTCCTCCCCGGCTATGTCTTCGGGCAATTCGAGATGCACCGGGCCGGGACGCTCTTCGGCCGCAATGCGAAACGCGTTACGGACGAGCGTCGGAATGCTCGATGCACTCACGACCTGTTGTGACTGTTTTGAGAGCGGGCGCATGGTCGCGACGATATCGACGATCTGGAACCGCGCCTGCCGGCTTTGCCGTATCGCTTTCTGGCCGGTGATCAGCACCATCGGCATGCCGCCAAGAAATCCATAGGCCGAGCCGGTAACGAGGTTGAGCGCGCCGGGACCGAGTGTCGAGAGCGCGACCCCCGGCTTTCCGGTGAGGCGTCCATAGGTGGCAGCCATGAAAGCCGCCGGCTGCTCATGACGGGTTACGATCAACTTGATGGAGGAGCGCCGAAGGCTGTCGACGACGTCGAGGTTCTCCTCGCCGGGCACCCCAAAAATCCGATCGACGCCCTCATTCTCAAGGGCAGCAACGAGAACATCCGATCCCTTCATATTCCGCTCCCTGGCGTGGGAGATGCTTGAAGAGTTCCCCCGTGACCGAGGCGGATATAAACACGAAGACGAGCGTCCGCCATCTCGCGGCGCGATGCGCCCGAGCTAAAGCAGGAACATTGTCCCTCTGATAACAGAGGGCGCAGGGAAAGCCGGGTGTCCAAAGCACCCGCAGCCGCGCGTGTAGTGTAGTAAGCACGCGCGTTAGTCACCACAGGTACTCCGGAATCA
>WNFM01330397.1_pt1 | contig 10286 bp, 11 predicted proteins | sample 5400271 | NCBI WGS metagenome assembly WNFM01 (sample SAMN13153352, study PRJNA577476) | soil metagenome | isolation source: 60 cm saprolite on Douglas fir-dominated hillslope | place: USA:California | collected 2013-09-17
GCTTGGAGCAATTGTAGCTGTAATGGTAGGAATAGTAGCCCTTCTTGGAGATTGGTTTTTGAGAATGAGTTTTTGGGGAGGGCGGGGGCGCAGGAATAATGATGAAGAAGGGCAATTGGGTGCAATTTTTATGATATTGGGATTCATATTTGCACTTTTATCCCCTATCATTGCAACCTTAATTCAATTAGCAATATCCCGTCGGCGTGAATTTATAGCGGACGCTGGGAGTGTTGAATTGACGCGTCAGCCAAGTGGACTTATAAGTGCACTCTCAAAAATTTCAGTTGTCGACGAGCCACTCAAAGAAGCGAATAAGGCAACGGCTCATTTATATATAATAAACCCTTTCAAACATGGAGCAAAGTCATGGTTTAGTGGTTTATTTGATACTCACCCTGCAATTAAAGATCGAATTCAGGCTCTTCAAAAGATGGTTTAATAGTGAAGAAGTATGTTTGGGCTTATCTCGTCTTTTCTAGGAGCGCAACGGCTATGAAATTCTTCTAAGTTTTTCTCAGCGATTTCTACTGCATCTAATACTTTTTGTGAAATTTGACCCTCAATAATCTTTCCTGATCTGATTGCTTGAATAAAAACGGTACATTTTTTAATTTTATATAATCTTTCTGTGCCATAGATACCTCCACGTTTTGGGTCGTTTCTAAAACCAAACCCTGCATAAACTTCATCTTTTTCCTCCGAGCATGTGTTGATTAATTCGTCGAAAACTCTAACAAATGTTTTTGCATCGTCTAAAAAAATTTCGGCTTTAGGAATTCTTGGTGAAAATGGTCTAACCTTAATTTCTGCTTCTTTGAAGAAAGACAAATTTCTGTCGTATTTTCCAAAATATGCAATAGCATAAAGTTCGTGTTGTGAATTATAAATCAAATTTTCGTTGGATTGATAATAAATCTTTAATTTTTCTGTAACTTCAGATAGATTTGTGCAAAAAACTAGAATATCAGCGTCGGAAGTAAGCACTCCATTAGGAAAATTGGAAACCATATTTTGGGTATATTCTAGTTGATCTGGATCGTCCCTTAAAATTTCTTTTGCATTTTTAAGTTCAAATTCCTTATCGAACATTCTTGGTTTTTTGATGGATAGGGAGCCAAAAAGAATTGCACAATCTATTTCAAATCCCAGTCCAACAATAAAGTTTTTTTCTTGTTGCCATGCTGCATCAAATTCTTGTGAATACGATGTTTCGGGTGTCATTCGGATATTATATCAAAAAAAGTTTGTTCTTCAAAAGATCTCTTGATACTGGTATGATAGATCCATGGCCAAGTTGACAAAGAAAGATACTATTCGAGTTGCTGAACTTGCGAAGTTAAAATTAACTCCAAAAGAAATTGATAAATTTACTCCACAACTTGCAGCTGTAGTTGACCTTATGAATGAACTTAATGAAATTGACACTGAAGGCATTGAACCAACAGCACAAACTACAAATCTAGAAAACGTGATGCGAGTTGATGCAATTGATGCAATAAAATGTTTGCCACAAGATGGGTTTTTTGAAGTTCCACAAATACTACACAAATGATATTACCTAAATCGATCCAAGAAACACAAGAAAGGTTATTAAAAAAAGAATTTAGCTGTGTTGATTTGGTTGATGCATATTTGGCAAACATTAAGTCTCGCAACAAAGAATTAAATGCCGTTTTGACTATTACAGAGGATTTGGCATATAAACAAGCCAAGAAAGATGATGAGCAAATCAAAATTTTAGGAGAAAAGGCCTTTGAAGAATTTCCACTTCTCGGAGTAACTGTAATTCACAAAGATATGTTTTCGACAAAGGGCGTGCGAACTACAGCTGCTTCAAAAGTTCTTGAAAGTTATATCCCAGAATATTCTGCGACTGTTGTTAAAAAAATGGAAGAGGCGGGAGCAATAACTCTCGGGAAAGCTAACTAACCAAGATGCATGGGCTCATGGATCATCTGGTGAGAATTCTGACTTCGGGCTTACTCGCAATCCGCATAATACTGATTATGTTCCCGGTGGATCATCTTCGGGAAGCGCTGCTGCAGTAGCTGCAGAGTTTTGCTTAATTGCAACAGCCACGGATACTTGTGGATCTACTCGTCTTCCTGCAAATTATTGTGGGCTTTACGGCCTTAAACCAACATACGGAGCAATTTCAAGGTACGGAGTTATTGCAATGGCAAGTTCACTTGATACTGTTGGGACTATCACAAATAATATTGAAGATATGGAAATAGTGTATGAAGTTATAAAAGGTGAAGATGGTCATGATTCGACAGTGAAAAACACAAAATTTAAAGTGAAAGAAGGAAAATTCAAGATTGGAATCCCAAAAGAATTTTTTGTAGAAGGGCTTGACGAGGAAGTAAGAGAATCTTTAATGGAAGCTAAAAAGAAGTTTGAAAAATTAGATGTGGAATTTGTAGATATAAGTTTGCCTCACACTAAATATGGAATTGCGGCCTACTATATAATTTGTCCAGCTGAAGTTTCTTCTAATTTAGGGAGGTACGATGGAATAAGATTTGGAAACGGAAGATTAGATTTTGGTGATGAAGCAAAACGAAGAATCATGCTTGGAACTTATGTTTTATCGGCTGGATATTATGATGCTTATTATTTAAAAGCTATGAAAGTGAGGACTGTTATTAAAGATGAGGTGGATAAAGCTTTTGAAGAAGTTGATGCAATACTGGCGCCAGTTGCTCCGACGCCTCCTTTTAAGATTGGTGAAAAAGTGGCAGATCCTATCAAAATGTATTTGACAGATATTTTTGCTGCAACGGCTAATTTATCTGGAATCCCTAGCATTGCAATTCCGTCGGGAAAAACTAAAAACGGATTACCACTAGGATTTCAACTAATGGGACCAAGATTTGGAGAGACGACTTTGTTTAGATTAGGAGAAATATATGCAGGAATTTAGGCAGTTACTTAAAAATTATAAATTTGTTGCGTTACTTATTTCTCAAGTTTTGTCGCAGTTGACTATTAATATTTTGAGTTTTCTCATTTTGATTAAACTTTTTCAGGAGACTGGATCAACAATTGCAACAAGTTTTGTTTGGATTGCTTACGCTCTTCCGGCGATTATTGTAGGACCCATTGCAGCGGCGTTTGTCGATTTTGTAGATAAAAAATTAGTTTTGATGATTACTAATCTACTTCAGGCAGTTGCAGTTTTGGTTTATGCCATTTTGCTTTATAAAAATTTGGTTTTTCTTCCATATGCTATTGTTTTTATGTATTCTTTTTTGAATCAATTTTACGTTCCAGCTGAGGCTGCATCATTGCCTGTTTTTGTAAACGAAGACCACTTACCTCAAGCTAATAGTATTTTCTTTATTACTCAACAGTCATCTCTAATTATTGGGTTTGGACTAGCTGGAATATTTGATGCAATACTAGGATTTCGTACGACTGTTATTTTTATGTCTTTACTTCTTTTTGTGGCGTTTATTAGTGCTAGCTTTTTGCCAGAACGTAGACCTGGAAATAAATTGGCAAAAGATTTTGAGAAAAAAGTCAGTGGATTTTTTGAAGAAATTATCGAAGGGTACCGATTTATCAGGGACACTGGTAAAATTTTATTGCCATTTCTTTTGCTTCTTGGACTCCAAGTTATTATCGCCGTTATTGTTACAAATTTGCCGAGAATTGCAACTGATGTTCTTATGGTGCCAGTAACGCAGGCTGGAATATTCATAATGCTTCCTGCTGGAATTGGTGCAGTAATTGGTACGCTTATTATATCTAAACTTTTGAGTGACAAATATAAAAAAGGGGGTTTAATTTTTATAAACATGCTTCTTTTTGCGTTTATTATTGGAGCGGCAACAATATTACTACCATTTATAGGTTTTGGGATTATTAGGATTATTTTAGGAGTGATATTATTTATTGTTGTTGGATTTTCTGTTGTTGGAGTTTTGATTCCATCAATGACATATTTGCAAGAGGAAACACCGGAAAAACTTCTGGGACGAGTGTTTGGAAATTTTTGGTTTTTGACAACAATTGCGACAGTTCTTCCAGTACTTTTTTCAGCAACTGTTACTGATTTACTTGGAATAAGATGGTTACTACTATTTTTAAGTTTGGTGACACTTATCGCAATTTTAATTTCAAGAAAAAGAATGAGTGAATTATGATGAACGCTGTTATTGGATTAGAAGTACATATAGAGCTGGCAACAAAATCTAAAATGTTTTGTTCGTGCTCAGCTCTCCACTTTGGAAAAAAGCCAAATACACAAGTTTGTCCTATTTGTATGGGACTTCCTGGGGCATTGCCGTATGCTAATCGTGCTGCGATAGAGAGTGTTGTAAAATTTGGTCTTTCATTAAATTGTAAAATAAATAATTTTTCTAAATTTGACCGAAAACATTATTTCTATCCGGATCTTCCTAAGGCATATCAAATTTCTCAGTATGATTTACCACTTTGTGTTGATGGAGAATTGATGGGGATTAAAATCAGAAGGATACATATTGAGGAGGATACTGGAAAACTTCAACACATTGATGGAAAAAGCTTAATAGACTTTAATAGAAGTTCTGTTCCACTTATGGAACTTGTAACTGAACCAGAATTTACCTCAATTGTTGATGCAATTGAATTTTTGAAAGAAATCCAACGCATAGTGAGATATTTGGGAATATCAAGTGCTGATATGGAGAAGGGCTCTATGAGATTAGAAGCAAATGTGTCGCTTCGGGAAGATGGTGAAACTCAATTACCAAACTATAAAGTGGAACTTAAAAATATTAATTCTTTTGGATTTTTGAAGAAAGCGGTTGAAGCTGAATTGAGAAGACAGGAAGAATTATTGATAAATGGTGAAAAAGTTGGACAGGAAACGAGAGGTTTTGATGAAAAAACTGGAAAAACTATCTTGCAGCGAAATAAAGAAGAAGCTAATGATTACAGGTATTTTCCAGAACCAGATATTCCTCCGCTTCGCGTTGGGAAAGACCAGATAGAAGAAATAAGAAAGAAAATACCTGAACTTCCAGAGGCAAAAAGAGGAAAATTTAGAAAATTGGGACTACCTGAGAATTATATTGAGGTTTTGATTGATGATAAAAATCGAGCAGAATATTTTGAAGAAGCTCTTCGAGAAAGAATTGAAGGGATTGGAGCTAAAGACATAGCTGGCCTTATGGTAAATCAAAATCTGGACAAAGATTACGCGGAGCCAGCTTTGTTGGTTAAAAAAGTTTATGAGCTACTAAAAAAAGATTATGCAACTGACAGTGATACAAAGACGGCCGTTGAGGTAGTTGTTAAAACTAACCCAAAAGCTGTTAAGAATTTTAAGGATGGTAAGGGCGAAGTTATTAGTTTTTTGATAGGACAGGTGCAAAAGGAATTGAAAGGTAAAGGCGAACCAAAGTTGGTACAGGAGTTGTTACGTAAAGTTTTGATGTAATTTACCTCTATCTCAGTATTTGCTCAATTATTAGTTTGTTTGACTCACACCAGTTTTGGAATTGAGAGGAAATTTTTTCTTGATCAATACCTGAATTTACAATCGCCTTTTCAGTAGCTACGTGCAAACCTAAAAAACCAACCTGAACGATTGTTCCGGTAGATATGCTTAAATTTGAATCATATTCTTCTAGATACGAAGAATATTTTTCGATTGATCCGGTATTAAAGCCATCATTTTGATATGGAGCAACGCAAATAGTAAATATTTTAGAATTGCATACATCCCATTTGTGACCAAGAACAACTGCAAATTGAGGTTTAGGAAAGTGAAGTTTTTCAACAATACTCATAAGTAGATGATAGTCGCTATTTTATCTTTGTCAAGAAATGGTATATTGAACTTATGAGTGATTCTAAATTTGTACACCTTCATTTGCATACGGAATATTCACTTCTTGATGGACTCTCTAAAATTTCTAAACTTATGACTCGTGTTAAAGAAATGAACATGGACTCTGTTGCAATAACAGACCATGGAACCATGTACGGTGCTATTGAATTTTACAAAAAAGCTCGCCAAGAAAATGTGAGACCTATTATTGGAGTTGAAGCTTATACAGTTTTGCATGATCACAAAGAAAAACCTGACAAAGAAAGGTTTAATTATAATCACTTACTTCTTTTGGCAAAGGATGAAGAAGGATATAAAAATTTAATGAAAATAACTTCTATTGCACATTTGGAAGGTTATTATTATAGACCAAGAATTATGCGAGAGTTGATTGAAAAATATTCAAAGGGAATTATTTGTACTTCGGCTTGTGTAAGTGGTGAGATAGCAAGGGCTATCGCTGATAATAATTATGATCTTGCTAAGAAAACTGCCAAGTGGTTCATGGATGTATTTGGTAAAGATTATTATCTTGAAATTCAACGGCATGAATATTCAAAATTCGTCGCTAGCGCGCCGCAAGAAATGAAAAACGAGCTACAACATCAAGCTGAAACAGAAAAGATTGTTAATGATGGAGTTATAAAACTATCCCGAGAAATGGGAATTCCTTTAGTTGCGACAAATGATGCGCATTATATAAATAAAGAAGATGCATCGGCACAGGATGTTTTGGTATGTGTCGCTACTGGAAAAAAAGTAACTGATACAAAAAGAATTAGGATGGTTGACACTCCAACTTATTATGCAAGAAGCCCAGAGGAAATGGCACAGCTCTTTCCAGATTTTCCTGATGCACTGGAGAATACTGTGAAAATAGCCCAGATGTGTAATTTGGAAATATCAACTTTGGGAAAATGGTTTTTTCCTAAGTTTGAAATTCCAAATAAAAAAGATGAAGGGGAATATTTGAGAGAGATTGCATATAAAGATTTGCATGAAAAAATTAAAGATGTAACTCCTGAAGTTAAAGAAAGATTAGAGCATGAGCTTGGAATTATTATTCAAAAAGGTTATGCGACGTATTGTCTTATCATGAAAGATTTAGCCCAATGGACAAATTCACAGGGAATTGTGACGAATACCAGAGGAAGCGCTGCTGGAAGCTTACTTTCATATATCCTTGGAATTACAACAGTTAATCCTTTGACTTATTACTTGCCTTTTGAAAGATGGCTCAATCCATATAGGCCGTCGCCACCTGATATTGATTTTGATGTGGCAGACGATCGACGTGATGAAATAATTGGGTACATTACAGAAAAATATGGCAAAGATAAAGTGGCTCAGGTTTGTACTTTTGGGAGAATGCTGGCGCGAGCATCAGTACGAGATGTTGCAAGAGTTTTAGGTTATGAATACGGAGTAGGAGATAGGATTTCAAAGTTAATTCCTCCGCCGAAACAAGGATTTCCAATAAATATCAAAAAAGCGCTTGCAATAACACCCATGCTAAAGGAACTTTATGATAATGATACTGATTCAAAAAAAATTCTAGACTTGGCAGAACAAGTTGAAGGGTCTGCTCGTCATATTTCTGTTCATGCTGCAGGGGTTGTGGTGTCACCAACTGAAATGACGGATTTTTCACCAATTCAAAAGGAACCTTCTGGCGAGAAAATTATCACTCAATATGAAATGCATGCAGCTGAGGATGTTGGTTTAATTAAATTTGATATTTTGGGAATTAGAAACTTGTCTATATTGGGGCTTGCTATACAGATTGTTAAAGAAAAACATGGGATTGAGGTAGATCTTCACAAAATTCCACTTGATGATACTAAGACTTTTGAAATGTTAGCTCGAGGCGAAACAATGGGGGTTTTCCAGTTGGGAAGTGGTGGTATGACAAAATATATTAAAGATTTAAAGCCAGATAAGATTGAGGATCTTATGGCGATGGTTGCTTTATATCGCCCCGGGCCCATTGCTGTAATACCAGAATATATTGCGCGGAAGAATAATCCAGAACTTATTGATTATTTAGATCCACGAATGGAGAAGTTTTTAGGGGCTTCTTACGGATTATTAGTTTATCAAGATGATCTTTTGTTTTGTGCGATGGATCTTGCTGGGTATTCTTGGGAGGAAGCCGATAAATTCAGAAAAGCGGTCGGAAAGAAAATTCCTGAAGAAATGGCGGCGCAAAAGGAAAAGTTTACAAAGGGAATTGTGACCAACGGACAAACTGAAGAATTTGCTGAGATGCTTTGGAAACTCTTTGAACCATTTCAAGCTTATGGATTTAATAAGGCTCACGCAGCTTCTTACGGAATGGTAGCTTATCAAACAGCTTACATGAAGGCTAATTACACAGTTGAATACATGACAGCTCTTCTTACCTCAGAATCTGGTGATAAAGATAAAATAACGGAAGCCATCAATGAATGCAGGAGGATGAAAATTGAAGTACTTCCACCTGATATTAATAAAAGTGATATTGGATTTACAATTCATAATGAAGCTATAAGATTTGGTTTTTCTGCTATTAAAAATGTTGGACAGAAGGCAATTGAGGCAATCTTAGAGGCTCGAGTTGACGGTGAATTTAGAAGTTTGTTTGATTTTCTTACCAGAGTAGAAGGCCGCAAAGTAAATAAGCGTGTTTTGGAAAGCTTAGTTAAGGTAGGTGCTTTTTCTAATTTTGGAAAAAGAGCGGCAATACTTTCGTCTATCGACGAGATAAAAAATAAAATAAAGCCAAAAAAAGCAAGCTCTCAACAAGATTTGTTTGGGGAAGAAGTTGAAAAGACAGCTGGACCTAATATTATTTTAGAAAAGACAGCTGGACCTAATATTATTTTAGCTGATATTCCGGAATTTTCTGAAGATGAATTATCAATTCTTGAAAAACAACTTCTTGGTTTTTCTCTTTCTGGAAAATCACTTACCGAAACTATTGGGGAACTAGCTAATTATTCGACCCATAAAGCAAAGGAGTTTACCCCTGAAGCATCTTATGGAGATTTAGTAAAAATTGCTGGAGTAATTACTGAAGTGCGCGTTATTGTCACTAAAAAAAGTAATGCACAGATGGCTTTCGCAAAAATTGAGGATGAAACGGGAATTGTTAACCTTGTGATTTTTCCTAAAATCTTTAAAGATAATCAAAAACTTTGGGCGGAAAACACAGTTTTACTTTTGACGGGGAGGCCCGATGAGCGAAATGATGAAGTTAATTTAATAGTTGAAGCGGTTGAAACAAAAGAGACGGTTAAATCAAAAAAGGCTACTTTTTTTGTGAGGATACCAGAAAAAACAGATGTCGATAAACTAAAAAAATTAAGAGAAATTTTATTAGAGAATCCTGGGGAGAGCCAGGTGACTTTGAAATTTGAGGGCAAGGGCCGTGAGGTTGCACTTCCTTTTGGAGTTTCATGGAGTGAAGGATTATCACGACAAATTAACAAGCTTCTTGAAGAGTAGGTCTGATATGAGATATAATACACTCTATGGCATTAATTGCGAAACACAAAGAAACTAATTTTGGTGTAGGGGACGCTGTCAAAGTGTCTTTAAAAGTCAAAGATGGAGAGAAAATTCGTAGTCAAGTTTTTGAGGGTATTGTTATTGGTATAAAAGGACGAGACTCTGGAAAGAGTTTTACTGTCCGAAAAATTGGTGCTGCTAGGGTTGGAATAGAGATGATTTTTCCATTAAATACTCCAAGCATTGAGAAAATTGAAGTTGTGAGAAAAGGAACAGAGGGAGTAACGCACGCTAAACTTTATTATATTAGAGAAAAATCTACTAGAGAAATTGAAAGAATTTATTCAAGAGCAACTCACAAAAACCAGATTGAGAAACCAAAAAGAAAGAAAGTTGTTGCAAAAAAGACAGTAAAGAAAGCTGCTTCAAAAAAGATTAAGGCTTTAAAAAAGTAATTGTTATGGAGATTTTAAGTGTATGGACGGAGGTTGCTGATTCGGTTTTTAAAAAGGCTGATAATCACGAGCAACATCCTTGTGGTAATTGTCTTGAACATAGGATAGAGGGAAATTCTTGTAGACAGTCTTTTGATGTTGACGAAGTAGTCGAGGCTAGTAAACTTTACGGGAGAAAATGCAATTTACGCAGACCCTATGAGGATAATAAAGGGTTAGTTCCAGGTCTGAAAGATTATTAAATAGTGTTATACTGACTTCATGCTCATTTTGGGAATAGATCCAGGTACTGCTACAACCGGTTTTGGTGTAATTGAGAAGATTCCTAACGAAGACTTTAAAATAATTGAATGGGGACTAATTGAAACTAAAAAAGAAACTAAGCCTCATATTAGACTTCACGAAATTCATGAGCAGATGCTTTCTATTCTAGATAAATTCAAGCCTGATATTTTGGTTATGGAAAAAGTTTTTATGTTTAATAATGCAAAGACTGTTATTAGAGTAAGTCAGGC
>WNFM01219177.1_pt1 | contig 10285 bp, 8 predicted proteins | sample 5400271 | NCBI WGS metagenome assembly WNFM01 (sample SAMN13153352, study PRJNA577476) | soil metagenome | isolation source: 60 cm saprolite on Douglas fir-dominated hillslope | place: USA:California | collected 2013-09-17
CGCACCATCGTGGTCGCCGATACGGCGGTGACCGAAATGCCGACCGCCGAGGAGATTGCCGATATCGCGGTCGAGGCTGCGGCCGTGACCCGCAAGCTCGGCTACGTTGCGCGCCTCGCGCTACTCGCTTTTGCGACCTTCGGGCATCCGCCAGGCGACCGCGCCGCGCGGGTACAGGAGGCGGTGCGCATTCTCGATCGGCGACGGGTCGATTTCGAATACGACGGTGAAATGGCGGCAGATGTCGCGCTCAACCCGGACCTGATGGCCGCCTATCCGTTCTGCCGCCTGTCCGGCCCCGCCAACGTGCTGATCATGCCGGCATTCCACTCGGCTGCGATTTCCACCAAAATGGTCCAGGAGCTTGGCGGCGCCACCGTGATCGGGCCGCTGCTGGTCGGCCTTGACCGGTCGGTGCAGATCGTTGGCCTGTCCGCAAAGGATACCGATCTCGTCAACATGGCGGCGCTCGCGGCCTACGGCATCAGCGGCTGATCCGGGCCAAATTGCGGAGTCCGATATGAACAAACCCAAGCTGAGCGGTGTGATTGCAGCGGTGGCGACCGCGAGCGACGGCGCGGGCGGGCCCGACTGCACGCGCTCGGTCGCCCTCGCCCGCTTTCTCCTCGACCACGGCTGCGACGGGCTGAATGTGCTGGGCACCACCGGCGAGGCCACATCCTATGCACTGGCCCAGCGGCAGGCCGTCATGAACGCCTACCGCACCGCCGGTTTACCGCTCGACCGCATGATGGTGGGCTCCGGCGCGGCCGCGCTCGCAGACGCCGTAACATTGACCCGGCACGCTGCGGACCTCGGCTTCGGCGGCGCACTGCTGTTGCCGCCCTTTTATTACAAAGGCGTACCCGATGATGGGCTCGCGGCCTACGTGGCAGCCATCGTCAAGGCGACTGCCGATCGTCCGATTCCGCTCTATCTCTATCATTACCCGCAATTATCCGGCCTGCCGTGGCACGCCAAGCTCATTCGCCGTCTGCTTGCCGCCCATGGTGGCCGGATCGTGGGCTTGAAGGACTCCTCCGGCGATATGGCCTATGCGCGGGAGGCGGCCGCGATTGATCCGGATTTCAGGGTGTTCCCTTCGACCGAGGCGGTTCTGTTGGAAGCTCGCGGCGGGGCATTCGCCGGCTGCATTTCGGCGACCGCCAACCTCAATTCGGATCTGTGCGCTCGAGCCTACCATAGTGGCGACGTAGCGGCCCTTGAGGCGGCGGTGATGATCCGCAAGCTGTTCGACGGCCGCGCGCTGGTGCCGGGCGTGAAGGCGCTCCTGGCCCACATCCATGATGATCTCGCCTGGTCAGAGGTCATGCCGCCGTTGGCGGTATTTCCGGCCGCCGACCGCGCCGCCGTGCTTTCCGGCTACGATCAGGTGCGGGCAAAGCGAGTGGCTTAAGCGGTCATTGCCGTGGAATGGCCCCCTCCCTAAACCCTCCCCCGCAAGCAGGGGAGCGGAAGTTTGCTGGCAGGTCTCGACGTTGACGCCCCTGCGCCACGCCGCTATAAGCAGTGCCATCCCGGCGGCGATCTCGCCGCCGCTGCTTTTTGCGCCGGCGGTAACGTCGCTTATTCGCAGTCAAGAACGCAAATCCACGGACGGATCAATGGCCAACACCAAATCGGCCAAAAAGGCCACGCGCAAGATCGCGCGCCGCACTGAGGTGAATAAAGCGCGCCGCACGCGCATGCGCAGTTCGCTTCGCAATGTCGAAGATGCGATTGCGAGCGGCAATAAGGCTGCCGCGCAGGCGGCTCTGGTGGCAGCCGAGCCTTCTCTCATGCGGGCGGCCCGCACCGGGATCATCCATAAGAAATCGGCAAGCCGTAAAGTGTCCCGACTGACTCATCGGATCGCCAAGCTCGGCAACTAGTTTAGCGATTTTGAGATTCGAATCATATGCGGTGTCATTCCGGGGCGCGCTCGATCGAAATCGGCTGTTGCCGATTTCGACCACTCTTGATGCTGAAGTCGGGCAGGCCCGACTTCAGACGCGAGCCCGGAATCCATACTCCCAGGCTGGTGGTTATGGATTCCGGGCTCGCCACCAAGCGGTGGCGCCCCGGAATGATTGAACCAAGCAAGGGGACCGCTCCGCGCATATGATAGGTTTCAGCGAATCGGTCCGCTGGTACCCCGCCACGGGCTGCTGCTTGGCGAACCGGACTTCAGCCTCGGCGCCGCGGCCGATTGGGTGTTTCCCGTCGCAGTGGCCAAAATTTATTTCGCCATTGAGTCGGGAAACGTACAGACGGCTACAATCTTACCGTGCTCTCTACCTCGCACCCAATGCCTGCCTTCCCGAAGCCCCCTCAGGCGGGCCGTTGGTCGTCATTGGCCCTGGCACCGGTGCTAGGGCCAATGACTTTTGTGGCCTGGAGAACGATGTCATGGCCACTATATCGGGACTTTGATCGTGCAGATTAGGCCGTTGCGGTGAAATTCACGCACGACCGTCGCTTCCGGTATCGCGCTTTCGATTAGTGCGCTGCCAAAACTTTGCTTCGCCGGCTTTCGTACGGGCGGACCGCCGCGCTCCTCCCAAACAAATTCCAGAATGCGCCGATCGTTTTCGGAGCTTACGCGCCATTTCAATAAGATCGTGCCCCCGGCCCCGGACAGGGAGCCGTACTTGACGGCGTTGGTTGCAAGCTCATGCAAGATCAGGCTGAAAGGAGGCGAAAGATCGACAGACAGTACGACCGGTTCGCCTTCCAGGCGGTATCGAGGGGAGCTTTCGGAGGTGTAGGGCACAAGCAGTTGTCGGGCCAGCGCGGCAAGATCGGCGCCCTTCCAGTTCGATTGGCTCAACAGATTATGAGCGCTGGCCAAGGCGGCCAGCCGGCTGTCAAAACGGGTGACGAAGTCTTCGGGGCCTGGATGGGTGCGCATCGTCTGGTGCGCGATTGCCTGAACAACCGCGAGCGTATTCTTGACGCGATGCGTCAGCTCGCTCAAGAGCATACGCTGATGCTTATCCCAGGCCTTTCGGTCGGTGACGTCGCGGGTACTTTCGAGCACAAGGCGACGACCGTCGAACGATTCGAGCTGCAGCTGAGCCTCGACCGTCAATAGTCGTCCGTCCTTCGTGTGGTGGGTAAGCTCGCCGATCCAGTGCCCTTCCTCACGCAACTTGTTCGTCAATCTTTCGAACGACGAGCCGGGCACGCCCGTTTTGAGAAGCTCCTCCTTGCGCTTGCCTATCGCCTCCTCGCGCGTGTAGCCATATAGCTGCTCGCAGCCGCGATTCCATTCGAGGATGCCGCCCTCGAACTCCCATATAAAAATGGGTTCCCGCGACAGTTCGACGAGGCGCTTCTGCTGGCGCAGTTGCCGCTCGCTGTCCCGCAGCGACTCGTCCACGTAGCGTCGCTCCGTGATGTCGACAAACGTGATGACGACGCCATCGATCTTGTCTTCCACAGTCCGGTACGGACGCATGCGTATGTCGTACCACTGGTTCTTTCGGCTGCGGATTTCTCGTCGAACCGGCGCAAGGTCCGAGAGTACTTTTCTGGCATCCTTGATCAGATCGTCGTATTCGAGCTGATGTGAAAAATCGCCGATTGGGCGTCCCTCGTCGCTTGATGTGATGCTGAAGAGATCGATTACGTGGTCGGTGAAGCGCTTGATGCGCAGGCCCGAATCCAGGAACAATGTGCCGAAATCCGTTGCGGCCAGCAGATTCTGCAAGTCGCCGTGAGCGCGAGAAATCGCGTCCAACTTTAGCTGCAGCTCCGTATTGACTGTTTGCAGTTCTTCGTTGATCGACTGCAGCTCTTCCTTGCTGGTTTCGAGCTCCTCGGAAGTGGACCGGTATTCCTCGTTGATGGATTGCAACTCCTCATTGGCGGCTCGGAGTTCCTCGGTGGCCGCCTCAGATTCCTCCCGCACCGTTCGCAGGCGCGATTGCGTGAGTTCGAGCTCCTGTCGCAGCCGGCGTACGACTTCGTCCCTCGCCTGCTGCTGGTCGGGGGAAACGACGCTTTCGTCGACCGCCTCACCCTCGATGAACATTACCGTAGCGTGAGGAGGCGCGGCCGTGTCGCTTCCATCCGCCGCTTTGACTTGAAGATGAACCCGATGTGGCGCACCATTGAAGCGCACCATGATCGGCAAGCTCAACGTAGGCAGGTGCTGCTCGAAGGCGCGATTCAGAGCCGATCTCAGCTCAAATCGCAGTTCGGGCCGCACCAGATCGACCACGTCGCCACTCAACGATCCTCCCGACGGCAGAATGTATCGACCGGCATTTTCAGACAAATGAATGACCCTGTGCGCCCCATCGACGAGAATACTGGGAGGCGCTATCTTTTCTATGGCGCGACGGTGCAGCGCCGCCTCGTTGAGCGCCATGCTCGGGTTTACGTGCCTTCCGATGGGACCTGTCTGGTCGCGGATACCGATCGGTCCAAGCAATCGCGGCAGAAGGCGCGGCTTATCGTCTGATTGTGCCATCGACTTATAGATGCGCGCACTGCGGTCGATGCTGCGGAACAGACTCGGCGGACTGTCTGCCGTCTCGGACGGTCCGAGCAGGAGAAACCCACCTGGGTTCAACGCGAAATGAAAGGTGCTGCACACCTGCTCCTGCAAATCTCGATCGAGATAAATGAGGACATTGCGGCAAGAAATCAGGTCGACACGTGAGAATGGCGGGTCCTTGAGCAGGTCGTGTACGGCGAACAGAATCATGTCGCGCAGTTCCTGACGGACCCGGTAGCCGTCGTCCTCACATGCAAAGAACTGGCGCCCCTCCCGCGCGATTGCGAGCGCCCGCGTATCGAGGTCCGACCCGAACACCTGAATCAATGGGCGAAGCTCATGCCTTCGGGCCTCCTCCAGCAGGAGCATTGAAATCGAGTAGGCCTCCTCCCCGGTAGCACAGCCCGACACCCAAATGCGGATCGTATCCGCCGGATGCTTTCCCTCGAATAGTGTCGGCAGCACCTGCTTTCTGAGCGCTTCGAACGCGCCGTGGTCACGGAAAAAAGTTGTCACCGAAATCAGCATATCGCCAAACAGGGCTTGGGCTTCGTCACCCTTTTCGCGCAGGATTTCGTAGTACTCCCGCAGATCGCCGGTCCCGGTGACCTGCATACGTCGGGCTATGCGCCTCAACACGGTCGAGCGCTTGTACTTTGAAAAGTCGTGCCCGGTGCGCATCCTTAAGTGGCCCAGGATGCGGCGCAGCTGTTCCTCGTCAACCACGGGCTCCTTAACCGTCGTTGTGCTCGACCTGATGCGAACGAGCTCAACGAGTCTTGCGACAAGATCGCGCACCGGCAGGACGAAGTCCGCGACACCGGTCGCCATTGCGCTGCGCGGCATGGACGAATACTCGGCTTCGTGCGGGTCTTGTACCAAAACAATACCGCCCGCCTCCTTGACGGCGCGCACCCCGATCGTGCCATCCGAACCGGCACCGCTCAGGACGATCGCAAAGCCGTCGCCCACGCGCCCGGCAACGGACCGAAAAAACAGGTCTATCGGGGCCCGCTTCCCCCGCGGCTCATCGAATTCCGCCGCGGAGATTTCGTGGTCAATCAGTTGAACGCGACGATCAGGCGCAATGACGTAGACGTGGTCCGCCTGCAATTTTTCCGTTTCGTTGATCTGTACGACCGGCATGCGGGTGCGCGCTGCCAAGATTCGGGGCAACTCGCTGCGGTGCTGCGGATCGAGGTGTACCACCACCACGAAGGCTGCGCCCGTCTGCTCGGGAAGCGCGTCGAAAAACCTTTGCAGGGCCATCACACCGCCCGCAGAGGCTCCGATAGCGACAATGATCGGCCCACTCGAGCTCGATTCAGGCTTGGGAGGACTTCCGTTGTCCCCGTTTTGGTCCGTCATCACGGCACTCCGCCGCCCCAGCCGCGGAAACTCCAGCTACAGTCATGTCGGCAATCCGACAAATCCGACGACGATCTGTGTGAGTTTCAAATCCAAGTGGACATAAGCTGCCGGTCACCGAAACTTTGTTTCGCGGACTCGTGTTCGTGTCAAGGGCGATCGGGACACTGAGAGAGGGCGCTATGGCCAATCGCGACATTGTGGCCATCGGGCACGTCGGCCGGCGGAGTTAAAGCGCTGCTCCTTCTGGTGCTGGGATTTAGCGCGATTTTCCTGCTTCAATCCCGGTGACGTCATGGTCTCGCAGAATGCGAGAATTACAGAGGGAGGCCGACGTGATCTGGGACCCCATCAAGCGTCTCGACCGGATGGTCGCTCAACCCGCGGAAACTTGAGGATCAAGCGGCTGGCCCCCTTTTCTGATGAGCCGCTCCGAAGGCCAATTGTGTCGCCCGAGCGCCGCACAGCAGTCGCATGCCGCGGATCGAAGACCGTCACGATTGCGAATCACAATTTTCCCACGCCGGTAGCTGATGGTTCCAGCCGTCTGCAGACCTTTGGCGATTAAGGTGACCGTCGTGCGACGAATTCCCAGTGCCCGCCCTATAGCCTCCTGCGTTGACGGGACCACATCGCTGTCGATGCGCTCGCCTGATTGCAGAAGCCATCGGCAAAACCGTGCATCGGCGGAATGCACCGCATTGCAGGCGGCCATTTGTTGCGACTGGGCCAGTAACCAATCGCAACAGATCACGGCAACGCGATTGATTTCGTCGTTTTGCCTTGCCGCGTTCGCAAACTGCAATGCCGACATATACGAGAACGTGCCCGCAATCTGGGTGACCCCTTGGGTCAAGGATTGCGTTTGTCCCAATCCGTAATCGATGCCGACCGTCCCCTCGCGGCCAACAGTGGCGACCTCGACCCCGCCGCCATCCTTGACTGGCAGTAAGATCGATATGACGCCGGATAAAGGAAAGTATACTCGCGCGGTCTGCTCTCCCGCTTCCCAGAGCACTGACCCTTCCTCGAAATCGCGATGGCGTAAATGCGGTTCGAGAACGGAAAAAGCGCTTGATGATAATGCGGCTAGAGCGCCATTTCGATGGAGCGGGCGGGCGGCTGCGCTCGTGGTAGACAGCGTCGGGCGTAAGGGCTGACCGGTTCCCTGCAAAATCACGTTCATGTAGCCTTCCCCTCAATTGGTGATGCCCCCTCAGCCCCGCCCCGAAACTCTTATCTTCCTGCTTTGGTTCCATACTTTGTCTATGTCGGAAAACCAACATTAGGGATCGCGCCCCGCGGCGGGTCAAAGTCGAACTCCGTCCGAGGCTATCACGTAAGGCGCGCCATCAGACCGCGCCATCGTCCCTCTAACCTGAGATAATGTTCTTCGAACCTGATTGATGGTGTCGTTCAGCGACGCGGTCTTTTGGCAAACGTCTTCAACCGTTGCACGCGTCTCAGGTGGCAAATGGGAAAGCGAAGGATCAACTGATGCAAAGAGCAGCTCAAAGCACAATACCCCCTGCATATCGCAGGTGGCTATACGCCACCAACCGGTCTGTCGCTCGCGATTTTTCATCAACTCACGTGCGACGTCGCAGGCATGACCGCGTGCGGAACTCTCATCCGGGAGTTCCATCCCCTCCATATCGCGAGTCACGCCCTGGCGGTCCTTCAAGTTGAAAAAATAGCGCGGCATTTGCGAGGCTCATCCGTGTATATGTATCGTATCCTCTATGGACGTGTATTTGTACACCTCTATTTCTACTTATTATAGCATGCTAGAAGATATCCAGCAGGTGGTTGTGGACCCTTCCTTCTGCCTCAGGCGACATCATAATATTGCTCCGGTGCGGCATCGCGATCAACCAGCCAAACGAGCTCCCCTTCCGCATAGGCGCGTGTGGCGGGCAAATCGGCTCCCGAAAGCACGCGCGTCAAGATGTGCCGCTTGCTGATGCCGCTGACGAGGAACAGCATTTCGCGTGTCGATGCCAAGGTAGGAAGCGTCAGAGTCACGCGCGGAACGAACGGTTCGAGGCCGGCTTCAGGGACCCCTACGATCCAGCGCTCCTTCTCGTCGAGCTCGGCATGACCGGGAAAGAGCGACGCCGTGTGCCCGTCCGCGCCGATCCCCATCAACACGATGTCGAACAGTGGGCGCCCGTGAGAGAGCCGTCCCGCGCCGTAAAAGCCGCGAAGGTCCGCCTCACACAGGCGGGCGGCCGCCTCGACGTCATCGGCGTTCGTCGGTATCGCGTGAATGTTGCCGGACGGGACGGCAACACGATCGAGCAACAGCCGCCGCGCTGCGCCGAAATTGCTACGCGGGTCGTCATGCGGCACGAAACGGTCGTCTCCCCAGAACCAATGGATGCGGTCCCAGGGCAACGCCTTGCGATATGATTCGGCTCCCAGCAGCGCATAAAGGCGTTCCGGCGTCGAGCCGCCGGCGAGGCAGACGGCAAGGCGACCGGCCCGTTGCGTGAGATGTGCCACGATCCGCTCTGCCGCCGTCTCCGCAAGCGCGTCGGCGTCGGCCACAACGGTCAGGCCCGGATGTTCTTGTCTCATCGTGCGCGTCTTCACGCAATCGATCGCCAGCGCCGGCCATCCCGAGTGAGCAGTTGATCGGCCTCCGCAGGGCCCTCGCTACCGGCTTTGTAGAACGCGAGCGCCTTCGGTCCCATGTTGCGCCAGGCGTCGAGGAAAGGCTGCACGGCCCGCCATCCCGCCTCGATCCCGTCCGCCCGTTGGAACAGGATCGCGTCGCCGATCATGCAGTCGTATATGAGGGTCTCATAGCCCGTGCTTGGTGCCGCGTCGAAATAATCCTGATACTTGAAGGTCATACCCACGCCCGCGATGTCGATAACCGGACCCGGCACCTTCGCATTGAATTGCAGACCGATGCACTCCTCTGGCTGAATGCTTATCACCAGGAAGTTCTGCGCAAGCCGGTCGATGGGGGTGTCGCGGAACATCGCGAACGGCGCCTGTTTGAACTTGATCGCCACCTCGGTCCGCTGAGACTTGAGCGCCTTTCCGGTCCGCAGGTAGAACGGCACGCCGGCCCAGCGCCAATTGTCGATCATGAGCTTGAGCGCAACGTAGGTTTCGGTCGTGCTGTCCGGCCTGACGCCGGCCGTTCGGCGATAATCCTCGATTTCGTTGTCTCCGACGCGCGCCGCAACATATTGGGCGCGCACGGAGTCCTGCAGCACCGCGCCGTCATGCGGCACATGGATCGCGTCGAGCGCCTGCGCCTTTTCCGAGCGGACCGCATGCGCCTCGAAACGCGCGGGCGGCTCCATGGCGACGAGCGAGAGCAACTGGAACAAGTGGTTTGGCACCATGTCGCGCAAGGCGCCGACTGCATCGTAGAAGCGCCCGCGTCGGCCCACCGTGAGCGTTTCGGCCACGGTGATCTGCACATGGTCGATATGGTCGCGATTCCAGATGGGCTCGAACAATCCATTTGCGAACCGCAACACCAGGATGTTCTGCACCGTCTCTTTTCCCAGGTAGTGGTCGATGCGATAGATCTGATGTTCTTCGAGCAGCTCAAGGAGTTGTCGATTGAGCGCCTGCGCCGAAGCCAGATCGATACCGAATGGTTTCTCGACGATGAGCCGGCGCCACGCCCCATTCTCCTCGCAAGCGAGGCCCGTTTGGCCGAGATGGCGGCCGATCGGCGCGAATGCCGTTGGTGGCGTCGCGAGATAGAAGAGCCGATTGCGGTGCGTGTCCCGTTCCCGCTCGACCCGCGCAAGCACTTGCTCAAGTTTCTGGTAAGTCGCCGAATCGTCGGCATCGCCGCTGACATAGCCGACGCAGCTGAGCAGTCGATCTACAACCTCATTCTCGATCTTCACGGTCGCAAAATGGCGCAGTCCTTTTACCAGATCGTCGCGGAACGCTTCGTCCGACTTCTCGCCGCGCGCTACCCCGATGATCGAGAAGGCGTCCGGCAGCAGACCTCCCGCCGCCAGATTGTAGAGCGCGGGCATGAGGAGGCGATGGGTCAGGTCTCCGGACGCGCCGAAAATGACGAAGCAGCACGGGTCCGCCGGTGCCGCCGTGGTTGCGGCGCGTTTCGCGTTCATGAGCGGTCAGCCTTGGATTCCGAGCGGTCAGCCTTGGGTTCCGAGCGATCAGCCTTGGGTTCAATGTGTCCGCCGAAGCCTTTGCGCATCGCGGACAGGATTTTCTCCCCAAACGTATGTTCGCGGCGCGAACGGAAGCGCGCAAAGAGCGCGGCCGAGAGAACGTCGGCGGGCACCGCTTCATCGATTGCCGCCTGTATGGTCCATCTGCCTTCGCCCGAGTCCTGGACGAAGCCAGAAAGACCATCGAGAGCCGGGTCTGCCGCGAGAGCGGAAGCGGTGAGGTCGAGCAGCCAGGAAG
>WNFM01253242.1_pt2 | contig 10282 bp, 8 predicted proteins | sample 5400271 | NCBI WGS metagenome assembly WNFM01 (sample SAMN13153352, study PRJNA577476) | soil metagenome | isolation source: 60 cm saprolite on Douglas fir-dominated hillslope | place: USA:California | collected 2013-09-17
CGGGCCAGCGCTACCTCGGCGCTGCTGGCAAGGGTGGTTCCGACTCCCGCTGAACTTAACATCATTTTCACCATGTCTGCGCCGTCGGGATCGTCTTCAACAACGAGAATCTGAACATCGCTCATGATTTTATCTCTCCTCTATACCGTTTGAAGTAGGTTTTTAAGGTCCGGAATCTCAACCAGGAGATTCAGAAGCTGCTGAATGAATTTGTCGGGATCAAGCGGCTTGGTAATGTAATTCGTAAAGCCAGCATTGATGGCGCGCTGGCGATCACCGGACATCGCATGGGCCGTCAATGCGATTACCGGAATGTCGAGCGTAGTCCTGTCGCGATTCAGCTCGTGCATCAAGCGCCAACCATCCATTTCTGGCATACTCAAATCAGAAAGGATGAAGTGTGGTCGCGCCTCTCGAATGATTCGTAGCCCTTCCTGGCCGTTATTGGCAGTCCGAACTGTAGCGCCAGCCATTTCCAGCATCAGCCGTGCGACATTCAGACTATCTTCCTCATCATCGATGACGTACACGGTCCAGCCTTGTAATGCTTGAGGTATCTTTCCCACAAAATACTCCTTTGCTTCGATGTCAGCTCAATTGAGAAACGAGAGTCGGGACGCGCAGTGGCAACATCACCGTAAATGTGCTGCCTTCTCCCAGTTTGCTGGATACGGTTATGGAACCGCCCATCAAAATACACAACTTTTGCACGATGCTCAAGCCCAAACCAGCCCCGCCATATTTACGGCGGCTCGAGCCGTCCACCTGCCGGAATTCATCGAAAATCAGGTGCTGCCAGGTTTCTGGGATACCGATACCTGTATCTGATACCTGAACCATCCATTGATCGCCCCGTGCAGTGGCGTTGATCCTAACTTTGCCCTTATCAGTGAACTTGATAGCGTTGTTGATGAGGTTACTTGCGATCTGTGTCAGGCGCTCTTCGTCGCCAACAATCATCGCTGGCAGATCAGTGTCAAGATCAAGCTCCAACTCAATGCCCTTGTCAAGCGCTTGTTGGCGGAAATCATTTTGCCAACCCTGAACCAGTTCAGGCAGGGCCACGTTGCGGGCCACAATCTCGATACGTTTGGCGTTAATACGCGATATGTCGAGAATGTCGTTGAGCAGACTCAGTAGGCGCTTCGAATTGACTTTGATACGCTCCAACATGTTCTGGATGGAAAGAGGCACATCGTCCTGCATCAAAGCAATGCCAGAATAGCCGAGAACCGCGTTCATGGGCGTGCGCAACTCATGGCTCATCGTGGCAAGGAATTGATCCTTGAACAACAGCGCTTCTTCCAGTTCCTTGATCAACCCTTCGCGTTCACCTTCGACACGCTTCAGGTCGGTAACGTCAATCGCTACACTGATGGTGCCCGTGACCTGCCCTGCTTTGTCCTTCACGGGAGAGTACCAGGTTTGATAAGCCAGTGAATTTATATCAGCCGTCGAGGTGAAGCTTTCACCAGCCAGTGCGCGACGGTTATCAGCCACAAGTTGCGGATTGTCATGATAGAAATCAAACACCGAACGTCCAACCAGTTCATTCGGTTTCAGTCCGAAATTCTCAAGTCCCTTGCCTTCGGACAGCACAAATTTGCCGTCAGCGTCGACTGCATACAAGATCACCGGGGCACTATTGACCACGACGCCCAAACGCTCTTCACTGGTCTGATACAGCTTTTCGGCCTGCATCAGTAAGCGGCGGTTGGCGACGACGGCTGTAACCGTAGGCGTAATCACCGAAAGTATTTCGCGCAATTCAGCGGGAAAAACGTGTGCCTCAGGCCAGGAAAAGACGAGACAGCCCTGCCATCTGTCGTTATTCTTCAACGGCAGCGAGATCATGGCCGTAACTTTCGCGACTTTAGCGTGCTCACGTGTCGCCCCTGCCTCGGCACGCGGATCACTGTACATATCCTCGATAAAGAGCGGCCCTGCCTCTGAGAGCATCAGCCCGGTCAAGGGCGTCGCATCCGCCGGTCTGTATGAACCGCCAGGAACCTTGTCCAGCGGCATTGCGTTTCCGCCCATCTGGATAGCCACAATCTCCAGAACTGAGACAGTACCTTTCTCGCCATAGTGTGTGAAATTTAAAGTGGAGAGGCCAACACCGTATTGTTCAACTACGGTCCGCACTGCGTTGAGAATGTCGTTTTCATTAGTGGCTTGCCCAAGTGCCGCGTTTGTCTTTGCAATAATCTCATAGCGACGCCGAACCACTTCAGTTTCGAGATAGGCTCGGCGATTAAAAACAATTGCGGCCAGTGTCTCAATCAGGTTCTCATGGATAAGGCGTTCGTCGCTGCTGAAGTCGTGTTTGTCCGTCCAGGCGAAAGTGATGACACCCTGCTGCTGTCCCTTATAGTTGAGCGGGACAATGACGAGCGTTTGCCCATATTTATCCGTCACCGCTGAACGAACCTCATCACTCAGCCTGGTATCGGTCTGCACGTCATCGACAAACACCACGGCACTACCCTGCCACAGCGAAGCCAGCGGTGCTTTATCCAGCCGGTAAGCGTTCATTCGCGACAAATCAACCTGCTGAACACCTTCGGCGGCGGACCAGGTTGCAACGTCCTCGACGGTAATAGATTGTTCCTCATCTTCTGACTGAAAGTAGCTGAGATGAATACTTGATACGCCGTTCCGACCTGCATACTGTCCCATCGTCGTCAACAGGCCCTGCTCGTCGCTAATTCGGGACAGTAGCGTACTGATCGAGCCAACCTGGCCGACTAACTCGGCTTGCTGCATTCCCCATCCGTTGAGATCAAGTTTCCCCACTGAATCAATGTTAGCCATAACGCAGATACTCCCATCTGATAGAATGGATACACCGGGTCAATTCAGCCATTATAAATAATATTTAAGTGATACCTTATTTCTAATGTATCTCAATCTTTGCAAGAAATGGTTCAATTAATACAAACATATTGTTTTTAGCCTACGGCGTGTAAAAATTCGCAAAAACTTAATTTTGAAATCATGCTTGATTGTAATTGACTCGTGATACTCACCGTATCACTTTTAAGTAACAAAAAGGACCAAAATCAGGGAATTCCCCGATTTTGGTCCTTACATTTGAGATAGTATTACATTGACTTAGGCGAATACACGCTCCATAGCGCGTACATGCAGCGTCTTGTCCGGACACAGCGTCACCAACGCAACAGGTTCGATTGGCTCTGACTGCGTGCGTTCAAACTGAAAATGTTGCAACAGGCGCGCGACAATGAGTTTGATCTCCATCAGCGCAAACTGCTGACCAATGCAGACATGAAAGCCGTTGGAGAATGGGAAGTAAGCACCCTTCGGCAGTGTAGACTCGAACCCATCCAGCCAGCGGTCAGGTTTGAAGGCATCCGGCTCCTCAAAATAGCGACTATCACGCTGCGTAATGTACGGCGACATATAAATCAGTTGGCCCTTTTTGATCGTGTATCCACCAATGGTAAGATCTTCCTTGGGCGTGCGACCAATCAGCCAACCGGGAGGGAACAGGCGCAGCGTCTCTTTAATTACGCAGTCCAGGTACTTCAACTGTGGCAGGTCGCTCATCTGCGGGGCACGACCAGCCAGGACACTATCCAGTTCATTGACTACCCGCGTGTTGATTTCGGGGTAAAGGCCCATCAAGTACAGTATCCACGTGATGACTGTCGCCGACGTCTCGTGCCCGGCGATAACCATCGTCGTCATCTCGTCAATCATCTGCTCTTCCGGCATCGGGCTGCCGTCCTCAGAGGTTGCCAGCAGCAGCGTTGACAGCACATCGCCCTTGTCTACTGCCGAAGCCCGCCTGTCGCCGATCATTTCGCTGATGACTTCGTGAAGCAGTGCGACCCCTTTGCGCAGCCGCTGCTTGCGTGGAATTGGAAGCCAATCCGGGATCGGGACAGGATGGCGCAATTCGACGGCGAGCACTTCCTCAAAGTAGTGGACAGCCTCAATGACGTTGGCTACATCGTCGGTTATGTCCGACTTAAACAGGGCTTCGCACACGATCTTCAAGGTGAGTGCAGCAATTTCCGAGTTCACCGGAATATCGTCCAGACTTTCCCATTGCTTGATCATGCGATCTGTCTGGTTAACCATGAGTTCGACATAGCCTTCGAGACGCTTGTGATGAAAGGCCGGCTGCATCATTCGGCGCTGATCGCGGTGAAAGTTTCCTTCGGAGTTGATGATGCCATTCCCCAGAAACTTCCCTGATGCATAACGCATAATTGGGTCACGCGTGAAGACGTCGCCCTGCTTGACGAGGACTTCGTTAACATCTTCGGCGGCCCGCACCAGATATGCTCGGAATGGTCCCAGGCGAAACGATGCCACATCGCCGTAGCTCGCCGTATCCTTCAGGAATTCGAGCGGACTGGCAATGAGGTCGGTGGCACTCCCCAGGAGGAGGTTTTTACGTGGCCCGGACGGGCGTGTGCGTTCCATGTGATCCCTTCTCTTTCTCTATGCTAGACGCCGACAGTATATTCACCCAGTGGATTGGTATAGGCATTCACATACAGGCTTGCGTGGAAATCAACAAAACGGTTGATCATTGTGCTCACGACATCGTTGTGCAGCCGCCGCGTGATGGCTTCCGAGTGCATTTCAAGATGTGTGCGCGACTGAGCATACATACTCGTGATGGCGGTCAGACGCCATTCAAAACTTTCCGTGGCCTCTTCGGCTGATAGCTCATCGAGGTCGGACAGCGCCACGTTAAACTCGCCATGCACCGTGTCTTTTTGCAGGCGGGCCAGATCAGCACCAAAATGCTGAAATGTTTCCATCAGGGAATAGCTGAACTTGTGCGAGTTACGCAATTTGGAGCGCAGCATTCGGACAAGTTCCTTACACAGCCCAGGCTCGGTCAACAAAGGGGTTCCGAGGTCGTTGAGCAACCGAACCGCCAGCGCTGCATGATACAGTGCCTCGCTCAATTCCCCGCTATCCACCACGCTGCGGAAGTTATCTATCGGCTCGATCTCTTCAGCGATCACACCGATATAGTAGGCCAGCGTCGGGATCACCAGGATCGTGTTCACACCGATGTGGATACGTTCAGACAGGGCAAGATTGTCACCCCTGAGTAGCGTATTAACGGATTGATATCGGCTCAGGAGGCCCTGGGACACAATCGGGCCAACTGCCAGATGGCGAACGGTTTGTGCCACGGCCACGCAGGTCTCGACGTTCATCGCCAGCCGGGGCCATAGCGCAAATTCGAGATCGCCCATATGCACGCCGGGGTTTTTTGCCAGGAATGACCGCGCAAGGGCATGATACTTGTCCGGAATCAGGCTCTGCTCGAAGCCTGAAACCTCTCTCACCAGATCGCGCACATCATTCAAGAGGTGCGTTGCGACATAATCGCGTCCCCTGAGGCGCTCGACCATCGCCTGATTAAAGGTGGTCAACAGCGTGCGGCGTTGATAGTGCTCACTCTTCCATAATGTTCTGTTCGAGAGCTGGATTGCCAGATCATCGGAGGCCACCTCGAAGATCAGATACAGATTCATGGGGACGCTATAGCTCAGCAGCTCACCCAGTGAATTCGGCTGTACGGCCTTGCCGAGCAGCCCCAATGTCAGATTGGCAAATTGAGGCACACCGAGCAGGTTTAACCATAATTCCTGCCGGGAATTGTCGCTCGACAACCCCCACAAATAGAAGTCGCGGTACGGACCATGAGGCATATTCGCTCGTACACTATCCTCCAGGCCTTGCAGCATCATGTCGGTGGCACTATCCAATAGCGTTTGCGTGTTCATTTCCCATCCTTTCGACCTAGACTGCATAGCGGTCACATTACCGTTATGCGGGGAGTCAATTACTTTGCCAGATATTCACGTGCTATTGCGATGCCCTGATCCAGAGCCACGGAATTGTCACCGATAAAGTAGTAGCCGCCTCCTTCGCGCTGTATCGGCATCTGTGTTGACGAAGTAACCTCGGTCCGTCTGAAAAGATGAATATCTCCGCCCAAAATACTGGTTAGTCTGCCAAGTAACCCAGCCATTGCGAGCAGGAGCGGATCGCTGAAATCAACCGCAATGAGCGCCAACTGACCATCGCGCTTAAAGCGTCGAACAAGCTGCACTGTATAGAGACTGCCTGGAAGAAGATCGCCCAACGCCATTTGTGCGTTGTAGGATTGAACGACGACTCCTCGCCGTCGCCCCGTTGGGTCGAGATCATTAAATGCGGTGAAGATTGCAGGCAAGAAAAACGCGGATAGGTTGTGATCGATGGCAGCAGTGATTCTGGCAGGGCCGTGTGCTGGTTCTCTGTCGGGATCGCGTAAATCCACAACAAAGGTTATCACCAGTGTTGGATAAGCGGCGCAGACAGACTGCGCAAGCCCATAGGTACTGTAGCCCTCATGCTTGGCCGAGTGGCCCAGGCATGATTCAATACAATAACCATCTCTTTGTTGAAGAGGCGAACCGCCGAAATCTTCGGTTGTAGGGATAATGTATGCTACGGTAGGGAAATGAGTGTTTAGCTGCGATGCAACAGATTCCAGGGTTCGAGGCAGCCCATTACCTCGGCCCACGAAGAACCTCCACTCGACATCAGTTTTGTTAGCATTGGGTTTAGGGCGCTTGGTGCTATTAATCTAAGATCAGATTCAGGCTGCGAAGGAGATTAATTTCGGCCCTATAGTAGTAATTGTATGCAATTTTCGGTATTTCACCAGTAGGATAATGCACAATCCGAATAACAGTCGCATTCAGGTTTTTTAGTGCAAGCCCGAAAATTATTATAAGGTTGTAATGGCTAAGAATGAAATAGTCATTCGGTGATGAAAAACACAGCAAACGGGCCAACTTTTGCAAAAGTTGGCCCGTCGGTTGATCTATGGAAGCGCCGCACTATTGCCCAAATGGAAAATAAATATGCCAGTTCGGGATAAGGAACTGAATCTCAGTTCACAATCGTTCACCCTCGCCCCGCTTGCGTGGGTGAGGGGCCTTTGGGGTCGGAAACGGGTTGGGCTGACAGACCATCAAGCGACCCCAAAGGACGGGGTTGGCTCCCGTGTTGGCAGCCTAGTCATCCTGCCGAAAATCGACTACCGCTTATCTGTCAAAATACGTTTGGAATACCTCACAGCAACTCTTGGTTTATCAGAATTCAGTTTCACCTCTTTAATCTGTGCCAATTGAGTAGCTCGTTGAAACAATAAAGGGTATTTGGAGATGTTAAGCCAAATACCCTTTTAATATTCGGGAGATAGACCATATTGACATTGCATCAAGTTTTAGAAAGGTGTATCTCCTGGGCCTTCAGGTTGGCTCGCTTCGCGACGATTTTCCCATGACACTACTGCTTCTAAAGCGTCGACTGTCCCTATAGCACCTAAGCTTTCTTTGGTGAGTTCACAAATTTGCTCGCCTCTCATGGTATAGGACTCATCATTTAGCGCGTCAATAAGCCCTCTAACGATTTGAGCATCGTTATAATATTTGGAGGCTTTTATAGCTGCTGCCCGCACATCACTATCGTCGTCTCTTAAAAGCTCAAGTAATATTCCTGAAGTACTTGGCTCTTTAATTTCTTCAATGAGTTCTGCAACTTCTTTGCGGATTTCCCAGTTTTCATGGATAGTATATGAGGTCAACTTGCTAAGTATCGACAAATCCCCCAACCTCATTAGGGAGAATACAGTTATCTTTTGGACCTTCTCATTTTCATCTTCAATGAACTCATGAAGTTTCTTTTTGGTAGTCTCTTTACCGTAGTAACCCAACAATTCTATTGCGCGGTAACGCACGTACCACTGATTATTTGGTAGAAGTTTAATTAATTTGCCAGTAATGGTTTTATCAGAAATTGCCATTATTACTTTCGAAGCAGACTCAGCTGTACCTTCAGTACCGCCTTCAAGTATGTTGAGAAGTTGTGGAACTAATGACTTTCCGCCAAATCTTATTAGTAATGGAACAGCCTCATCGCGCACTTGCTGACCACTCCGGTTTAATGCCGCCAATAGCTTAGGAATAGCGCTCAGCTCGTTCAGTTTTCCTAGTGCAATTGCTGCCTCATCACTTACAATTTCATCGCTGTTGCTAAATATGATCGTAGTATCCTCTAGTTTCTCCTTGAGCAATGGTATGGCATCTTGTTGTTGAAGCCGACCAACGGCGCGGATTGCCAAGGCACATACTAGAGAATTTTGGTCTTGTATCAGTGGCTGAAGCTGTGTGCCAAGCTCTATATCATCGCGTCGCCCTAAGGCTTCTACGACAAAAGCCCTTATCCTCACAACCTCGCTTCGTAAACATGCTAAAAGCATGTCTTTATCTTCAGGAGATAAAGTGTGAGCAGCTAGTTTTTCTGCTATTTGCCATGAAGCTTTGCTGTTGTTATAGCCTAGAGCCGTTATAAGCCCCGATACACTTGCGACTTTGACTATTTTTTCTAATATTTGGTTCCGTGCCCAATAGTCATCATTTTTTAGAGCTTCGAGCAAAGTTTCCGTGTCGGATGGAAACTCTATTTTGCTAAGTACGTTTAGGGCAGATTCGCGAATTGCCTGATTGGTTCCCTTTAGCAATTCCAGAAGTCTTGGTGAAATTGACTTATCAGCAAGTTGGCTGAGTAACGCGACTGCTTCCTCCCGAATGTTATCATATCCTGCTGCCAAAATGTTTAGTAAGTGGTGAACAGCGATAGGTTCACCCAACTTACCAAATGCAATTGCTGCAAAATCGCAAATATGGTAGCTAGCATTGCTAAATATTGTTGACGAACGTTTAATCTATCTTTAAGTAACGCACCAGCAGCCTTCTCTCCGAGGCGTCCGATTGCACGAATAGCTATACCACGGACGAAAGTATCTTCATCGTCTATTAATGGGTAAAGATGAACAGCAATCTGCATATCGGGCCGCCGTCCTACCGTTTCCGCAGCATATGCTCTAAGCGACAAGCGGTTACTTTTTAGAGCCTCCAAAAAGAAATCCTTATCTTCTAATGTAGCAACTTCCACTAATTTCTCAGATATTTCCCATCGCACATTGCTTTTGCCATAATCAAGAGCAGTTATCAATCCTAGCGTTCCGGCAACCGACCATATTTTGTCTAATGCCTCTGCACGGCTGCTGTAGGCATCGTCACTGAGTGATTCTAGTAAGGTTTTTGAAGTAGAAGGAAACTCAATGCGGCTAAGGACATTTAATGCGGCTTCACGAATTGCTTGATTATTTTCGCTTAGAACTACCCTCAATTTTGGTGAAATAGTTTTATCAGCTAAGTCGCCTAGCAATTTGGTGGCTTCAATTCGAAGCTCGTTGTCTGTACCAGACAAAGTAGTGAGCAAACCATCAATGGCCGCCTTGTCACCGAATTTACCCAATGCAATTGCTGCAAAATCGCAAACTCGTTTTTCACCATCCGAAAATATTTTTTCGGTGTCCTTGAGTCTTGCGACCAGCAATGACCTCGCAGTTTTGCACTGCAAACGTTCTACCGCACGGATAGCCAATCCGCGTACTAAAGAGCTTTCATCATTTATGAGTACTAATAACTCATCGCAAGCCTCAAAATCGCTTCGGCGTCCTAAAACTTCTGCAACAAAAGCCCTTACTGCCGCTACTTCACTATCGAGAGCTTTGATGAGTATAGTATTATCTGCTAAGGTGATTATCTTCTCTAATTTCGTTACTGTAGCCCATTGAGCTTTATTGCGGTAATAGCCTAATGCAGATAATAATCCTAATGTTTGGTACTCCTCTGCTAACATCTCTACTGCTTCCTGCTGTTTGTCAGGATTACTTGAACTTAATGCCTCTAATGGCTTTGACACGTTAGCAAACTCATCTAGTGCTGAAAATATTACATCTCTTAAGCCTTCCGGCGCATCTAGCAAAATGTTCATTAGCTGAGGTATGGCTGAGTTAGCCTTAATCTTGCCTAGTAAACGTATTGAGGTTTCGCGGGCAAAATAACTCGAGCTGTTCAGCAGCACCTCTAGCGTAGGAATAGATGGGACGTCAATTACAGCATCTAATGCTTCGAATAGTACATCAGATAGCTGGGAATATTCATCTTCATACAATTCGTAATTGCCCAGGAAATCAAGGAGTACAGGTGCTGCCGCCGTACTTTTTAATCTCCCTAAAGCTTCAATCGCGGCAATACGCACGATTTCATCTGGGTCGTTCACTGCGTCAATCAACCCATCAATTGCCACCTTCAGGTTCTCGGCATCAGCCTTACTTCCTCTCGTTCCTAATACTTTTGCAGCCTCCGCTTTTTCGCTCGGTTTC
>WNFM01039289.1_pt1 | contig 10281 bp, 10 predicted proteins | sample 5400271 | NCBI WGS metagenome assembly WNFM01 (sample SAMN13153352, study PRJNA577476) | soil metagenome | isolation source: 60 cm saprolite on Douglas fir-dominated hillslope | place: USA:California | collected 2013-09-17
GCTCTTTCAGCCGGCGAGACACCCCTGCGATCTTTCCCGCCGTGCTGACGCCGATAAAGACATAATCAAGCGTGCCGAAGTCGGCGCAGACTTCACTCGCCGTCAGCTCGTAGTGCGCCTCTATGGCGTCCGGATTTCCGTACTGGTTCGTCCAGTAGGCGTTTGGAATGGTGGCGCATAGTTCCTTCACCTTCTTCAGGCGGGTCTTCAGGTATCCGCCGGTGTCGTCACGCTCCTCGACTTTCACCACCGTGGGGCAGATCCGCCGCAGGAACGACTCGTAGGTGCCAGAGATATTGGGGTCAATCACCGGGATGAAGCGCAAGCCGACCAGGTGAGTGAAGGCAGCAAGAGCGGCGGCGAAGTTGCCGGAGGAGGACTCGATCACGGTTGTCTCTTCGCAAATTTCTCCTCGCTCGGCCGCCCGCTTCAGGATCCAGTAGGCGGGGCGGTCCTTGATGCTCCCAACCGGGTTGACATACTCGAGCTTTGCAAAGAGATCCATGCCCTTCATAGCCAACCGCACATGTGGAGTGGGCCGTAGAGTATTTCGAAGCAATTCCAAACCTGTGGAGAGAGGAGACGTTGAGATCTGATCGAGAAGCGCCGAACGCATGGTTTTCACTCCTTGCAACGTCGCCGTGCCGGGTTCGACGAATCTGGACCTGACTGAAATGAGCCGAAGCCACGGGTGTCACCCGCCAGTCCAGGTCTCAGGTTTCCCCTCCTTTTGCGAGGGGGTGGTTGATAATTACCTGATTCACAGAGGTAAAGACCTGAAAGCCGCGGTCCGCAACCACTGTCAGGGAATCGCCGCCACGTCGCTACCCGCTCTCATGCGCGGCATTCCGAATCCCGTCGCGAGATAAAAAGGCAGGGCTGAATGGCTCAGTACGCGCTATCGAGAGGCGCGCTGCACAGGGCGTTGTCGCCTTGTGCGCGCACGCCCGTCGCTGGGCCACCGGGGGTCGGAGAGCTGAGGCAATTCCCACGGTATTCATGCAAAAGCGCCGCGTCAATTAGCAATTGGGGCTAACCCAAATGGTTAGTACTCCTCGGGGAGAACAGCAGGTGAAGACATCAAAGGAAGTCGCAAGTCAGATGACGTATTGTAAGCCAACATGGTAACTCTGGTCGGACGGGGCGGGTTGCGTCCAACGAACTTGAACGAGTATGGGGATCTGCGCGGGCACCCGCGGAAACACAAGCCAGCCTTGAAGGAGTCCGCCCATTTCTGGAGCACGAGCGGCGATTACGCAAAAACCGCCGTCGGAAATATTCTTCACTTTCCCTTCAAAGGCCTGCGATTTTCGATGGTCTTGGTGCAATGGCAACAGGCCGCCGAGAAACCGCCCATTCGTCGTATAGCGCGGTTGAACCCGTTTTTTCTGCGGTTCCTTTCGCGCCAATTAACCCGCAAGAACGAACGCGGGATGAACAGGGAAGAAAGGCTAGGATCACTTTTCCCCGTTCGTGTTTTTCGGCGCCTGAAGAATTTTCGCGACGATGCCGGTCCTGTTTCCCGCTCCAACTTTGATCATTACAGACCTTAAGAATGCCTTGGCCGTGTTTGGGCTGATTCCCATCCGGTCGGCGATCTGCTTGGTGCTCAGATCCTGGAGCAGAAGAGCAACCGTCTCTCTTTCTCGCCGCGTTAAGCGGAATTTCCGGGCAACACTCTCTAGATTGAGCCCGCCATCGTGATTTCTTTCCAGAAGGATAGCAATCGCCGGCCCTCTTCCAATTCTTGGATTCGAATTCATCGAGAATGCCCGAAGCTGGTAGCGCCTGTTTCCTGAAGCGACTTCATTCACAAATTGGAAAGGAGAGAAACCGTTATGATTGCCATTACTGCAAACTAGTGACCGGATTCTGCTTCGCACAAAATTGTTAAAGCCCTGCTTGGATGGAACCCCCGGGTAAGCTAGGATCATCAGGGCTTCTTCGTTCGCAAAGATTGGCCGAAGAGACGCATCCAGAAGGAGACACCCCGTGGTAGTTGACTCTACGTGTCCGTTGCGGTGACCGTTCCCGTTACTCTTATGAATTGCATGACCAAAGGTATCGTCAGAAACACCTCCGAATCGCACGGAAGGATTACGCAGTTTGTCGGGGAATGGCTCTAATGAATTTAACTTTCTCCTCATTTCCAACATTTCGGCACTCCTAATCATGATGGTCAGATGCTCCATTAGGACCGGATCCGAACAAAGACACTCCCCGCGAGTATTCTCGAGGTTCCCCTTGCCCATAGCCGAACTGCGGCCTGGGGCATGACATGAAGACAAAAAAACGCCCCCCCCTTTTTCATACTTCCTGGGGCCGGGCGTCACAATCAGGTGAAGACCTTATTTAGCAAGACGGCAAAAAACTTCCCTCATACGCTGCGAGCAGCGCTTTGCCACCAGTAAGCCAATAATATGTCGATTTCCAAAAGCTGTTCTCTAGAGACGAGGGCGTTCAGCATCTTTCCGAAAAGCAGTTTTTCGATCCGGGTTAGAACTCAAGATGCCGATTGGTCCAGAATCTCTACGTTGTTGAATTCATCGCAGTGCTGTCTCCTCCAAGCGATGCAAGCGGCAAGCCAGCCTCTACGCGTAGTAATCGGCCGACATCGTTCTTCCCTTCACGGGGAAGGGTTCGCCGTCTTTCCAGATCTGGGAGAACTTCAGCACCACTGATGCATCGAGCCAACCGTTCCGAGTTTCGTTGAAAAGAATCTGCAACGCCTCCTCCGGAGGAAGAGCTCCCCGGTAGGGACGATTGGTAGTCAGCGCATCGTAGATGTCTGCGATCTGTAAAATTCTCGCTTTTAGCGGAATGGCCTCTCCTCGAAGGCCATCCGGATAGCCGCTTCCGTCCATTTTTTCATGATGATGCCGGATCACTGGGAGGATTCTGCGAAGCGACTTGAGAGGCGCGCAAATTTTTTCTCCAATAATCGTATGCTTTTGCATGATTCTTCTTTCTTCCGCGTTCAGGGGCCCCGGTTTAAGAAGAATGCTTTCCGGCACGTTAATTTTTCCTATGTCGTGAAGCCAACTGGCGATGCGGAGTTCGTACAGGTCTTGCGCTCCAAGACCGAGGCTTTCACCTAAATACTCCACGTATGCCGCGAGACGCTCCGAATGGCCATTCCGCAAGCTTTGTTTCGAGTTGACACTGCGCGCCAGAGCAAACACCGCGGACTTCGCCTGCTCCTCCATGTATTTTTTGAGCCGCAACACAGTCTGGATGCGCCCGAGGAAATGTGAATGCGATGCAGGGTTAGCCCATATATCGATTGCGCCGGCTTCCCGTCCACGCTGGACGTCCCACAGATCCGGGGAAGGTTTTAACAAGACCACTGGGGTGAGTTGATTGAGAGGATCTTTCTTGATCTGACGACAGAGCACAAAACCATCGGTACCCGGCAAGCTATCATAGAGGAGAACCAAATCCGGCTGCGTCTGCAGGCAGCATCTGACCGCAGATTCGCCATCTTCTGCCGTATCTACATCGCATTTCTGACTGTGCAGGAAAGACTTCAATCCTTCGCGATTTGCCGAAGCAACATCCACGAGCATGATGAGCGGGTTCATGCTTTCCTCACTATTTATTCGCACGAGGATGGTAACCACACCACGCTCAGCGCGATCCAGCAAGATTTTGAAGGATTGGTCTTGCCTACGATCTCCAATCCCAGTTTTCGGAGGCCCCTGCCTCCGCTTCCCGGGGACTAGAAAGATTGCAGTGGCTTGGCAGGTTTTGGATAAGCTAGTGAAATGCCAAAACAGCAAGTCACATAAGTAGCTAAAAATTCGAGGCTTGCGGGGGCAGCCTGACAGGCTGGGAAGTACTGGAACAATGAATAATCTTCATAGCGCCTACTGTATTTACCTGATACGCGCCTAGTCATTGACTCTTTGGCTTCGTAGGCTAGAGTCAGTGCCCCAAGATCACAGACGGCCTGCAACCCAACGATGTCCGCGCCCCAAAACGCGCTCATGGGCGTTGCATTCAGTACTAAGGTTTTGACTCGATTGCTAAAGGCCCGGACGAATGGTATCCGGGTGGATGCGTGGCGTGGCTGACGAGGTTCCCAGGAGGCTGCCAATGGCCCAATCGCCGGGACATACAGGGAAACCGTCAGCGCGTCAATCACGATGTCTCGAGCAAACAGGACCTGGGTGATCGCTCTCTGGGCGGATGAGAGCACCCGCCACACCTCAGGATTTGCCGAGTTAGGTTCTTAGCGGCATGTCCCAAGGGCAAGCACTTCACGGCAGGATGGAACGGCGGCTTCCCATTATCGTGGTGGTCTCTCTCGCTCGTTTTGAAAGCACGAGTACTGGCGGAGTAGAGTGGACCTACACCGATAACATCAGCGCGCATGAGGCTCGCGTATTCTCCAAACGTGCCTGGCCGCGCGGTGAGGAGATAACGGTTACTCCTTTCAACGAAGAAACGACCCGTGGAAGCATCGCCTACTGTCAAAGGCTGGCGGACGACCGCTTTTTCCTCGGAGTGAGATTTAAAGATCACCAGTCCATGTGGTCGGCAATTAGGAGATATGACGGCATACAAATCACAGCCCTGGTCAACTCAAAGGCCAGTTAAACAGTCCTCTCCAGGACATTGTCCGCACGTACTATTGAAGATGCACCTGTAAGTTTTGTTTGATTGCAATGGTCAGCCACCCCGCCCAAATCCCAGCACCGCGTCTCCCATTTGGAGAAGGCAACGCGATGACAGCCGGGCCGCGATCAAGTCGTACGGAAGTCCGCACTCCCATGGAGGTGCTCGTGGAATTGTGTAGCTTCGAGAATATCACGCATGAATTCGCGTACACCGTCGACATTAGTGCTCACGGTGCCCGCGTCTTGACCAAAAACCAATGGCAATCGAACCAGCACCTTACCGTTAGATCCGTCCAGGGGAATCTGTACTCGCAGGCTCGCGTTGCTTACTGCCAACCGGTTGACGGTCGTTCCTTTGCCATCGGCGTGGAATTGCGTCAACCAACAGCGGATTGGATGGAACCCCAAAAGCATTCAGCTTAGCTTCCTCCTCAGGGCTCATTCCACGCGGTCCCGTCCACTTGCGGCAAGCGACACGCCAGGCTGAAGCGTCACGCAGCACTCGTATAGGGCAATAAGCGATGAGACATGAAATGGCGCGTGTAGAAAATACAAATAAGAAGGGAGAATACTTCCTTTCTGCGTACTAGAACCCACGCTTAACAAAATAGCTTTCAATCTCAAAATTCTCAAAACTCGTGACTTACCCTTGTTGGAGAACAAAGTGCATCTGCCCCACGGAAGGGAGAAGAGAAATGAACCACCCTTTCTCCGTAGACTTTTCGGTGTGTACCCAACAGCAAATGCTACGTGCAGAGTGCCAAAGCGCATTGGAAGTCTGGAACGGGCACAGCGCCGAGTTTTCTCAATTTCGTTCCATCGGAAGAAAAGCAGGCGACGAACTCCTGCGCTTGCAAGCGAAGTACGCTCGGGCCTACACAGTGTTACAGAACCACGAACGCAACTGCTCACTCTGTCGACTTGCGTCCAGAATGGGAACCCGTGATCCTGAAAACGGTTCGGCCACGCTATTCCACCAGGACACGGAAATGTCTACTTAAGCGGCGGCCGCTTCCCGGGGCAACATTGAGCCCGTTTGGAACGACCTAGGAATTCACGGGACTACTTATTCGCAAAAGGAGAATTTCATGAACAAGGCAGGACGCATGACCGTTACCTTTCTCACGGGCCTTGGAATCGGAGTCGCGCTCGCCGCTCTATTTTCGCCTCGGTCGGGAGAAGAGACACGCGAATGGATTGCCGATACGGCGGAACAGAAATTCAAAGGGCTGCGCCGCATGGGCCGCCGATCGTTCAGACAACTACAAGGCGCGGTAGCCGAAGGAGAGGAAAAGGTCACAGGAGTTTTCAGAAATGGCAAGAAAGCGCTTGCATCGGTTGCCGCCAAGCTGGATCAGCGGCGCGTCTAAGATGTAAGTGCTCAAGAGTATCAAGATGGAGCGTAGGACGCCGACGCGCCAAAATAAGCCCTCGGCTGCAATTGAACTTACTGAGCGCTCGATCCTTTGGCGATGGCCGCTGGCGGGGTTGCGCTCGGCCTTTATAGAAAACCTGGGTCCGATTAGGGTCTAATGAGTCGCGGCAGAGAGTCACTTAGGATTCTGATGACGGGCTGTCAGCGCCATTAAGTATCACTAAGTTCCAGCAAACTGCCACTCTGTCACGGCAGAGGTCGCGAGTTCGAGTCTCGTCTTCCCCGCCATTCTTTCCAAACCGCTTGGAAATATTTGGCGCCTACCGCTTCAACTCCTACCACACGAATATTTTGAAGATCGGTTCAACTATTTTTTAAATTTGCAGATTAGACTGAGCTCAGCCAAATTTAGCGTGAGAGTTGAAGCTAAACTTAAAAGGAGCATCCCGATGGAATCCGCCTCTGCATTGATCGACGACAAAATCAAGGAGCTTGGGGATTGGCGAGGGAAGACGCTCGCGAAAGTGCGCGGAATCATACACGAAGCAGACCCGGAGATCGTCGAAGAGTGGAAGTGGATGGGGACTCCCGTCTTTTCCCACGGCGGCATCGTCTGCACGGGAGAGACGTACAAGGACGTCGTCAAGCTGACGTTTGCCAAGGGAGCTGCATTGAAGGACCCATCCAGGCTGTTCAACTCCAGCCTCGATGGAAATGTCCGGCGCGCTCTCGACATTCATGAAGGCGAGAAGATAGATGATGCGGCCCTGAAGGATCTCATCCGTGCTGCCGTGGCGCTGAATCTCCAGCTCAAAGGCCAAAACAAGTCGAAGCCCAAGCCGAAGCCCCGGCGAGCGAGCAGCAAGCGGGCTGGTTAGCTTCTTCGTCGCTCCTGGCCCCATCTCCTGGCTTGTAGTCTTGCATCCACGGCAAAAATCAATCAGAAGAATGGACCGAGGCCCCATCCCAGCGCGCCGAGGGAATCGTGCAGGCGCGTGAGTGAGCCGTCTGGCTGCAGGAGTGTGCGGTTCAGACGGAGAAGGTTGAACGAGTAGTTGATTCGGACGGGGGCGCCGAGGATGTGGGACGCGTTGGACCCAACCAGTTTGCCAGGAGGAAACCGGAGCCGGTGTCGAAGAAAGTGGCAGCTTCGATGGTGTGCGTGAGCGGAACGCGGTATTCGAGATTTGAGGCAGCGATGAGATTTGCGCCGGCGGGAACTGCGGAATAAGCGGGCACGCCAGCCGGAGAGACGGTGCTGGCGCTTTGGTAGGGGCCGAGTTCGCCGGGGCGGAGGCCGCGGACGAAATCGTCGCCGGAGAAAAAACGGGCGTAGAGCGGCATGTCGCCGTGATAGCTGCCAGCGGCGCTGACGGTAGTGCGGAAGGCCCAGGCGTTGCGATGGTTGAAGAGTTCATCGGGAACAATCTGGCCGTATTCGGCTTTCGACTTGAGAAGGTTTTCGTTGCCGCCGAGCCAACCGCCGGAGACAGAGTCACTCAGCTGGATTTTTTGCGTGCCGGTGTCGTGAGTCCAGCCGATTCCGAATGAGTGGCTGGAAGTTTTGCTTTGCAGATCGATGGGCTGGGGATTTGACGTGGTTGAGGGCGGATTGAGCGTGTATTCCGTGGCGGAGCGCAAGAGTCCGAAGTTGAGGCCGATTGCGTCCACGTCGGAGGCGGCGTAAGTCCAGCCGAGATTTACGCCTTGGGATTGCGAGCGTTGGAATGGGCCTTGCACGCCGGGGGTCAGGCGCGGGCGAAGAAATGTGTCGAACGCGGAGAGTGCGAGGGTGCCGCGGGAGCCGAGAAAGCCTTCCTTTGCGAAACTGATGGCCAGTTGCAGCGACTCCGGGCCACCGTCGAATTGAGTGGAAAGGAATTCGTCGAGGCCGAGGAGATTGAAAACGGTGTAGGCAATCCCCATGGTGCTGCCGAATTGTTGGCGTCCGCCGGAGAAGGTGACGCGCTGTTTGCCCCTTTCGTGAACGCGGATGATCACGTCGGCGGTGTGGGTGGTGTCGCGCGTGTCGATCTGAACATCTTCTTTCTTGAAAGGAAGGAAATATCCCGTGCGGGCGACGCGCGCGAGGCCCGCTTCGATGGCATATTCGTCGAGAGGTTGGCCTTCGCTGAGAGGAATGCGGCGGCGAAGATATTTGTCCGGGAAACGCTGATTACCGCGGAGTTCGAGACGTCGGACGGTGTAGGGCGGCGCGGGATCGAAATCGAAGTTTACGGTGGCGATGCGCGTGGTGTAGTCGAAGGTGGAAGTGGCTCGCAGCCGATACTCTCCAGTTCCCTTCTGGCGTCGAACTTTTCGGCGGAGGCGGATTTCCAATTCTCGGCGAGAAGTTTCCACGGCGCGTTCGGAGAACGGGCGGCCGGGATTGAGATCGGGCGAGAGCAGATTGCCTTTTTTTAGCGCGTTCAGGCGTTCGTGAAGCTGTGTGCCGATTTCGGGGGGACCAAAAGTATAGAAATTGCCAGAATCGATTGGGATGGCGACGGTCAGCCCGGGTTGGACGGAACGAAAATGCCAGCGCGATGAGGGATTGGAGAAAGCATTTACGACGGTGACGTGAGGAGCGCCTACGCGGGCCTGCGGAAATCCGTGATTCTGGAAATAAGCAAGGAGATTGACGCGATCCTGATCGCATTTTTCCGGAGTGTAGACATTTTTGTTGCGGATTGCGGAAAACCAGGCATCCGGAGCAACTTTGCGCATTTGTTTGCGGAGGAGTTTGGCGGGAACTTGCGGATCGCCGGAGAAATTTACTTGGGTAACCGGCAAGCGCGGGCCGTCGCGGATTTGAAACGTGATTTTTGTCCGCTGGCGGGGGAGATCCTGTTGTCTGATTAAGGTTTGCGCTTCGGGGTGCCCCGCGGCGGTGAGTTCGGACTGGATGGCTAGCGCGGCGCGATGCAATTGGACAGGGTCGGCCGGAGCGCCCAGCTGAGGGAAGAGGTGGTTGACGTCGAGGAGTTTCTTGATTTGCTGCTGTGATAGAAGTTTTGAGCCGGCGAACACGACAGCGATTAGATAGGAATATTCCTGGACGTAGAACCGGAGTTGAACGGCCTGAGGGCTACCGGCCAATTCGAGTTTAGGAATTGAGGGAACCGTCTGCACGAAAACATCTTGAAACCATCCTGCTTGGCTGAGCATGTGGACGTCAGCCGCGATTCGCGTTGCATTGAACTCTTCGCCAGGGTAGCTCGAGAGACGCGACATCGCCGTTGCGGTTGGGATGCGGTGAAGTCCGACAAATTTGATTTCGTCGATTACGGCATGAGGAGGGAGGCCAGACGAAGCGGCGGAGGCGCCTGTGACGGATGAATCGCCAGCTTGGGGACTCGCGAACGCGGGAGCGGCGACGAGCAGCCCGAGAAGCGACACAACTAGGGGAGCGCAACCGCACTTCATTTGCCGCACCTGGCCCTGCACCTGAAAACCAACTGAGCTGATGGATGAATGGATCCGGCGGGAGGTTGCCTTGCACAACTAACGACCGCGCTGATTTGCCGCGGCCCGCCGCCACGATTCTCTTTTCATGACATGTGGTTTGACTGCGAACCAAGTATTTTCGATTCATTCGCGGTTCGGGGTGACTCTGCGCCGCGTGCCTACGTTACAATCTGGCCGCGGCAGGTTGGACGAGGAGTGGGAGGCGGGAATGCTTCGATGGGCGATGAGAGTGCTGGCGTTGGGAGTGGCGATGGAGTGCTGGGGGCAGGGGCAGGCTAAGTTGCCGGCGAAGTGGGAGGAGTTGACGTCGGAAGAGTTTCGGCAGGCGATTGGGAAGGCGCAGGGGACGTGCCTGCTGCCGATCGGGATTCTGGAGAAGCACGGGCCGCACTTGCCGCTGGGGACGGATTTGTTGAACGTGCGGTACGTGACGGAACACGCCGTCGCGCAAGAATATGCAGTGATTTTCCCCGACTATTATTTTGGGCAGATTGCAGAGGCGAGGCACGAACCGGGGACGGTGGCGTACAGCGCGGAGATGCAGATGAAGTTGCTGCAGGCGACGACGGACGAGATGGGACGGAACGGGTGCAAGAAAGTGCTCATCGTGAACGGCCACGGAGGGAATGAAAGTTTTCTTCCGTATTTCGCGCAGTCGCAGTTGGATGCGCCGCATGATTATGTCGTGTACGTGCAATGGGGGCACGAGGCAACGAAGAAGGTGGGAGCGGAGAAAGAAGGACCGGACTGGCATGCGGGGGAGACGGAGACCTCGAACATGCTGGTGACGCATCCGAACCTGACGCACATGGATAGGGC
>WNFM01348928.1_pt3 | contig 10280 bp, 10 predicted proteins | sample 5400271 | NCBI WGS metagenome assembly WNFM01 (sample SAMN13153352, study PRJNA577476) | soil metagenome | isolation source: 60 cm saprolite on Douglas fir-dominated hillslope | place: USA:California | collected 2013-09-17
GGCGTGCTCTACAACGATTCGGAAGCCAACTCCGCGGCCATCGTGGAAGAGCTGCGCGGCGAGATGAATCGCCGGCGCCTGCGCCTGATCGAGGCGCGCTTCCGCACCGACTCCGCCGGCCGCCCGCTCGCCGAGGGCATCGAGGAGCGTATCCACGAGATCGCGCAAGCGGGGGCGCAGTGGCTCTACCTCGGCCCCGACTCCTACCTCTTCACGCAACTCGACCGCATCGCGGCCGCGGCGGCGCACGAGAGGCTGCCGACGTTCGCGACCACGGAAGCGCTCCTCGAGGGTTCCGCGCCGGTGCTCGCGGGACTCATCTCACGCTATCGGTCGGTGGGCGAGTTCGCCGCGCACAAGGCCGAGCAGATCCTCGCCGGCGGGCGGCGCGCCCGGGATGTGCCGGTCGAGACCCTTGCCCGCTTTGCCTTCGTGGTCCGGGTGGACGTCGCCCGGGGGATCGACGTCCTGCCGCCGATCACGCTCTTCAACTACGCCGAGTTCCGCTAGATTCGGCGCTGGCGGCGGAAAAAAAACCGTCCCAAAGGTCTTGAAAGGCAAGGAAATCTGCCCCACAATTCATGGGCAAACCCGTCGGGACGGAGCTGCAGAGTTAAAAGCTAGCTGACTCGATTAGCCCGCGTTGTTTCCATCTTCGAAACTGGAGGTGAGGATAATGACGGATCTCGCGAGCCAGAAAACGCTGCAGCGCGCAGCCCCCCATTTGCCGCTCTCGTGGTACTTCGACCCCGAGGTCGCGGCGCTCGAGCAAAGGCTTCTCTTCGACCGCGGCCCGGGCTACGTCGGCCATGTGCAGATGGCGCCCAATCCCGGCGAATACCGCGTGCTCGACTGGCGCTCGAACGGCGCGTGGACGCTGGTCAACAACGGCGGGCGCCACGACCTGGTCTCAAGGGAAACGGGTCGCTGCCCGGCCGCACCATCACCTGCCCGCTGCACCGCTGGAGCTACGACGGCACCGGCAAGCACATCGGCGCGCCCGACTTCGCCGACATGCCATGCCTCGACCTGCCGCGCCGCGAGCTGCAGAGCTGGAACGGCCTGCTCTTCGACGGCAAGCGCCAGGTCGCGCGCGACCTCGCTCGTCTCGGCGTGGCGAAGGAGCTCGACTTCGAAGGCTACGTGCTCGGCAAGGTCGAAATGGTCGAGTACGACTTCAACTGGAAAACCTTCATCGAGGTCTATCTCGAGGATTACCACGTCGGCCCGTTCCACCCCGGGCTCGGGCGTTTCGTCACCTGCGACAACCTCAAGTGGGAGCTGGGCGACTGGTACAGCGTGCAGACGGTCGGCGTGAACCAGCGCCTCGGCACGCCGGGCTCGAAGACCTACAAGGAGTGGCACGACCAGGTGCTCAAGTACCGCGACGGCGAGCCGCCGCCCCACGGCGCGATCTGGCTCACCTACTACCCGAACGTGATGGTCGAGTGGTACCCGAACGTGCTGGTGATCTCGACGCTCTACCCGCGGGGGCCAGAGAAGCACCTCAACGTGGTCGAGTTCTACTACCCCGAGGAGATCGCGCTCTTCGAGCCCGAGTACATGGCCGCGCAGCAGAAGGCGTACCACGAGACCGCGCTCGAGGACGAGGAGATCTGCAAACGCATGACCGCGGGCCGGCGCGCGCTGATCGCCGACGGGCGCGAGGAGCACGGCCCGTACCAGTCGCCGATGGAAGACGGCATGGTGCACTTCCACGAGTTCATCCAGCGAGAGCTCGGGCAGCACTTTGAGTAGGAAAAAGCCGCGCGGAGTCCAGGGAACGCCAAGGGTCGAAAAAACGGCGCCGCAAGCGCCGGGGAAGCAGGCCGTCCCCATGCGTTCACCCTGGAACAGCGCGCTCCCCGTCGGCCAATACCGCTTCGGGGGCGGCGTGGATCTCGGGGCGGGAAGCGGCAAGGATCCAGCCTTCGCAAAGCAGCCCACGATCGACGACTGGCGCCGCTGGATCGCGGAGAATTTGTTGCGGCGCTGCGACCCACCCACGATTATCGAGTCGATGTTGCATGCGGGCATCGACGAGCCGACCGCGCGGCGCGAGGTCGAGGCGGCGACCAACCATCCCTACTTGAACGCGGCACGCCAGCTCGGCGTCGGGCCGGGCGCTTCCCCCAGGGCCGCCGGCGCGAAGCTCGCGAAGCGCGACTGGGTGCTCGAATGCTATCGCCGCGCCGCCAGACAAGCGGGTTCGAGCGGAGTCGTGCCGCGCCTTGCCAAGCTTCCCCGGCAGCAGTTCCTCGACGAGCACTACGCCTTGAGCCGGCCGGTCGTCATGACCGGTGCGATGGAGGACTGGCCGGCGATGACGCGTTGGACCCCGCAATACCTGAAGGATCGCTTCAGCGAGCGCTCGGTCTCGGTCCAGGCCAACCGCACGAGCGACGCGAACTATGAGCAGAACTCCGAGAGGCTGCGGCGGCAGATGCCCTTCGGCGAATTTGTGGATCTTGTCGAGAGTGTCGCGGAATCGAACGATTACTACATCACCGCGAACAATGCGGGCACCAACCGGGAGGCGCTCAAGGAGCTTTGGGAGGACGTCGTGCTTTTCCCCGAGTACCTGAGATCCGACGATCCGGCGAATCGCGGGTTCTTCTGGTACGGCCCGAAGGGCACGATCACGCCCCTTCACCACGACCTCACGAACAACTTCATGGCGCAGGTGCGCGGCCGGAAGCTCGTGCGCCTCGTCGCGCCCTACGAGCTGCCTGCCCTCTACAACAATCGCCACTGTTTTACGCCCGTCGATCTCGATCGGCCCGACTACCAGCGCTACCCGCTGTTCCGCAGTGTGAACGTGCTGGACGTGGTCATCGGTCCGGGAGACCTGCTGTTCCTCCCGGTGGGCTGGTGGCACTACGTGCGCGCTCTCGACGTGTCGATCACGATGACCTTCACCAATTTCGTGTTCGACAACGACTTCTTCTCCTCCTACACCACCTACGAGGACATCTGAGAGGGCGCCTGAACCGCGCCTCTATCCGCGGTCGAACTCGTGCACCACCGCGTAGAGCGTGGCGAAGGTCTGCTGCGAGAAATCGTGGTGTAGCGCTTCGAAGTCCTCGGCGCGCTCGGGCTCGCGCTCCTTCCCCTTGCGAATCTCGAACCACCGTGCCTGGATGCGCTCGCGCACGGGGTGCGGCGGCATCGACGGACGGCGCAGCGACGAGCTGGTGCCCGAGAACAGGCGGCGCTTGAGCGTCACGTCCGCCGACGAGATGCGGAAGAGCTTGGTGAGCATGTTGGAGGTCGCGCCATGGACGATGAAATACTCGAGCTGGCGCGAGCGCTTCGTGAGGTAGTCGACCTGCCTCAAGCCGTGCTCGAGGGAGCCGACGTCGATCTGGACCGCCACCCTCGGCTCGGTCATCTCGGAGAGCTTCACCAGCTCGTCCGTGGTGAGCGCGCGCAGGTCCTCGACCTGCTTCGCCGTGAATCCTGCCGGGGGAGGCGCCTTGCCGTGCGAGTCCTTCTGCAACTCGCGGATGATCTGCGCGAGCACCAATAGCCGCAGCTGTTGATCGCGAATGACGATCATCGGACCTCCCGTTACCGATGCCGGCGGCGTAGCCGCGGGTACATCCATCCCTGGACGTTACGGCGCCAAATTGCTCCGGAGATCGCGCCAAGTCAACCCGAAATCCAAACTTTTGTTATGGCCGCGGAGCAAATCCTCACTCCTCCTCGCGCTCGAGCTTGAACTGCGAGGCGAGCTGCTGCTGCGTCTGCGGCGGCACCGGGGCGTAGTGGCTGAATTCCATCGTGTAGGCGCCCTGCCCGCCGGTGACGGAACGCAATCGCGACTGGTAACCCGTCACTTCAGATAGCGGCACCATGCCCTTGATCGACATGAGGTCGCCGCCGGTCGATTCGGTGCCGGTCACCTGGCCGCGTTTGCCGGAAAGGTCCGAGGTGAGGTCGCCCACGAAGCGGTCGGGCGCCGTGATCTCGATGTTGACGATCGGCTCGAGCATGATCGGGGAGGCCTTGAGGATCGCGTCGACCACGGCCTTGCGCCCGGCCGTCACGAAGGCGATCTCCTTCGAGTCGACGTCGTGGCTCTTGCCGTCGTAGACGATCACGCGCAGGTCCTCGACCGGATAGCCGGAGATGACGCCGTGGTCGAGCGCCTGGCGCACGCCCTTTTCCACCGCGGGAATGAAGACGGTGGGAATCACGCCGCCCTTCACCTCGCTCGCGAACTCGAAGCCCGAGCCGCGCGTGAGCGGCTCGATCTTGAGGAACACCTCGCCGAACTGGCCCGCCCCGCCGGTCTGCTTCTTGTGGCGGCAATGGCCCTCGGCCCGGCGCGTCACCGTCTCGCGGTAGGGGATCTTCGGCGGCTTGGTCGCGACATCGAGCTTGTACTGCTGCTGCATCTTCTCCAGCTTGACGCGCATGTGCAGGTCGCCCAGGCCGCGCATCACCGTCTCGTGCGTGGTCGGGTGGCGCTCGATCCACAGGCACGGATCCTCGACCTCGAGCTTGTGGAGCACCTCGAAGAGGCGCTGCTCGTCGCCCTTCTTCTTGGTCTCGACAGCGATCGAGTGCATCGGCGTCGGGAAATCGAGCGAGCGCAGCCGTATGTTGTCCTCGTCGTGCGAATCGTGCAGCACTGAATTGAACTCGATCTCGTCCACCTTCGTGACCGCGCCGATGTCGCCGGCGACGAGCGCATCGGTCTCGACGTACTCCTTGCCCTGCAGCACGTATACGTGCGCCGCCTTGAAGGGCTTGCGCCCCTCGCCGATGTAGAGCTGCGTATCCCGCGTGATCGTGCCCTGGTGCACGCGGAAGACGGCGACCTTGCCGACGTACGGATCCATGATGATCTTGAAGACGTGCGCGAGGACGTGCTTCTTCGGATCGGCGACGGCGTGGAACTCCTCGCCCTCGGTGCCGGCGGACCTGACGAACGGCGGCGGATTGCCCTCGGTCGCGTTCGGCGCGAGCCGCGCGAGGATTTCGAGGAACTCCATCACGCCCGCGCCCGTGCGCGTGGAGGCGAAGCAGACCGGAATGAGGTGGCCTTCGCGCAACGCCTTCTCGAACGGCCCGTGCAGCTGCTCGGGCGAGAGCTCCTCGCCCTGCTCGAGGTAGAGCGCCATCAGGTCTTCGTCGACCTCCACCACCTGGTCGATGAGGGCGGAATGCGCTGCCTTCACCGAGGAGAAATCGGAATCCCCGTCGGGATTGAAGAAGCAGTCGACCACGTCCTTGCCGCCATGCGCCGGAAGGTTGATCGGCAGGCATTCCTTGCCGAAGACGTCCTGGATGCGCGCGATCAGGCCGGGAAGGTCGACGTTGTCGGCGTCGATCTTGTTGATGAGGATCATGCGGTCGAGCCCGCGCTTGGCCGCGGCGCGCATCATGCGCGAGGTGTTGAGCTCGATGCCGTTCTGCGCGTTGATGACGACGACGGCAAGGTCGACGCCGGCGAGCGCGGCGATCGACTGCCCGGCGAAATCCGGCATGCCGGGCGTGTCGATGAGGTGGATGTGGATCCCCTTGTAGGGGAAGTTGACGAGGGCAGCGTTGAGGGAGTGGCCGTAGGTCTTCTCGAGGGGATCGAAGTCGCAGACGGTGGTGCCCCGCTCCGTGCTGCCCATCGCTCCGATCGCTCCGGTTTTCCACAGCAGGGCCTCGGCCAGCGTCGTCTTTCCCGCCCCGCCGTGGCCCACTAGAGCCACGGTATGGATGTTCTCGGTAGTGTATTTCGCCACGGCGAAGGCTCCTCTCTGCTGCGACGCAGCAACACGGTCGGCGGGGGTGTGTCCCTTAATTTACACCGTGGCGGCGAAGCCGGGAGATGCTAGGCGACGATCTCCAGGCGCACCGTCGCCGCGCTCTGCGCGAGCGCGTCGGCCGCCTGTCGCCAGGCGCGAATCGCGGCGCGCGCGTTCTCGACCGCCTCGACTTCGGAGGCGCCGCGCGCGAAGCATCCCGGCAAGTCGTCGACCGCCGCGAAGTAGCAGCCCATCGCGCGATGGATCGCGATGCGGTAGCGGCCCGGTGCAGGAGTTTCCGGCATGGATCGCGCCACGCTAGCGCCGCGGCCGACGGCGCGGACGCGAAATCCTCGCGCGCGAATTCGCGATTCCCGCGAGCTTGCGCGCGCGCTCGCCGCTACCATTCATCGCACCGGTCGGGACGCGAAGCCAGCCCGGAAGATTTGCGGGATGTGTGCCACTCACCGCCGTCCGAACCCGCGAATCCGAAGTCGCTGCGCCGAGCGTCCCCGGCCGCCCGGCTGTTCAACGTTTGCGAAACGCTTCCCCTCCTCGAATCCCTTCCAGGAACGCTTCGTAGCCGGCGCATTGCTGCAGGTCGATGCCGCAGGCCTTCTTGAAGGTGGCGGCGGCGCCATCCGGATCCTGCTTGTAGATCACCGCGAGCCCCTGGCAGCCGCGGACGTCGCGAAGGTCGCACGCCTTCTTGAATGCGCGCGCCGCCCCGACCGGGTCCTTCTCGACACCTTCGCCGTTGGCGTAGAAGTGCCCGACCGCCACGCAGCCCGTCGCATCGCCGCCGTCGCAGCCCCTGCGGAAGTGCGGGAAAGCGCTGGCGGCGTCGCCCGGGATTTCCTTGTCCACGTGGATCAACGTGCCGACAGCCGTGCAGCCCGCGGCGAATCCCTTGTCGCACGCCTTGCCGTAGAAGTCCGCGGCTTTCTTCGCGTCCTTGTCGACGTCGCCGCCCGAAAGATACGCATCGGCGAGATTGCCGCACGCCGCGCCGATGCCGCCGGCGCACGAGCGCGCGAGCGTCGCCGTGCCGCGCTCGGTGTTCTTGGCGACAGCGGACGTCATCCCGAGGAGCTGCACCATGCCGTAGACGTTGCAGTCGTGCAGCGCGCCGCCGCCGCAGGCCTGGGCGATCGCGGCAAAGGCTGCGGCGAGCTCGTCACGACCGCTCGACGATTCCTCGGCGATCCCCATGCCGAAGCCTGCTTCGCGGCAGTAAGGATTATTGGGCGGCGCCTCGGCGCACGCGCGCAGGAAATAGATGGCGGACTTGCTGAGGTCGCGCGTGACTCCGCGCCCCTCGCGATACTGCATGCCGAGCGCGGCGCAGCGCGGGAGGTTTCCATCGAGGCATTCGCGATGCAGGGCCGCGGCGGCGGTGCCGCCGGCATCGACCTGCGCAATTGCGCTGCCGCCGCATGCGAACAAAACGATGAAGGCAACAGCCCAACGCATCGCGGCCTCCCCAAGCCCATGCTGATCGAAGAGTATAGAGGACGCCGGCGAAACGGGCGCCGTCCGGGTGATAATGGCGCCCGACATGCTGGTCTCGACCGAACAGCTCGCCAAGCACCTCGACGACCCCGCGTGGGTCGTCTTCGACACGCGCCACGACCTCATGGACGTCGAGAAGGGACGGCGCGCCTACGCCACGGGGCACGTGCCCGGTGCGTATTTTCTACACGTCGACGAGGACCTTTCGGGGCCCAGGACGGGTTCGAACGGCCGCCATCCCCTGCCCGACGTCGCCGCTTTCGCGGCGAAGATGAACCGGTGCGGCGTGGCTCCCGGCGTGCAGGTGGTCGCGTACGACGACCTCGGCGGCAATTACGCCGTGCGCCTGTGGTGGATGCTGCGCTGGCTCGGCCACGACCGCGTCGCGCTCCTCGACGGCGGATTTCCGCTGTGGGAGAAGGAGGGCAGGCCGCTCGCGAAGGAGGTTCCCAAGCCCAGGCCCGGCGCCTTCGTCGCGCGTCCGCGCCTCGGAGCGACGGTGGACGCGCATTTCGTCGAGCGATTCCGCGAGGACCCGTCGCTCAAGTTGATCGACGCACGCGCCGCCGAGCGCTTCCAGGGACTCAATGAAACGATCGATCCGGTCGCGGGCCACATTCCCGGCGCCGTGAACCGATTCTGGAAGGCGAACCTCGCGCCCGACGGCCGCTTCAAGGCACCGGCGGAGCTTCGCCGGGAATACGACGAGGCGCTTCACGGCACGCGCCCCGAGTTCGCAATCCACATGTGCGGCTCGGGCGTGACGGCCTGCCACAATATCTTCGCGATGGAGCTCGCCGGCCTTCCGGGCGGGCGGCTCTATCCCGGCTCCTGGAGCGAATGGTGCGTAGAGCGCTCGCGCCCGGTCGCGACGACCTGAAATTTCCCCCACGACGACAACCGATGAAAACTTATTCCACGCTCCTCGCCGTCCCGTTCTTCGCCGCCGCGCAGGCCTTCGCCGACGTGGCGCCGCCCCCGGCCCTCGTGCTCGACGGCGTGCCGCCGATCTCCGACGAGCTCGCGAAGAAGATCGAGCCCTACAGCGACTTCCGCCCGCACGGGATGATGTCGTGGCATCCGCAACGCCGCGAGATGCTGATCCGCCGGCGCCTCAACGCCACCAACCAGGTGCACGCCGTCACCGAGCCCGGCGCGGCCCCGGCACCGCTCACCGATTATCCCGATGCCGTGGGCAGCGCGAGCTTTCCGCCGACCAAGGGCGAGTTCTTCATCTTCTCGCGCGGCGAGGGCGGCAATGAGACGTTCCGCCTGTACCGGCAGGACCTCGCCAGCCGGACGGTGACGCCGCTCAGCCCCGAGGGCGAGCGCGCGGGCGGCCTCTCGTGGGCGCGCAAGAGCGACCGCGTCGTCTTCACCACGCAGCCGGTCGACAGGAACAATCGCGGCGGCAAGCTGTGGACGGCGGTGCACGTCATGGATCCGCTCAAGCCCGGGTCCGATCGCGTGGTCTCGAAGCTCGACGGCGGCGGCTGGGGCGCCTTCCGCTTCTCCGAGGACGGCAAGCGGCTCGCCTTCGTCGAGTTCATCTCGGTGAACGAGAGCTACATCTGGGTCATGGACATCGCCACGGGCAAGCGCGAGCGCGTGACGCCGCAGCGCAAGGGCGAGACGATCTTCTACGGCGAGGTCACGTTCTCGAAGGACGGCAAGGGGATCTTCACGACGACGGATCGCGAATCGGAGTTCCGTCGCCTGGTGTACATCTCCCTCACGCCGGGCCCCGAACGCGTCCTCACCGGGCGGATCAACCACGACGTCGAGGACTACGACATCTCCTTCGACGCCGGGCGCATCGCCTTCATCACCAACGAGAACGGCTCGGACGTGCTGCGCTTCATCGATCTCGCGACGTTCAAGGAGCTGCCACGGCCGGCACTTGTGCAGGGAGTGATCGGCGGACTCACCTGGCGGCCGAACTCGACCGAGGTCGCGTTCAACGTCGCCTCAGCCCGCTCCGCAGGCGACGTGTTCTCCTACGACATCAAGGCCAACAAGGTGACGCGCTGGACCAACGGCAACAACCCCGGCGTCAACACCAGCGAGTTCGTCGAGCCCCGCCTCGTCAAGTGGAAGTCGTTCGACGGGCTCGAGATCACCGGCTTCCACTACCAGCCGCCCGCGAGCTTCGCCGGCAAGCGGCCGGTCATCATCAACATCCACGGCGGGCCGGAGGCGCAGGCGCGGCCCGGGTTCATCGGGCGCAACAACTTCTTCGTGAACGAGCTGGGCGTGGCGATGATCTACCCCAACGTGCGCGGCTCGGCGGGCTTCGGCAAGACCTTCGTCAAGCTCGATAACGGCATGAAGCGCGAGGACTCCGTGAAGGACATCGGCGCGCTCATCGACTGGATCAAGGAGCAGCCGGACCTCGACGCCTCCCGCATCATGATCATGGGCGGCAGCTACGGCGGGTACATGACGCTCGCCTGCGCGTTCCACTTCTCCGACCGCATCGCCGGCGCGGCGAGCACCGTCGGCATCTCCAACTTCATCACCTTCCTCGAGCGCACCGAGAGCTATCGGCGTGACCTGCGACGCGCCGAGTACGGCGACGAGCGCGATCCGGCCATGCGCGCCTTCTTCGAGAAGATCGCACCCCTCAACAACGCCGACAAGATCAACAAGCCGCTCATGGTGGTGCAGGGCCTCAACGACCCGCGCGTTCCCTACACCGAGGCCGAGCAGATCGTCGCCACGATGAAGAAGCGCGAGAAGCCGGTGTGGTCGATCATGGCCAAGGACGAGGGGCACGGCTTCGTGAAGAAGCCCAACGCCGACTACCAGTTCTACGCGACGGTGGAGTTCGCGCGGCAGACGCTACTAAAATAGCCGCTGGCAACCCGCGAAGACGGGGATACGGGAGGATGAGATGGCGGAAGTCCTGAGGATTCTTTCAGTCGGCGTGGGCACCCTGCTCGCCATCGTGCTGGCAGCGGTGTTCGTCTTCTGGTTCATCGAGGACGTCACGCAGAAGAAGCACGCGGTGCTGCGCAACTA
>WNFM01004767.1_pt1 | contig 10277 bp, 9 predicted proteins | sample 5400271 | NCBI WGS metagenome assembly WNFM01 (sample SAMN13153352, study PRJNA577476) | soil metagenome | isolation source: 60 cm saprolite on Douglas fir-dominated hillslope | place: USA:California | collected 2013-09-17
GACCTGCGCCCAATCGCGCGCGCCGGTGCGGCTCAGGCCGTGGATCAGGATGATCGGCTCGGCGCCGCGCTTGCCGGCGCGATAGAGCACGACATCGCCGTTGAACACCGGTACCCGCACGCGTTCTGCGCTCGCGCCTTTGACGGCGATCCAGTCTGCATCATCGGCGAGCGCGCCGCGAGTAGCGATGAGCGCGCCGAACAGCAAACCGGCGAAAAGCAGGACGCGGATTATGGAATAGGGACGGCTGCGAGGAGCTGCGCGCCGACGTCGACGCGGCGGCCGGAATCGTGCGCCGGACGCAGGCGGTGCGCCGCGACGCCGGGGACGATCGCCTGCACGTCTTCGGGGATGACCTTGTCGCGCCCTTCGAGCAGCGCCCAGGCGCGCGAGCAATGCACCAGCGCGAGCGCCGCGCGCGGCGACAGGCCGGCGAGGTAGTCGGGCGAGCGCCGCGTGTGCTCGACGATCGCCTGCACGTAGTCGAGCAGCGCCGGCGCGACGTGGATCTTCTGCACGCCGGCCTGGAGCTCCATCAGCTCCGCGGGCGACATGCACGGGTCGAGGCTCGCGAGCATGTCGCGCCGGTCGGTGCCCGAGAGCAGCGCGCGCTCGGCTTCGCGGTCGGGGTAGCCGAGCTCGATGCGCATCATGAAGCGGTCGAGCTGCGACTCGGGCAGCGGGAAGGTGCCGACCTGCTCGGACGGGTTCTGCGTGGCGATGACGAAGAACGGGTGCGGCAGCTTGCGCGTCTCGCCTTCGGCGGTGACCTGGTGCTCCTCCATCGCCTCGAGCAGCGCCGATTGCGTCTTCGGCGTTGTGCGGTTGACTTCGTCGGCGAGAATCACCTGGGCGAAGATCGGCCCGGGATGGAACTTGAAGCCGCCGCTGTCGCGCTCGTAGATCGAGACGCCGAGGATGTCGGCCGGCAACATGTCGCTGGTGAACTGGATGCGCTGGAAGTGCAGGCCGAGCGATCGCGCCAGCACGTGCGCGAGCGTGGTCTTGCCCACGCCGGGCAGGTCCTCGATCAGCAGATGGCCGCGCGCGAGCAGGCACGCCAGCGCGAGCCGCACCTGCGTTTCCTTGCCGAGGATGACGGTGCTGGCCGCTTGGATGACGCGATCAATCGCCGACCGCCCGACCGACTGCGGTTGGAATTCCGCTTTCAGCAGCATGCCGGCATTGTACTTGATGCGCTAAGATTCAAATGCTTATGGCGTGCGCGGTCATCACCCATCCGGACTGCTTGAAGCACGACATGGGGGCGCACCATCCCGAGCGCCCGCAGCGTCTCGGCGCGATCGAGGAATACATCACTGCCGCGGACCTGGGCAAGCACCTAGTGCGCCATCAGGCGCCGCTCGCCACCGATGAACAGCTCTCGCGCGTGCACCCGATCGAATACGTGCGGGCGATCCGCGACGCGGCGCCGGAAACCGGCACCGTCCACCTCGACCCGGACACGGCGATGAATCCTCATACGCTGGACGCGGCGCTGCGCGCCGCCGGCGCCGCCGTACTGGCAACAGATCTGGTGATGAAAAATTCCGTCAAAGCGGCGTTCGCCTCGGTGCGCCCCCCCGGCCACCACGCCTGCCGCGCGCGGCCGATGGGCTTCTGCATCTTCAACAATGTCGCGGTCGCGGCGAAGCACGCCATCGCCGAGCACGGCCTCGAGCGCGTCGCGGTGATCGACTTCGATGTGCACCACGGCAACGGCACCGAGGACATCTTCGAAGGCGACCCGCAGGTGCTGATGGCTTCGACCTTCCAGCATCCGTTTTATCCCTACAGCGGCACCGAGGATCCCGCGTCCAACATGTTCAACGTGCCGCTCGCCGCCGGCTCCGGCGGGCGAGAGCTGCGCGCGGCGGTGAGCGAGGTCTGGCTGCCGGCGCTGAACGATTTCCGGCCCGAGCTCGTCCTGTTTTCCGCCGGCTTCGATGCGCACGTCGAGGACGACATGGCGATGCTGCGCTTCGTCGACGCGGACTACGCCTGGGTGACGCGGGAAGTGAAAGCCGTCGCCGACCGCCACGCCAAAGGTCGCATCGTCTCGGTGCTCGAGGGTGGCTACTCGCTTCCCGCGCTCGGCCGCAGCGCGGTCGAGCACCTGCGCGTGCTCGCCGGCCTCAGTTGACCGGCTAGAGCGTCGCAAACACCCGCTGTAGCGACTCGAGCGCCACCGGTTTCACCAGGTGCTCGTCGAAGCCCGCTTCGCGCGAGAGGCGGCGGTCCTCCTCGCTGCCCCGGCCGGTGACGGCGACGAACGGCACCTTCTGGAAGGTCGGATCCTGGCGCAGGCGACGCACCACGCTGTGGCCGTCGACGCCCGGCATGCTGATGTCGAGCAGCACGATCTCGGGGCGATTGCTGCGCGCCGCCTCGAGCGCGGCCAGTCCATCGTGCGCCACCTGCACGTCGTGGCCCATCTGTTCGAGCAGCAGGCCGAGCGCGCGCGCGGCGTCGATGTTGTCGTCGACCACCAGGACGCGGCGCGGCGCGCGCGAGTGCAGGCTGGTGCGCGGCGCAGGCTTGCCCGGCACGGCGCGCTGCGCTGCGAGCACCGGCAGGCGGACGATGAACTGCGCGCCGCGGTCGGCTCCGCTGCTGCGCGCTTCGATCCTGCCGCCGTGCAGCTCGACGAGGTTCTTCGCCAGAGCGAGGCCGATGCCGAGGCCACCCTGCGCGCCGCGGGGGTCGCGGCCGCCCTGCATGAACATTTCGAACAGGCGCGGCAGCACTTCGGGCACGATGCCGATGCCGTTGTCGGACACCGAGATCACTGCGTCGCGCGCCTCGCGCCGCACCCGCAGCTCGATGCGGCCGCCCGCGGCGGTGTAGCGCGCGGCGTTGCCGAGAAGGTTCGAAACCACTTGCGCGAGGCGAACGAAGTCCGCGTGCACCAGCATCGATTCCTCGGGCAGGTCGACGACCAGCGCATGGCGCGCGGCCTCGATCGCCGGCCGGGAGGTCTCGACCGCGCTCGCCACCACCGCGGCGAGCTCGACCGCGGCCCTCTGCAGCGCCATCTTGCCGCTGGTGATGCGCGACACGTCGAGCAGGTCGTCGACCAGGCGCACCAGTTGTCCGGCCTGGCGGTCGATCATGTCCAGCGTCTGGCCGCGCAGGTCGTCGTGCCCGCTGCCCAGGCGCAGCAGCTGCACGCCGTTGCGGATCGGCGCGAGCGGGTTGCGCAGCTCGTGCCCGAGCATGGCGAGGAATTCATCCTTGCGCCGGTCCGCCCCGCGCAGCGCTTCCAGCGCCCTGACGCGGTCGCTGATGTCGCGGAAATACACCGCGACGCCGCCGCTGCGCACCGGCGCTGCGGCGATCTCCATCCAGCGGCCGTAGTGCGGATAGAAGAATTCCATGCGCTCGGGCTCGCGGCTGCGCATCACCCGCTGGTACATCGCGTCGACCGGGTTGCCGACGGCGTGCGGGAACGCCTCGTGCCAGGTCTTGCCGACGATATCGGCACGCCGCCGGCCGAGCAGGCGCTCGCCAGCGTCGTTGATGTACGTCATGCGCCAGTCCTGATCGTAGGCGACGAACCCCTCCATCAGGCCTTCGAGGTAGTCCGCGGCCTGCCCGGTCAGCGCGCCATTGTGCTTTTCGTCGCTCATGAATCCGCGCGCATTTTGCGCGAACCGGCCGCGGTTGAAACGTCGGGTAAGCCCTGACAGTCAGCGCGGGCCGATCAGCACCCGCGCGAGATACACGACGATGATGAGCTGGACGATGGGCATGATCGCCAGGTCATAGGTTTGCGCCAGGGCCAGGCCTTCGCGCCCGGCGGCCAGCTGTTTGGCGATGACGCGGATCGCGAGCTCTAGCGTCACCGCGAGGGTCTCGGCCAGGCCGTCGATCGGCGCCGCGGCCGCGACCTGCCACAAGCCGTGCCACGCACTGCCGGCAGCGAAATAGGCGAGGTAGCCGACCGAAAGCAGATAGAGCACGCGCGGCCAGCCGCCCGCCCGCGCGACGGTGAACAGCGCGACCGCGATGCCGATCACCGCGACCGCGAGCCGCAGGTGATTCTCCTGGCTGCGCACGACGCCTTCGAAGCGCAGTGCCGCGGCGACGAACATCGCCCAGCAGAAGAAGGAGAGCAGCCCGATGTGCCGCAGCCTCCGGATCGCCGGATCCTGCGGCGAAGTCATCTACGCCGGCTGGAGCTCGGCGCTTGCGAGAAGCGATTGCGCCGCGCGCGAGAAGGCGGCTGCGTCGGCCGAGGCGATGCGCACCGCACGGGCGTCGGCAAGGCGGACGAAGTTCTTGTGCGAGGAGCGGCGATACGCCGGGTCGTAGTGTTCGGCGAGCAGGCGGGCGACGAATTCATGCCAGGCGCCGCGCTCGGCGAGCGCCTTCCAGCCGGCGACTTTCTCACGGCCGTGCAAGCTGACGAGGCAGTCAAGTTGCTGGTACAGATTTTCCTGATTGTTCAGAAAGAATTCATATTCCTGGAGCAGAAGCGTTACTCGCGTTTCCGTGTCGGTCTCGATTCGCAGGCAGGGAGAGGCGCGCATGCGCGCCATCAGCGCCTCGGGCACCTGCAGCTGGCCGATCTTCTTCGACTCGCCCTCGACGAAGACAGGCTTTTCCTTCTCCAGCGTGGACAGCTCTTTGAGGAGGCAGCTCTCGAACATCTTCTGCGACGGCTGCGGGCGATCGGGCAGGCCGCCGAGCACCGAGCCGCGATGGGCGGCGAGCGCCTCCAGGTCGAGCACCTGACCGCCGGCCTGAGCGAGAGCGGCAAGCAGGCGGCTCTTGCCGCTGCCGGTCGGTCCGTGGATGACGGTGAAGCGCAGGGTTTCCGGCAGCGTTTCGAGCTGCTGCACGACCCAGCGGCGATACGCCTTGTACCCGCCGGGCAGCGTCTCGGCGTTCCAGCCGATCTCGCGCAGGATGTGCGCCATCGCGCCGGAGCGCTTGCCGCCGCGCCAGCAATAGACGAGCGGACGCCAGTCCTTGGCGTTGTCCTTCCACAGATTCTCGACGTGACGGGCGACGTTCTTCGCCACCAGGGCGCCGCCCACTTTCTTCGCCTCGAACGCCGAGACCTGCTTGTAGAGCGTCCCGACCTCGGCGCGCTCGACGTCGTAGAGCACCGGCGCGGAGATCGCCCCGGGAATGTGATCTTCGTCGAACTCGGCGGGTGTGCGCGCGTCGATAACGGCGTCGAAGTCGCTGAAATTCATGGTTAAATTCTACGCTTATGAACGCCCCCGAAAAGATTCGCCTGACCCAGTTCAGCCACGGCGGCGGCTGCGGCTGCAAGATCGCGCCCGCGGTGCTTTCCGAGATCCTCGCCGCGGCGCCGATCAAGGGACTGTCGAAGGATCTGATGGTCGGCACCGAGACCGCCGACGACGCCGCGGTCTATCGCCTGAACGACGAGCAGGCGCTGGTCGCCACCACCGACTTCTTCACGCCGATCGTCGATGATCCGCACGACTTCGGCCGCATTGCCGCGACCAACGCCATCTCCGATATCTACGCGATGGGCGGAAAACCGATCATGGCGCTCGCGCTCGTCGGCATGCCGCTCGAGAAGCTGCCGGTGTCGGTGATCCGCGCGATCATCGCCGGCGGCGAGGCGGTGTGCGCGCAGGCCGGCATCCCGATCGCCGGCGGCCACTCGATCGACACGCTCGAGCCGATTTACGGCCTGGTCGCGCTCGGGCTCGTCCATCCCAAAAAGATCAAGAAGAATTCTTCCGGGAAAGCCGGTGATGTCCTGATCCTCGGAAAACCGCTGGGCATCGGCATCCTTTCCGCCGCGCTCTCCGAGTCGGGCTACGCGCAGATGATCGAGTGGACGACGAAGCTCAACACGCCCGGCCAGGCGCTGGCCGAGATGCCCGCGGTGCACGCGCTCACCGATGTCACCGGCTTCGGTCTCGCCGGCCACTTGCTCGAGATCCTGCGCGGCTCGAAGCTCGCCGGCGAAGTTCGCTTCGACGACCTGCCGATGATCGCGGAGGCGCTGCAATGGGCGAAGCAGGGAGTGGCCACCGGAGCGTCCGATCGCAATTGGAAGGGTTATGGCCACGAAGTCTCCTTCCACGGAGACGAGTGGCAGCAGAAGCTTCTCAGCGATCCGCAGACCAGCGGTGGCTTGCTGGTGGCGTGCGCGCCCGAAGCCGTTCCTCAGGTTTTGGAAATATTCAAAACCCAAGGATTCGCGCAAGCGAGCGTGATCGGCAAGCTTTCCGCGGGCGCGCCGCGGCTGACCGTTACCTGAGCAGCGGCCGCAGCCGCTTCCAGACGCTCTCCAGCATCACCGGCTGCGCCTTCTCGGTCGGGTGAATGCCGTCGGGCTGGAAGAGGTCGCGCCCGAAGCCGAAATCCTCGAAGAGAAATGGCACCAGCGCCGTGTTGTGCTGTTTCGCCAGCTCGGCGAACGCGCGCTCGAACTCGCCGGTGTATTGCGGCCCGTAGTTGGGCGGTAGCCGCATGCCGACGAGCAGCACGCGGGCGCCCGTCGCGCGCGATTGCGCGATCATGTCGCCGAGATTCTTCTTCATCGCCGCGATCGGCATGCCGCGCAGGCCGTCGTTGCCGCCCAGCTCGATGATCACGACCGCCGGACGATGCTTCTCCAGCGCGGGGCGAAGCCGCGCCGCACCGCCCGCGGTGGTTTCGCCCGAGATGCTCGCGTTGACGACGCTATAATCCAGCCGTTCCCGCTTCAGCCGCTCGCCGAGCAGCGCCACCCAGCCGCGGGCCTGCGCGATGCCGAACGCGGCGGACACACTGTCACCGACCACCAGAATGGACCTCTCCGCCGCCAGCACCGCAGGCGCCGCCACGACGAGCATGAAGAACAGCCAGGTTTTGACGGCGCGAAGCATCGGCAAGACGGTCAAGAGCGGAGACGCGGACCTCGTCATTCTGCGCGACATCGACCTCGCCGTCACGCCGGGCGAGGCGGTCGCGATCGCCGGCGCCTCCGGCTCGGGCAAGTCGACGCTGCTCGCGATCCTCGCCGGCCTCGACACGCCGAGCAGCGGCACGGTCGAGCTCGACGGGCAGGACCTGTTCAGGCTCGACGAGGATGCGCGCGCGGAGCTGCGCGGCCGGGCGGTGGGCTTCGTCTTCCAGTCGTTCCAGCTTCTGCCGGCCCTGACGGCGCTGGAAAACGTGATGCTGCCGCTGGAGCTTGCCAATGACGAAAAGGCCGAGGAGGTCTCGAGGCAGATGCTCAAGCGCGTTGGCCTCGGAGAGCGGCTGCATCACTACCCGAAGCATCTCTCGGGCGGCGAGCAGCAGCGCAGCCTCGACGCCGAGTCCGGCGCCGGCGTGATCTCGCTGCTCTTCGAAATGAACCGCGAGTACGGCACTACGCTCGTCCTGGTGACGCACGACGAGACGCTCGCCGCGCGCTGCGCGCGCGTGGTGCGCCTCGCGGCGGGCCGGGTCGTCGCATGAGGCAGTCGCTGCGCATGCTGGCGCGGGACTGGCGCTCGGGCGAGCTGCGTGTCCTCGCCGTGGCGCTGGTGATCGCGGTGGCGAGCGTTTCGAGCGTCGCCTTCCTCGGCGACCGTGTTTCGCGCGCGATCGCGCGCGACGCCAACCAGCTCCTCGGTGCAGACCTGGTGCTGCTTTCGGACCGGCCCTGGAGTGCGGAATTTCTGAAGGCGATCACCGCGGCGGGCGAGCACGCGCAGGCAACGAGCTTCATGAGCATGGCGATCGTGCGTGACAAGACGCAGCTGGCGGGCATCAAGGCGGTGAGCGAGAACTATCCGCTGCGCGGCCGGCTGCGCATCGCGCCGCGGCCGGGAGCCGAAGACGCGCCGGCCGAGCGCGGCCCGGCGCGCGGCACGGTATGGCTCGAGGAGCGGCTGGTCGCCGCGCTCGCTGCGCCGGTCGGCTCGCGCATCCGGCTCGGCGATGCCGAGTTCCAGGTCGCCGCGGTGCTCACCCTCGAGCCCGAGCGCAGCGCCAACTTCTTCAACATCGCGCCGCGCCTGATGATGCACGTCGACGACGTGGCCGCGACCGGGCTGATCCGTCCCGGCAGCCGGGTCGGGTACTACCTCTATGCCGCCGGCAATCCCGAGCCGCTCGCGGCGTTCGAAAGCTGGGCCAAGGCGCGCCTCGAGCGCGGGCAGCGCATCGACAACCTGGAGAGCGGCCGGCCCGAAGTGCGCGCGGCGATCGATCGCGCGGAGCGCTATCTCGGCCTGACCGCGCTGCTCGCCGCGGTGCTCGCCGGGGTCGCGATCGCGCTCGCGACGCGGCGCTTCGTCGAGCGCCACCTCGACGGCTGCGCGGTGATGCGCTGCCTCGGCGCGACGCAGGCAAAGCTGGTGCGCCTGTTCGGCGTCGAGTTCCTGCTGCTCGGCGTGGCGTCCTCGGCGGCCGGCCTGGCGATCGGCTACGGCATGCAGTTCCTGGTCGCGACCACGCTGGAGAGCCTGATGCGGGCGAGCCTGCCGCTGCCGTCGGCGATGCCGGGACTGCAGGGCATGGCGGTCGGCCTCGTGCTGCTGCTGGGTTTCGCGCTGCCGCCGCTCCTCCAGCTGAAGAACGTTCCGGCAGTGCGCGTGATGCGCCGCGAGTCGGGCGCGCCGAGCGGCGGCGTGCTCGGCGCTTACGCGGCTGGCCTCGGCACGCTCGCAGCGCTGCTGATCTGGCAGGCGGGAGATCTGAAGCTCGGCGTCACCGTGGTCGGCGGCTTCGCCGCCGCACTCGCGGTCTTCTTCGTGGTCTCGTGGGGAGCGCTGAAGCTCGTGACTTCCCGATTCGTTATTTCCAGAATCCGGAACAAGACTTTCCGCTATGGGGTGGCGAACCTGAGGCGGCATTCGCGAAGCAACGCGGTGCAGGTGGCGAGCCTCTCGCTCGGCCTCACCGCGGTGCTGCTGCTCACCTTCACGCACCAGGATCTGGTCGACGCCTGGCGCCGCAGCGCGCCGCCCGACGCGCCGAACCGTTTCGTGGTCGGCGTGCAGCCCGATCAGATCGAAGCGGTGAAGGACTTCTTCGCCAGCCGCGGTATCGGCGGCGCCGAGTTCAATCCGATGGTGCGCGGCCGCCTCACGGGGGTGAACGGGAGCGCGGTCAGCGAGGCCGATTTCGCCGACGAGCGCGCCAAGCGCCTCGTCGAGCGGGAATTCAACCTCTCCTATATGGACGCCCCACCCGGCCACAACCTGGTGACCGCGGGGCGCTGGTTCAAGCCCGGCGACAAGGAGGTCTCGGCAGAGGAGGGCATCGCCCGCACGCTCGGCTGGAAGCTCGGCGACCGGCTTACCTTCACGGTCGCGGGCGAGACCTTCGACGCGCAGCTCACCTCGCTGCGCAAGCTGCGCTGGGACTCGATGCGGGTGAACTTCTTCGTCATCGCGCCGCCGAGCCTGCTGCGCGGCTTTCCGGCGACTTATGTCAGCGCCTTCCGCGCCGATGGCGCGCAGCTCGCAGCGCTGGACGAGCTCGCGGCGCGCTACTCGAACCTTGCCGTGGTCGACATCGGCGCGGTGGTGCGCCAGGTGCAGGGCGTGATCGACCAATTGATCAGCGCGGTGCGCTTTCTCTTCATCTTCACCCTCAGCGCCGGGCTGCTGGTTCTCTATTCGGCGCTGGTCGCGACCGAGGACGAGCGCCGCCGCGAGGCCGCCGTGATGCGTGTCTACGGCGCTTCGCGCGCACAAGTCTCGGGCAGCCAGCGCGCCGAGTTCATCGCCATGGGCGTGCTGGCCGGCATCCTCGCCACCCTCGGCGCGGCGATCATCGGCGAGGTAATCGCGCGCCGGGTCTTCGAGCTCGATCTGCCGCCGAGCCTCGGCCTGTGGATCGCCGGCCCGCTCGCCGGGCTCGCGCTGCTGTCGCTCAACGGCTGGCTCTCCTCGCGCAAGGTGCTGCGGGCGTCGCCGGCGCTCACCTTGAGGGATTCTGTGTAACTGTATTAATATACAGCATGGTCGAGATCCTCCTCGTGCTGACGCTGGTGGCTGCGGTATCGACCGCTGGATTGCTCGCCTTGTTCGTCGTGCGCGCCAGGAGCGCGGAGCGCGAGGCGCGCGAAGAGCTTTCTCGCAGCCTGGCGACTTTCAGCCAGACCCTGAGCACCCAGATGGGCTCGGCCGCGACCGTGCAAAACGCGCAGTTCGAGACCCTGCGCGGCGCCGTCGAGCAGCAGCTCGGGCGGATTCAGCAGGACAACTCGGCCAAGCTCGAGCAGATGCGCCAGACCGTGGACGAGAAATTGCAGACCACGCTCGAGAAGCGCCTTTCGGAGTCGTTCAAGCAGGTTTCCGACCGGC
>WNFM01094884.1_pt1 | contig 10277 bp, 14 predicted proteins | sample 5400271 | NCBI WGS metagenome assembly WNFM01 (sample SAMN13153352, study PRJNA577476) | soil metagenome | isolation source: 60 cm saprolite on Douglas fir-dominated hillslope | place: USA:California | collected 2013-09-17
CGAAATGGAATCGAGATCACCCATACGATCGGCCACAGCAGCAAGGCCAGCAGCGCCAGCGGCCAGCACAGTATCAGCAACAGCAACCAGAGCAGGAAATTCAGCATGCCGCTTCCCTCGTCGCGTCGTCCGTTTCCACCGGCCGCAGTGTGCGCGCGAGTCCGGGCAGCGCGCCAGTGAGCCCCATCGCCCGGCGGGCGAACAGCCGCCGGGTGTACCCGCTGGCACCGGCGAGTCCCAGGAGCCGGGCGGCGAGCCAACCACCGGGACCCGGGCCACGCGCAAATATTTCATTGAAGGCGCTCATCGACCAGCTCATCAGGGTGTCGTCGGTGAGGCGCAGTTGCTCGTAGCGCGTCAGGAGCCGCGCCGCGCCGGGATCCTCACGCTCTGCAACGCCACCGGCCAGCACTTCACACAGGGCGGCGGCATCCAGCAGGCCGAGGTTGACGCCCTGCCCGGCGAGCGGATGGATCACGTGCGCCGCATCGCCGACCAGCGCCACGCGCTCACCGATCAGGCTCACGGCCGTCGCACGCCGCAGGGGTATTGCAAACCGCTCGCTGAGGAGCCGGGCTCGGCCCAGCACGCGGTCCGACGCCAGCTCGAGCTCGACATTGAACTCATCCGCACCCAGCGACATCAATTCCAGCGCGCGCGGCTGGCGCACCGACCAGACGATCGAGCAGCTGCCATCGAACAACGGCAGCAGCGCCAGCGTGCCGTCGGCGAGAAAGCGCTGCCAGGCCGTGGACTGGTGTGCCCTGGCCGTCTGCACCGTTGCGACGATGGCGCTTTGACGGTAGTCGTGGGAACGAAGCGCCAGGTGCAGCAGCTCGCGCACCTGCGAGCGCGCACCGTCGGCCCCCACAATCAGGCGGGCCCTGAACTCTCCCGAGCTGGTCGCAAGTAGCACCGCCTCCGCACCGCTGGTGGCCGAAGTGATCGTCGCCGGGATCACCGTCCCGCCCTGCTCGCGGAAGGCCGTGAGGCTCGCCGCAGCCAGGGCGCGATTTTCGACGATGTGCCCAAGTTCGGCTTCGGCGAGCTCCGCTGCCCGGAACACCAGCACCTCGGGACCATCGTAGGGCACGGACTCGTGCCAGACGCGCATGCACTCGTAGGCGCAGAGGCGCTCGGCGGGCAGGCGTGACCAGGCCCGCGCATTGCGCAACACCTGCTGACTGGAACGCGAAATCGCCGCCACCCGCAGATCCGGTGGGCCCTGTGGCCCGCCTGCCTCCGCGAGTTCCGGCGCCAGCAGCGCGATGCGATTAGGCGGGAACCCGCCGTGCCGCGCCAGCAGCGCCGCGGTCGTGGCCCCCACCGGGCCGCCGCCAATGATCGCAATATCGAACTCGCTGTGCATGCGTTGCGGGCGCACTTCAGGCCACGGGCAGGCCGCGCATCAGGCGCGGTGTGTCGCCGCCGAATCCCCAGCTCAGGCGCGCCAGCGCGTCCTTGGCAGCGGGGGACAGGTCGAAGAGGGTCAGGCCGATATTGCGCAGCAGCGGGACGCCGGGCCTTTCACTGGCGAAGAGTTTCACGAGCCCGTCGGTGAAGCCGATCATGCCGCGCCGATCGGCCGCGCGCCGGCGCTCAAACTCCTCCAGCAGTGAGGGGGCACCCGGATCAGGCGCCTGCGCGAACATTTCCGCCAGCAGGGCCGCATCGCGCAGCCCCAGATTGAAACCCTGTCCCGCCACCGGATGCAGTGCCTGGGACGCATTGCCAACCAGCACGGCGCGCCGCCCCGCCATGCTTTCGGCGCGGCTCAGGGAAAGCGGGTAGGAGCCGCGAGCGCCAGCAGCCTGAATGCGGCCCACGCGCCAGCCAAAGCTGTGCTGCAACTCAGCCAGGAACGCGGCGCCATCGAGCGCCAGCACCTGCGCGGCGCGCTCCGGGGACAGCGTCCACACCACCGTGTAGCGCCCGTCCGCCAGCGGCAGCACCGCGAGCGGTCCGGCAGGGGTAAAGCGCTCGTAGGCCACGCCGCTCGCCGGCCGGTCGGTGGCGATATGCACCACGACGGCCAGCTGCCGGTAGTCTTCCACCATGGCCGCGATGCCCGCCGCGCTGCGGACGAGCGAGTGCGCACCGTCCGCGGCCACGATGACGCGGGCAGTAAATTCCTCCGTTTCCGCAGCGCCGCGCACCGTCAGCCGCGCGCCGTCGTGCCCGAGACACACCTCGAGGACGCGCGCGGGATTGCGCACCAGGATCTGGGGCCGCTGCGCGAGCTGCTGCCAGAGCGCGGCGCCGATGTGGCGGTTGGACACCACGTAGCCCAGCGCTTCCAGCCCCTGCTCCGCTGCGCACAGCCGCGCCGCACCGAAGCGCCCGGCTTCCGAAACGCGAATTTCCCGGACCGGTCCGGCATGCGCTTTCAGGAGGCGCCACACGCCAAGGGCCTCGAAGATGCGCCGGCTCCCATTGCCCAGTGCGGTGGTGCGATCATCGAAACTGGGCTGGCTGGCGCCATCGACCGGCAGCGCCTCGATGAGCGCCACGCGCAATTTTGTGCCGGCAAGCGCCACCGCCAGGCTGGCGCCGACCATGCCGCCGCCGACGATGGCGACATCGACCGGGGCCGCTGCGCGCGCGCTCATGCGGCGGCCATCAGCCTCTCGATCGCGTCCGGGCCGGTCGGTACGCCGGCCGTCAGCACTTCATGGCCGGTGCGGGTCACGGCAACGTCGTCCTCGATACGCACGCCGATGTTCCAGAACCGCTTCGGCACGCCCCTGCTGCCCGCAGGTATGTAGATACCCGGGTCCACGGTCAGGACCATTCCGGGTTCCCAGTGGCCGGTGCGGTGCATGAAGAATTTCTTGTAGGCCCCGTCCTTGATGAGGCTGGCGAGCGGCCCCTTAAGCAGTCCGATGCGCACGAGGCCCTGGGTGATCGCCCGCACCGCGGCATCGTGCGGCTCGTTCCAGTGATTGCCGGGTTTCACCTTGGCAAAGGCGGCGTGCTGCGCGGCCAGCACCACGTCGTAGACGGCGCGCTGCTCGGGGCTGTAGCGGCCGTTGACCGGAAAAGTGCGCGTGATGTCGGAGGCGTAGTATTCGTGCTCACAGCCGGCATCGATCAGCAGCAGGTCGCCCGCCTTGAGCGGCTGGTTGTTGTCGCGGTAGTGCAGCACGCAGGAATTGGCGCCACCCCCGACGATCGGATGGTAGGACGTATCGGCGCCATGGCGGCCGAATTCATGCACCAGTTCGGCCATGACCTCGTACTCGGTGCGCCCGGGGCGGCAAAAGCGCATGGCGCGGATGTGCGCGCCCGCGCCGATCTGGCCGGCGCGGCGCATGATCGACAGCTCCTTGCGGCTCTTGAACAGGCGCATGTCGTGCAGCACATGGTCGAGGGCGACGAATTCCTGGGGCTGATGCGCGCCCGCGCGCGCCTGCGCACGCAGGGTATTCACCCAGCTGACCACGCGCTGGTCGAAGTCGTGGTACTTGCCCATGGTGTAGTAGACCCGGGCGCGGCTCTCGATGAGCCCGGGCAGGATCTCGTCGATGTCGCTGATGGGAAAGGCGTCGTCGGCACCGTAATCCCGGCGAACGCCTTCCGGGCCGGAGCGCTTGCCGTCCCAGATCTCCCGTTCGGCGCTGCGCTCGCGCACGAACATTACGAATTCGCCCTGTGGCCGCCCCGGAATCAGTACCCCGACGGCCTCGGGTTCGCCAAACCCGGTGAGGTAGTGGAAATCGCTGTCCTGGCGGAAATTGTAGAGCACGTCGTTGTTGCGCGTGCGCTCGGGCGCCGCCGGCAGCACCGCTATCGCGTCCTTGCCCATCACCCGCATCAGTTGGCGGCGGCGGCGGGTAAATTCCTCGGCCATCTTGCTGTTCATAGGGAGCCTCTGATCAGACCAGCGTCGGTTGACGCATCAGTGTAGAGGGAGCCGGGGCGACGCCGCCGGGTGCCTCAGGGCGCCCAGTTCTTCGAACACCACCTGGACTCCGACCCGCACGAATTCCACCAGTTCCGCCAGCGCCGCCTCGTTGGCCTCGAGCCCTTCGCGCTCGTCGACCCCCGCCCGCATGATCTGCGCCAGGTCGCGCACGATCTCCCCGGCATCACCCGGCAGGTGCTCAGGATCAGGCGCTCCGCTGGTGCCCAGCCCATAAACGAAGCCATTGCACCACAGGGTGAGCGCCTCGGTGCGCAGCTCGATCGGCTCCTCGTCGTCGGGCATCAGCAGGTTGAACTGCATCTGCGTGCCGGTGAGCGCCGCACGCGTCTCATCGTAGAGCTCGCGCAGCTGCGCCGCGGCATCGCCCGGGGCCGTACCTTCGGGAAGGATCTCGGCCAGCCAGTCCTCCAGCCGGTAAGCGCCCGTCGCGCACAGGGCCCCTGCCAGAGTGCCGTGCGCTTCGGCGGGCTCGGTGACCGCTCTGGATTCTGACAAAAGGCGTTTGACTTGATCGTAGTTGCTGTGGCTGGCCACGTGATTCCGGCCGCATGGACTGACCGCGGGCATGGTAGGGCGCGCCACGTCCACACGCAACCGCTACACTGTTTACCTACATTTCCAGCATTTCGATTGACCGCACTCGTGGCGCGGAACTATAGTTTTCGCATGGCAGACAGCAAAGGCAGCGCGAATCTCGACCTGGAGCTCAAGCGCCTCGAAAAGCGCCTCGAAGAACTGGTCGCGACCATGCACCGTCTCAAGGAAGAGAACCGGGCCTTGCGGCAGCGCCAGGACGGCCTCGCGGCGGAGAAGACTACGGTGATGAACCGCAGTGAACAGGTGCGTGCCCGGGTCGAAGCGATGATCGGGCGACTCAAGTCGATGGAGCACACGGCTTGAGCGCGGCCGAAGCCACACGCGTCAGTGTCCGTATCCTCGACCGGGACTACTTCATCGCCTGCCCGCAGGAAGAGCGCAGCGATCTGCTCGACAGCGCCGCTTTCCTGAATGCCCGCATGAAGGAAATCCGCGATACGGGCAAAGTTGTGGGCGTGGATCGCATTGCCGTGATGGCGGCCCTGAATATTGCCAATGAAATGCTGCGCCAGCGTGAACAGGATCACGGTTCGCAGGCCGACGTCGGCGTTCGCGTGCGTGCGCTGCGCGAACGTGTCGAATCTGCGCTTCAGAAAGGACAGCAGCTCGATCTTTAGTGTAGAGTCGGACACGCGTCGCCTGTGGTGTTCGATAAGCGGGCTGGGTTACCTCTCGACCCTAAGTTGAAACACCCCGGGATCTGACCTTGCTGGCAGCATTGTGCAAGTCTGCCCCGAGCAGAAAGCCTTACCTGCCGCAGGAAGTCCCACTTGTTGCTCTGGTCGAGAGCAACGGTTCGCACCGGCATCGCGGGTGACGCTTCTTTTCCAATTTGGCGCAGCGCCGAGCCGACTTGCCCCAACCATCACCACAGTCGCGCCCCGCGCTACGCCGCGCCCTGCTCGCTGGCCGTGCCGCGCTCTCACCCACCGCGCGCGCCGCGGCTCAGCGGCGCATACTCGATCATGTGGCGCGCCTGAGCGCGCTCCGGCCCGGCGCCACGGTTGGCCTGTACGTCTCGCGCGGTTCAGAGGTCGCCACCGAAGCGATCCGGGCCCTGGCCCGAAGCCGCGGCTGCCGCGTCTTTCTGCCGCTCATTACTGATCACGAGAACATGCAGATGGAGTTCCACGCCGATCACGGCCGCCCCCTGCGCCAGAACCGCTACCGGATCGGCGAACCCATCGGCGGGCGGAGCATCGCCGCCCCTGCGCTCGCCGTGGTACTGATGCCGCTGGTCGGCATGGACGACTTCGGCAACCGGCTTGGCAATGGCGCCGGCTACTACGATCGGTGGCTCGCCTTCCGGCGCGGCACGCGCGGCACCCCACTGCTGGTGGGACTGGCCTTTGAGTGCCAGAGGCACACGCGCATTGAGCCACAGGCACACGACGTGCCGCTCGATGCGGTGATAACCGAGAATGGCCTGCAAGTGTTTGCTCCCAGGCATTGATTCATGGGCTATTGGCTGCTCAAGACGGAGCCCGGTACCTTCGGCATCGACCATCTCGCTGCGCTCCCGCAGCGCACCTCGGCCTGGGACGGCGTGCGCAACTATCAGGCGCGCAATTTCCTGCGGGATCAGGTGCGAGTGGGCGATCAGGCATTCATTTACCACTCGAGCTGCGCACTGCCGGGGATTGTCGGCATCGCCGGTGTAGTGCGGGCTGCGTACCCGGACGCGACGGCCTTTGACCGGCGCCACAAGCACTTCGACGCCGGCAGCGATCCGGCATCGCCGCGCTGGTTCGTCATCGACGTGCAACTCCAGCGCCGCCTCGAACGCGTGATCACACTCGATGAATTGCGCGCGCACGCGGCTGACAAACTGCGCGGCATGAAGCTCCTGCAACGTGGCAGTCGACTCTCCGTGATGCCCGTCGACGCAGCTCATTGGCAGTTCATCCTGTCGCTCGAACGAGTGTGAGCAAGTTCACATCAATGGTTGCGCGAATCGCTCGCTTGTTTTTTTGTGCCTCGTGTATATACTCCGTCCCCGGACTAACCTGATATATGGAGACTGTTCATGGCTAAGGCAAAGAAAAAGGCCAAGAAGAAAGCTGCGAAGAAGAAGTAAGGGCCTTTACTTCGAGGCGGGTGGGAATCAAATCTCACACGCCTGATTCAAAGCTGAGACTGTGCCCGCGAAAGCGGGCACAGTCATTTCAGAGGCTGGAAAACATGGCACTTTCCGCTCAGGAGAAGAAGCAGCGCGTCGCCGGGGCGGCGCTCGATTTTCTGCGCGAGGGAATGCTGCTCGGCGTCGGTACCGGCTCCACCGTCAATGCCCTGATCGACCAGCTCGGGCCCTGGAAGTCGCGCCTGCGTGGCGCGGTATCCAGCTCGGAGGCCAGCACTGCCAGGCTCCGTACCATCGGCATTCCGGTGTTTGAGCTCAACGACCACCCGGAACTCGAGCTATACGTTGACGGCGCGGACGAGGCCAACGCCCGCCGCGAACTCATCAAGGGCGGCGGCGCCGCCCTCACCCGGGAAAAGATCCTTGCCTCCGCCGCGCGCACTTTTGTCTGCATCGTCGACGACAGCAAACTGGTCGACGTACTCGGTCAGTTTCCGTTGCCCGTGGAAGTGATCCCGATGGCGCGCGCGCTGGTGACTGGCCAGCTCGCGCAGCTCGGCGGACGCGCGGTGTGGCGGAGCGGCGTCGTCACCGACAATGGGAACGAGATCCTCGATGTCCACGGGTTGCGCATTACGGAACCGGTCCGCCTGGAATCGGCCCTCAACCAGCTCGCCGGCGTAGTGACGGTCGGCCTGTTCGCCGCCCGGCCGGCCGATGTGCTGATCGTGGGGAGCGAGTCGGGCGTGCGCACGCTGTAGTGCGGTGGGATGGCTGGGGGACTAGGATTCGAACCTAGGTTAGCGGAGTCAGAGTCCGCGGTCCTACCACTAGACGATCCCCCATCCGTACGCCGGCCGAAGATCCTAGCAGACCCTGCACGGCGAGCGCACCGCCCCTGCCGGAGCGCCAGGCGGAGGTCTGAGTATTGCGGGCCGCGGCGGGCTTTGCGCCGGCCGACCTTTTTGCGTTCGACCTCGCGGGCATCGCGGGTGACGAAGCCTGCCTGACGCAGGGGCTGGCGCAGGGTCGCATCGTACTTCATCAGCGCCCGGGCAATGCCGTGGCGAATCGCGCCGGCCTGACCGGTGATCCCGCCACCGCGGACCTGGACCTTGATGTCGAACTTCCCGGTGAGCTGCACCAGTTCGAGCGGCTGGCGCACAATCATGCGGCCGGTCTCGCGTCCAAAGAACTCATCAATGGGCCGCTCATTGATGGTGATGCGCCCGGTGCCCGCCTGCATATGCACGCGGGCCGTGGAAGTCTTGCGCCGGCCGGTACCGTAGTCTGTGGAGGCTGCCATGTGTGGATCCTGAAGCTCTAGAGTGCGAGGGGCTTGGGCTGCTGGGCGGTATGGGGATGCTTGCCGCCAGCGAAGACATGGAGCTTGCGGAACATGTTCCGTCCCAGCGTGTTCTTCGGCAGCATGCCCTTGATCGCAAACTGCAGCGCGCGCTCGGGGTGCTCCTGCAGCAGCTTGCCCAGTGCGATCGACTTGAGGTTGCCGAGGTACCCGGTGTGCTGGTGGTACATCTTGTCGTCGAGCTTGTTGCCCGTGACGGCAATCTTCTCGGCGTTCAGCACCACGATGTGGTCGCCCATGTTCACGTGGGGGCTGTAGTCCACCTTGTGCTTGCCCTTGAGCCGATGGGCGATCTGCGAGGCCAGGCGCCCCAGGGTCCTGCCGCTGGCGTCGACCACGTACCAGTCACCGCGCACGGTGGCGGCATTGGCAAATTTCGTCTTCATGATTACGGGGAACCTGGAAAAATGGGCGCGAAAGTGTACTCAAGCGCCCCCCGGTTTGCAAAAGAGTCCATCCGGGGAGGCTGGCCCTGCCTGCCAGTGCCCGGCGACACTCTATAATGAGCCCATGCCCGGGCCCCAACCGCCTGATTTCACCCTGGATAGCCTGTTCCGGGCGGCTGACAACGCGCTGCGGGCCCTGTTTGCCCCTGCCCGGGCCTCCCGGGCGCCCCCGGACCTGCCGGACGCGGCTCCCCTGGGCGAAACCGACCGGCGCCTGGTGGCAGGCCTGATGAGGGTCAATCACGCCGGCGAAATCGCTGCCCAGGCGCTCTACCACGGGCAGGCCCTGATGGCCCGCTCTGATGATACGCGGCAATTCCTGCTGCGGGCGGCGGCCGAGGAAGGCGATCACCTGGCCTGGTGTGAACAGCGCCTCCGGGAGCTGGGTGATCGCACCAGTCTGCTCAATCCCTTCTGGTATGCCGGCGCCTTCGCGATCGGCGCGACGGCGGCCGCCTTCAGCGATCGCCTGAGCCTGGGTTTCGTGCGGGAAACGGAACGCCAGGTCGAGGGGCACCTGAGCGAGCACCTGGCCAGGCTTCCGGCGGCGGATGGACGGAGCCGGCAAATTCTGGAGACCATGCAGCGTGAAGAGACCGGACATGCGCAGGCCGCGCAGGGGGCAGGCGCTGCGGAGCTGCCGCCACCGCTGCGCATCCTGATGGGTTTGACCTCCAGGCTGATGACGCGCAGCGCATACTATGTTTAACCCAGCTCAAAAGCCTTGCAGTGAGCGGGACTTATGTAATAAAAAGCAGTCATGAACAACCTGCAACATGAACAGAGCAGCCGCGCCATGGAAGAGAATGTCAGAGCGTTGAGCGACATTCCGGCAATCAACCGCTTCCTGAGTTATTGCCGCGTCCGTACCGTGCCCTCCAAGACCGTGCTGATTCACGCCGGCGATCTCCCTGACGTCCTGTACTACGTCATCAGTGGATCCGTCGAGGTGATGATCGAGGATGAGGAAGGCAACGAGATGGTGCTGGCCTACCTCAACAAGGGGCAGTTCTTCGGGGAGATGGGCTTGTTCTACGAGCAGCCGACACGCAGCGCCTGGGTGCGCACGCGCAGCGCCTGTGAGCTGGCGGAGATGACGTATCCGCGATTCCGTCAGGTGGCGACCGAGAGCCCGGGATTGATTTTCGAGCTGGCGACGCAGCTGGCCACGCGCCTGGATCGCACCAACCGCAAGCTCGGCGACCTCGCATTTGTTGACGTCACGGGCCGCGTCGCGCACGCCATCATGGATCTGTGCAACGAACCGGACGCGATGACGCATCCGGAGGGCATGCAGATCAAGGTATCGCGGCAGGAACTCTCGCGGCTGATCGGCTGTTCGCGCGAGATGGCCGGCCGCGTGCTCAAGGTGCTCGAGGAACAGGGCCTGCTGCGCGCCACCGGCAAGACCATCGTGGTGTTCAATGCGCGACCGAAAATGAAGACCCGGCCGGTCGTGATTCCTTCCCGGGGTGGCGCCGGCGCCGCGGCGGCGAAGCCGACGGCCGCCATGACCTCGGATGATGACGACGAGGACGACGACGAGGACGACGAAGCCTGATCAGGCGGTAAGGGCATCGGCCGCGGCGATGGCCGCGCGCATGGCGCGAATCGTCGCTGCGTAATCACTGCTGCCGTAGATCGCCGAGCCGGCCACGAAGGTGTCTGCGCCGGCGCGCGCCACGGCGGCGATGTTGTCCGTCCGGATGCCACCATCCACCTCGACGCGGATCTCGCGGCCACTGGCACGGACCCGCCGCCGCACTTCGGCAATCTTCGGCAACACTCCGGCAATGAATTGCTGGCCGGCGAACCCGGGGTTGACCGACATCAGCAGCACCAGGTCGAGCTTTTCGAGCGTGT
>WNFM01198165.1_pt1 | contig 10277 bp, 9 predicted proteins | sample 5400271 | NCBI WGS metagenome assembly WNFM01 (sample SAMN13153352, study PRJNA577476) | soil metagenome | isolation source: 60 cm saprolite on Douglas fir-dominated hillslope | place: USA:California | collected 2013-09-17
GTCTCAGTCCCAGTGTGGCCGTCCGCCCTCTCAGGCCGGCTACCGATCGTCGCCTTGGTGGGCCGTTACCCCGCCAACTAGCTAATCGGACGCGGGCTCCTCTCCAAGCGCCAGGCCTTGCGGTCCCCGGCTTTGATCGTCAGATCCATCGACCCGACGATGTCATGCGGTATTAGCAGCAGTTTCCCGCTGTTATTCCCCACTCGGAGGTAGATTACCCACGCGTTACTCACCCGTTCGCCGCTCTACTCGCGAGTTGCCCCGCTTTCGCGCTCGACTTGCATGTGTTAGGCACGCCGCCAGCGTTGATTCTGAGCCAGGATCAAACTCTCCAGTTAAAAGCTGACCATCGGCGAGAGGTGTGACCCCCTCGACGAGGCCGTGAACTGAAAAGGTACTACTTAGTCCTAAGGCTGAACCTCGCTTCGGATTTGTGTGCGCGTCACCTAGTTTTCAAAGAGCCACCCCGTTTAGGGGAACCCGACCAGAATATCGAAATCGCCCGGTACGTGTCAAGTAATTTCGACCGCGCGACCGTTCGGCAACGACCAGCGTCTTTGGGGGGTTACGACCGGCGTGACCACACCCTAGGCAACGCGTCCGACGACCGGCGAACCCAAATACTACGACAGCGCCGCGGCCGCTGTCAAGGGCGTCGGCGCCAGTCTTTGACGCTTCCGAAGGGGGGCCGTTACGACGCGGCCACGCGGAGACGCACGAAGCGCGCCGCGCCCACGGAAACGACGAACGATTGCCCGGCCTCCGCCTCCAGCTCGCCGCCTTCGACCACCACGCCGTCCTTCTTCACCGCGCGCTGCCGCAGCAACCTCTCGGCCGCGCCGTTCGAGGGAGCGAAGCCGGCCATCACCAGCAGCTCACGCCACTTGTGCCGGCCAGGCGCAATCGTCTTCTCGGGCATCTCGGACGGCGCCTGCCGGGCCTGGTGGACGCGGCGCCATTCCGCCTCCGCCGCCGCCGCCAACGCCGTCCCATGGAAGTCGGCGGCGATCCGGCGCGCGAGGGCGATCTTGGAATCCATGGGCCGGCCGAGCCCGCGCTCCTTCTCGATCTCCGGCGGAGTGAGGTCGGTGAGCAGGAGGTAGTACTTCCACATGAGCTCGTCCGAGATGGACAGCACCTTCGCGAACATCGCGTCGGCGCTCTCGGCCACGCCGATGTAGTTGCCGAGGCTCTTCGACATCTTCTCGACGCCGTCCGTGCCTTCGAGGAGCGGGGTGGTCATCACGACCTGCGGCTCCAGCCCGTAGGCGGGCATGATGTCGCGGCCGACGTTGAGGTTGAAGAGCTGGTCGGTGCCTCCGAGCTCGACGTCCGCCTTGAGCGCGACCGAGTCGTAGGCCTGAGCGAGCGGATACAGGAACTCGTGCACGGAGATGGTCTGTCCGGCGTCGAAACGCTGACGGAACTCGCGCCGCTCCAGCATGCGCGCGACGTTGTAGGTTGCGGCCAGGCGGACCATGCCGTCCGAGCCCAGGGCCCCCAGCCACTCGCGGTTGAAGCGGGTCTCCGTCTTCGCGGGATCGAGGATCTTGAAGGCCTGCCGCTTGTAGGTCTCGGCGTTGGCCTCGATCTCCTCGCGGGTCAGGGGCGGCCGCGTCTTCGACTTGCCCGTGGGATCGCCGATCATCCCCGTGAAGTCGCCGATCACGAAGACCACGCGATGGCCGGCGTCCTGGAAGTGCTTCATCTTGCGCATGAGCACGGTGTGGCCGAGGTGGATGTCGGGCGCGGTGGGATCGAATCCCACCTTGACCGTGAGCGGCCTGCCCCTCGCCAGCTTCTCCTTCAGCGAAGCCGGCGTGACCACGTCGACGCAGCCCCTGGTCAGGATCTCGAAGTCGCCGGGTCCCATCAGGCTCCCGCGCTCACGCGCACGCGACGCCCGTCGTACTGGTAGCGGCCTTCCAGGACGATGCGTACGGCGCGGGGATAGATCCGGTGCTCCACTTCCAGGATGCGTGCGGAGAGCCGTTCGACGGTGTCGTCCTCGGCCACGGGAACCGCCTCCTGCAGGACGATCGGTCCACTGTCCAGCGTGGCCTCCACGAAGTGCACGGTGGCTCCGCTGACCTTGACCCCGTGCTCCCAGGCCTGGCGCTGCGCGTCACGGCCCGGGAAGGCGGGGAGGAGGGACGGGTGCACGTTCAGGATGCGGCCGGAAAAGGCCTCGAGGAACACGCGCGAGAGCAGCCGCATGTAGCCGGCGAGGCAGACCAGATCGACGTCGTGCTCGCGCAGCACGGCGACGAGCGCGCGGTCGTGATCCTCGCGGGGGCGCCCGGCCTGCGGGCAGCACACGGCGGGGAGGCCGGCCGCGCGGGCGCGCTCGAGGCCAGGCGCGCCGTCGACGTTGGAGAGGACCACCGCGATGGCGCCGCCGAGCGTGCCCGCGCGCTGGGCGTCGATCAGGGCCTGGAGGTTGGATCCGCGCCCGCTGATGAGGACGCCGAGAGTCTTCAATCGCGTCCTCGCTCCGCATCCGTCTTCCGTCGAAGGCGGCGCGCCGCGAGTGAATCGCGCCACGCCGGCGCAGGAGACGCTCCGCTGCGGAAAACGCCGGACTTCTTGCGTCCTCGCTCCGCGTCCGTCTTCACGCGATCATTCGAGCGTGACGCCCGACCCCTTCACCACGGAGCCGATCACGAAGCTCGTCTCACCCCTCCGCTCGAGCGAATGTTCGACGTCGTGAAGCTCCCCGGGGCCGACGATCACGACCATGCCGATGCCCATGTTGAAGGTGCGGTACATCTCGTCCTCGGCGACCGTTCCCCCCTTCTGGATGAGGCGGAACAGCGGCGGCACCTCCCACGCCCCCTTGCGCACGCGCGCGGCCAGGCCGGGAGGCAGCACGCGCGGGATGTTGCCGGGGAAGCCGCCGCCCGTGATGTGGGCGAGGGCGTGGATCTTGCGCCGCTCGAGGAGCGGTTCGAGGGCCGAGAGGTAACTGCGATGCGGCGCCAGCAGGGCAGCGCCCACCGTCGTACCGAGCTCGGCGACCTCGGTGTCGACCCCATGACCCATCGCGCCGAACAGCACCTTGCGGGCCAGGGTGTAGCCGTTGGTGTGCAGGCCGGATGAGGGAAGGCCGAGCAGGATGTCTCCCTCGGCCACGTCGGCGCCGGTGAGCGCCTTCTCGCGGTCCACGACGCCGACGATGAATCCGGCGAGGTCGTAGTCCTCGGGGGCGTAGACGTCGGGCATCTGCGCGGTCTCGCCGCCGATGAGCGGGCAGCCGACCTCGGAGCAGGCGGCGGCCAGGCCTCGCACGATCGCCTCCACCTTGTCCACGTCGATCTTTCCGACGGCGAGGTAATCCAGGAAGAACAGCGGGACCGCGCCCTGCACGAGGATGTCGTTCACGCAGTGGTTCACGATGTCGTGGCCCACGCTGTCGTGGATGCCGGCCAGGATGGCCACTTTCGTCTTCGTCCCCACGCTGTCCGTCGACGCGACGAGCACGGGCTCGCGCAGGCCCGACAGGTCGGGCCGGAACATCCCGCCGAAGGACCCGATCTCGGACAAGACGCCCGCGTTGAACGTGCCGCGGGCGAGCTTCTTGATGCGGTCCTTGGCCTCGTCGGCGGCGGAGATGTCGACGCCCGCTTCGCGATAGTCCATCGCGGCGATTATCTCCCGTTCGGGCGTAACATCGCGCGATGAGCGGAGCCGGCCCGTTCACGGCCCTCGAGACGATGCTCGAGGACCGGCGGCAGCAGGTCGAAGAGGCGCTGCGGCGGCTGACGGGGCGAGGCCGCGCGCCTGCCATCGAGGCGGCCCTCGCGGACAGCCTGTTCGCCCCCGCCAAGCGCATGCGCCCGATCGTCTCCCTCATGGTGGCGGAGGTCCTGCGCGCCGATCCGCGCCGCGTGCTCCCCGCGGGATGCGCGATCGAGATGGTGCACACGTCGAGCCTGATCCTCGACGACCTGCCCGCCATGGACGACGCCCGCGCGCGCCGCGGACGCCCGGCCTGCCACATCGCGCACGGCGAGGCCACCGCGATCCTGGCCGCGTTCGCCCTCCTCAACCGGGCGTACGAGATTCTCGCCGAGGGATGGCCGGATGGGCCGGACGCCGCCGTGCGCGGCGAACTCGCGCGCGACCTCGCGCGCGCGGTGGGACTCGACGGGATGATCGCCGGGCAGGGCGAGGACCTGCGCCTGACCGATCGCACCATCGACTTCCAGACCCTGGAGTTCATCCACAGCCGGAAGACGGGGGCCCTCTTCACCTGCGCGGCCGCCCTGGGGGCCGCGGGGGCGCGCGCCTCGGCGGCGGAGACGGCCGCCGTGACCGCCTACGCCAAGAACCTCGGGCTGGCCTTCCAGATCGTGGACGACCTCATCGACGCCACCGGCGAGGCGGCCGCCGTCGGCAAGGACGTGGGCCAGGACCTGAAGAAGACGACGTTCGTCTCCTTCTCCGGCGTCGAGGGCGCGCGGCAGCTGGCCGCGGAGCTGGTGGCGACGAGCGAGGAAGCGCTGCGCGGCTTCGGGCCGCGCGCGCAGCCGCTGCGCGATCTGGCGCGTTACGTGGTGGCGCGGAAGCGCTGACGGCGAACGGGCAAGCGCGCGGAGGCGCCGACCGCGGCTAGAATGACCCGAGCGAGGACCGCCATGGCCAAATGTCCGGAGTGCGAATCCGATCTCGAGCTCGACGGCTACGAGCTGGACGTGGGCGAGAGCATCAACTGCCCGGAGTGCTCGATCGAGCTGAAGGTCACCGGGAACGATCCCATCAGCGTCAGCCTCACGCCTGAAGAGTGACGAGCAGCGAGCGCCGGATTCACTCCGGCGCGAGCGCCATGGGGCAGCCCTACGCGAAACTCTCCAGGGCCGCCCGCTCGTCTTCGTGGACGTCGAACACGGGCAGCAGGCGGGTGATGTAGAGCGACTGCTGGACGCGCGCGCTCTGGTTGAGGATCTTCAGGGTGGCGCCGAAATTCCGGGCCGTCTTGAGCCCGGCCACGAGCTCGCCCAGGCCCGCGCTGTCCATGAAGGAGACCTGGGAGAGGTTGAGCAGGATCTTCTTCCAGTTCTCGCCCAGCAGCTCGTCGATCGTCTCGCGCAGGATCTGGTCTCCCAGGCCCGCGCTGAGCTTGCCCTTCAGGTCGACGATGATCACGTCCCCGGACTTGCGCAGCTCGATGTGCATGCTCAGCCGACTCTAACACCAGGAGTGCGTCCGGGGAGCCGACGCACTGCTAGCTCGCCATCGCCCGCTTGAAGGCCTCAGGGTTCCGCTGCACGGTGACGCGCTTGCGCGCCTCCTGCATGAAGGAGCGGAAGAGCTCGTCGCGGCGCTGCTGGCGCAAGGAGCCGATGAGGGAAACCTTCTCCTTCTCGAAGGCGGCGGGATCGAACGCCTTCTTCTCGAGGACGCGGATGACTGCCCAACCTCCGGGAACGCGGATGGGATCCGAGAGCGTGTTGTCCGGCAGGGCGTAGGCGGCTTCGTCGAGGGCGGCGCTGCTGCCGAGGTCGCCCATGGCCTGGCCGCGCGAAACGAGGCCCGGCGTCTCCTTGCGCACGAGCCCCTGGGCGGCCGCCGCCTTCTCCAGTCCCGCGCTCGCCGCCCGCGCCTTGACCTCGGCCGCCTTGACCCGCGCGGCCTCGAGCACCTTCTCCTGCTGCAGGTCCGACCGCACGCGGTCCTGCACTTCCTTGAAGTCGGCGGGGCGGGGGGCCTGGACCTCCTGCAGGGAGATGAACGCGTACCCGGTGGGGAGCGGGAACGGCTCGGGCTCGGTCTCTCCGCGCTTGAGCTCGAAGGCGCGCGCCACCAGCGACGCGCTGGACAGGGGCGGGGTGTCGGCCCCGCGGGCCAGCGGCGCGCTCCGGTCGACGCTGAAGCCGCGCTCCCTGGCCACGTCCTCGATCGACTTGCCGTGCCGCAGCGCTTCCGAGATCCCCTGCAGCTGCTCCTCGAGCAGGGCGCGCACGCGCTGGCCCATGAGGGTCTGGTTGATCCGGGCCTTGGCCTCGGCGAAGGCGGGAGTGCTCTCCGCGCGGTGGGCGGTGGCCCGGATGACGTGATAGCCGTAAGGCGTCTTCACGAGGTCCGAGGTCTGCCCATCCGTCAGCGCGAAGGCCGCGTTCTCGAATTCCGGCACCATGCGGCCGCGTTCGAAGCAGCCGAGCGCACCGCCCCCCGGCGCCGATCCCTGATCCTCGGACATCTTCTTGGCGAGGGCGGCGAAGTCCGCGCCCGCCTTGACCTGGTCGAGGGCGGCCTGGGCGAGCTTGCGGGCGTCGGCGTCCGCGTGTCCCTCCGTCGCCTCCGGGGTCGTCTTCACCTTGACCAGGATGTGGCTCGCGCAGACCTGTTCCGCCTGCTTGAACTCGTCCTGGTGCGCGTCGTAGTAGGCGCGCTCCTCCGCTTCCGTCACCGTGACTCGCGGCTGCAGCTTGGGCAGGTCGAGGAGGAGATAGGTCACGACGCGACGCTCGGGAAACGCGTAGCGGTCCTTGCTCGCGTCGAAGCGCGCCCGCACCTCGGCGTCGGTGACGACGACGCTCGAGCCTTCCGCGGGCACCATGACGTACTCCGCCTTCACCTGCTCGTTGCGGCGCCGGAACTCCTCCTCCGCCTCCCGCGGGCTCACCATCACACCGTCGGTGACCAGCGCGTTGACGCGCTCGTGCAGGATGCGGCGCCGGAGGTCCTGCTCGAACTCGGCCACGGAGATGCCTTTCATCTCCAGGCGGCGGCGCAGCTCGTCTCCGCCCATGAAGCGGCCGTCGATCTGGAACTCGGGCGAGGTGGACAGGCGCTGCCGGATGGTCTCGTCGTCCACGGAGATGCCGAGACGCCGCGCTTCCAGCTGCAGGACGCGATCGTCGATCAGCGACTGCAGGGTCTGCTCCTCGAGGCCCATGCGCTTGAGGGCTTCGTTGTCCAGGCGCCCCTGGTACAGGCTCAGGTACATCTCGCGCTGGCGGAGGTAGGCCTTCTGGTACTCGCCGACGGTGATGGGAATGGAGCCCACCTCGACCATGGTCGCGCCCGCGCCACGATTGTCGATCCCCATGCCGGTCAAGGCGGGGATGTAGGCGACGATGAAGGCCGCCACCACCACCCAGAGGAAGATGTAGAGCCACCGCCGGTGGCGGCGCATGAAGCCGAGGGCCATGCTCTCTCCGCTGTAACGGCTCCTCCCCGCGGAGGAGCCAAACGGGCATTCTATCCGCCGGCCGGAAAGCGGGCAAACCAATCCCTCTTGGAGCGCGCATGGTTTGCGACGTCCGGCAGCGTGCGACTATAATGCCGAGCACTCTAAGTCGCTCGGAGCGAGGGGTTTTTAGGGAATGGCGGCACCGGATCGGAGACGCGTCAAGAGCCAGGACGACACGATCGACTGGTTCACCGTCTCCTATCGATCCATCTTCATCGCCCTCCTCTTCATCGTGTTCGTCGGTGGTGCCGTCGGATACTACTACTGGCCCCGCGCTGCGCCCGGGGCGGGGCCCGTGGAGGCGCCGCCGGCCACCGTCACCACCGCCCGCTTCACCACCCTGGAAGGCAACGTCAAGGTGAAGGCGGTCACGACCTTCGAATGGGTCAACGCCGATCGCGCCATGGTCCTGCGCAGGAGCGATCTCGTGCGCACGGGGCCAGGCTCCGCGGCCGAGATCACGTTCTTCGACGGCACCGTCGTGCACGTGCGTCCGGACAGCCTCATCACGATCGAGGAGACCTCCGAGGATCCTTCGACCAAGCGGCGCAAGGTGGCCTGGCACATCTCGTCCGGCGAGGTGCAGTTCAACGCGCCGCGGCCGGGCGCCGGCGGCTCCGAGCGCGAGATCTCCACGCCCACCCTGCGCACGACGACACGTGACGCGGCCACGGGCGGAGTCGCGGTGCAGGAGTCGGGGGAGAGCAACATCAAGCTCTATTCGGGCACGGCGAAGGTCGAGACCAAGACGGGCGAGACGCTGCAGCTCGAGGCGAACACGCAGGTCAAGGTCGATGCCGCGGGCAAGGCCGCGCCCGCGCACAGCCTGCCCCCCGTGCCCGCGCTGCTCGCGCCCCAGCACCAGACGGAGATCACCTACCAGGACCCGGCGCGGGCGACGACGCTCCTCGTCTGGAAGCCGGTGCCGGGGGCCACCGCCTACCACGTGATGCTCGACTACAACGCGTACTTCAACCGGCCGCTGGTGGACCGTTCCGGCATCACCGAGTCTTCGGTCGAGGTGCGCGGGCTGGACGTGGGCAAGTACTACTGGCGGGTCGCCGCCGTCGACAAGGACGGCGTGGAGGGCAGCTTCTCCGACTTCGCCCGCTTCACGGTCAGCCGCCCGCAGGGCGGCGCCCGCGGCACCGGCGATCCGCCTCCGATCCTCATCGAGTCGATCGAGGTGCGGCAGAACATCCTGCAGGTGCGCGGACGGACGGAGGCGGGGGCCACCCTCACCGTCAACGGGCAGCGCGTGGACGTCGCCGCCGACGGCGGGTTCAACGAGTTCATCCAGCTCCCGGCGGAGAAGGCCGGCCGGCAGATCGTGATGTTCCGCGCCGTCGGCATCAACGGCGGCGTCGCCCAGACCCAGCGGTCGGTGATGGTGGGCGAGTGACGTGAGGGCGCGGGTGGCGGTCTTCAGCGGGCCCGCCCTCCGGAAGAACCTCCACTCCGGCGACGCGGACGGTCTGGACTACGAGTTCTTCCCGGCGGCTTCGGTGGCCGCGCGGCGCCTCGACGAGGCGCGCTTCGAAGGCGCGCTGGTGGAAGTGGGCGCGGAGAGCTCGTCCGCGGCGCTGCGGGTGCTCCGGCGCGCCCTGCCCCACAGGCCGGTGGGCAGCGTTTCCGTGCGCTGTGACGCCGCCGTCCTGAAGCGCTCACGCGAGCTGGGCTACGACTTCCATCTGGGGTCCTGGCGCACCGGCGATCCGCCCGCGCGCGAGGTCCTCGCCCACTTCGAAGCCGCCCGCGCCCGCGAGGGCCAGGCGCGGCGGGCCGGCGACACCCAGGGCCGCCTGCGCACGACCACGCGCCGCCTCTCGATCCTGACCGACATCGTGAAGACGGCCAACTCCATCCTGGAGCCGCGCAAGATCATCGAGCTCATCATGGCCAAGGTCCAGGAGCTCATCCCCTCCGAGGCCTGGTCCATCCTGATGCTGGACGAGGAGAAGCAGGAGCTGACCTTCGAGCTGGCCCTGGGCGAGAAGGGCAAGGACGTGGCCGTGTTCCGGGTCAAGGTCGGAGAGGGGATCGCGGGCTGGGTGGCGCAGACGGGCGAGCCCACCATCGTCAACGACACCTCGAAGGATCCCCGTTTCGCGCGCCGGTTCGACGCCTCCACGCAGTTCCAGACCAAGTCCGTCCTGTGCGCGCCCCTCATCTCGCGCGGACGCACCATCGGGGTGGTGCAGGTCATCAACAAGCAGGGCGGCAAGTTCACCCAGGCCGACCTGGAGCTGCTGCTGACCCTGGTCGAGCCCTGCGCCATCGCCATCGAGAACGCGATCCTGTTCCAGCGCACGGAGCAGCTCACCATCACCGACGACCTCACGCGCCTGTTCAACTCCCGCTACCTGAACCTCTACATCGGGCGCGAGATCAAGCGCTGCAAGCGCCACGGCATCCCGCTCTCCGTGATCTTCCTGGACCTCGACGGCTTCAAGAGCGTCAACGACGCGCACGGGCACCTGGCCGGATCGCGCACCCTGACCGAGGTCGGGGTGATCCTGGTGGAGGCGGTGCGCGAGAGCGACATCCTGGCCCGCTACGGCGGGGACGAGTTCGTGGTCGTGCTGCCGGAGACCCCGCCCTCGGGCGCCCTCGTCATCGCCGAGCGCATCCGCCGCGCCATCGAGAGCCACGTCTTCCTGAGGGACGCCGGGCTGGAGGCACGCATCTCCGCTTCCTTCGGCATCGCCTCTTACCCCGATCACGCCCTCACCCCGGAGGGCCTGATCCAGAAGGCCGATCAGGCCATGTATCGAGTCAAGGAGCGAGACAAGAACGGCATCGAGGTGGCAGTCTAGGAATTCGCGCGCGCGCGGCGGGCGCAGATTCCTGATATAGGCGAGAGAGTGATGCATTCATGCGGTGTTCGTCGGTACCGCGCACAGAGACTCATTAGGATTCGCCTCGGCGGATCCTGTCATCGAGGCGAATCCTTTTGAACCTCCGCTCGATCACCAACCTGAGCTTCCTGTCCAACGACCTCGCCATCGACCTCGGTACCGCCAACACGCTGGTCTACGCGAAGAACAAGGGCATCGTCGTCTCCGAGCCGTCCATCGTCGCC
>WNFM01198316.1_pt1 | contig 10276 bp, 13 predicted proteins | sample 5400271 | NCBI WGS metagenome assembly WNFM01 (sample SAMN13153352, study PRJNA577476) | soil metagenome | isolation source: 60 cm saprolite on Douglas fir-dominated hillslope | place: USA:California | collected 2013-09-17
TCGAAACCGGTCAATCTCACTGGCCTACGATTTCAAAACTCATTGATTCTTCCAACATACTTGACCCTGAAATATTCAAGTAAGCTATTGTAATATGCACAACCCCTCTTGTTGATTGGCTGATTGTATATTCTGTGACGTAGGCTCCCAGGAAACGATCCGTTGGAAAATCATGTTGCGACGATAACCGATTTCATCAACGCATACAGGCTGGAAAGAAACGACGATAAGAGGATCGACCTCTTTTGGCACTTCTCAAAGTACCTCTCAAGGGTGTCCTGGCTGAAGACGTATCGACGATTCAGAAATTGGACGTCTAAAGGATTTATTCACGCTCTCATAATGTATCCATTGGACCTACTTCAATCACCTTCCCAAAATCCGAATCCGAAGCGTTCGAACGAGGGTTTATATTACGAGATCTTAGGCCTGCATGAGGAGGAGAACGCCATCAAGATTCTCATGAACCATCTTGCTCTGTTCGAATTGCCTTCTTCGCATTTAAAACCTAGCAACCTACAAGAACTTATGAAGGCACTTCAAAAGGAGGTAGGCGAAGGCTTCGAATCAGGCTCTGCATACAACGGAAAGAGCTCCATTCAGTTCCACTGCTTGATCATCGCTCTATTCATTGCTTATATTAAAGCATTGCAAGAATGTTTCGATATTCAGCAGGGGAAGGACGAGACGAAGGACAAGGCGAAGGACAAGACGAAGGACAAGACGAAGGACAAGACGAAGGACAAGGCGAAGGACAAGGCGAAGGAGAGTTTGGGAGGTTTGCGAGATATCCACAACCGCATCTGGAAATACGGTCGAATCCTTTGGACAGTAACCTCGTCCCGAATGTTCGACGACTATCTTCACACGTTGCAGGGTACTTTAATGTCGGTGTACCCTGTTCAAATATCTGCTTATACGAAGTACTTTGAGGGCTTGGGGCTTGGGGACAAGCAATCTGACAGTCTGGATGGCAAGGGTGTTGGGCAATGCGAGTTACGCGACAGGGATAGTAATTTGGATGAGGACGTGGGTAGCAAAGAGGACGTGGAGGAAGAGCAAATGCGGGAGTTAAAACTTGCAACGTTGGACGAAAGTCGCGTCAACCGATTCAAAAACTGGTCCCGTAGGATAACTGGTATATTCCAAGCGCTCTTCGTGGTGACAAGGGCTGCGGGGGAAAGTTCGGAAAACTTTGAATCACATTTCATCGAAGCTAAACGTTTCAGTACTCCCGGCTCGATCATGTTGAACTGGCACGACGCTATTCTCAATCTTTGCTGCCCAGATGGGGAGCCTCAGCCTCAGGCGACCGCGACGTTCTCTGGTGATCTTGATGCTGTATCCCCTGAAGTTATGGCCAATGACTCCAGTCCACACCCAACCTCCTGCGAACAGTCCGAGTCCCTAGAAAGCACAACCTACATCACTATGGACCAGGCAATGAAGGCCATCAACCTCCTACAGCAACGTATTGATCTAGATCGAAAAACGCTTAATGCATTTGGAGCAAGTTCAGGCTTGGCTTCGCCATCCGAGGATAACACCTCGCTGTTAGAAACGGGTGATGAAAAGAAGAATTTTCCCATTGCAGCTGGTATGGTCGTCTGGACAGGCCGAGAGCATGCTGAAGGAATAGCGGGATCAGTCTTCAGGCACCCTGATTGTGCAATTCGCCAAAGCCAGGCAGAGTTGCGTAAGCTCATCTTAGTAAGGACATTACTTCAGTTGTATCCATTCATTTCGCTGACTGTCGTAAAGTCGTGCAACTCTCAGGAGATCTCAGTCTCCAGGTTATGCTGTCCCACATGTTGGGAGCTGCTGCAGATCCAAGGTTTCCGGATGCAAGGCTTCCACACCTCCTTTTATCCAGTGGAGCTGCCGTCTTGTCTCTCTGAACCTGAATTAAAAGAGATGGTCACTAGATTTCGGGGGCATTTACGCCGGGAACTCATCACTTTCATCGAAGAAAAAAGTACCATGGTGCTCCACAAGTCTTCAGAGAGTCGGTCAACTTTTCAAAGCGACGGCAGCCATTCCAGTCTGTACCGTCGTAAATCGAAAACCGAGAAGACCCTATAATGTAAATTACTCCACATGATTTCTTTTTCCGTTACTCCGTATGACCTTTTCTTTTTGTCTTGAATTCAGTAGGTACTTCCATGAAACCACTGGCTAGAGTCGACTCTCACATTCCGATGTGCATAATCAATTGAATAAATATGCTGGTATGAAATTGTGGGTATGACATTGATACGCTTCCGGGCGTCTTCGATTTACCGAGAACAAAAGAACGTAGCTCCCAGGATCTTGGGGAAGCGTTCACAGCGTTCATCGTCGATCGACGACATCCAGGTTTCAGAGCAAGGACCGAATTCTGATGACGTTGAGATGAAGTATGCATTCGATGGTTCCGTTACATTGGCTCACCAGTTGGCCATCACTGCGCCATCCTCCCCAACGTCTTCGCCCTCCCTTCCATCTTCACCTCTCGCGCAGAAGTCCATGACTGGTGTCTCTTTTCCCTTGCTACGTGCAGCTAAATTACGCATTCATACACCGCCTCCTCGCTCAGTAATTCCAAAAAAGTCTCATAGAGTGTAGGTCTCTTTGAATGGGGTCAGCGACGGACACGACAAGAACGCGTTGAGGCATACTGATGATGAGATCGAGGAGCTGACTGATCTCAGCCTGGAATCCGAAGCTTTCACTGGCCATGGGTAGATTGAGAGGTGCACCGAACGGCGACGGCGATGCTCAGAGCGAAAGGTGCTTTCGATAATCAATCGATTACCTTTTGTGCTCGAGCACTGTCACGATCTACGTTTGCAGGAAAAATCAACAAAAATATGAAAAAAGGTCCCGAACGTACCCTTCGACAAAGTCGTCTCTGAGTGCGGTTCTGTGGATCCGTGCAAATACCAGGCCTCAATCGAGGGGATTGCGAATCCTAGTCTTGTTGAGCTCCTCTTTTGAAACCAGTAGACGTCGTAGAAGTTTCTGCCTTCCTAGTCGCACCTCCTGATCCTTGGCCAACTCTCACATTGCAAACCGCCTCGGCGTTCGTCCGGTGACTTGGTTGTGTTGTCATCCCAAAGTTCTATTGCAACTGAGAAGCCAGCAACAGCATAAATTGGTGGAATAGTGACCTGGTCTCCTCCGACTAGCCGGCCACCTCCAACGGATTTCCCAGGGACAAATTGGAGCAGCGGTGGATCTAGCGGTCCATAATCGGGTTCTAATGCAGTTGAGAAAGTCAGGCTATTCTTGACTTCAACGTGGCGCTGCGGCGTAACGATATAACCTTGGGGAGTAGGGAACAACGTGGTCAAGATTGATGACCACGGGCCATCTTCAGTCGAAGGGGACGGTGTAGCGTTGCAGAATGGTACGGGTAACAATATCGAGGTCATTGGACAAAGAAGGGATAGTTTCCAGTAATGGACGGCGTTTAGAATCAGCGCGATGAGCGAGTGTGAGCCCCAACGATGCCGTGACAATCTGGTGACGCATTGAGACAGTGCATCATCATGTGACAAAAGCTTTTCCGAAATTCCCTGACCCCGATGGCTGGAAAGAAAGCTAAAGTCTTGGTGGCGCCACTCTTTATTGATAATCTGCATTCGGATGAAATGCCATACAACCTGTCCCCATTGACTCCTGCAAGCCCTGAAGCGGATGTTGCATTGGCAACAGATGGATCTGGAGAGTTCTGGGTGCGACTTGCATCTGAAGGATTTCGCCTGCCCACTGAGCCGGAGGAAGCTCTCCACGGTCCAGAATACCCAGGTACGGTAAACCCTTCTTATAAGTAGACAGAATATCACTTGCACAATCATCTAGCACCAGAAAATCCGAAACAAAATCAGCTAACGAAGGGCATAAAAAAACTCATAACGCGTATCTCTGATGACATTATCAAGCGGTGGCCACCGCTTCCTGAATCGGACTCAAATGTGTTGGCTCTGGTCAACAGCTATGCATTTGTTACCCAAGTCTTTAACGGCAAGCTTCAATCTGAAATTCATGTGGATCGTAATGCGCAAATTGAGGTCTGAGGTACTTATTTTCAGGCTGGGGTACTTAATGATTATTGTCCAATGTCCAGGAATCTGCCTCATGTCCAATGCAGTTGCAAAAGCTTCTTGAGGTCGTCATTAAGTGTCATTTTTTATATTCCATCATTATCTTATCAGTTGTATTTCAGAATGCTGCTTCTGCGGCCACCACCCGCAACCAAGTGCTAGACCTTTTTATTTCCACCGTCAAGAATCATAAAAATGTCCCAAATTTGATCGAATGCTTGGAGGCTGCAAGTCGCTATGCTTCTGTCATCAAGCGCGCTGAAGAGTCCGGAAAAAAGTGTAGAACACAAGCTGTCTGGATTGGATTGGAAAGGTAAAGAACCAAATTTTCCTGCAATTCTATATATCTGATGATGGTGATTAGGGTACCTGAAGCTGAGGTGGAGAAATTGAGCAAGAAACATCTGGTTGAGACACCTGAGCAGGCGGCTACGGGCATAGCAAATTCAGCTTTCGCAGAAGATGGATACATTTGTTTACAAAACAAGACCTATCGTATTTGTGCTCCTCTTCCTTCCGAGTCCCGCAAAATGGTTTCCATTATTTTCTGGACCAAAATGTCTTCCATGGATACTTCACCAACATGGGAGAAAGTGGTGAGTAAATTATTTCTGTTATTCGGATTATGTGTAATATGAACCTACAGTTTGGAGGGGTTGTCTACAATGTCGAGCTTCTTGATACAAACTTTCATCAAGACAATAAACTGGTTTCTAGTTCCATGAAGGTTACAGTCAACAATGTGATGTACGTACTGTACAAATACTATTCCTTTTCTTTCGCATTCATCAGTTATGTAGAGAAGGGGCATCTGATCCTCTCATTCGTGGTGGAATGGTATCAGGAGGAGTGATGCTAAAGACTATAGGTCGTACTTCAACCTATGGAAAATCTCGTGATGTTCGAGTAAGCTGTTTTGCTGAATGCATATAATATACATTCTGATATATACAGGTTACTGTTCCCAAAATCACTTCGGAAAATCCGCAACAGAAAACCCTCAACCGGGTTGCTGAATTACAGCAACTTCGATTGGAAATGCGCCAAGTAAGCCCTGGTATGTTCTGCAGTTTTCGAATCATTGTACATATATAATATTTGAACTGCAGTAATGCAAGCTCAAAATTACGCCTTCTTGCAAGGATTTTTGCCATCCTTTGCAAAGGCACAAATGGTATTAATTCATTGCCTCATGAAATATTTATTAAACAAATTCTATAGGATACTGCTGTGACAGCTTCACAGGCAAGAAACATTCTGGGTGCTCCAAATACATCAGCATTTGGTACATATGCATACTGTGCATCATCTCACACAGACAATGACGAGTCATCAACAAGTGGCTGGGTTATGAAGCGGACTGAAGCAGTATTGGTTTTTACTTTTGCATTTACTCTTGTGTTAAATTTTATTAGGTACCCCGAGACCAAAGCAATTTTGTTTGGTGCTCCCACTCTTTAGTGGTTGAGTTGGCTGAAAATACCTTCTGGTTCTGGAATGCTCCCAAGGACGAGCATGGAACCACAATGAACGATTTGGCCCTCAGACATCCCAAATCGTACAAAGGTTACATTTCAACAGAGCCAGACCGGGCTCAATGGACTCGAGTCTCTGTCATGACACATGCAGTCATGGCTGCTGATAGGAGAGAGGATGACAAGTAATGTAAATTCAGTACAGAACACAAAGGCTATCCCAATGTATACTTCAATCTTGCCAGAATTTTAAAGAAAAGATAAACAGTGAAGCGGCATCTGTTGGATTCTGGTAAAGCGAGAATGAGTGTTAAGCCGTCGTAACTAGCTGTTTCCCCTAGTCGTCGTATTCCAGAATCTAGATTTCCTAAAGCGTCGGCATTCCATTTCCTGGGCAAGCCCTCAGAAGCCAAATCAAGGTGGAAGGACTAGGTAACGTGCATATTCTCGCCAATTTTGCCTGTTGTACATGTGGTCAATGCAGAAGTTGTATTCAAGGACGTCGGCTCTGTGGCTCAACTTGGTTGTCTTGAAGCATTCCTGCAGAATCAACGGATATGATGTCCTCAACCTTACCGAGCTCAATATTCTTGACAAGCTTCCAGAAATCAATGTAGGAATAAAACACATCGTAAAAGGGAAGAAGCTCGCTGCATTCCCCAAGCGGAGGGTGGATATGGTATCAGAGAAGTGAGCCATCTACACACTGGACGTTGCCATGTATCCAGCATCCTGATGTCAACCATGCCTTGAAAGATGCTTTTCGCTGTATTCTCAAAAAAGGACGACCAGCGGCCAGCAATTTGGACAACAGCCCACAAGGAAGTTGTAACTGCCCTTTCTTTCTGCTAAACTTGCAACCACAACCGACGTCGGACAAAGGAAATTCACCCCACATAGGGTTGCAGACCCTCTGTCCACTTTAACAGCAGAGTGTTCACCTCTCATAAGGTTGCAAACAGTGCCGTACAGGTCATTGATGTGTGGTATCGCATGAGGACGCAGGGAGGAAACAGCAGTTTTGCCAACTCAACTGAGACGGACATCGGATGGCGTCACACCAGAGCCTTACAGTCCAGTCAAGTGGAACCCAGGAAACCCATGAATGTCCAAGAGGGGAGAAGGTCAGAACAGGTAGAACCAACCGTGTTACTGATGCCACGATGTTCAAGTATGTCACGTGGTCGCGACTGACGCCAGCATGGCCGGTAGGGAATCGAGAGCGAAACCAGAAGATGCTGTGGTACCAAAGCAGGTGCGACTCCGATTTGATCTTCAATCCTACACATCACTAATTGCTGTCGATAATGCTTTAGTGTTATATCACCATAGCTCCAGTTCCGAAACCTCATCCCTGACTTTTGGTCTCTCTGCCTCAGCTTCACCTCCTCTCTCATCAATGGCTTCACGCACATGGGATAACCATCTCGCCCACCATGGTGGCGAGTATCGACTTCTGTCAACTGATATGACCTGGTGGTTATGGTGGTAAGTTACTTGGTCCGAAAATTCTGAAAATGACCCCAGTTTATTGACAATTAATTGTTATTATTGTTATTAACACGTCATTGGACGAATAAATGAAATAAATTCCAGGAATAATAAATAATATTACGCATTGTATGTATGGGTGTGTGTTAGACCGGAGGCTGGTCTGTCTATGAAGAAACTGTCGATAGGCAGATAACACCAACGCCTTCATAGAACGGACCGGTTACCGGTCTAGGTCTGGTGAACACTACTTGCCTGCTGCCGGACGACTACTCGATCACCTCCAACGGTGTTTCTCGGGTAAAATCAAAGCAAAAGAACAATATAGTAGCTCATGAACGAGTCCTATATCAATTGCAAAAGTCAGTAGGTGTCGAATTGACGACGTGGTGAACACTACTTGCCTGCTGCCGAAGGGCTACTCGATCACCTCCAACGGCGCTTCTCGGGTAAAATCAAAGCAAAAGAACAATATAATAATTGCTATCTGGAACGCCATAGCGTTACTGAGAACAATAATATTATATATATAGGGTTGGATCTAGTGGTTGTGAAAATTCGGGTTGCTGACCGTACATAGCCACAAGTCGATCCGGCTTCTCGAACGGAAAGATCTCCCGAAAGCTATGGGATTCGAGCAGGTCGTCCCAGTCGATCTTGGCGCTTGGGATCGACTTTCGGCTGAAATTCGGGATCCGCATGTAATAGAAAAAGGTGGAAGGTTGCGCAGGTTGCTGAATATAGACGAAAGGTATACTTTGGGAAGGCGGTAAGAAAAGGATAGGCAAGTTTACGTGAAAGACACCCGAAGTAGGCGAAGTTGTCGATGGTGTCTTCTGAGTGTCGGTCTTTGTTAGGTCCAAACTTAACTTGTATGTATGGAAGGTCAGGTGTGGAAAGGGCGGATAGGGATTCCTTTGCTGGCTGGGAATTCGGGCTGACGAGCTGTCAGATATGATCTAACTGTAGTCTTCCGAAGGAGTGTCCGAGCCGTTGATGGTTTCATCGGGCTGCGAGCTTGGACATAATCTGTTCGACGACAGGATACCGGTAGCTAAGTCGTCCATCACGTTGGTTTGGCATGAGGTGTCCTCCGATCAGGAACTTGTTGGGGATCTTGATTCTGGACTCCATAATGGTATCGTTCGTCTCCGTTGAGGTAGGCTTCGAATATATGTATGAATTCCTCATGGTCAGGTACAGGTGGTAAAGTGGAATTGGCGACGAGTCGACGACAGAGCTGACGGGTTATCTGAATACGCAGACTTCTTTGCTGTCCCTCAATCCGTTTCCGTTGTACACGAAGTGGTCCAGGACGTCGGATTTGTCTGTGGTGTGAACGAATAGTCGGTAGTTCCATTCTTCTGGGGTACTCATATAGGGCTCGGAGAATGTGTCGAAGGGTCCATAGGCGAGAATTCCTGGTTTGGTGCCCAGGGGTCCTTTGAAGGTGGTGTCAATGTCTTCCTTGTTCGAACGGACTTCTATGTGACACCATTTTGGGTGGGTAAGTCGGATTCCCCATCCCTTGTCTTCTCGGTTCCAAAAATCCTCTTCTGCGGCTTTGGCGTTCCATCCAAGATCGCTTTCCGTCACTCCAGGGATGTGGTCGATGTCGATGAGCTCGTCTGATTCATCTTCGTTCTCTGAAGTGTCGTGACTCATCTCGTGGTCGACAAGAGGAGTCAACGAAGAAGCTCTCGAAACCATCGAAATAGGTCCCAGAGGTGGCACAGCACCTCCCTCCAAAACCCAATGTCCCCCACACAATCCGAACAGCCTACCGAAGGGAGAAGCAGCCCTCGACACAGGTAGGTGTGATGTTCTCATTTGAAGTGAAAGCCTAGACGTTGACCACCCGTACCGTCGGACACACCTGAAACTGGACCTCCACCCACACCGGAATTTGGAGCCTCCACAGGGTTACTCCTAACCCATACTCTCAACTCGGCCGCCGTCATCTTCTCTTTCACTCCCTGTTCACCCTTGTCTCCTCACCAAATAGCCTCCACGCCAACACCACGGCGACATCGGGGGTCATGCCAGTGAAGAGTCTTGTAAAAACCGACTGGGTCTTGTCTGGAAACCAATTACTGGTGTCATCGCACCCCTCTCGTCCTCGAGAGGCAAAGGTGAACGTGATTGACCGAGGTTGAATATTGACACACAGTAACAGTTTCGGGGGGTTCCCGATCATCCAATGGCCCTCTTCGTAGTCAATGATGGACTACAACGCTCGGGCTCTGGTGCTCGGCAGACGTAAACTTCGAATGCAGAATCACAGTTAGTGAGGTATGACAGGAGTTATTTGTTGCTCACCAGGATGGGCCATCAGGTCCTCATGACAAAAACCGGGGAACACTTCGAAAACAGCGTGTCAGTCAGCCCTCGAGAACTTCCATGTCCTTTTATGTTAAAACAAGAACAATAAGTCAAGGTACAAGGCATACCGTCGAATTGACTCACAATAGTGACCTTTACTTCGTGCAGACGGTTTCACATAAGAGGTTCTCATGTCTTCAAGCCTGAGGCTTGTGTTGCTCTCACTGGAGGTAAAAGTAGCATTGGCGCAACGGCATGAGGGCCGCATGGGCAGTGCAGCAGTGAACCTCAGGCACTGAAGGCATGCACAAGACCGACCTCAGATGGCGTCACATCAGAGCCTTACGGTCAAAAGCGCACATCATCAGGCCGTTGGTTCAGTGGCACTAAAGCCCGAAGCTAAAGTTTGGTTCTGAAATCACATGACCGCGTTCTAGGTCGTGAAAAGCATAGAAACAGTATTGGAGTAAATAGACTATAATATCTATTATAATAAGGGAACCCCCCCTATAACGAACGTTCTCGAACCTGCCTCTTTTAGCAGAACACAAAGAATGTTAGTCACTTACAGTTTCTGGCACGAGTAAGCAGAGCTTGAAAATATGGTTTGTCAGCAATCTTGATTATCATTTTTTTCAGTGGCCGCTGATTAAGACGGTCGTGCATCCACCACAAGGAGTATAGCTTCAAATTTCCTTCGGTTTTCAAGGTGACATTTTCTCACCATTACCAATAATTAGTCTTATGTCTTCCATGATGTTCTGCGGCGCATCAGTATTTAAGGTCACTTCCTATGCCTCATCGCCCTGGAAAACATCCGGCAGCAACCACATATGTTTGGCGTATTTTCTTCAAGGCAGCCTCCATCAAGTAGAGAACTAGCTGTGAGCGATGCACAAGTAC
>WNFM01084625.1_pt2 | contig 10275 bp, 8 predicted proteins | sample 5400271 | NCBI WGS metagenome assembly WNFM01 (sample SAMN13153352, study PRJNA577476) | soil metagenome | isolation source: 60 cm saprolite on Douglas fir-dominated hillslope | place: USA:California | collected 2013-09-17
GACGCGCCCGCCGGCGCTCGCGACGACCTTCAGGGCTCGCGCCAGCGTGGACTGCACGATCCCGTTGAACGAGTAGCTCGTGTACTCGAACTTCGTATCGGCCAGCCTCGGGATGCCGGACTTCCACCGGTCCGGGATCTTCTCGTAGCCGAGCATCACGCCGAGGATGCCGGCGGCGCTCGAAGGGTTGCAGTCCGAGTCCTGCCCGGAGCGGGTCGAGACCTCGAGCGTTTTCGTGAAGTCGCCCCGGCCGTACAAGAGGCCCAGGGCGACGTACGCGCCGTTCAGGCGCGCGTCGATGTTGAACGGGGCCAGCGCCCCGTCCGGGCAGGCGTCGTCACGATCCCACTTGTCCTCGAGGAGCTGCCAGGTCTTCTTCCAGTCGTCCGGGTACTGCGCCGACCAGGCGAGCACGTCCCGGATGATCCGGGCATAACCGCTTTCGGCGGGGATCGACAGCAGGCCTTGCGCCACCACCGTGCGGGGATCGGTCTCGAAGAACGCGGCCGCGTACATCCCGCCGAAGAACATCCCGCCGTAGAGCCCGTCCCCGTAATTCATCACGCGTCCCACCCGGTCGGCGTAGGCGTTCGCTTCCTGGGGAAGGCCGGGGGTCATGAGGCCGATGAAGTCGGACTCGATCTGGAAGTCGATGTCGTTGGCGTGGATGTTGTACTTCGGGTGGCCGGACCAGGGCGCCTTGATCCCGCGGTTGAGGTTGCGCCGCGCTCCGGCGTTCGCGTGCCACAGGTTGTACTTCGAGCTCTTGAACATCTCTCCGTACTGCTCCGTGGTGGCGAGGAGGCCGACCGTGTCCATGACCTCGGCGAAGGTCATCTCCACGTAGAGGTCGTCCTGTTGTATCGAGTTCTCGACCATCTCGGGAGACCACTTGATCTCGCCCTCGATGATCTTCCCGTTGGACTTGAACTCCGTGGGAGCACCGTAGCTGACCCCGATCATCTGCCCGGCCCAACCGCCCCGCACCTTGTCCTCGAGGGACGTCCGGGAGATGCGGCGGACCGCCGTCGGCTGCGCTCCCGCGTTCGCCGCCGCCACCAGCACGAGGGCAAGCGCAGTTGTCACGATCCGCCCCCTCATTCCTTTTCTCCCTTGGATTCGAGACGCCATCCCACCCGCGCTTCCACCTCGGCGCGATCGGGCATGCTCGGCTGCGCGCCCGCCCGCGTCACCGAGATCCCGGCCGCCACGTTGGCGAAGGCGCCGGCCTTGTCCTCGAGGGCGCCTTCGGACAGCGCGGTGGCGAAGGCACCGGCCCACACGTCGCCGGCGGCGGTCGTGTCCACCGCTCGCACCGCCAGCCCAGACCACCGCCGGACGATGTCCTTCGTCACGAGCATGGTTCCGAGCGGACCCAGTTTGGCCACGACTCTCCTTGCCCCCCTCTCGATGAGCCGCCGCCCCAGGGCAGCGGCCTCCTCGACGTCGATTCCTCGCACCCGTTCTCCGCAGAGGCCGAGGAGCTCGGACTCGTTGGGGGTGACGTAGTCCACGAGCGGCAGCAGGGAAAGGGCCGCGGCCTGCGCCGGGGCCGGATCGAGGATCACGGTCCGGCCCGCCGCCCGGGCCACCCGCGCCGCCCCCTCAACCGCCGCCAGCGGCACCTCGAGCTGGAGCAGCAGGAAGGCTGCGCCCTCGATCAGCGAGCGGCTGCGCTCGACGTCGTCCGCCCCCACGCGGCCGTTCGCGCCCGCGACGATCACGATCTCGTTCTGGCCCGTCGCGTCGATGGCAATGAACGCGGTCCCGGTGGGCACCGACAGGTCGGCCAACACGGCCGAAGTATCCACCCCGGCCTTGTCGAGGCTCGACCTGAGGAGCTGGCCGCTCCCATCCGCCCCCACCCGGCCGACCATGTGCACCTGCGCGCCCAGGCGGCCCGCCGCGCAGGCCTGGTTCGCCCCCTTGCCGCCCGGAAACACCGCCAGGTCGGTGCCCGTCACCGTCTCGCCCGGCGCCGGGAACCGCGGCAGCCGCACCACGACGTCCGCGTTCAGGCTTCCGAAAACGACGATCGGCCGCTTCATAATCCTTGCCTCCGGCGCAGCGCGTCTGCCACCACCGCGGCCACGATGACCGCACCCGTCACGAGTCGCTTCGTCGGCTCCTGGGCCCCGGCCTGCGCGAGGCCGCTGCCCAGCACCGCGATGATGAGCACGCCGAGGAACGAGCCCACCACCGAGCCGCGCCCGCCCATCAGGCTGGTGCCGCCGACCACCACGGCCGCGATGGCCTGGAGCTCGAAGCCAATCCCGGCGTTCGGGTCGGCGGCCCCCAGGCGAGCCGTGTACACGATCCCGGCGGTGCCCGCGAGCGCCCCCGCCAGCATGAAGACCGCGACCTTCACCGGCCGCGGGTCGATCCCGGCCAGGCGCACCGCTTCCTCGTTGGTGCCGATCGCGGCGGCGTAACGGCCGAACACCGTCCGGGACAGCACGAGCTGGCCAAGGACCACGAGACCCACCGAGGCCAGGAAGGGCAGGGAAAGGCCGAGCATGAAATCGTCGGCCAGGCCCTCGACCCGCGCGCCGACGTATTGGGTCTGCGAGCGCGTCACGAGGTAGGTGGCCCCGCGCGCGATCTCGAGCATGCCGAGGGTCACGATGAACGAGGGAATGGCGAAGCGCACCGTGAGGACGCCGTTCACCGCGCCGCAGGCGAGGCCGGTGAGGACGGCCAGCAGGCTGCCCGCGAGAAGGCCGACGCCGCTTCGCAGCATGGCCACGCCGAGGACGGCGCTGGCGAGGGCCAGCACCGACCCCACCGACAGGTCGATGCCCGCAATCACGAGGACGAACGTCAGGCCCACCGCCGCGATCACGGCCTCGGGGACCTGGTTCGCGATGGTGCGGAAGGTGGCGGTGCTGAAGAAGCGGTCGGTGGCCAGGGAGAAGGCGGCCACCAGGGAGGCCAGGACGACGACGAGCGCCGTTAGCTCACCGTGTTTCCCCGTCCCGCTCACGCCGTCCTCGTCCGCTCGAGACCCGAGACCGCGGCCGCCATCACGGCGTCGGCCGTCCACTCACCCCGGCGAAAGGTCGCGGCCACGCGGCCGGCCGACAGGACCAGGATCCGGTCGGCGAGAGCAAACAGCTCTTCCAGCTCGGACGAGGCGACGACGAGGGCCTTCCCCCGGTCGGCCAGGCCACGCAGCAACGCGTGGGCCTCGGCCCGGGCGCCCACGTCGATCCCTCGCGTGGGCTCGTCGACGAGTAACACGTCGGAGTCGCGACAGAGCCAGCGGGCGAGGAGCGTTTTCTGCTGGTTGCCGCCCGAGAGCTGATCCACCGGCTGCTCCGGCGAGAGCGCCCGGACGCCCACGGCCGCGATGTGTGGATCGGCCAGGGCGCTCTCTCGCCCGCCCTTCAATCGGCCGAAAGCATCCGCCGCGTCGCGGAGGCGGCTCAGGCTCACGTTCGCGCGGACCGAGAACGGAAGCAGCAGGCCCTGGGTCTTGCGGTCCTCGGGGACGAGGGCAAGCCCGAGCCGCACCGCGTCCCTCGGCGAGCGGATCGAAGCGGGCGTTCCCGAGGGGCCCAGGAAGACCGAGCCGGCGCTCCGGCGGTCGGCCCCGTAGATCGCCCGCAACAGCTCCGTCCGGCCCGATCCGACGAGTCCCGCCAGACCCAGCACCTCGCCACGCCGCACCTCGAAGCTGACGTCGCGAAAGCCAGCGCCCGTGAAGCCGAGCACGCGCAGCGCCACCTCGCCGGGCTCCCGGTCAACGGGCCCGGGCGGCGCGAGAATGGCGCGTCCGACCATCAGTCGCACGATCTCGTCACGCCCGATCCCGCGAACCGGCCGCGTGGCCACGAGCCGGCCGTCGCGCAGCACGCTCACCCGGTCGGCAACGCGCTCCACCTCGGCCAGCCGGTGCGAGATGAAGAACACGCCGGTCCCTTCGCGCCGCAGCCTCTCGACCTGGGCGAAGAGCGCCTCCCCTTCGGCCGGCGTGAGGGCAGCGGTGGGCTCGTCGAGGATCAGGACGTCGCACCGCCGCGCCAGGGCGGCGGCAGGCCAAGGGGCGATCCGGCCCGAGGTCGGCCAGGCCCACCCGGGCGAGCGCGGCCCTGGCCTCGGCGCGGAGCCGACGGCGGTCGATGACGCCGACCCCGAAACGCGTCGGCAGGCGGTCCAGGAAGAGGCTCTCGGCCACGGTGAGCGTCCCGATCCCGTTCAGCTCCTGCATCACGATGGCGACGCCCGCGTCGCGGCTGGCCGCCCGGTCGCGCGGCGCGTAGGCGGCGCCGCGAAGGCGCATGGACCCACCGTCCGGCTGCGCGACCCCGGCCACGATCCGGGCGAGCGTGCTCTTGCCGGCGCCGTTCTCGCCCACGACCGCGTGGACCTCGCCTGCCTGCAGATCGAGGCTCACGTCGGTGAGGACCGGAGCGGCGTAGGCCTTGCCGAGCCCAGCCGCCTCGAAGAGGGACGGCATCGGGGCTACTTCAGGCTCTCCGCGGTGACGAGGTCGACGGGCGTCTCCCGGTTGCTCGGGGCCGCCTGCGTCTTGAGCATGTCGAGGGCGTATTCGATGCCGTACACCGCGAGCCGGTCGGCGTGCTGGTCGGCGGTGGCCAGGATCCGCCCGTCCTTCACGAGCTCGCGCACGGCCGTGATGTTGTCGAAGCCGACCACGAGGACGTCGCGGCGGCCCGCCGCCTTCAGGGCCGCCACCGCCCCGAGGGCCATGCTGTCGTTCGCGCAGAGGAAGGCCTTGAGGTCGGGGATCTCGGTCAGGAGGGCCGAGGCCACCTGGTTCGCTTTCGCCGTCTCCCAGCTCGCCGACTGTGACGCGGCCACCACGATGCCCGCCTCCCGCATGGCCTCCTCGAAGCCGCGCTTGCGCTCGACGCCGTTGAAGGCGTTGGGTACCCCCTCGAGGATCGCGACCCTGGCGCCCTTCGCGAGCCGTCGCGCAAGGAGCTCGCCCACGGCACGGGCGCCCTTGCGGTTGTCGGGGCCGACGAAGGGGATCTGAAGCTGCCGCTCCGCCAGCACCGAGGCATCGAGCCGGTTGTCGATGTTCACCACGACGATCCCGGCCTCTTGGGCCTTCCTGCACGCGGACACGAGGGCCTTGCTGTCGGCGGGGGCGATGACGAGCGCGCTCACCCGGTCGGCGATCATCTGCTCGACGAGCCGCACCTGGCCGGCCACGTCCTGCTCGTCCTTGATGCCGGTGGCCAGGAGCTCGTACTCGGCCGCGTTCGCCTGCTGGTGGGCGCGGGCCCCGTCTTCCATCGTCTTGAAGAACTCGTTGGCCAGCGACTTCATGACGAGCGCGATGCGGGCCTTCTCGGGGGCGCGCGCGGTGCCGCAGCCCAGGAGCGCGAGCCCGGCGGCGAGGGCGGCGGTCTTCTTCATTGAGCATCCTTTCCGGAAGGTCGCGCCGGCCCGAACGTAGTCGATCAGAGGTGCCAGGGTCAAAGCCCCTTGACGTTCTTGCGGCTGCGCTGTATATTGCAGTCATGAAGGAAATGGGCCCGCCGCTCTTCACCATCCAGATTCTGGAGACACTGAGCGCGGTCGAGAGCCGGCTGGAAACCGCGCTCGAGCCTCTCGGGTTGTCTCTCGCCAAGCTGAACGTGCTCTCCAAGCTCGAGGCCGCGGGCGAGTCCCTCCCGCTGGGCTCGCTGGCCGAACGCTGCGCCTGCGTCCGCTCGAACATCACCCAGCTGGTCGATCGGCTCGCAGCCGAGAAAATGGTGGTCCGATCCGACGACCCCCACGATCGCAGGTCGGTGCGGGCGGAGCTCACGGCCGAGGGGCGCTCCCGTCAGGCGGCCGGGTTTGCGGCGCTGCACGTAGCCGAGCGTGCGCTCGTGGCCCGGATCCCGCGCGGGCACCGCGAGTCGTTTCTCGAGTCCCTTGAAGCACTTCGGAGGGAATCCTGAGGCCGTTTTTTCAGGGAACATAGTTCAGTGCTGCATCGTCTATAGCCATACAATGCAGCAACGGAGGTCTCATTCCATGGCAAAGCGAATGATCTTGATGCTGGGAGCGATGGCCCTTCTCCTCGCCGCTCTCGGCTCCGTGAAGTTCCGTCAGATCCAGATGGCCGCGGCACAGGCGGCCTCGTTCCAGCCTCCCCCCGAGGCCGTCACCACGATCCTCGCGAAGAGCGAGACGTGGCCGGCGACCCTGAGCGCCATCGGGACGGTGGCAGCCGTCCAGGGCGTGACGGTCAGCGCGGACCTGCCTGGCATCGTCGACAGGATCGCCTTCGATTCCGGCAGGACCGTCCAGGCCGGGGAAGTGCTCGTGCAGCTGGACACGCGCCAGGAGCGGGCGCAACTGGCCGCCGCCGAGGCGCAGCGGGAGCTCGCCCGCCTGAACCTGGACCGGATGACCGACCTCTATCGGCAGGGCATCACGTCGCAGCAGGACTACGACCGTGACACGGCGGAGCACAAGCAGGCGGAGGCCCGGGTGGGCGAGATCCGCGCCTCCATCGACAGGAAGAAGATCCAGGCCCCGTTCACGGGCCTCCTGGGCATCCGCCAGGTGAACCTCGGCCAGTACCTCAAGGGCGGCGACCCGGTCGTGCCCTTGCAGTCGTTGCAGCCGATCTACGTGAACTTCACCGTGCCCCAGCAGGAGGTCGCGAAGGCACGCGTCGGCGGGGCCGTGCGCGTTTCCTTCGAGGGCATGACGGGCCCCGAGCTGCTTGGCAGCATCACGGCCGTCGACTCGGTCGTCGACTCGGCGACCCGGAACGTCCAGGTCCAGGCCACCTTCGGCAACGCCGACGGCAGGCTCCGCCCGGGGATGTTCGTCCAGGCGCAGGTCGTCCTGGCCGCCGGCGGACCCATCGTCGCCCTCCCGGCCTCCGCGATCAGCTACGCGCCCTACGGCGATTCGGTCTTCATCGTGGGGGACGTCCAGGGTCCGAACGGCCAGAGCTACCGCGGCGTGCGGCAGCAGTTCGTGAAGCTGGGCGGCTCCAGCGGCGACCAGGTCGCGGTGGTCTCCGGAGTGAAGCCGGGCGAGGAAGTCGTGACCTCGGGCGCCTTCAAGCTCCGGAACGGAGCCGCCGTGCGCGTTCACAACGAGATCCAGCCCGGCAACGACCCCGCCCCGAAGCCGGAGGACAACTGATGCGCTTCACAGACCTGTTCGTCAAGCGGCCGGTCCTGGCCATCGTCGTCAACCTGGTCATCCTGATCGCCGGCTTGCAGGCGATCCGCTCCTTGACGGTGCGGCAGTACCCCCGGAGCGACATCGCGGTCATTCGTGTCTCCACGGCTTACATTGGCGCCAGCGCCGACCTCGTGCGGGGCTTCATCACGACCCCCCTCGAGCGCGTCATCGCCAGCGCCGACGGCATCGACTACGTGGAGTCCTCGAGCGCCCAGGCCTTGAGCACCATCACCGTGCACCTGAAGCTCAACTACGACACGAGCGCCGCCCTCACCCAGCTTCAGGCGAAGGTGGCGCAGGTCCGCAACGACCTGCCCCCGGAGGCCGAGGCGCCGGTCATCGAGCTCGAGACCGCGGACAACCAGTTCGCCGCGATGTACCTCGGCTTCTCCTCCGACGAGCTGGACCAGAACCAGATCACCGACTACCTGACCCGCGTGGTCCAGCCGAAGCTCTCCGCCATCAGCGGCGTGCAGCGCGCCGACATCCTCGGCGACCGCACCTTCGCCATGCGCATCTGGCTCAAGTCGGACAAGATGGCGGCCCTCGGGATCTCGCCCTCCGAGCTTCGGGGGGCCCTGGCCCGGAACAACTACCTGTCGGCCCTGGGCAAGACGAAGGGCTCGATGGTCTCCGTCAACCTGATCGCGAACACCAACCTCCGGACGGCCGAAGAGTTCCGCCAGCTCGTGGTCAAGGAGGACAAGGGCGTCGTGGTCCGCCTGGGCGAGGTGGCCGACGTCGTGCTGGGGGCGGAGAACTACGACCAGGACGTCCGCTTCGACGGCCAGACCGCGACCTTCATGGGCGTGTGGGTGCTCCCCGCCGCCAACTCCCTCGACGTGATCGCCAAGGTGCGGGCGCTCATGCCGGAGATCCAGGCCCAGCTGCCGGCCGGGATGAAGGCCGGCATCCCCTACGACTCGACCCTCTACATCCAGGACGCCATCGACGAGGTGCTGAAGACCCTCACCGAGACCCTGCTCATCGTGGTCGTGGTCATCTTCCTCTTCCTCCATCTCCCTGGTGGGCGCCGTGTTCCTGATGATGGCGGCTGGCTTCACCATCAACCTGCTCACCCTCCTCGCCATCGTGCTCTCGGTGGGCCTGGTGGTGGACGACGCGATCGTGATGGTGGAGAACGTGGAGCGCCATCTCCACATGGGAAAGACGCCCGTCGTCGCCGCGATCGACGCCGCCCGCGAGCTGGTGGGCCCGATCATCGCCATGACCATCACCCTGGCGGCGGTCTATACGCCGGTGGCGATCCAGGGCGGCTTGACGGGCGCCCTCTTCCGAGAGTTCGCCTTCACCCTGGCGGGGGCCGTGATCGTGTCCGGAGTGGTGGCGCTCACCCTCTCGCCCATGATGGGCTCGGCGCTCCTGCGCGCCGGCCACACGGAGCGGGGCTTTGCCGGGTGGGTCAACCGCCGGTTCGAGGCCCTGCGCAGCGCCTACACGCGGGCCTTGTCCGCGACGCTCCGCTACCGGCCCGTCGTCCTCGCCTTCGGCGCGACGGTGGTCCTGCTCGCGGTGCCCTTCTTCCTGTTCTCCCAGCAGGAGCTGGCGCCCAAGGAGGACCAGGGGGTCGTGTTCGGGATCCTGCAGGCGTCTGCCAACTCCACCCTCGACCAGACGAAGCTGTTCGCCACCCAGGTCAACAAGGTCTACCAGTCGTTCCCCGAGACGGGGAACACGTTCCAGATCATCGGCGCCACCGGCGGCTTCGGCGGCATGGTGACCAAGCCCTGGAGCGAGCGGAAGAAGACCACGGAGCAGCTGCTGATGGAGTCGGCGGGAAAGCTGGCGGAGATCCCCGGAGTGCGGGTCATCCCGATGACCCCGGCCCCCCTGCCGGGTGCGGGCGACTTCCCGGTGGACTTCGTGATCGCCTCCACGGCCGAGCCGCAGCAGCTCCTGGAGGTCGCGAACCAGCTCGTGGCGAAGGCCTTCACCAGCGGCCGGTTCATCTTCGCGGACGCCGACCTGAAGTTCGACCAGCCCCAGGCCGAGGTCGTCTTCGACCGCGACAAGCTGCGCTCCCAGGGCGTCGACCTGAGCCAGGCCGGCCAGGACCTGTCGGCCCTCCTGGGCGGAGACTACGTCAACCGCTTCAGCATCCAGGGACGCAGCTACAAGGTGATTCCGCAGGTGAAGCGCACGGAGCGGCTAACGGCGGACCAGCTCACGCAGATCCACGTCACGGGGAGGGACGGGAAGCTCGTGCCGCTCTCGACCTTCGCGACGATCCGCACCACCACGGAGCCGAGGGAGCTGAAGCGCTTCCAGCAGCTCAACGCGGTGCGCATCCAGGGGGTGATCCCGCCCAATGTGTCACTCGACCAGGCGCTGCGCTTCCTCGAGGACGAGGCCCGAGGCCTGCTTCCCCGGGGCTTCAGCGTCGACTACGCTGGGGAGTCGCGCCAGCTCCGCACCGAGGGCAGCAAGTTCCTCGGCACGTTCCTGCTCTCGGCCATCCTGATCTACCTCGTGCTGGCGGCGCAGTTCGAGAGCTTCCGCGATCCCTTCATCATCCTCGCGGGCTCCGTGCCCTTGGCGATCTCCGGCGCGCTCGCCTTCTCCTTTCTGGGCTTCACGACCCTGAACATCTACAGCCAGGTGGGGCTCATCACCCTGGTCGGCCTGGTGGCGAAGAACGGCATCCTGATCGTGGAGTTCGCGAACCACCTCCAGGAAACGGGCCTGGACAAGCTGCGGGCCATCGTCGAGGCCTCCGCCACGCGGCTGCGCCCGATCCTGATGACGACGGCGGCCACCGTCGTGGGGCACTTCCCCCTCGTTCTCGCGACCGGCCCCGGAGCCGGGGCTCGAAACAGCATCGGCACCATGCTGGTCAGCGGCATGATCATCGGGACCGTCTTCACCCTCTTCGTCGTGCCGTCGGTCTACGTGCTGGTTTCGAAGGCGCGGGCCGCCGTCCCGGCGTCCATCGATGACGACGAACGGGAAGCGGCGGTCGCCGGCCTCGAGGGGGCCGCCGCATAAGCGCTCTATACTGGAGCCGCCTCGGAGGTCACCGGTTCCATGAGTGGACGAACGCGCCGGCTCGGCCCCCGCGCCGCCCTCGTCGTCGCGCTGGCCGCGGCCTCC
>WNFM01046358.1_pt1 | contig 10274 bp, 10 predicted proteins | sample 5400271 | NCBI WGS metagenome assembly WNFM01 (sample SAMN13153352, study PRJNA577476) | soil metagenome | isolation source: 60 cm saprolite on Douglas fir-dominated hillslope | place: USA:California | collected 2013-09-17
GGCTGACGAAGGAGATGGACTTCCAGCAGCTGTTCGAGAAGCGCTACGCGAAGGAAGCGTTCGTCGACGTCATGCCGGCGGGCAGCCATCCCGACACGCGCTCGGTGCGCGCCGCGAACGTCTGCCGCATCGCCGTGCATCGACCCTCCTCGGGGAAAAATGCCGGCGACACGCTGGTCATCCTCGCGGTGATCGACAACCTGGTGAAGGGCGCCTCCGGCCAGGCAGTGCAGAACATGAACCTGATGTTCGGTTTCCCCGAGACCGCGGGCCTCGACCAGATCGCCGTGGTCCCCTGATGCGCCCGCTCGAGCGCATGGCGAAGCTGCGGCAGCGATTTGGCATCGCCGCGCCGCGCGTCGCCATCCGCTCGCAGATCCCGTGGTACTGGCGCTGGGTCGGCATCGCCGCGCTGCTCGGCATCGCCGCGGCGGCGTCGGCGTGGATCTACGACGCGGGCCGGCGCTTCGCCGGGTTCGACAACAGCCAGGTGCAGCAGGAGCTCGGGGTGGCGAAGGACGAGCTCGCCGCGTCGCGCGCCGAGCTCGAGCGGCTGCGCGCGATCGCCAACGCCGCCGACAACCGCATGTCGATCGAGCGCAGCGCGCAGCAGAAGCTCGCGCAGCAGATCCGCACGCTCGAGCAGGAGAACGCGCGCGTGCGCGAGGAGCTCGCGACTTTCGAGGGCATGCTCTCGTCGGATGCCCGCTCGTCGGCGGCGCTGACGGTCTATCGCTTCAAGGTCGAGCCCGATGTGCTGCCCGGCGAATACCGCTATCACCTGCTCCTGCTCACGCCGACCACGCGGCGCGAGCGCGAGTTTCACGGGCGCCTCGAGCTGGTGGTGAGTCTGACGGACGGGGACCAGAGTGCTATGATGAGTTTCCCCGAGCCGGCGGACGCCGGGGCGTCCGAATTCAAGCTTGCATTCAAGTACTTCCGGCGCGTGCAGGGGACCTTCCGGGTCAACCCGAAGGCGCGTGTGGAGAGCGTGCAGGTGAGGGTCTACGAGAACGGCTCGAATCAGCCGCGCGCGACCCACACCGTGACGCTGTAGCGGAGCAAAGGGAGAACGATCATGTTCAACAAATCGAGCAAGCCGCAGAACCGTATCGACAGCCTGATCGGCGCGCGACCACGCGCATCGAGGGCAACGTGGTGTTCAGCGGCGGGTTGCGGGTCGACGGCATGGTGCGCGGTAACGTCGCCGCGCTTCCGGATCAGCCCGGCACGCTGGTGGTTTCCTCCGACGCCCGCATCGACGGCGAGGTTCAGGCCGCGCATATCGTCGTGAACGGCATCATCAACGGGCCGGTGCAGTCGACCGAGACCCTCGAACTCCAGGCAGGCTCGCGGGTCAAAGGGGACGTGCATTACAAGAGCATCGAGATCCACCAGGGCGCGGTCGTCGAAGGCCGCCTGGTGCATCACGGGGCCGAGGCGAAGGGCGTAGAATTGAAACTTGCTTCGGGCGGCTAATAGCCCTACATCAGGAGCGGGAATGAACGCAGTCACGGAAATGCCGGCACCGCTGCTCTTCAGCGACAGCGCGGCGAACAAGGTGAAGCAGCTGATCGACGAGGAAGGCAACACGGAGCTCAAGCTCCGCGTCTTCGTCACCGGCGGCGGCTGCTCGGGCTTCCAGTACGGCTTCACCTTCGACGAGGTGCAGAACGAGGACGACGCGGTGATGGAGAAGCAAGGCGTCAAGCTGCTCATCGACCCGATGAGCTACCAGTACCTGGTCGGCGCCGAGATCGACTACCAGGAAGGCCTGGAAGGCGCGCAGTTCGTGATCAAGAACCCCAACGCGCAGAGCACCTGCGGCTGCGGGTCGTCCTTCTCCACCTGAGCTGATTCAAAGCGGCAAAGCGAAAAGGGGCTTCGGCCCCTTTTTTGTTTTCTACTCCAGCCGCGCGACCTCGCCGTTGGCGACGAGATCGAGGCGCGCGAGCAGCGGCGCGGCGTGCGCCAGGAACTCGGGCAACTGCTGCTGCGGCACGGGCAGCGCCGCCGGCATGGCGAGCGTGCGCGGATTGCGCGACTGGCCGGCGATCTGGAACTCGTAGTGCAGGTGCGGGCCGGTGGCCCAGCCGGTCTGGCCGACGAAGCCGATGGTGTCGTTCTGCGCCACGCGCTGGCCGCGGTACAGGCCGGCGGGAAAGCGGCTGAGATGCGCGTAGACGGTCGCGTACTGGCCGTGGTGGCGCAGCACGACGACCTTGCCGTATCCGCCCTTCACGCCGGCGAACTCGACGACGCCGTCGCCGACGGCGCGCACGCGCGTGCCCACGGCCGCGGCGTAATCGGTGCCCTTGTGCGCGGTCCAGGTCTTCGCGATCGGATGCACGCGCATGCCGAAGCCGGAGGTGACGCGCGAGAACTCGAGCGGCGAGCGCAGGAATGCCTTGCGCATGTTCTTGCCCTCGGGCGTGTAGTAGCTCGAGCCGTAGTGGACGGCGCGGAAGGTCTTGCCCTGGTTGACGAACTCCGCGGCGAGCACGCGCCCGCTGCGCACCGCGCGGCCGCCGAGGTAGTGCGTCTCGTAGGCCACGGTGAAGCGATCGCCCTTGCGCAAGTCGCGATGGAAATCGATGTCGCCGCCGAACACGTCGGCGAGCTGCATCGCCACGCCGTCGGGGATGCCCGCGGCGTCGCTCGCGCCGAACAGCGAGCTGCGGATCACGCCCGATTTCATCGCGACGCGGGTGTCGAGCGGTGCGCGACCCTCGCTGCGCGCGTAGCCGTCGCCTTCGGGCGCGATGCGCACCAGCGTATCGCGGCCGCTCAGCCAGGTCAGCGAGATGAGGTCGCCGTCGGCGCTGACCTCCGCGCTGACGTAGGTGCCCGGGCGCAGCTCGCGCAGCGAGCGCAGCCGGGCGATGCGCGGATCGGCGAGGCCGAGCCGGCCGACGAATCCGGCGATGGTGTCGGCGCGCTGGAACTGCTCTTCGCGCACGTAGGTCTTCGGCGCCGCCAGCCGCTCGGTGCGCAGCGTCAGCGCCTCGACCACCGGCTCCGGGAGCTGCAGCGCGTCCGTATCCGGCGAAAGGTTGGTGTACGCGCCGACCGCGCCGCACGCGGCGGCGAGCAGCAGCGTCAACCCTATCGTTCCACCCAAGGTGCCGGGCTTGTACATCGTTCGGCTAGAATCCCTTCCCATTCAGAAGCCTGCGCAGTCTAGCAAAGCGACTGTGAGGCGCCTACGGAATATGGCCGCCATCGAGCAGTCCATTCAGACCATTCGTCGGGGGTGTGACGAGCTGATTGTCGAGGAAGAGCTCGCGAAGAAGCTCGCGAGCGGCCGCAAGCTGCGCGTCAAGCTCGGCCTCGATCCCACCGCGCCCGACCTGCACCTCGGGCACACGGTGGTGATCAACAAGCTGCGCGACTTCCAGCAGCTCGGCCATCAAGTCCAGTTCCTCATCGGCGACTTCACCGGCATGATCGGCGACCCGACCGGCAAGAACCAGACGCGCCCGCCGCTCTCGCGGGAGGAGATCCTCGCCAACGCGAAGACCTACCGCGAGCAGGCGTTCAAGATCCTCGACCCGGAGAAGACGCAGATCCTGTTCAACTCCGAGTGGTCGGACAAGCTCGGCGCCGAAGGCATGATCAAGCTTGCCGCGCGGTACACCGTCGCGCGCCTGCTCGAGCGCGACGACTTCTCGAAAAGAATGAAGAACAACCAGCCGATCGCGGTGCACGAGCTGCTCTATCCGCTGATGCAGGGCTACGACTCGGTGGCGATGAAGGCCGACGTCGAGCTGGGCGGCACCGACCAGAAGTTCAACCTGCTGGTCGGCCGCGAGCTGCAGAGATCCTACGGCCAGGAGCCGCAGTGCGTGCTCACCATGCCGCTCCTCGAAGGCACCGACGGCAAGGACAAGATGTCGAAGTCCCTCGGCAACACCATCGGCATCACCGAGGCGCCGAAGGAGATGTTCGGCAAGCTGATGCGCATCTCCGACACGCTGATGTGGCGCTACATCGAGCTGCTGTCTTTCGCGCCCGCGGAGAAAATCGCCCTCTGGAAGAAGGAAGTCGCCTCGGGCCGCAACCCGCGCGAGGTGAAGGTCGCCTTCGCCAAGGAGATCGTCGAGCGCTTCCACTCCAGGGGCGAGGCGGAAAAGGCCGAGGCGGATTTCGACGCGAGATTCCGCGACGGCGAAGTGCCGCAGGACATGCCGGAGAAGACCGTGAGCGAGACGGCGATCGTCAAGGTGCTGAAGCAGGCCGACCTGGTGCCGAGCACCAGCGAGGCGGCGCGCATGATCGAGCAGGGCGGCGTGAAGATCAACGGCGAGAAAGTGAGCGACAAGAACCTTTCCCTGCGCCGCGGCGAGACGCTGGTCATCCAGGTCGGCAAGCGCAAGTTCGCGCGCGTGCGCATCGCGTAGTGGATGCCGAAACCAGCAACCAGCTGGCCTGGAAACATCTGCAGGCGGGTGAGACGAAGCTCGCGCTCGAGTATGCGCTGCGCGCCCACGAGCTCAGCCGCGGCAACCTCGACTACCTGAACACGCTGGGCGTCGCCTACGGCGAGACGGGACAGCTCGATCTCGCCGAGGCGACCTTCCGCAAAGTCCTCAAGCGCAAGCCCGGCTTCATCAACGCGCTGGTCAATCTCGCCAAGGCGCTCGAGAAGCAGGAGCGGCTCGACGAGGCGCGCCCGCTCTACGAGCGCGCGCTGGCCATCGAGCCGGCGTTTCCCAAGCTGGCGACGAATCTCGCCCTGATCTACAACCAGCGCGGCGAGCCCGAGCGCGCGAAGAGCCTGCTCGAGCGCTTGGCGAAGAACGTCGACCCGCAGAACCTCGCGATCGGCCTCGCGAAATGCGAAGCCGACATGGGCGAGAGCAAGGCCGCGCTGGCGCGGCTCCGCGCCGCGGTTGCTGGCCACGCGGACTGGAAGCTCGCGCGCAGCGCGCTCGCGCACCTGCTGCTCTCGACCGCGCATTGGCGCGAGGGCTGGATCGAGTACGTCCGGCGGAGCAACCTGCTCGACCCGCGCCCGACCGAAGTGCCACCGCCGCTCGCCGCGCGCCTGGAGGGAAAGTCGGTGCTGCTGCGCGGCGAGCAGGGCATCGGCGACGTGCTCTTCTTTCTCCGCTTCGCGCCGTTGCTCCGCGCGCGGGGCGCGCGCCTCACGCTCGCCTGCGAGCGCAAGCTTCACCCGGTGCTGCGGCCGAACGAGATGCTGAGTGAAGTCCGCGAAGGCGATGATCCGGCCGGATTCGATCGCGTGGTCTGGACCGCCGATCTGCCGGCGCTGCTCGCAGCCGAAGAAACGCCGCCGGCGTGGCCGCTCGTGATCGACCCGGAAGCGAAGCGCGCTGCGCGCGAGCGGCTCGCGGCGCTCGGGCCGGCGCCGTACCTCGCCATAACCTGGCGAGCAGGCACCGACACCGCGCGCGGGCGCGAGTTCGGCGCCGAGCGGATCTTCCTCACCAAGTCGGCGCCGCCGAAGCAAGTCGGCGCTGCCCTGCGCGGCTGGCGTGGCACGGCCATCCTTCTGCAGCGCGGCGCACGCGAGCAGGACGGCGCCGAGTTCGCCGCCGGCTTCGGCGCACCGCACCACGACCTCTCGGCGCTCGGCGAGGACCTGCGCATCCTGCTTGCGGTGCTGTCGCTCGTCGACGAGTATGTCAGCGTGAGCAACACCAACATCCACCTGCTCGCCGGCATCGGCCGCAGCGCACGCGTGCTCGTGCCGTTCCCGCCGGAGTGGCGCTGGCTGCGACGCGAGGACCGTTCGCCGTGGTTCCCGGACTTTCCCGTCTACCGCCAGCCGGCATCGCACGACTGGGGCGCGCCGCTCGCCGCGTTGCGCAAGGATCTCGAGCTGTGAGCGAATACGAGGTGTACGCGATCAAGTACGCGCATCACGCGCGGCGCGCGTCCGAGAACTTCATCGGCGGCGATCCCCACGACGGCCCCATGCCGCTCGACTACTTCGTCTGGCTGATCCGGGGTGACGGGCGCGGAAGAGACCATCTTCGCTGTCCCACCGACGGTTTGAAGTTATTGAACTGCGATGCCGCCAAGGTGAAGGACGTGGTCATTACGCACCTCCACTACGACCATGTCGGCAACTTCGACCTTTTCCCGGCGGCGACGCTTCACCTGCAGGACGTCGAGATGCACTACGCCACCGGCCGCCACATGGGTGAAGAGCGCCATCGCTTTGCCTACGAGGTCGAAGAAGTGGTCGGCATGGTGCGGCGCGTGTACGAGAACCGCGTGCGCTTCCACAACGGGGATTCGGAACTCGCGCCGGGCGTTTCGCTGCATCTCATCGGCGGACACACGATGGGCATGCAGTCGGTGCGCGTCGCGACGCGGCGCGGCTGGCTGGTGCTCGCTTCGGATGCGAGCCACTTCTACGCCAACATGGAGCAGACGCGCCCGTTCCCGATTGTGTTCTCGGTCGCGGACATGGTGGCGGGCTACGAGCGGCTGCGTTCGCTCGCGGCGTCGCCGGCGCATGTCATTCCCGGCCACGATCCGCTGGTGATGGAGCGATATCCCGCGGTGAAAGGGCTCGAGGGAATCGCGGTTAGGCTGGACTGACGCGCACGACGGCGTCTTTTCGTTTCCATACTTCGGGTAGCAGTTCTGCGCCGATCCCCGGGCCAGGGGGTTTTTCAAAAAAACCACTCTTGGGTTGAGGGACGTGAGTCACCAACTCGTTGTACCAGCCGGTGTAGAAGGCGCGCACCGATTCCTGGACGAGCGCGTTCGGCGCCCAGATCGAGAAATGCACCGAAGCCGCGTAGACGAGGGGGCCGGTGCAGTCGTGCGGCGCGACGGGAAGCTGCCACGCATCCGCGAGCGCGGTGATGCGGCGCGCCTCGCTGATGCCGCCGCACCAGGCGAGGTCGAACATGACGATGCCGGCGACGCCGGTCTCGAGCAGGTCCCTGAAGCTCCAGCGGCCGGCGAGGGTCTCGGAGGCGCAGATCGGCGCCTTCGAATACGGCGCGTACTGCTTCAGCAGCGCGAGGCTGTCCATGCGGATCGGATCCTCGTGCCAGAAGGTGTCGAACTCCGCGAGCGCCTGCGCGATGCGCTGCGCCGCGGGCAGGCGCCACAGGGAATGGAACTCGACCATGATGTCCATCTTGTTGCCGACAGCGGCGCGGATTTTCCGGAACGGCTCAAGCGCTTTCTGCAGATCGGGTCCTGAGATGTACTGGCCGTCGCTCGCTTCGGCGAACGGATCGAACGGCCAGATCTTCATGCCGGTGATGCCCTGCTCGAGGAGCGACTCCGCGAGCTCGTCGGCGCGATGCAGGAACGCGTCGAGGTCCTCGTACGGGCCCTGTGATTTGCCGTCGAGGCCCCAGTTCTTGGTGCTCTGCCCGCCGGCGCCGCGCACGTAGCGGTAGCCGGCGCAGGTGTTGTAGGTGCGCACGCGCTGGCGGCTCGCGCCGCCGAGCACCTGATAGAGCGGCTGGTTGCAGACCTTGCCGTACAGGTCCCAGAGCGCGAGGTCGAAGGCCGAGGCGGCGCGCGTCTCGACGCCCGCGCCGCGCCAGCCGAGGTAGCCGGTGAGGCTGCGCGTCAGCGCCTCGATCTCGAGCGGGTCGCGGCCGAGCACGCGCGGCGCCACGTATTCGTGCAGGTAGGCCTCGACGCTCTGGGCGGCATAGCTGGTTTCCCCCAGGCCGGCCACCCCCTGGTCGGTGTGCACGCGCAGCCAGACGAGGTTGGGAAACTCTCCGAGCCGCAGCGTTTCCAGTCGATTGATCTTCATATACCATTTCCCTCCCTCTAGGAGGAGGACCCCAATGAAGAGAGCATTGTCTCTTACCGCGCTCGCCGCGGCCGCCGCGCTCGCGTTCAGTGCGCAGGCACAGCAAGCGGCGCCGGCCGCGAAGCAGCTCAAGTTCCAGTCGACCTGGCCGGCGAGCCTGACGCTGCAGGACAACTTCAAGTATTTCGCCGAGCGCTTCGACAAGCTGACGCGCGGCGAAGTGAAGATCGAGGCGATGGCGGCAGGCCAGATCGTGCCGGCCTTCGAGATCCTCGATGCCACGCACAAGAAAGTGCTCGACGGCGGCCACGGCGTCGCCTACTACTGGGTGGGCAAGAACAAGACGGCGACGCTGTTCTCCGCGACCCCCGCCGGACCGTTCGGGATGGACCACTTCGACTTCCTCGGCTGGCTCTACGAGGGCGGCGGCATGGACCTCTACTGGGAGTTCTACCGCGACATCCTCAAGCTCAACATCGTCGCCTGCGCAGGCGTTCGGCTGGTTCAAGCGGCCGATCAAGGACCTCGCCGACTTCAAGGGCATGAAGTGCCGCCAGACTGGCATCGTCGCCGAGATCTACCAGAAGATGGGCATGCAGACGGTCAACATGCCCGGCGGCGAGATCGTGCCCTCGGCGCAGCGCGGCGTGATCGACTGCGCCGAGTGGGTCGGCGGCATCGAGGACCTGCGCCTCGGCCTGCCGCAGGTGTGGAAGTACCATTACACGCCCGGCATGCACGAGTCGAATTCGATGCTCGAAGTGATCGTCAACGGCGACGTGTGGAAGGGCTTCACCTCGCACCAGCAGGAGGCGTGGCGCGCGGCGCAGATGGAGACCTTCGTGCGCTGGGGCGTGCGCTGGCAGAAACAGAACGCCGACGCGATCGAGGAAATGCGCACCAAGCACGGCACGCAGATCCTGCGCACCCCGCCGGCGATCCTGGTCGAGTTCATGAAGACCTGGGACAAGATGGCGGCCGAGGAGTCGGCCAAGGACCCGTTCTTCAAGAAGGTCCTGGAGTCGCAGCGCGTCTACGCGGCGAAGGTCGTGCCGGCGAAGCGCTTCATGTTCCCGCCCTATTCGTTCGCGGCGAATTACTACTTCCCGGAGAAGCCGGCCGCTGCCGCCAAGGGGGAAGGCCAGAAGAAGTAGGTTGATGGACCTTGCACAACCGGTGTAGGCTGCGTTTCGCCTTGCGAAACCACCTTAGAGGAGGAGGGAAGTCATGAGGCCATTCATCCGTTCGTTCGCCGCCTTGGCGTGCACGGCCGCGTTCGCGGCAGGCGCCCAGGCCCAGACCGTCACCCTGAAGATGCAGGCCACCTGGCCTGCCAGCCTGACCCTGTACGAGAACTTCACCTTCTTCGCCGAGCGCGTCTCGAAGATTTCCGGCGGCACTCTGAAGATCGACGCGATGCCGGCGGGACAGGTCGTGCCGGCGTTCGAAGTGCTCGACGCCACCAACAAGAAGGTCATCGACGGCGCGCACGCCTGGTCGGGCTACTGGGTCGGCAAGAACAAGGCCGCGATTCTCTTTACCGGCGGCCCCGGCGGCACGTTCGGCATGGACATGATCGACGCGCTCGGCTGGATGCACTTCGGCGGCGGCAACGAGCTGGCGCAGGAGTTCTTCAACAAGGAATTGAAGCTCAACATCCACTGGTTGCCGATCCTGCCTTCGGGTCCGCAGGCCTTCGGCTGGTTCAAGCGGCCGATCAAGAACCTCGCCGATTTCAAGGGCATGAAGTGCCGGCAGACCGGCATGGCCGCCGAAGTGTGGCAGCGCATGGGCATGACGACGGTCAACATGCCGGGCGGCGAGATCATCCCGTCGGCGCAGCGCGGCGTGATCGACTGCGCCGAGTGGGTCGGCGGCGTCGAGGACCTGCGCCTGGGCTTCCACAACGTCTGGAAGTACCACTACACCCCGGGCGTGCACGAGAACACCACCATCGGCGAGGTGCTGATCAACGGCGACGTCTGGAAGGCGCTCTCGCCGACGCACCAGGAAATCATCAAGTCCGCGTCGAACGAGGCCTTCGTGGTGTGGTGGGCGAAGTGGCAACGACAGAACGCCGACGCGCTGGTGGAACTGCAGACGAAGCACGGCGTGCAGATCCTGCGCACTCCGCCTGACATCCTGATTGAGTTCCTCAAGACCTGGGACATCATCGCTGCGGAAGAGGGCAAGAAGAGCCCGTTCTTCAAGAAGACGCACGACTCGCAGCGCGCCTACGCCAGCCTGGTCGTGCCGGCGAAGCGCTTCATGTTCCCGCCGTACTCGTTCGTGGCCAACTACTACTGGCCGGAGCAGAAGGGCGGCGCACCGACGAGCGCTGCCAAGAAGTAGCTTCGCGGGAAAAAGCGGGGGCGGAAACGCCCCCGTTTCAATTTAGGGGAGCGAATGGCTGAGCAGTCGCCGGGCCTGATCAAGGCGGTACAGCGGATCGACCGCTTCACCGATACCACCGGCGTGTGGATCGCGTGGCTCAACGTGCCGCTGGTGCTGGCGG
>WNFM01208980.1_pt1 | contig 10274 bp, 12 predicted proteins | sample 5400271 | NCBI WGS metagenome assembly WNFM01 (sample SAMN13153352, study PRJNA577476) | soil metagenome | isolation source: 60 cm saprolite on Douglas fir-dominated hillslope | place: USA:California | collected 2013-09-17
CTTGGACGCGATCCCGAACCAAGCGCGGCCATTCTGGATAGTCAATCGATCAAAACCAGTTCGGTGCGTGGCGATGAGCGAGGCTACGACGGGGGGAAACAAAATTCAGGGCCGAAAACGGCATCTGCTCGTGGACACGCACGGGCTGCTGCTGGCCGTCAAAGTGTTGGCGGCTGATATCAGGGATCGGGCAGGAGGCCAGGTGCTGCTCACGGCTCTGAGAGGCAAGCTGCCTCGTCTCCAGGTGATCTGGGGAGATAGCGGGTATGCTGGTGAGCCCTTCGAGGGATGGGTGAAGGACCACCTCGGGGTACGTTTCGAGATCGTCAAGCACCCGTGGACCGGTCTTCGCGGGGTGTGGGCACCAGAAGGAGCAACCATCGATTGGGACAAGATCATGCCCAGAGGCTTTCATGTGCGGAAGCTGGAGATGGGTGGTGGAACGGACCAATGCCTGGATCACGCATCACCGTCGCCTCTCGCGCGATTTTGAGGGCACGCACTCCAGCAGTGAGGCCTTCATCTATCTTGCGATGACCAGGATCATGCTGGCTCGGCTCGTCCGCGCCCATCCCTAAATGACCTGTTTCTGCACACGCTCTGAGCAGAACTCCCACTACGGCCACGAACAATTGTACTAGATGAGAAAGCGGTTGTCAACACGGAGAAAACGGAAGAGATGACATGATTCGTCAACAGTTTTCCTGGCTCCGAGCGAATGTTTGCTACACCAACAGCGGTCAGAATCTACCCTAGTATCGACAGTTTCATTTTCCAGAGTGACGTTTTTTGCCCACTTCGGGTGCGCACCCCTGAGTCTCGGCATCATCTGACGAGGTGTCGCCCATAGGAGAGGTTTGGCTCAGGTTTTGGCTTTCTGGAAAGCTTGTAGACGTGCTTCAGCGGTTTGAGCCCGTAGTTGCCAGGTAAGCAAATCATCTTGATGTGAGAGCCAACGCTGCTCCTGTTCAGCATAAGAATGCTCGATAGCCAGCAACTGCTCCACTAACTCTGCTTTTGAGAGACGAAGATAGCGCCGTCGAGCATTCTCCTCGTCACGTGTCAGCGTGGTCGATCCCGGAAGAGGATGTGTTTTCTTTGAAGAGGCTGTGAAACGTTTGGGCCGAGGTTGGTTCCAACTGCGGTGCCTCTGGTAGTACGCTCTCGCTTCTTCATTCCCCAGAATCCCACCCTCTGAGACCCCCAATCCCTCTGGGTCCAAGTCTTTGGTTCGTCTTGATACTGTGGCCAGAGAGACTCGTTCACCTTCCTGACCCAGGGCATCGACAGCGTGCTTGACCAGTTCAATCGTTCGCTGTCGTTTGCGTTGGTAGACCTTTTCAACGAGCCAGGATGGGGCGCTTGTGTCATCTTTCTGATGGTTTGATGCTGATGCGTGGGACACGCTGTTCATCCTCCTGATATTGTTCGATGCTGGTCATTTCAGCGAGTTCTGTTTCACAATCTCTCACCAGTTGCCTCATACGTTCAGCCTCTGGCAACAATCCTTCCTCCACTGCATACTGTACCTGTTCTCTCGCCCAGGTTCGGTGGTGTTCCACCTGTTCTCGCTTCGCAGGATCTGGAACCTTGCCAGCACACCCAACACAGGCAAATTTGGCGGCACAAAACCCGTGGCTAATACAGTGGCCCCCGATCACCTCGGCCAGCGTGCCTGCTTTTCCTCTGGCTTCATGGTACAGTTTCTGTAGTTCCTGCGGCGAGCGCTGAACGGCTTTGTGGACATGAATACCACGGCGACTCTGGAGAGATAACGATCAGCCGCCTCAGCCACCATACTTTCTGTAGGTTGGCTGTAGTAATCGGTTACATCCAGATTCTTTTGCTTGAGCCACTGGCCAACAATATCGATGGGAATTTTCTCAACCTGGACAGCATGGGTAGCGAAGGTGTGCCGGAGTAAATGAGGTTTGAGCACTACTTGCTGACCTTCCTGAGTTTTGAAGATCATTCCATGGAGCAAGAAACGCATGCAGGCCGCAAAGGTGGTATCGGTAAAATGGCAGTGATGGTAGAGACCACCTCATAACATAATGGGCAAAGATGGGCAGTGAATATTGGCTAACCTGGCCCTGAATCCTTGTAAACGTTCGGGCTATTGGGTACGCTTGATGTGAGTATCGTTGTATCGGAAGGTAGGAGGAGATGCCTGGACCGAAACGATCCCGCCGAGAGCGCACGGATGAGTGGGCGAGTATCAAGCAGTGGACGCTCTGGCCCGAACAGACGCTCTACGAAGAAATTCGCCCGATTATTTTATTTGGCCAGACACCAGGGGAGCGGGCAAAGGAAATTGACGCTGCCCAGCGCACGCTGTCCCGCAAAGCGGATGAGTTTGAAAAATATGGGATGCAAAGCCTCTTTGCCACCCAAGAACCGCGTAACCAAACAGAAACCTCCCGAAGCCTGCCAGAAGAGATTCGCCAACTCATCGTTGATCTCCACTGCGAAATGCCAGCGATGAGTTGGCGAGAGATCGCCGACATTTGCTTTATCCGCTTTGGCCGAAAACCCTCCCATCACAGCGTGAAGCACATTGCGACCTCAGGCACGCCTCCGCCTCTCCAGGCCCGCCGTTATCTACCCTGGCACCAGATCAACTCCCCGACAGAGCGGCGCCTGGCGGTGGCCCGGCTGCACAGTGAGGGGTGGTCCATTACGTCCATCGCAGCATACCTGCAAGTGAACCGCAAGACCGTCTACGCCACGCTCCAGCGCTGGGCGGAGGAAGAATTTGCAGGCTTGCCGGACAAGTCAAAGGCCAGGAAAGGGCCGCGCAAAGTCACGCTCAAAGTGCGAAACGAGATTCGTAAACTCCAGGAGAACCCGAGGCTCGGGAGAATACCGTGTCCATACGGCGCTGTTGCGCATAGGCATCGAGGTCAGCCCCGCGACCTGTGGCCGGATCATGGCCGCGAACCGGCAACTCTACGGCCTGGAGAAGCCGCAGCGCCAACCTCGTGCGAAGCTTGAGATGCCATTTAAAGCTGAACGGCGTCATCAGTACTGGAGCGCCGATATACGCTACATTGAAGAGCACTTGCTGCCTGATCCGAAGCCGGTGTATGTGATCACGATCTTCGAAAATTTTTCCCGCATGGTCCTTTCCTCTGCTATTTCCGCGACGCAAACGCAATGGGATTTTCTCTCTGTTCTGGCCAATGCAATTCAGCGTTATGGAGCGCCTGAAGCTCTGGTGACAGACGGCGGCGGGCAGTTCTATTCAACGGTCGCTGTCCAACTCTATGACATGCTGGGTATCCGTAAGGAGCGCATTGATCCGGGCCAGCCCTGGGAAAATTACGCAGAGACCTTGTTTTCGATCCAGCGCAAGCTCGGAGACCATGCGTTCTCCAACGCACGCACCTGGCCGGAGATCCACCAGGCCCATCAGACCTGGTGGCAGAACTACAATGTGGAGCACCATTACGCCCATCGGGAGCGCCAGGACGGGCGACACAGCCCGGAAGCGGTGTTACGTGGAATGTTGGGGCGCACCATCCCCGAAGAGGTGCTGTCGCGGGCTTTGTACGCGACTCAGTTCACCCGCCAGATTGATAAATCTGGGTACGTCAAGTTCAAGCACTGGAAATTCTTTGGAGAGAATGGGCTACCCGCCGGAGAAGAAGTCTCGGTGTGGGTGTATGAGAATACGCTGAAAGTAGAGTACCAGGCGACCACGCTGTCCCTGTACTCAATCCGCTTGGACGCGGGGCAGCAACAGATCACCGAGGTCAAAAACGCGCGTCGCATCGAGACCCATTTTCGCAGCCCACAGCTGGATCTTTGGCGCTTATCTGATACCGAGTGGCTTTTAGCTTTGAGGCGACCAGAACCCATCGCGCGCAAGAAACCAGGCAAGATCGTTCCTCTGGCGCAGCAACTCGTCTTGCCTGAGTTTGGCGCGACGGGCTAGAACCACCCTCCGAGCATCACGTATCGCTCCTCATGGCAGTTCGTTTGCACCAGAAGGCTGCATACGATTGGAGAATTGCATGGGAAGCACTGCGAATGCACAACACAGAGCAGGAAGAGCCATGACCCAGTTGATGCCCACAGCAGGAATGAGCAAGCCCATGGCTGTCGGAACAAGCATCGAGGTCACGTTGGTGCTAATGATCAGGAGACTGCTGACCGAGTCAATGGCGTGCTGAAAACGGCGGGAGGTCAGAGCCATGATGCTCGGTTCAAGTGGTCCCTGACAACAGCCGACCAGCACGCTTGCGGCGTAGGCGACCAGTACTTGGCCGGAAAAGATGGCGACGATGATGCCGCACAACACGCTCCCACAAAGAGCGGTAGAGAGCAAAAATGCCTCACGCATCCAGCCACGCTTGAGCACCTGCGCGCCACCGAACCGGCCAACCATCAAGCCAAGAAAGAATGCCGTCGCGACAGGGGCAGCTGGTAATTGCGTCGAATCATCGAACGAAAATACTGGGCTGAAAGCCATTGCGTCGAACATTCAGCGCACATTTTTTGATGCGAAAGTTCGACGCAATTTCCAAAGCCCAGCCTCTTTTCATGATACATGATAGTTTTAATGCGCAAACGGTATCACAGACTTCCATCAGTTGCATTGACTCTCTCACCCCTGAAGCGGCTCCACTGATACGGCTTCTGGATGGATCGAACATTGAGCACACAATTCGATCTTTCAGGTGAATTCCGTCGAACATTCAGCGCAATTACCAGCAGCTTGTGCCAGATGGTAAATGACCTACCATGTGAGTCAGTTTTGCCCTCAAACGTAATGGTGAGCAGAACCCCCATTGACTGCCTGAAAACCAGCTTCTGGAGCGGATCGCTTCACCCTGTTTTTGTCAATTTGGGTGGAAACCAGCGAGGGCCATACGTAGCGCGAACCATCATTTGCGAGCCGCTGGCTTCTCTTGTTCACGGGAGAGAAGCCCCACATCTGAGTATCAGCCGCAACATGGTGGGATTTACTCTTGTGGTAATGTCGCTTGCCGCATGTGCCGAGAGAGAAACAGAAATCCGGTTATCAGAAGCAGGCCACTCCACACGATGCCCACGGTAGGCAACACGCCCAGATGCTCCAGGCTCAGCCCGAGTGCGGAAGAGCCGATGGTGAGGACGCTGAACAAGATCAGGCGATAGAGGCCACTGACACGGCCTTGCAGAGCATCTGGTACGACAGCGAAGCGATAACTGTCCATGAAGACAGCACGGACCGAGTCGGCGAGAGCGGTGCCCGCGAAGACGGCTCCCAACAGCAGTGGCGTTGTGATGAAGCCATAGAGAGGCCAGAGCACCACGAACACGATCAGAGCACAGCGAAGCGTGAGGCCAAAGCGTATGCGCCGCCGCAAAGGCGGGCAGAGCGCCGCGCCAAGCAGGTTCCCGACGCCGCCAGCTGCGACGATCAGGCCGTAGAGCACCGACGGGATGTGCTGCTGTTGCACAATGTCCAGGACGAGAAGCACGCCAGCTGTTATGGTGAAGTTGACATAGCTGGAAATCAGGAAGATCGAGCGTATGACCTCATGCTCCCACAGCCAGGTGAGTCCCTCGCGCACTTCTAAGAGCAGGTGGTGACGCTCCGTCCTCCGTTCGTCTTGCATGGGCGAGCGTATGAAGAGCAATGAGCCGAGCAAGATCAGAGAGGAAAGCGCATCTGTGACGAACGGGAGCAGCCGTGTGATGCTAAAGAGCCAGCTGCCCAGCGCGGGTCCGACAAGCGCGCAGGAGCCAACGATCAACTCGTTCTGTGCGACTGCTGTGGTGAGCTGGCTCTTTGGCACGACCCATGCCCGTGCTGCCAATTCGACCAGCTCGTCGAACAGCGAAATGGCTCCCAGGCCAAAGGCGATGGCGTAGAGGAGAAGCAGCCGCAGTGGTCCGCTGGTCAGCAACAGCGCCAGGGGAATGCTCGCCACGCACACCATCAAGCAGAAGGTACAGAGAAGCATCACGCGTTTGCGCGGCCAGCGATCCACCAGTGCCCCGGCGGGGAGGCTCAGGAGGACGTAGGGAAGCTGTCCCAGGCTATACGCCAGCCCGGCAGCAGCGATCGAACGCGTCAGTCCCACAATGAGCAGTGGAAACGCGAACTGCGTGCAACTCGTGCCGAGCGAAGAGACAGTCTGGCCGAGCCAAAGCAAAAGATAGTCACGATTACGCCAAAGGGAACCGGGCGGTTGTGGAATGACTTTTGTGTCCATGTATTCTGGTCGCTTTCTCTCTGGTAAATAGGCTCAATTTTCCGGCGGATGAAGGTGGTGTTGGACATGAAACATCCTTTCGTTTGACGTATTTCTACAAGAAAGGAAGGAAAAGGAGCCCGGCGACACAGGAGGGGTCCAATCAATACGAGGCTGAGATACATCTCAGGATGAAGGCAACGCACATACTCGCACCAACGCGATCAGCGCTGCGCGTGAGGAGGGCGCTATTCACAAACAGCCACGTAAGCCGAAAGTGCCGGGCTTACGCGGTCAAAAGCGGTTTCACACCGCCTGAGGGGAACAGATATCTTTTACTCATCAGCCAGATGATAGCATGGAGACCGCATCGGTGTCAATGGATACTGGTCACCCCACCCATCCACTATTCAAATCCATGAAAAGGGGATGGGAAGACTCGTCTGGCGAGGTGCGCGCGCTGACAACGCCACAGCTCATGGGTATTCTGGCAACGCGGATTGGGGGGCAAGCTCAGGATTGTCTGCCTTCTACTCGTCCACGCCAAGAGCTATTTTCTTCCTGCCTGGCGTCTGTCGCTGGCCCAACGACCCTGAGGGTTTTCTTCAAGAGCTTGCGGCGAGTAGCTCGCTCCACAGATGTTGAGAGAGTCAGGGTCGTGGCGAAGGTGCGGTAGCTCTCAATCAGTTCTTCGAGTTCGGCCATATACCGGCTGAGGTTCCTGACATCGCTGCGGGAGGCGCGTCGAAGCTCTCGCCGACCTCTGAAAGCAGACAGTTCAGGCGATCTTTCATCAGCCAGGCTCCTTTACGAGAGAAGCGTGCGGCCCGCGTACGCAATGTACACGCTGTCCACCGGATACCAGCGTCCACCCCAGCCGCGTATCATAGCCAGGAGTTGGCCCTTGCGCCGCCTGACCGCGACGACGACCCCGATGGCGCAGGACACTCTCGCTCGCGAAGTCGAATGCCTGATCTCGAATGGCTGTCTTAATCTGACGAAGGTTTGCTGACTGCATGGATATCTCCTTCCGTTGGCACCTGCTCGCCGCATGCCATCATGGCAGAAGCGGCGTCGGGAGGCGTGAGAACATACAATGGTTGATACAGAGTTGGAGGATGGAAGAAGGTCGCCAGATCGACCAGGAGGTCTGTGGCGAGTTCGAGCGCGCAGGTGACATGGTACACGGTCTGCTTTGCATCGTCGCTCATGACAAGCGGATACGCAGCCAGAGGCTTCTTGCAGTAGTGACACCGCTCCTCCAGGCTCGATCTGCCTGCCAGACAAAGATGGGCGTCGTTTACGATGAGCATCTGGTTTTCCTCCTACACCTGAAACATTATCAGCGCACGCGGTCCTCGCCGGGTCGCATGCCTGTCACAGATCAAGTGTAGGAAATGGCCTGGCAGTTGACAAGAGGGTTAGCCACGGGTCACTGCCCATCTTTGCCCATTATGTTACGAGGTGGTCTCGTGATGGTACTGGAAGAGGTAGGATGCCTTCCCAAAGCGGTGAGATCGTCCATTTGCCGGGTTGAAAGGTACCGAGGGAAGAGGCTGACCAGGTTGCAGATCGTAGTGCTCTGCCAACATGCGAGCTGTTTTGACCAGAAGTCGCTTCGTTTCCTGACCGATAAAGTAGTTTTGTGGAGTCTCTGTTCTTTCCCCCTTTGGAATCAGGCGAAAGGCGAAGCGCACCCGTGGAGTTTGGTCCTTGGCTCCAGGAGGGGCATTCATGATGAGGCGGACAAAACAATCGTCCGAAAGCCGTATTTGAGAAGCCTCATTGACCCTCATCCCGGTCGTCGTAAATATATCGACCGCTAAGAGCCCAAAGGTAGCGCCAGCATACAACGACTCCAGAGGAACAATGACCCCCTTTGCTTTTTGTTGTGCCGTAGACATGAACTGCGAGTCTGAAAGATCCCGTGCGAGTAACCCGGGAACGTGTGTCCAGAAGGGAGATGACGCCCTCGTTCTCTCTTCGTCGGAATACCCCCCATGCCTCTAACCAGGCTACCCGTTCTGCTAACTTGGCGCCCAAGGCCAGCTTTTGACCGATGAGATCCATTTTGAGGAGATCAATGAACCAGAGTCCCTCAGGCGGAGCTGCATCAGTGAGCCGTTCAGCCTTGACGAATTCGAGAAAGAAGGTGTTTCGTTTCTGCGAGTAAGCTGCGCTCCCGGTTTGAGCACAGGTAACGGGCCCCTTCGTGTAATCGTGAGCGAGGGTAAATGACCGTCTATCCCAAATGCGGAAGTGAAGCCGCTCAACAGGAGGGTCACCTTCCTCAAATGAAAAATCGAGGGGAAGACGAGAACGATCTGTGACCGCTGCTTGTAGTGCCTGCTGGTAAGCTTGGCGCAACCGCACCAACTTGTTGTATCGGAAATGACGAAGGAGTATGAGGAGCAGCTGCTCGCCTCAGTCCGGCTTCGGCCTCGCAGCCTGGGGCAACCCTACTCGACGTGGACGCGAAAGCTCCTGGCTGATTATATGGTGGAGCAGACCGGAATTTTCGTGTTGAGATGGGTGCAGGGAGCGCTCCTGATGGAGATATGGGACAGGACAGTGCTGGGCGTAGCTGCACCTCCCACAAGGATGCTCAAATCATCAAAGCTTTGGAAGCTGGCCGTTGTCCCTCCCGCGTCCAGGTATCTGCCCATCACCATATCTCCGGGTCGCACTAACGGTAGTTTGGGCGAGAGCGCCAGGTTCGCGGTGAAGATCTTGCTTTGTCCCGCAATCTGCATATAGTAGATGGTGTTGCTGCCTTGCCGCACCGACGAGACGCGCAACACCTTGCCCGTCACCTCTCGCATCGATCCTCCCTGGGGCGATTTGCCAGTCCTACCCTGTTGTACCAACCACTGCTGGTAGTCCTGCAGCGCTTGTGTGAGGGTAGGCTCGAACTGCACATTGCCCCCGTCCAGATTCCTGGCGTCCACCATGCCCACATCCTGGAAGATGTCACCGCTGGCCGTTGACTGCACAAAAATGGCGACCCACGTGGGCGTGTTGTAGATCTGGTACAACTGGATACTGGCGACAGTATAACCCCGGATATTGGCGCGGGTAGATTGGATGGTATCACTCACATTGCTGCCGATGCCCAGCCCGGAGAGAGGGTAGAAGTGCCCTTGGTTCTTGTGCGTGTCGAAGAGAAAGACTCCCGTGCTGGAGTTGTCGTTCGCCGAGGAGGAGGTCATCGGTACCAGCCAGACCGGTTGATCAACGTTATTGTACAGCAGCTCCGGGTTGCTGGCCGGTGATTGCTGGCCCATGCCGGAAGGATCGAACCAGGGTGCTGCGTGGTACAGGCCCCACCATTGCAGGTACTGAGTGACGATCTCGGCTGGCATGACACGATCTACCCAGTTCGGTACCTGCTGCGGCTGATAAACTTTGATATCACCAGTGTGTGCGTCGACGATGAGCACCTGGCTAAGCACATCGCCGGTATAGCCGCGTGTCGGCTGCATCAGTGAGATAGTCCAGTACGGATGATAGCTATCGTCAAGCTCGAGGGTGGGGTCAACTAGCCTGCCGTAGGTATACCCGCTCAGGTAGACATGGCGCAGCAGGTCCTGGTTCAGCAGCGCACCCGGCAGATACGCAATGGAGCTCCCGGCCTGGACCTGGTCGGTGAATAACCTGGGTATGGCCTGGGGGTTTTCAGCATCTACCACTACGAACCCTGGAGTTCTAGGACTGGCCAGGTTAGCGAAGATATTGTTGTACATCAATGGCGCCACGTAGTAGAGGTGATGATTGATGGACTGTAACACGTACGTGCTGGGATCGATGCCGTAGGATGAACCGAGATTCTGCCCGTTTGAGCCGAGAACCTGTTGACCCTTATAAGAAGCTACGCTCTGACTCACCAGAACGATGTGACTGGGATCGGTCGGCGGTAGTGTAGGGGATGATTCCACCTTAACATTGGGAATAGCAGCAAGCACCTTTGCGTTACTATCAAACCAGGTAGTGAAGACGATGATCAGACCGCTGACGACTAAGCCAAGAACCCCTACGACCACCAGCCCAAAAATACCTGCTGCAATGGCGCCCCGCGAGGCGTTCGTCGGT
>WNFM01126712.1_pt4 | contig 10273 bp, 9 predicted proteins | sample 5400271 | NCBI WGS metagenome assembly WNFM01 (sample SAMN13153352, study PRJNA577476) | soil metagenome | isolation source: 60 cm saprolite on Douglas fir-dominated hillslope | place: USA:California | collected 2013-09-17
GCCGCCTCGCGCACCGCCGCCTCGACGCTCATCCCCATCTTCATGTAGAGCACGACCGAGCGGGCGGTGCCGCAGCGTATCGTCATCTCGCCGGCGCCGGTACAGGCGCAGGCGCCGTAGCGCGTATCGGCGTACATGCCGGCGCCCACCACCGGCGAATCGCCCAGCCTTCCGGGATATTTCCAGCCCCAGCCCGAGGTGCTGACGCCGCCGGCGATCGCGCCGGTGGAATCCTGCGCGATGAAAGTCGTGGTGTCGCGGCCGATCTCGGGATCGACGGCGTGGCGGCAGAGTTCGATGAGTGGCGCGTCCGCCCAGTTCTTCTTGTCCCGCTCCGGCACTTCCTTGTCGTACCAGGCGCGCCATACGCGTTCGCTGTCGGGAATGAGGTTGTCGTCGGCGTCGGCGCCGATCTCGCGGGCGAAACGCGCCGCCCCCGCGCCGACGAGGAAGACATGCGGCAGCTTCTCCATCACCGCGCGGGCCACCACGATCGGATGGCGGAAGCCCTTGAGCGCGCCGACCGAGCCGATGCGCAGCGTCGTGCCGTCCATCACCGAGGCGTCGAGCTCGACCTCACCGAGCAGGTTGGGCCAGCCGCCGCGTCCCACCGTGCGCACCGTCTCGTCGCTCTCGACCAGGCGGATGCCGGCCTCGATCGCCGCCAGGGCGGCGCTGCCTTCGGCGAGCAGCTTTGCGGTCGTCGCGGCGCCCGGCCGCCCTTCGTTGTTGGTGACGACGATCATTATCTCCCCTCTGCTAGACCCGCTAGACGACGTGCGGCGAGGCCAACCGGCACGGGAAGGCCGGATGGCCGACCTCGAATTGGAAGGTCGCGTGGCCAATGCCGAAATGCTCGTGCAGCGCCTTGCTCGCCTCGGCGATCAACTCGTCGTCGATCGTCGCGCTCGAGCGGATGAGGTGAACCGTCAGCGCCGTCTCGGTCGTGCTCATGCCCCAGATATGCAGATCGTGCACCTCGATCACGCCGGGCAGGCCGGCGAGATAGGCCTCGATGCCGTCGCGATCGATCCCCTCGGGAATGGCGTCCATCGCCAGATTGACGGAATCGCGCAGCAGGCTCCAGGTGCCGATGGTGATCACTGCGGCGATGGCGAGGCTGACTGCCGGATCGAGCCACAGCCAGCCGGTCCGGCGCATGATCAACGCGGCGACCACGACGCCGGCCGATGTCGCGGCATCCCCTGCCATGTGCAGGAAGGCACCGCGGATGTTGAGATCGCCGGCGCGGCCCGCCATGAACAGCCAGGCAGTCAGGCCGTTGACGAGGATGCCGATCGCCGCCACCACGATCACCGTATCGCTGGCGGATTCCTCGGGCGCGGCGAGCCGCCTTATCGCCTCCAGGGCGATTGCGCCGACGGTGATCAGCAGGATGATCGCATTGCCGAGGGCGGCGGCGATCGAGCTGCGCTTATAGCCATAGGTGCGCTCGCGCGTCGGCGCCCGCTTGACGAGATGGGTGGCGCCCCAGGCGAGCAGCAGGCCGAGCACGTCGCCGAGATTGTGGCCGGCATCGGCGAGCAGGGCGAGCGAGTTGGCCAGCACGCCATAGCTCGCCTCGACCGCGACGAAGGTGAGATTGAGTGCCGCGCCGATGGCGAAAGCCGGGCCGAAATCGACCGGCGCGTGCCGGTGATCGTGCCGGGGATCGTGCCGGGGATCGTGATCGTGCCGATGATCGTGAACGGGGCCGGCCGAACGCGCGTGCTCATGCATGCTCGCAGCTTTCACTGTCTCGTGCGTCCCCCCTGCATCATCGTGTTGTTTCACGAAAAAGCCGCCTCGGGCAATCGCAATTCCGTCAATGAATATGGGCCGGCATGGCGCTCGGCGCGAGAGGATGCTCCGCCAGGCGAGCGATCGCGCCGAGAAGAACCCCGATGTCCCCCCAATCCGGGGCGGCGCCCGGCTGCCAGACGGCGCGGGCGTAACCGTCGCGATCGATGAGGAATTCGAGATCGGCCGGCGGCGTGCCGCGCAGCCCGTCCGGCGCGCCGGCCAGCAGGTCATAGGCCGCCGCCACCGATCGATCGGCGATGCCGCGGACTTCGTCCGGCAGGCCGGATTGCGCCGTTCCCGCGAGGGCGAGGAGGCCGAGCCCCTGCCGCGCCAGGACCGGCCGCGCCGCCGCCAGTTGCTGCAGCCGGGCCGGCGGCGCCTGGAAGACGACGAGGAGCGGCCCGTTCGCCAGCCGGTTGCGCAGCGTGTCCTGCGTTCCCTCCTTCGTGTCGAAGGTGAAATCGGGGGCCGGCGCGCCGCTCGTCTCGTCGACCGTCGCCGTCAGCCCGCCATCGGGTCTGCCGGCCGGCAGCGTGCGCACCCAATTGACGAGATCCCAGCGGTCATCCGCGCTCAGCCGGTCGGCGAAGCCGGGCATGGCGCTTTCCGGGATGCCGGCGCTCAGCCACCAGAAGATGTCGCCTTCGCTATGATCGAGCACATGGGCGGCGGTGAGATCGGCGGGCGGCACCTTGAGACCGGAAGCCGCGGCACCGTCGCCTCTGCCGGCGGCGCCGTGGCAGGACGCGCAATTCTCCGGGTAGAGCCGAGCGCCGCGCGCGATCGACTCCGTCGTATAAGCGATCGGCGAGCGGTAGAAGCTGGTCGGATAGGCGGTGACGAGCAGGATGCGAAAGCTCGGCAGGTAGAAGCCGACGAGCACCAGCCCGACCAGGATCATCGGCACGCGATGACGCCGCCACGCCGCGCCGGCGAGGCACAGGGCGAGGCCGAGGATCACCGCCGCCGCGGCGACTGCGATCTCGCGGCGCAGCTCGGGCAGCTCCAGCGCGTCGCCGCCATAGCGATAGGCGAAAGGCCACCAGGGCTGCTCGTGCAAGCCGGGCGCGATTGTGCCGAGCGCGCCGACGACGAGCAGGACGAGGCAGAAGAGGATCAGTTCGGCGATGGTGTTGCGCCGCAGCTCCCGAAGCGCCTGGCGGGCCCCGCTGCGCCGCGCCCGCGCCGCCGTGCCGAGCAGCGGCGTCAAGCGCCAGCGATTGACCGCGGCGAGCGCGAGCATCGCCGCGAACAGCGCCAGCTTGACGAGAAGGAGATGGCCATAGGCGGTGCCGAGCAGCGCCGGCACCGTGCCGACGAGAAACCAGCCATTGACCAATCCGCTCGCCAGCAGCGCCGCGACGCAGGCGAGGCCGAGACGCGAGAAGCGGCGCGTCGCTTCGCCGATAATGGCGGTCCAGGTCGGATCGGCCTTGCCGTCGCCGGCGGCGAACAGCACGGCGAGGACGACGAGACCGCCGAGCCAGATCCCCGCGGCGAGGAGATGGGCGGCGTCGGCGACGAGATGCGCCGCTTGCGGCGTCGCCGTCGCATGCCCCGCCCCGGCGAGGGCGAGGAAACCGGCGGCGGCGAGAGCGGCGACGGTCGACAGCGCAACGAGGCGCCGGCGCGGCGTGCGCGCCCTGGGAATGAAGGCGATTGCGGCAATCGCGAGGATCGTCAGGATCAGCCGGGCGAGCATGGCATGGCCGAAATGCGTCCGCCCCAGCACCGGGAGGAGGATTGCGGACGCGGCGGCCTCGCCGACGGCGCGCCCGCTGATCGACGCCGCTTGCAGGAGGAACCACGCCGCGCCGGCGACGAGGCCGAGCAGGCCGGCGCCCCACAGAATGGGTAGTAGCCGTCCGAGCACCGGCGGCAGGCGCTCGGCCGCCAGACGCTGCTGCCGCTCGAGCGGCGGCAGCAGCGCGATCGCCAGCACCGTCGGGATGCCGAGCAGCAAAGCGCCGCAGATGAAGGTGAGCGCCCGGGCGAGGATCAGCGCCGTCACCGCGCCGCCCCCGTCATGTCGCCCCCGTCATATCGCCCCCGTCATATCGCGCTCGTCATGTCAGGGCGCGACCCGGAAGGCGAAAGTCCCGTTCGTCGTGTGGCTGTCGACCGACACCACGCGCCAGGCGATCTGGTAGCTGCCGGCTGCCAGCGGCTTCAAGGCGACGCGCAGGATCTTCGGGTCGGCGGGATCGACCGTCGCCGCTTCGCCGTCGACGCGGCCGCCGGATGCGTCGGTCACCTGAACGGTGCAGAAGCCGGGCTCCAGCGCTTCGCTGAACCATAGCGTGAGCGCGGTCGGCGCGGTCTTGACCGTGCTGTTGGCGGCAGGTTGCGCACGCGCGAGATGGGCATGGGCGAGCGCCGCGCCGGCGCCGCCAAGCAGCAGCACGAGCGCGACGGCGAGCGACGAGAGACGTTGCATGATTGGGCTCCGATCCTGATTGCTTGCGCTCACGGCGCTACGGTGAATTTGAAATCGCCGTCGGTGACGTGCGAATCGACCGAGACGACGCGCCAGACCACCTTGTAGCTGCCGGGTCCCAGCGCCTTGAGCGGGACGCGGAGGACCGCCGGCGCGCTGGCGTCGACCCGCGGCACGCCGGCCTCGACCCGCTCGCCGCCCGGTCCGGTGACCTGCACCGTGCTGAAGGCCGGCTCGATGGGCTCGGTGAAGCGCAGCGTGATTTCCGCCGGCGCCGCATGGATCGTGCTGCCGACGGCGGGCGACGCACGCTCGAGAAAAGCGTGCGCCGAGGCCGGCGGCGCGGCCAAAAAAATTGCGAGGAGGATGAGAAGGACGCGTTGCCAGGTGCTGCGCATGTCAATTTCCGAAGATCGGTTTGCCGAGCGTCGTCGGGAAGATGTCGTCGAGGAAGAAATGGACCTGGAAGACGAAGCCGGTGGCGTTGTTGGTCTTCTTCGGCCCCGGGACCAACGCCTCGAGCCCGATCTGAAAACTATCGCCTGACCAGATGAAGCCCGGCGCGATGGTTCCCGTCGCGTTGACGCCGTTGCTGCGCGTCACCGGAAAGGCGTAGTTGGTCTCGACGATCGGCGTGATCCGGCCGAGCCATTCCGGCAGGCCGAGATCTTTGATGTTGGCCTGAAGATAGGGGATGCTGTACTGCAGCGAGGCGCCCCAGACGAAGAGATCCGGGTTCGAGCTGCGCGTCAGCATGCCGGAATCGGCATCGAGTGACGTGCTGGTCGGCACGTCCTGGAACTGATAGCCGAGCGTGCCGGTGAAGGCGAAGGGCTTCAGCCATTGGAGCGCATCGGGCAGGTCGCCGAAGCCCTTGCCGAAATAGACCGTCGGCGTCGTCGAGCCCTTGGCGGCGGCGCCGACCGCGTTGGCGCCGCTGCCGCCCCATGCCTTGATGACGCCGACCGACATCAGCAGCTCGTGCGGCGCGTTCTGCAGGAACTGCCATTTCAAGGTCGTGTTGAGGTTGCTGAAGCCGTAGCGGCTCGACTGGTTGATGCGATCCTGGATGGTGTAGCCGTAATTGATCGCGACGCCGACATGCTCGGTGATGCGTTTATCGTATTCGCCGTTGATGTCGTATTGGTAGAAGGCGTTGTCGTCGCTATTGGCGCCGTGCTTCTGGTACTGGAAGGTCGGCAGCGACGCCTCGTCGGAGACGGCCGGGTCGTCGATGGTGAGGGTGGTCGGAAAGACGCGCTTGCCGGCGACGCCATGGGCGTCTGCGGCTGCCGGCGCGGCGAGGGCGATCGCCGCGGCGAGCGCCGCTACTAGAGGACGGTTCATCGGATGAATTCCCAAAAAGAGATGACGACAGCCGGGCGTCGCGCCCGGCACGTATCACGCGGGGAGGATCAGCCGATGGCGGGGGGAGCGCGCGAGGCGTAAGCCGCCGGCGGGCGGGCGAATTGCGGGATTGCCGCGCGGCCGGCGAGGAGCGTGCCGGCGATCTCGCGGGGCAGCACCAGGGCGACGGCTTCGGGCACCGCCATCGGCCCGACCGCATGGAGGCCGAGACACAAGACGCAATGGGCTTGGCCGTGCTGGTGGCCGGCAGGCGGGCCGTGCGGCGCCGGCGCGTGGCCGCCATGCTGCTTGTGGATCGCCGATTGCACGCCGTCCGTCGGCGCCGCATGCGCTTCCGCCAAACTGACGGAAGCGATGAGCAGCGGCAGCAGCGCCTGGAAGAGTATCCCGGCGAGACCGAGCCAGGCGGCGAGGCGCGTACCGTCGCCCCGGCGCCTCACGGGCCGGTCATCCAATTGCGAACGCCGTGGACGCGCCGATGCCATGGCGGCACGCTAGCGCGTTTCGCGCCGACCGGGAAAGGGCGCGATGTCGCATCAGACATATTCGACGGCGCTCATCATGCCAGCTTCCTGATGGTAGCCGTTATGGCAGTGAAAGGCCCAGTTGCCGGGATTGTCGGCATCGAAGGCGATGGTCACCGCGCCCATCGGCGGCACCAGCACGGTGTCGCGCCGCGCCCCGTTCAGCCGCTTGCCGGCGATCGCCACGACCTGGAAGATCGTGCCGTGGAGATGCATCGGATGCGCCATCCCGGTCATGTTCATCATCGTCAGCTCGACGCGCTCGCCCGCCTTGACCGGGATCGGCTTGTTGCGGCCATAGATTTCGCCGTCGATCGTCCAGACATAGCGCCGCATGTCGCCGCCGAGATGCACAGTGCGGGCGCGCTGGGCGGGGCGGCTCGCCAGCGCTTCGAGCGGCCGCAGCCGCGTCTCCAGCGCGAGGCCGACGATGCCGGCCTTCTTGGCGGCGCGCTCGGCGATGCGGGTGATGCGCGCGCCCTTGGTGGCGAGCACGATGCCGGTCCGCGCCGTGTCGTCCTCGCGGTTGGCGAGGATCGCATAGCTACCCTCGCCGGCCGGCAGGCGCAGCCGGATGTCGAGCCGCTGCGCCATCGCCAGCGGAAAGGCGCGGCCGGCGAGCGGCTGGATCGGCTGGCCGTCGACGGCGATCAGCGTGCCGTCGAGCGCGCCGAGATCGAGGATGAAATTGGTCGCATCCGCCGCGTTGATGATGCGCAGCCGCACCGCGCCGCCGGGCTCGACCCGGGCGATTTGGGGATCGGCGAGGGTGCGGTCGTTGGCGAGATAGGCGTCGAACTCGACGTCGTTGATGTCGGCCATATCGGCCATGCCGCCCATCGGCATCTTGTCCCCCATCGGCATCTCGTTCATGCCGGGCATCTTCCTCTTGCCCGTCATCATGTCGCCCATCCCCATTCCGCCTGACGCCGTGGCGCCGCCTTGCAGCAAGGCGAGAATCTCGGCCGGATCGCGGAAGGTGAAGTCGTGCAGCATGACCACCACCTCCTGCTCGTCGCGCGCCACATCCTCGGCGCTGCGGATGATCAGCGGCGCCGCGAGCAGGCGCTGCGTCTGTCCCAGGCCGAAATGCGAATGCATCCAATAGGTGCCGGGGCTGCGCAGCGGAAAATCGTAATCATAGGCGGCGCCGGCGGCGATCGGCTCCTGCGACAGGCCGGGCACGCCGTCCTGCGCGCTCGGCGGCTTGAGTCCGTGCCAATGCACCAATGTCGGCTCGTCGAGGCGATTGGCGAGGCGGACGCGGAAGGCCTCGCCGACGCGGAACTCAAGCCCCTGGCCGCCGCTCGCATTGGTGAGCCCGTAGACCGTCGCCGGCTTGCCGGCGACCTCGATGGTCCGGCGCACCGCCGCGAGCGCCAGCGGCGCGGGCGCCGCCCAACCGATCGCTGGGCCGAGCGCGCCTATCGCGGCGACACCGGCGGCGCCGGCGAGCAATTGACGTCGCGTCATGAGCATAGGGTTGGTCATCGGAATCCTCCCCCCGGGCACTTGGCCGGATATTTGGCAGGAATCGCGGCAGGCTAGCGTGTTCCGTGCCGGCCGGGTAGCCTTCCGCCAGGGCGGGATGGGCTAAGCGGGTGAGATCGATGGCGGAAATCGCTTCTGGTGCCGAGTACCTCGCGCGGGCGCGGGCGCTGGCGCCGCTCATCGCCGGCCTCGCCGACCGCATCGAGGCCGAGCGCCGCCTGCCCGACGAACTGCTCGACGCCCTCTTCGATGCCGGGCTCTATCGTCTCCTGCTGCCGCGCGAATTCGCCGGCGGCGAGGTCGATCCCCCCAGCTTCGTCGAGACCATCGAGAGCGTGGCGAAGGCGGATGCCAGCACCGCCTGGTGCCTCTGCCAGGCGGCGGGCTGCTCGATGGTCGCCGCCTTCGTTCCGCCTGATATCGCCGCGACGGTGTTCCGCGACAAGCGCGCCGTGCTTGCCTGGGGGCCGGGTCCCGGCCGCGCCGTCGCCGCCCCGGGCGGCTATCGCGTCAGCGGCAAATGGTCCTTCGCCAGCGGCGGCCGCCACGCCAGCTGGCTCGGCGGCATCTGCGCTGTCGTCGAGGCGGACGGCACGCCGCGCCGCGAGGCGGACGGCACGCCTTCGATCCGCACCCTGCTGTTTCCGGCGTCGCAGGCGACGATGACCGATATCTGGCAGGTGATCGGCCTGCGCGGCACCGCCAGCGACGCCTTCGCCGTCACCGATCTCTTCGTGCCCGAGGGCTATGCCGCCCCGCGCGACGACCAGGCCTCGCGCCGCGAGCGCGGTCCGCTTTATTGCTTCCCGACCAGCAGCCTCTACGCCGCCGGCTTCGCCGGCGTCGCGCTCGGCATCGCGCGTTCGACGCTCGACGCCTTCATCGCCCTCGCCGCGGAGAAGACGCCGCGCGGCTTCAAGACGAGCCTGCGCGACAATGCGGTGATCCAGGCCGAAGTCGCGCGGGCCGAGGCACGGCTCGGCGCGGCACGCTCCTTCCTCCTCCTCTCGCTCGCGGAGATCTGGCGCGACGTGGTGGCGAGCAACGCGCTGACCCTCGCCCAGCGCATGCGCATTCGTCTCGCCGCCACCTATGCGATCGATCAGGCGACAGCGGTGGCCGACACCGCCTATCACCAGGCCGGCGCCACCGCCATCTTCGCCAGCGGCGCCTTCGAGCGCCGCTTCCGCGATATCCACACCGTGGCGCAGCAAGTCCAGGGCCGCGCCTCGCATTTCGAGACGGTCGGCCAGTTCATGCTCGGCCTGGAGCCGGATCTGCTGTTCGTGTGACGAGACGGAACGGGGCGTCGCCCCGCATGGGCTATTTGTAGGGGCGGGGCTCTGCCCCGCCCGGGCCGGGTAGAACCCGGCCCCTACAATTGCCTGACCGGACCCTAATCGAGGTAATCCGGCTCCTTGCGGTCGAGCAGGCGCTTCAGCGCGTTGAAATGATGCTCGGCGGCGGATTGGTTGCCATAGGTCGGGCCGGCATGGAACTGGCTGATCGTCCGCGCGACGACCGCCTCGGGCACCTGCTTCAGCCGCTTGCCCGTCCACATCGCCATGAGCTGCACCTGGCAGGCGCGCTCGAGGTAATAGAGCCGGTCATAGGCCTTGGCGACGCTCTCGCCGCAGACCAGCACGCCGTGATTGGCCATGAAGAGGATCGGCTTGTCGCCGAGCACGCCGGCGAGACGCTCGCCCTCGGCCGGATCGTAGGCGAGGCCGGTATACTGGTCGTCATAGGCGATCTCGTCGAGGAAGCCGATCTCGGTCTGGCCGATCGCCTGGATCTGCGGCTCGTCGAGGCGGGTCAGCGCGCTGGCATAGGGCATGTGGGTGTGCAGCACGCAGGCATGCTTGCGGTTGAGGCGATGGATCGGCGCGTGGATGCAGAAGGCCGAGCGCTCGACCACGCCATCGCCTTCGAGCACCTTGCCGTCATAGGAGACGGTGATGAGGTTGCTCGCCGTGACCTCCGACCAGTGCAGGCCGAACGGGTTGATGTAGAAGCTGTCGGTCCGCCCCGGCACCGCCAGGGTGAGATGGTTGAAGATGCCCTCGCTGAAGCCCTGCATGACGGCCAGGCGATGCGCCGCCGCGAGATCGATGCGCGCCTGCCATTGCGCGGTGTCGCGACTGTCGACGGTTTTCGTTGAGACCAGCTGCATCGCGCCACTCCCTCATGAGATCGGACAACCAAGCTGACCGAGGCTCCCATTGCGCCGCACAAAATGCAAGAGCCTGTCATGCATGGCAGTCGCGCAATGCCCCTCCCCCCTTGAGGGGCAGGGCAATCGCATTTGACGGGGCCCTCGCTATCCCCTCGCCCCAACGGGGAGAGGGAGGGACCCGCGCCGCGGGCGCGGGAGGGTGAGGGGGACTCGCCGCTTCCTCGCTGATTTCCTGATGCAAGGAGCCTGCGGATGCGCCCCCTCACCTTCCCATCGCTAGTGCGATGGGTCCCCTCCTCTCCCCGAGGGGAGAGGAGAAGGAACGGCGCCGTCAAATGCGATTGCCCTGCCTTCGCGGGGGGGGACTCCCCACCGGTGATCAAGAGGGAAGCGGGGCGGTAACCCCGCGTTTTGGACCGGAGGAGGATGCCCCGATTGCGCCATGATAGCACCGTGCTCGCGTCGTCCAGGACG
>WNFM01211904.1_pt3 | contig 10272 bp, 12 predicted proteins | sample 5400271 | NCBI WGS metagenome assembly WNFM01 (sample SAMN13153352, study PRJNA577476) | soil metagenome | isolation source: 60 cm saprolite on Douglas fir-dominated hillslope | place: USA:California | collected 2013-09-17
CCGTGAGGAAATTTCAGAGATCGTCACTTGTCTGCTGTCGACCCTTGATGGCGATCTTTCCGACGTCAATCTGAAGCTCTATGCCGAGCTGGAGGAGTTGGCGCAATATATCCTGTCGGCAAAGCAAGAGATTGCCTCGCTGCTGCCGGATGATATCACCCAGGAACATCTGCCGACCGCGACGGACGAGTTGGATGCGATCGTCGGGGCTACGGAGGAGGCAACCAACGGCATTCTGCACGCCGTGGAGATCATTGAAGGGTTGACGGCGGAAATGACGCCGGAAATCGCCGAACAGATCACGGATGCGGTGACGCAGGTCTACGAATCATGTAACTTTCAGGACATTACCGGGCAGCGGATCACCAAGGTTGTCAGAGCCTTGAAGCATATCGAGAACAAAGTCGATGCGCTGGTTGCGGCTTTCGGTGATGAAATTCAAAAATACCGTGAACTGCATCCGCGGGACGTGGCAGCTGAGGAACCGAAGAGTGACGCAGCTCTGTTGAATGGACCGCAGATGCCTGACGATGCCGCGAAGCAGGCTGAAATCGATGCCCTGCTTGCGAGTTTCGATTAGACCGGAAAGGTACCTATGACCGCCAGCGGCCCCTCCACCGGCACGCCTGTCGTGTCTGGAGCCGGGCCATCGCATGGCGGGCATCCAGCGGCGCCGATTGCGAGCGCCCTGCAGTCACGCATCGGACATTTGCCACAGATGACATTCCGGCAGGCGGGAATCAGAAATCCCAGCCTGCCGACCTTGTTGAGCCTGTTCTTCCTGCTCCTGGCCTTCTTCATCGTGCTGAACAGCTTGTCTCAGCGTGATACACGCCGGCAGCAAAGCGTTGCTTCCAGTATTGATCAGACCTTTGGCACGGGCATCGCTGACCCGATGTCCGCGGCCGAGAATATCCGTGAAACGACAACCGGCATCTTGCGCGGCTTGGCGAGCTATTTCGGCGCACTCCTGCCGGCGGATCGTCAGAAATTATTGATTACCGCCAGCCAACTTACCATGCATCTGCCCGCTGATTTGTTCTTCACGCAAGTGGACGGTGTTCTTACCGGCAAACCAGCCGATCAAGCGCCTGCCATATTGCGACAGATCGGTGATGCCGTGGACAAACGCCCCGTTACCTGGGGATGCGAAATTACCGTGGAAGTGGCGGCGAAATCACCCAGTCAGCTTGATGTTGAACGGGCCGGGCAACTCGCGATGATGTTGAGTTCGACAGGGTCACAACGGCACAATGATTTATCTGTCGCCCTTGCAACCGGCGATCCACAATGGCTGACCATCGTGGTGCGGCTGCGCGCGCCGGAAATGCCAAATTTGCCAGGTCAGACCGGTTCCTCGGACGGCGCTCAGCATCCGGATCAAGCTGGCGCTTCGCGGCGAGTTGCGCCATGATCAAAACTGTTAACGTTAATGATGATCACAGTAAGCCGATGGATGGTCATCAGCCGCTCTGGTTGATCACCTTTGCCGATCTGATTGGTCTGTTGTTGGTATTCTTCGTGCTGCTCTTTTCGATGACGAGTTTGCAGACCGCCAAATTGCAGCGCATCGCCCAGAGCATGCCGGGCAACCGCGTTCAAGCCCATACCGAGGCGGATGCACTCAATCATGCGATGCCCGATCCGCAAGTCGAGGATGGGCGGGATCCCGGATATCTGGCATCGGTCATTAAGGCGAAGTTTGCCAAAGAGCCGGCCTTGCGCAAGCTCGTCGTCATCGGGTTCGGTGATCGCGCCGTCATTTCGCTGACGCTGTCGGATCTTGAAGCATCGATTGGCGCCGATGCCAGTGGCGGCAAGGACAATACGTTACGGGCTCTGGCCGATGTCCTGCGCGTACTGCCAAACCAGATCGTCGTTGATAGTCGATTGGCGCCAATGGCTGCCAGCCCTGCTCAAGCCGATCTGGTGATGTGGCAGAAATCGCTTCAGGTGGCACTTGCCGTCAGCTATGCCTTGACGCAGGGGGGCGTTTCAACATCGGTTCAGGCGCGCGGTCACGTCGTCGATCATGGTGTCAAACCAACGGTCGACATCATTGTCCTGTCCAATTCCGCCAATCAGCCCGCTGCCGGAGAAAAGCCGTGAGCTGGCCTGTCCATCGATCATCGGGCGTTGCCGTCCTGTTGGCGATATCCGCCGTCATGATATCAACGGCGCGGGCCGATGACGCCATCCTGGCGCGCGGTTGGACACATGAGAATTATGGCCGTTTGGTCCTTGATACCGGGAGCGACGAACTCGTCGACATCAAGGCGGCCGGCGATGTCATCGTGATGACCTTCAAGCGGCCGGTCAACGTCGACATGGCGGCTGCCATCAATAATCTTCGACCGTATTTGAGCGCGGCCACGCCGTCAGTCGACAATCGGCAGCTGACATTGCGGCTGAAGCAGGCAGTGAATATTCGCCGCTTTGACGATAACGGAAATCTGGTCATTGACCTTGGCGCTCCCAATCCGGCGCCAGCCGCGGCGGCGGTGCAGACGGGAGCTGGCAGTGCCGCGACGATCACGCTCGCCAAGCCGATTCAGCCACGTGTCGGGGAGCATGACGGCTTTAGCCGTATCGCCTTTGATTTGCCCGAGACTGCGGGAATCGCGGTTCATCAGGAAGGTAATCGCGTGGTCATGCAGTTTGCCAATGGTGGCAATCTGGATATTGCCAAATTGCAGCGCGATTTGCTGGCTCGGTTGCAAATGATCCTGGCCCAGACAGGGCCAGATGGACAACGTGTCACCTTCTCCTTGAAGCCGGGTGTTGTCCTGCGACCAGTGCAGCAGGGACGCGTGGTCGTCTTGGACCTGTTCGATTCTGACAAGGCACCGGCTGGGAACAAAGCAACGTCGCTGAACATTGCGCCCGTCAGTGGCACAGTCCAGGGGGTTGGCGCGGGAACGGTGCCGATCGCATCCGCTGCGCAGCAGCCGGGTCTTGCCGCACCTGTCCTGCAGAGCCTGTCGCCTGTTGCCGCACTGCCCGGCCAACCTTTGACGCAGACCCGGCCCGCGACAAGCCCGGCGAAAGCCACGGCAAGCGATGCCATGGCCAGCCTGGCGGCAACGCCTGTACCGAGCCTGCCGGGTACGGCAGTGGAGCCGACGGCCCCGCCGCCCAGCCCGGTTACTGTTCCGGTGACGGTAGCCCCCAACGTCGGGGGTGGGGCGATCGTGGCATTTCAATGGCCTAAATCTACGGAAATGGCGGCGTTCAAACGTGGTGATTCGCTGTGGTTGGTGTTCGGTGCACCGGCCGATTTCTCCGGTGATGTCTTCCATGCGCCTGCCTTGACACAATTGGGCCGTGTCGATCGGATCGATGACAAATACGCCTCTGGCATGCGCATCAGCGGCGCCAGCACACCGGCGCCGATGATCCGTGTCAGTGGCAATACCTGGATCGTCGATCTTGCGCCTGGCAAACAAGGAGGCGTTGCTAGGACCATCCAGCAGCGTCGTGAAACACTTACCCAAGGCGGCACCAGTTTGCTGTTGGAAGCGACTAATCCTGGTGCTGTCATCAATCTCACGGACCCGACCATCGGTGATCGGTTGCAGGTCGCGCCGTTGCGCGATGCGGGCCTGGGTGTTGCCGAACAGGCGGTGTGGCCGGAATTCAAATTGCTGCCGAGCTACCAGGGCATTGTCGTGGCGCCGCTGGCCGATAACGTTTCGGTCGAGCCGCTGCCCAATGGTGTCGTCGTGACGACGGCGCCGATCGCCAAACCGCAAATCGCTACGGCGGAGCCGGGGATTGCCAAGCCGTCGGAAACACCGGCGACGCCGGCGGCTAAGCCGGAGCAGAGCGCCGCACAGGCTGGCACGAACACACCTGCCAATCCTGTGGCCGTTGCCGGATTGTTTGATTTGCCGGCCTGGCGACAGGGTGGCCAGGCGACGTTCGTCAAGGATCATGATGCGCTGGAAGAGGCCATTACCAGGGCCTCGCCCGGTGAACGCAATGCAGCGCGCCTGCAATTGGCGGAATTTCTGTTCGCCAATGGTCTCGTTCCGGAAGCCGCCGGCATGCTTGATATCGTTGCCGGTGATCACGGCAGCCTGCCGATCGAGAACAAGGCCCTCTTGACCTTGCGCGCTGCTGCAGATGCCTTGAAGGGCGACGATGAGTCAGCTGGCAAATTGCTGGCCGATCCCCAGGTTGGCAACTCGCCGGAAGCCAGCATGTTCCGTGGCGTCGTGGCGGCCGATAAGGGTGATGCCGCGGCGGCGGCCAAGGCCTTCATCGAACCTTTGCCCGAGCTGAAAAATTATCCGAAGTCCTTGCGCACCGATCTTAGTCTGGTGATCGCCAAGGCCCTGATCGAAGGCGGCAATCCGATGCAGGCGCAAGCTTTCACCGATGTCATCCGGAAAGATTCGCCGAATGCCGAAACCACGGATCGTGTGGCTTATCTTGAAGGTCTGCGTCAGCTGAAAATGGGGCAGAAGGACGCGGCCTTTCAGACCTGGGCCGGACTGAAGGAGAGCACTGTCGAAGAGGTGCGGGCCGACTCCCAGTATGCGGTCATCATGGAAAAGCTCCGCAGCAAGCAGATGACGTCGGCCGAAGCGATTGGGCCGCTGGAAGAATTGCGTTTTCTGGCGCGTGGCGGCAACTTCGAATTCAATCTCTTGCGGGTTCTCGGCGAGTCTTATCTGGCAGCGGCGCAACCGCGCAAGGGTCTGATGACGTTACGCCAGGCGGTGACGAATTTCCCCGACCGGGCCGATACCAAAACCGTCGCGCAGGAGATGAGCGACGCATTCCAGCACCTCTATCTGGAAGGCGGTGCCGACGCCTTGAGTCCGCTCACGGCAGTCGCTTTGTATGATGAGTTTCGCGAGCTGACGCCAAGCGGGGCCGCTGGCGATCGCATGATTGCAGCTCTTGCCGACCGTCTTGTGAAGGTTGATCTGCTCGATGGCGCTGCGAAGTTGCTTGATGGTCAAGTCAAACATAGACTGTCCGGGATTGACAAGGCCCGTGCCGGCGCCCGTCTGGCGGCTGTCCAACTGCTGAACAACATGCCGGATATGGCGGCGCAAGCGCTGAACGATAGTCATGTTTCTGATCAGCTGCCTGAGGACCTCGCTGCCTTGCGGCGCCGCTTGCAGTCACAGGCCGATTTTGGCGCCGGGCAGACATTGAAAGCACTCGACGAAATCAACGGCGATGATAGTTTGCCAGCGCGTTGGCAGCGCGCGGATATGCTGTGGCAATTGCGGGAATGGCCGGCCGCTGCCGCGGCCCTCGGCCAGGTCATGGACGGCGAAGAGCAGGCGATTGCGCAGCAAGCGGCGCAGATCCTGGCGCGCAACAATGTAGCGGTTGATCCGACGGCGGCCTTGCGTGATCTCAGTGCGCCCGCGCCAGGTACTGCCGATGCAACAACGACTGCAGCTGCTGCACCCGACCAACCGGCGACGGCGCTTACCGGGGCCGATGTTCTGGCTGCCGTTCGTGCCGACGCCTTCAAGAACAAGCTGGCGCGTGTGGTTCTTAATCAGGCCGTGGCGATGTCGTTGGCCAATGACCGGGTTGGACTGCGTCAGCTCGCGCGCGATTACGCCAAGGATATGGACCGGACAGCGCTTGCCAAAACCTTTGGCATGCTGACATCGCCAGGCAATGGTCTCGCCGAATCGGTGACGGCCGAGATGGCCAGCATCGATCAGATCAACAGCTTCGTCGACGAATACCGCAACATTCTGCGGCAATCGAGTCTCAGTTCGTCCGCCTTGACCAACTGATCTTTTCAGACAGGACCGCAAGGCGATTCCACCTGAAACTATCCGGCTCTAGCCGCCGGCGGTAAAGCTGCGCACCAGACTGCCGGCAACCAGATACCAGCCATCCACCAGAACGAAAAAGATCAGCTTGAAGGGCAGGGCGATCATGACCGGGGGCAGCATCATCATGCCCATCGACATCAGGATCGATGCCACCACCATATCGATGATCAGAAACGGCACGAACAGCAGAAAGCCCATCTCAAAGGCACGGCGCATTTCGCCAATCATGAAAGCCGGGATCAGCACCTGCAACGGCGTTTCCTGTGGTGTCGCCACCTGATCGATATTGGCGAGGTCCATGAACAGCCTCAGGTCTTTTTCCCGGACCTGCGTCAGCATGAAATTCTTGAACGGGATGCTGACGCGATTGAAGGCTTCCTTCTCGTCGATTTGTTGCGTCAGCAGCGGTGCGACAGCCGTGTCATAGGCCTTCTCGAAGGTTGGGGCCATCACGAAGGCCGTGAGGAACAGTGCCAGGCTGACCAGCACGGTATTTGGTGGCGTGGTTTGCGTGCCGAGGGCGGAACGGAGCAGGGAGAGAACAATGACGATGCGGGTGAACGAGGTCACCATCATCAGGATGCCGGGCGCTAGGCTCAGGATCGTCATCAGGGCGATGATCTGGAACACCCGCCCGGTCAATCCGCCATTGGCGCCTTGATCACCTAGATTGAGCGAAAAATTCTGCGCGGCGGCGGGATGCGCCAGCAGGAAACAGCCAAGGCTGAAGGCCAGCAGCAAAGCCAGCCCGGCGCTGCCCCTGAGGATAAAGGTCAGTAACGGTCGCCGGGCTTGACTCTGACTGGCTTGGATCTGATTTGTCGCGGGTCGCAAGGGGTACTGCAAAAATCTCGGCATCAATCCTGCCCGTTGAATGGTTGGTCCCGAGATGGTGTCTGGCCGGTGGGGGTCGGTGCTCGATCTTCAAGAATGGCGGCGAAAGGCCGTTGATCGGCACGGCCGTCTATCGCCGTGGCAAGGCGTGTCAGGCTCGGTTCGCGATTGTTTTCGCTGTTCTCTCTGTTGGCCGCGTAACTGTGGGTCGAACCCGGTGACACGGTTGTTGTCCCGGCTGCTGCAACGGGAATATCTCCCTCAACGAGCAGATCGCCCTGCGGTCCTAGCAGCAGTAAATGTTCGACATTGTCACGCCGAACCAGCAGCAATCGATGCCGAGGTCCGAGTGGCAAGTTTTCCACTGTGGCAAGTCGCCGGCTACGGCTCAATTTGGGGCCGATGCCACTCCGTCGCAACAGGAAGGCAGCGAGGGCCAGCAGGCCGAGGACCAGGACAAGCGCCAGAATGAAGCGCAGGTAACTTTCGCCATCCATCACGTTAAAGACTCGTCATTCGTCTGATTGATTGCCCGACACTGGTGCGGTCGACGTCGACGGTGTCGACATCGATGGCAGCACCCGGCCGTAAGCGAGATTGGCGCGTAAGCGGCGATCGGCGGCTTCCACCGTCAGCGCCAATTGCACCCGTTCGCGCCGCAAGGTGTGTTCCAGCAGATTGAGATGCCCCAGCAGCTGTTCCAGGTCACTGCGGAAGGGGCTGCTGACGGCTGGCTCAGCCTCATTGATGGCGTCGCACAGCACAGCCACCCGCATGGCCAGAAGATCGATATTGACCTGTTCGCCGCGCCTGGCGAGGTCACTCGCCACATCAAACAGGCTGGTCAATTCCTTGATCGCCGTATGCAGGTCATCAATCGGCAGCAGGCCACTGTCGGCGTCGGCTGCCATTCCTTCAGTGGCCGGAGGTGCTTCGCTCTTGCTGTCGCCCGGTAATGTCATCTCAACTCTCCCGCCGTGATGCATCGGTTTTGCCCGATGCGGCGCCGGCTTCCGCGGCTGTCGGTCCGGTACTTGGCCCGGCACTCGGATTGTCGGCAGCCGTTCGGTTATAGCGATAAAGGTAGGACAGGATTTCGGCGACGGCTGCCAGGGCATCGATGGGAATTTCGCTGTCAACATCGACTTTCGACAAGATTTCCGCCAGATCGGCATCTTCACGGACCGGAATGCCCTTAGCGAAAGCCAGCGCGATAATCTGTTCGGCGATCTCGCCGCGACCCGATGCGGCAACCCGCGGTGCTTGGCGCGCGCCGGGGCGACCATCCGCACCCTTATAATCGAGGGCCACGGCAAGCGCCGGCTTGCCGCGATCTTTGACTGGCCAGTTCTGTCGCTTGGGGCCGATTTCGTCGTCCTTCGCCATTCTGCCCATGCTTTCGATTGACGACAGCCCAAATGGCCGTGCGCGCTGGACGGTATACTAGTGCCAGATCGTCTGAGATGGAAACGCAAAGCGCGTCCATCGCAGACGTGAATCCATCTCACTTCAACAGGATAGAGTGTGATCTGCCTGCTCGGAAGCGGACGTGTTGCCGAGCAAACAGATCACACACTCTCAGTCTTCATCGCTTTGCTTAACAGAATCTTAATTTGCAGGCTGAAATCTACGTAAATCAACAGCTTCCGCCGGTATTTTCGGCTGGACCAGAAGATCGATTCAGGAGATGCTGCATTAGCAGCTTTTTAAGTAAGTTATGTGAGTTTTTAGAAGCCGCATCAGGTCTTGAGCGCTCCCGAGACGGAAGGCGCTTGACAGGGTGCCAAACAGGAAATGTCGGCGATGGACTTCACAAAGATTCCGCTCTTCCAGCATCTTTCCGACCGCATGGGTTGGTTGAATGCGCGTCAGGATGTGTTGTCGCAGAACGTTGCCAATGCCGATACGCCGGCCTATACGCCGCGTGATCTCAAGGCGCAGAGCTTCGATGATCACCTGAAGAAGCTGCAACCGGTTGCGCCGGAATTGACCAATCCATTGCATATGCAAGGCACCATCCCCGCCCAGAAGGCGCCGGGTAGTGAGAAGACCAAGGATCAGTATGAATCAGCGCCGGCTGGAAATTCGGTGATCCTGGAAGAACAGATGATGAAGGTCGCGCAGACCCAGACGAATTATCAGTTGATCACCAACCTGTATCGCAAGCATGTCGACATCATGAAGCGGGCGATCGGCACCTGATACCGACCGGGCGGTGTTGACGTCTGCCCGAATGTTCACCTGACGGAGAGAGAACCATGGATCTCAATGACTCACTTTTCATTGCCGCTGCCGGCATGCGGGCGCAGGGCGAGCGGTTGCGGGTCATTTCGGAGAACCTTGCCAATGCGGATTCGGTTTCCGAACAGGCGGGCGGCGATCCCTATCGTCGCAAGACCATCTCCTTCAAGAACGCGCTCAATAAGGAGCTCGGCATCGATACGGTGCAGGTCAAGAAGATCGGCGTCGATCAGAGCGACTTTCGCAAGAAATATGATCCGGGCAATCCGGCTGCCGATAAGAGCGGCTATGTTACCTTGCCGAACGTGAATTCGCTGATCGAACTCACGGACATGCGGGAAGCCGAGCGGTCCTATGAGGCTAATTTGAAGACCATCGAGGCCGCTCGTACCATGCTGCAGCGGACCATCGATATCCTGCGCTGAATAACACAATTTTCGAATAGACTGCGCCCGATGCTGGCGTAGGGAGGACCATGATGGCCAATACGACGATCAATACTGCCCTGGCGGCTTATAACAATGCGGCCCAACAGCTGGGCGGCAAGACGATTGCGGCACCGAGCGATCCTCAAGGTGGGCCGAGTTTTGGTGAGGTCCTGAAGGATTTCGGTGACCAGGCTTTGGCCACCGGCCGCGAGGATGAGAAGCAGACCTTGTCCGCCAGCACCGGTAAGGCCAATATGACGGATGTCGTGATGGCGGTCTCGAATGCCGAATTGACGGTCCAGACGGTCACGGCGGTGCGTGACCGGGTTGTCGCCGCCTATCAGGAAGTGTTGCGGATGCCGATCTGATGATCGGTAAGGCATGTATTCTGGCGGTCAGGGTGGCATAATGGATGAATCTGCAGTCCTCGAAATCGGTCGGGACGCGGTCGTCGTGATGCTGAAGATCAGTGCCCCGATCATGCTGATCTCGTTGATTGTCGGTCTCATCATCTCCTTGTTCCAGGCATTGACCCAGATTCAGGAAATGACTCTGACTTTTGTTCGTGTCCTTGCTGCTGTTGGCGCCCTTCATGCTTCATACCCTGATCGATTTCACCGAGCGGATGATGAGCCGGATGGCCGGTTGAACCGGTGCATTATTTGAACCAGGCTGACAGATGACTCTCGAGCAATTTCTGACGGCCAATCTTTTCCAATATTTCATGGTCTTTGCCCGGATCGGCGGCGCCGTCATGTTGCTGCCGGGCTATGGCGAAGCTTATGTGCTGGCCAGGGCACGTCTCATTCTTGCCTTGATGATCAGCCTGGTGGCCTTGCCCATGGTGGTCAATCGTCTTCCGGCCATGCCGGAACGTCTCGACACGCTGGTCTTGCTATTGCTCAGCGAATTGGCAATCGGCGCATTCTACGGCTCGATTGCGCGGACGCTGTTAA